>Ga0182744_1000361_pt1 | contig 44912 bp, 50 predicted proteins | sample eDN3rd30CKraftMG_FD_128525 | JGI IMG/M metagenome (GOLD analysis project Ga0182744, IMG submission 128525) | Enriched Miracle-Growth compost microbial communities from Emeryville, California, USA - eDNA 3rd pass 30_C Kraft MG (version 2) (version 2) ... | reverse complement strand
TGGCCGCCGCCATCGCTCCAATTGCGCGCGTGTAACGCAGGGCTGGGCCAATATCGGCAGGGCCCTGTTCGGCGGCCTCTGCGCCACCGGAACGATCGCGCGCACGGCCACCAACATCCGCGCCCATGCGCATGGCCCGATCGCCGGCATCCTGCATTCGATTTTCGTGCTGCTGTTCATCCTCATCGCCGCGCCGCTGGCCTTCTACATCCCGCTGGCGGCGCTGGCGGCGGTTCTGCTGATCGTCGCGTCCAACATGATCGAGACCGAACAGATCCGCGCGATCCTGCGCAGCGGCCGCGGTGAAACCGCGGTTCTGCTGGCGACATTCGGCTTCACTTGTTTTCGCGACCTGACCGAGGGCCTGGCCGTCGGCATCGTGCTCGGCTCCATTCTGTTCATGCATCGCATGGCGCAGATCGTCGAGGTGACGACCCATGTCAAAATCCTCGACGAACAAAACGGACAGGTGGCGATTGTCGAAACGCCGGAGCACGAAGCCTTCGCCGCCGACGGCATCCTGATCTTCCGCATCGACGGGCCGTTCTTCTTCGGCGCCACGGGCGCCGTTTCCGCGGTGCTGGCACGGCTGGGAGAAAAACCCCGGGCGGTAATCCTCGATCTCGCGGCCGTGCCGTTCGCCGACAATACGGCGGCGCAGATCGTGCTGGCCTTTGCCGAAAAGGCCCACAGCCGTGGCGCGCCCGTATTCATCGCCGGCGCATCACGTCCGGTAATCCGTTCCCTGCTGTCGGCTGGCGTATCACGCGGCCTGGTGCGTTATGCGCCAACCGTCGAGCTGGCACATGAACGGGCGCTCAAGCAACTGGGCGACTAAAAGTAACGCGGGATGGGGCCGATCTGCGGCGTCGTGTTGTCGCCGAGATCGACAAACACTTCGTCGATGTAACACCAGCCCCAGCCTTCCGGCGGGTCGTATCCCTCGATGATGGGATGATGCGTGGCGTGGAAATGTTTCGTCGCGTGGCGGTTGGGGGAATCGTCGCAACAGCCGACATGGCCGCAGGAGCGGCACAGGCGCAGATGCACCCACATCGATCCGCTCTTCAGGCATTCCTCGCAGCCTTTGGCGCTTGGCGTGACTTTCCGGATGCCGTCGGTGTGCGAGCAATCGAACGCCATTATTGCACTCCAACCGCAGCCGCAGGCGCCGGGCTTGCAGCGGGCTGCGCCAGATAGGCGTGCAAGGCGGCCACGACCTGAGCGCCCTCGCCGATCGCCGCGCCGACGCGCTTCACCGAGCCCGCCCTGACATCGCCTATGGCGAAGACGCCGGGACGATTGGTCTCCAGCGCGGCGCGGCCCTGCAGGCCGGTGCGGATGAAGCCCTTCGGATCGAGATCGATGCCGGATTCAGCCAGCCAGTCCGTGTTGGGGTCGGCGCCGATGAACAGGAAGACATGGCGGACCGCGTGCGAGGCCGTTGCTCCGGTCCTGCGGTGGCGCAGGGTTATGTTGCGCAGGTCGCCGTCCTCACCGTCGAGCACGATGATCTCGGTTTCCACCACCACCTCGATGTTCGGCTGGGCGTTGATGCGATCGACAAGGTAGCGCGACATGGTCGCCTCGAGGCTGCCGCCGCGCACGATCATCCAGACCTTCTTGACCTGGCTGGCGAGATAGACTGCCGCCTGCCCGGCCGAGTTGCCGGCGCCGACCAGCGCGACCTCCTGGCCCGCGCACAGCCTGCCCTCGATCGGCGAGGCCCAGTAATGCACCGACGATCCCTCGAATTCCAGCAGGTTCGAGACGTCGAGACGCCGATAGCTGGCGCCGCTCGCCACCACCACCGCACGGGCGCGGACGCTCTCGCTCTCGCCGACGCTCAAGAGGAATTGCCGCGCCTCATTCGTCAGGGCAAGGCGGTTCGCCTGATCGGGGATGGCCATTTCGACGCCGAATTTCTGCGCCTGGTTGTACGCGCGGGCCATCAGCGCCAGCCCGGAAATGCCGGTCGGAAAGCCGAGATAGTTCTCGATGCGCGCGGAGGCGCCAGCCTGGCCGCCGAATGCACGGCAATCCAGCACGATCGCCGACAGGCCTTCGGAAGCCGCGTAGACGGCGGCGGCGAGGCCGGCGGGGCCGGCGCCGACGATCGCCACGTCATAAAGCTTCGTCGCGTCTATGGGGCCGACCATGCCGAGGCAACGCGCGAGATCGTTCTCGGCCGGGTTGCGCAGCAGCTCGCCATCGTTGCAGAGCACGATCGGCAGATGATGCTCGTCGATCTTGAAACGCTGGATCAACACGCCCGCGCACGAATCCTGATCGGGATCGAGGACTTTGTGCGGCTGGCCGTTGCGGGTCAGAAACCCCTGCAGTCGCAGCACATCTCCACTGCTGCGCCGGCCGATGATGATGGGGCCATTGCCTTCCGTCTCGAGCAGACTGACGCGGCGCAGGATCAGCGCGCGCATGACGCGTTCGCCAAGATTGGCTTCCTGCACCATGAGGTCGCGCAGGCGGCCTGACACGATCACCAGGGCGTCGACGTCCGTGGCCGCTCTCGCGTTCACGAGCGACGGACGATCGGAAAGCTGGGCCAGTTCGCCCATGAACTCGCCGGGCTGATGGGTGACGATGTGCTGGCCAGGGCCGTCATGCCACGCCGTCTGGCTGACGTCGATCTGCCCCGAAAGGATGACGATCATGCCGGGCGACACGTCGCCCGCCTCGACCACGCTGTCTCCGGCCTTGTAGGAGATCGCCGAGCCGAAGCGGCGGACACGCTCGATGTCGGCCGCAGACAGGACCGGAAACATCTGCGCCTGGCGGGGATGAGGAGTTGGTTCTGTGATCTGTTCCATGGCGGAAATCTACCCCGGGCCATCTCGAAATAAAAGCTGCGGGCGAGGTTCGGCGCGATGCTCAGCGCGCTTTCGCGGCCCAGATCGAGCCGCGCGCCAGGGGCAACAGGAGGATATAGGCGGCGACGATCAGTAGTGCTGTCCTGCCCCACCATGGACCGGCGAAACCGGTCCACAGCTCGGCCACCACGCTGCAGGTCCAAACCGCCAGGACAGCGCCAGTCAGCCATTTCAACCGCGCCACGCGCATGGGATGCACGAAAACGACCGGCAGAAACATGGCAATGGCGGCAATTATGACAATGGCCACGGTGACCGCCGGCAATGGCCGAAACACCAGCAGGTAGAACACCAGCACGTTCCACAAGGTCGGAAAACCGCGAAACCAATTGTCCTCCGTCTTCATCCGCGTGTCGGCGAAATACAGCGCCGAGGCGGTGACGACGATCGCCGCGAGCGGCAGGGCGAATTCGCGCGCCATGAATCCGGCATGGACGAAGGCGACCATGGGCACGACCACATAGGTCAGGAAATCGACCACGAGATCGAGCAGGTCGCCATCCACATAGGGCAGATTTTCGCGCACCCGGAAGGTGCGCGCCACGGTGCCGTCGATCCCATCGATGACGAGCGCCACCGCCAACCAGATGAACGTCCCGACAAAATCCTGGCTGATCGCCCGCTCGAGCGCCAAAAGCCCGACAGCCGCTCCAGAAGCGGTGAACACGTGCACCAGCCAGGCAAGTGCGCGCGGTGATACGGCGGGTTGGGTCATGATCCTCGCGGTGTGGCTGATGAACAGAATCCGGCACCGGCAAATTGCTGTGGTTTGATGCCCGACGCAAGCGGGCAACGGGCCCGACTCTTGCTTCGCTGCGGTATTCCATCAACAGGGAGCACCAAATGAAGCGCGAAGACCTCACCGAGAAGATCCTCGACATCAAGCGCGAGAAAGGCTGGACGTGGAAATACATCACCGGCGAGATCGGCGGCATGTCGGAAGTGCTGGTCATCGGCGCCCTGCTCGGCCAGATGAAGCTGGTGAAACCACTGGCCGAGAAAGCCGCCGCCCTGTTCGGTCTCAGCGAAAACGAGAAGCGCCTGCTCAACGAGGTGCCCTATCGCGGCGGCGGCACGCCGATGCCGCCGACAGATCCGTTGATCTACCGGTTCTACGAGATGGTCATGGTCAACGGCCCGGCCTGGAAGGCGCTGATCGAGGAGGAGTTCGGCGACGGCATCATGTCGGCCATCGATTTCAACATCGAGTTCGAGCGCGAGGCCAATCCGAAGGGAGACCGGGTCAAGATCGGCATGTCCGGCAAGTTCCTGCCGTATAAATATTACGGCAACGAGCAGGGTATTCCCGATTACGGCTTCAAGGAGAGCTGAGGCCTGCGTCAGTGCGGGGCCTCGCCAAGCGGCGTCCGGGGCTCTAAATCAAGGGGATGAGACACGCAGGAACATCGCGGCCATCGCCCCCGTCCTTCGAGACGCCCCTTTCAGGGGCTCCTCAGGATGAGGGCTTCTGTTGGTGCGCTGCCATTTGCAAAGGAGCCCTCATCCTGAGGAGCGGGCACAGCCCGCGTCTCGAAGGACGGGGGCGTCGGCATGTCTGACGCTGTTGAGACGGACATCCTCGTCGCCGGCGCCGGCCCGGCGGGCCTCTGCGCCGGGCTGAGCCTGGCGCTGGCCGGACGGAACGTTGTCGTCGCCGGGCCGCCGGACACGCGCGCCACGGCGAGGACTGTCGCCCTGTTCGATGGCTCGGTGCGATTTCTGCAATCGCTCGGCGTCTGGGACTCTCTGGCGCCAACGGCAGCGCCGCTCAAGGTCATGCGCATCGTCGATGACACCGGCTCGCTGTTCAAAGCCGGCCCCATGGATTTCCGCGCCGAGGAAATCGGGCTGGAGCAATTCGGCTTCAACATCGAGAACGCGGCTCTTGTCGCGGCCCTCGAAGCGGCGCTGGCGAACGAGCCGCTGGCGCAGCGCAACGAGGACCTCGTCACCGGCTATGCCTTCGCGAATGACGGCGTGACCGCGCGGCTGTCGCGCGGCGGCGACGTCGATGCGAAGCTGGTCGTCGCGGCGGACGGACGCTCGTCGCCGGCACGCGAGGCGGCCGGCATCAAGACGCGCGCATGGTCTTATCCGCAGATGGCCTTCACCGCGATCCTGTCGCACAGGCAGCCGCACAACGGCGCCTCGACCGAGTTCCATACGCGCGAAGGTCCGTTCACTCTTGTGCCCCTGCCCGGCACCGCCACGGCCGCGCATCGGTCGAGCCTTGTATGGATGATGCATCCCGACAGCGCGAGAAAGCTCAAGACACTGGCGCCGGAAAAGCTCATCGGTGCGATCGAACAGCAAAGTCATTTCCTGCTTGGCGCGATCACGCTTGAACGCGCCGGTGCGTTCATCCCCATCGAGGGCCTGTCGGCCCGCGCGATGACCGCCCAGCGTCTGGCCCTTGTCGGCGAGGCCGCGCATGTGTTTCCGCCGATCGGCGCGCAGGGCCTCAACCTCGGCCTGCGCGATGTGGCGCATCTTGCCGAATGCTTCGACACGACGAAGCCGCTCGACGCCGGCGACGCATCCATGCTCGCGGCCTATGAGCGGGCACGGCGCGCCGATGTCGCCTCGCGACAGATCTCGGTCGATCTTCTCAACCGCACCCTGCTTGCCGGTCTTCTTCCCATTGATGTGATGCGCGCGGCAGGCATGACTGCCTTGAGAACAATCGCGCCACTGCGCCACTTTGCCATGCGTGAAGGCGTGCTGCCCGGCCTTGGCGCTCCCGCCGTCATGCGGCGGCCGGCGTAAAACGTATTGATAGAGTGGTGGATATTGCGCTCGATCAAATGATCTTCACTTTTGAATGATCGCTGCAGCACAACGGTTTGCGGACCTGCACTATAATCCGGCGGCCTTCAAAACGTCTGCTTTGCGGCATTTCCGATGCAGTCGATGCTTCCTGTCTTTCACGTCGAGGACGACAGAGGCATTCGCATGGAGATGTATCATGAAGAATTTGACACTTGCGTTGCTCATGTCCGGGATTGCATTTGCAACCGTTCAATCGGCATCAGCTCAATCACGGGCAGGAATAGACGCGCGCATGGCGGCGATCTCTCAATGCACCGCCGAGGCACACAGAGCCGTGCCGAGAGTTGAAGGGCCTCAGGACCCTTCGTCGAACGAGCGCTATGACGTTTATGCGGAGTGCATGGACAGAGCCGGACTTAGGCCCTGAGAGCTTGTTGATCACGATCGAGCAGCGCAGGGAGATTGCTCCATGCGCTGCTTGATCATCGCATCAATGCAAACAAATTATACGGCACGCCGCCAACGGCGATCAGAAAGAGCAGGCCCGTCACGGTGACGACGGAGATGATCGTGCCCGCCATGATGATGCTCGAGGCGCGTTCGACGTAGACGTTGTACTGGCCCGCCATCACGAAGACGTTGAGGGCCGGCGGCAGCGCCGCCATCAGCACTGCGGTGAATGTCCAGACTCTGCCGAAATCTCCCAGGAGCGACATCGCCACCCACACCATGAGCGGATGGACGATCAGCTTCACAAGCAACAGGATCGGCATTTCCGGATAGATGCGGCTGACCGGCCGCTGCGCCACCGTCACGCCCATGACGAACAGTGCGCAGGGCGCCGCAGCGTTCTGCAGGTAGGTCAGCAGTTTTTCGACGGGCACCGGCGGATGGATTTGCGTCGCCGCCGAGGCAATGGCGAGCGCGGTCGCGATATTGAACGGATGGGTCAGCACGCGCCAGGCAACCAGTCTCGCCGTCTCGCCCGCGCTCGCCTTGTTCTGTGCCGACAGGCTCATCAGGAACGGCACGAGCGTGAAGAAGAAGGTGCTGTCGAAGACGAAGATCAGCGCCGTCGGCACCACCGATTGCGTGCCCAGCGCCGCGAGCGTGAGCCCCGGCCCCATGTAGCCGACGTTGGAATAGCCGGCGGCAACGCCTTGGATCGTCGCCTGCTCCAGCCGTCCGTCGCTGGCGAACCAGCCGACGCCGAAGCCACACGCATAGGCCAGCGCCGTGCAGCCCGTGGTGATGAGGATGAAGCGCCAGTTGGCCAGTTCGCCGATCGGCGTGGCGGCGATCAGATTGTAGAACAGCGCCGGCAGGGCCACGTAAACGATGAAGGCGTTCATCCAGGCGAGGCCGGATTCCGGGATATCCCACAACCGGCCGCAGATGTAGCCGACCAGGATCAGCCCGAAAAACGGCAGCGCGAGATTGAGCACGTCGGCCAGACGGGGCGCGATGCCGCCCACAGCCACAAGCAGGACAAACCCGGCAATGGGCACGGCTACGGACGTCAATCGCGGATGGAAGACAGGCCTCGCCGTCACTTCAAAACCATGCTCAAGCCAGATGGCGCAGCAAAAACCGTGGGCTGCGCGGATCGCCACACGTATATGCGCCCGATGCCAGTTGTACGGGATTCCAGTCACCGTTATGGATTTGGCCTGATCAAGTCAACGCGCCGCCCGGCGCGCCGTCTTCACGTCTGTCCCTCCAACCCGGCGTCACACCAGCATGCAGCCCGCCCCGGCGAGCCTGAAACACAAGATCGAGTATGCCGTTTTCCTCGCACTGGCCAAGCTGGTGCGGGCGTTGCCGGTTGAGACCGCCTCCAACGCGATGGGCTGGGGCTGGCGTGTATTTGCGCCGCTCTCGAGCCGCCACAAACGGGCGTTGACCCATCTGGCGCTAGCCTTCCCGGAGAAGAGCCCGGAGGAATTGCAAGCCCTCGCCAAAGGCATGTGGGAAATGCTGGGCCGTGTATTCGCCGAGATTTTCCATCTCGACGAGATCGCATCATCGAAGCGCATCACGCTCGGCGACAGCTTCAGGAAAATGCTGCCGGCCGACCATCGTTTCGTCGCCGTGGCCGCGCACCAGGGCAATTGGGAGCTGGGTGGCGCAAGCGTCGTCCTGGCCGGCGCCGTACCGGCCGGCGTCTATCAGCGGATCAAGAATCCCCTGGTCGATGCCTATGTCCGGGAGTTGCGGGCAAAGTCCTATCCCGGCGGCCTGTTCGCCAAGAGCGACGATGCGGTGCGCCAGATCATCCGTCATGTGCGCCGCGGGGGAGCGGTGACCACCATGGGCGATCTGCGGGACAACGGGGGGATCGCGGTCCCGTTTTTTGGCCGCCTGGCGCCGACATCACCGTTTCCGGCGCTGATCGCGCGGCGATTCGGCATTCCACTCTTTGCCGGCAATATCATCCGCGAACCGGGCGTCCGCTTTCACATCGAGATCATGCCCATCGTTGTGCCGAAAACCGATGATATCGACGCCGATATCGCCGCCGCCACGGCCAATCTGCACAAGGCAATCGAGGATACGATCCGCGCCCGACCGCAAGATTGGATGTGGGCGCACCGACGCTGGGGCTGAAAGACCGCCCAAGACAGGCTACAAGAACCGCCAGAGCTGGTTGAACCTTAGGAATCGAATTTGCGGATCGCGACCTGGAACGTCAATTCGGTGCGGCAGCGCCTCGAGCATCTGTTGCGCTATCTGAAGGAAGCCGAGCCGGACGTGCTGTGCCTGCAGGAGCTGAAATGCACCGAGGACGCGTTTCCGCGCGTCGAGGTCGAGGCCGCCGGCTACAACACCTACATGCTCGGCCAGAAGACGTTCAACGGCGTGGCGATCCTGTCGAAGACCCCGGCCGAGGTCACGTATGGCCTGCCCGGCGACGACAGCGATGTGCAGGCGCGCTACGTCGAAGCCGTGGTCACCCACGGCGCGGGCGTGTTGCGGGTCGGCTCGATCTATCTGCCCAACGGCAATCCGGTCGGCACCGATAAATACCCTTACAAGCTCGCCTGGCTGGACAGGCTTTTGCGCCATACGCAGCGTCTGCTGACGTTGGAGGAACCGCTGGTGCTCGCCGGCGATTACAACGTCATCCCCGAGCCGCGCGACGCCAAGGATCCGGACGCCTGGCGCAATGACGCGCTGTTCCTGCCGCAGACGCGCGATGCCTTCCGCAGCCTGCTCAATCTCGGCCTGACCGACGCCCTGCGTGCCACCACGGACGAGGCCGGCGTCTACACGTTCTGGGACTATCAGGCCGGCGCCTGGCAGCGAAACAACGGCATCCGCATCGATCACCTGCTGCTGTCGCCCCAAGCTGCCGACCGGCTGCAATCGGTGGTGGTCGACAAGCACGTGCGCGGCTGGGAGAAGCCGTCGGACCATGTGCCGGTACGAATAGATCTGAACTAGACTTCGGCTTGGGGGACGTTTTGGCAGACGGCAAGGCAGACGAGAAGCCAATCGCTCCGCAAACGCCAAAGCCGTCTTCCGGTTTCCGGGCCAGCCGCGCCGGCGGCCTGCATCGCCTCATCGCCGCGCTGCTGCCGATTCTGGTTGGCCTGGTCATCGCCGTGCTGCTCAACGGCTCGCGGCCGGTGGAGCGAATCAGGAACATCGTCTTCGACGAGTTTCAGCGGCTTGCCCCCCGCCCCTGGACGCCCGATCTGCCGGTGCGGGTCGCCGATATCGACGACGCGTCGCTGGCCAAGCTCGGCCAATGGCCGTGGCCGCGCGAACGACTGGCGGAACTGACAAAGCGGCTGGTGGAAAACGGCGCGGCCGTCGTCGCCTTCGATAGCCTGTTCTCGGAGCCCGATCGTCTGGCCCCCGCCGAAATCCTGGCGCAACTGCCCGATTCACCCGAGAAGCAGGCCTTGACGAAGTCCCTGGCCGACAGCGGCAAGCTCAACGCCGATCCGCTGGAGCAGGCGTTCCGCGATAATCCAGTCGTTATCGGTCTGGCGTTATCGAACCGTCCGGCGGGCCCGATCGTGCCGATGAAGACGCAGTTCGTGACTCTGGGCGACGATCCCATGTCCGTCCTGCCGTCGTTCAGCAGCATGATCCTGCCGCTCGACCATCTGCGCAATGCCGCCGCCGGCATGGGCGCGATCAACTACGTTCCCGATATCGACCTCATCCTGCGCCGGGTACCGCTGGTCTTCGCCGCCGGCACCGGTGCCGACAAGGTCCTGGTGCCCTCCTTCGCGGCCGAGGCGCTGCGTGTCGCGTTCCACACCGACACGCCGATCATCAAGGCGAGCAATGCCTCAGGCGAAACCAATTTCGGCGGCGCCAGTTCGGTGATCGCGGTGAAGATCGGCGACGCCGAGATTCCCACCGAACGGGACGGCGCGGTGCGCATCCGTTTCGCCGGCTCGCAGCCGGGACGCATCCTGCCGGTTTGGAAGATTCTGGCGGGCGAAGTCGACCGCGACGAGATCGAAGGGCGAATCATCCTGATCGGTTCGAGCGCCGCCGGCCTCTCCGATCTGCGCTCGACGCCGCTCGACAGCGCGGTGGCCGGCGTGGAGGTGCATGCGGAACTGATCGAGCATGCGGTCTCCGGCGCCCGGCTGGCGCGGCCGGACTGGGCGCTCGGCGCGGAGGCGGTGCTGCTGGCGCTCGGCGGCCTGCTGATCGCCTGGCTCGCCTGGCGGCTGCCGCCGACGATCGCGGCATTGGTGGCCGTCGTCATGATCGGCGGCGGATTGTTCGCGTCCTGGTACATGTTTCTGCACCGCGACCTGCTGTTCGATCCGGTCATCCCCGGCGTCTCGTGGGTGGCGACCTATCTGTGCATGACCTTCGTCGTCTATCGCCAGAGCGAGCAGGAAAAGCGCTTCGTGCGCGGCGCTTTCCAGCGCTATCTGAGCCCAACCGTGGTCGAACAGCTTGCCGCCGACCCGTCGCGGCTGCGGCTCGGCGGCGAGACGCGCGACGTCTCGATCCTGTTTTCCGACGCGCGCAATTTCACCGCCCGATCCGAGGCTCTGGATGCGGCCGGCGTGGTGCAATTCCTCAATGCGCTGCACACACCGCTGACGGCCGCCGTGCTGGCGCAGCGCGGCACGATCGACAAGTACATCGGCGACGGGCTGATGGCGTTCTGGAACGCGCCGCTCGACATCGACGACCATGCCGACCATGCCTGCGCGGCGGCGCTGACCATGCTCGCGGCCGTCCCGGACATCGACGCCGGCCTGCGCCGCGAGGCGGAGGCCGCCGGCCGGCCGCATACGCCGCTGGCCATCGGGATCGGCCTCAACACCGGCAGCGCCTTTGTCGGCAACATGGGTTCGGACCAGCGCTTCGACTATTCGGTCGTCGGGGATCCGGTCAATGTCGCGGCCCGGCTGGAAGCGGCGACGAAGGAATGGGGCGTGCCGATCATTGCCGCGGAGACCACCAGACGCTCAGCAAGAGCCCATATATTCGTTGAACTTGGTGCGATTTCCGTACGTGGAAAATCAGAAGAGATGCAGATCTTCGCCTTGCATGGCGCAGGCTCGGATGGCGATCCGGATTTCGAGGCGTTCCGTGCCTTGCACAGGCAGGCGCTGGATGCGATCGAAGCGAGAGCCGGCGATGTTGAAGCGCGAATCGAGGCTGCCGTACAGACGCGTGACGGGGCGCGCTATGCAGACTTCTATCGCAGGTTGCGGGCGCGCGGCGGCCATATCGAAGTGGAAACGACGAAGCTGCCCGGAGGCTCCTGAGCAGATTCAGCGGGGCCGCTTGTTCAACTGGCGGCTCAGCTCGATGCGCGCGGCCTGCTTGTCGAAATCGTCGGAATTGCGAATCGCGTTGTCGTAGAGATCGACGATCCAGCTGTTCTGCGGACGGTCGCCGGCCGCTTCCCTCGCCATGGTCAGATACATCAGGCCGCGATGGCGCTGGCGCGGCAGGCCGTTGAGGCCCTGGAACAGCATGTTGCCGAGCAACGCCTGGGCTTCCATGTGGTTTTTGTCGGCAGCGTTGCTGAGCCAGCGGGTGGCCTGGCGGGCGTCCTGGTCGACCCCCTCGCCATCTAGATACATGCGGGCCAGATTGTACTGGGCGTTGGCGTCGCCAAAGTTCGTCGCAGCGTAATGGAACATCTGGAAGGCGCGGCGCGGATTGCGCTTCACCGACGAATTGCTGATGCCATGAAGATTGTAGACGCCGACCGAAACGAAGGCGCTGGCGATGACCGGGAACTGGCGCGGATCGGCGGCATCCTCGTCATAGGACGCGACGATCTGCGAGTAATACTGGAAGGCTTTCACGTCGTCGTGGGGCACGCCATCACCGTTGGCGTACATCTGACCGAGCTTCCATTGCGCCAGCGACTGACCGCCCTGAGCGGCGTACTGAAGCGCCTGCACGGAGGCATCGAAATTGCCGGCACGATAGCCGGCCAAGCCTTCACGCAAAGCGGCGGACGGGTCCTTGAACACAGGCAGGGCCGCGGTCGCCGATCCCGGCGGCGTCGGCTGACTGTCGAGCGCCAGCGCGGGTGAGACCGCCGAAGAAATCACAGCGGCACAGCCGCAGATCGCGACGGCGATGCAGAATTGGGAGATCTGCTGTGTTGCCTTGTCGAACCCACGCGCTTCTATCAACTCATAACCCCGTCTGGTTCACCTTCACGCCGTAGCGTTGGCTGATGTCATCAATCATCTCGATGCTTCAACGATCAGGCAGACCTTCGCTTTTGCCGTCACTTTAGAGACAACTGTTTAGCGTCTCGTTTATGGCACAAAAGGGGCACCTTTCGGGGCGTTTGGCGTCGAAGCTGCAATGATTCTCGGGCTGTTGCTTTCACGCAACATTTGATGACAGCGGCGATAGGGACGCCGGCTCGCGTGAAGCACATGCGTTCATTCACGAAACCGGTGCGTCTTCCGATCCAATGGATCGAACGAAGCCACACCCGATCCGCCGGATCGACAGCAGGTATCGCCAAGAACCAGCCGCGGAAACCATCAATGGACCCTGTCGCAGCCCCTACCCGATTTTTGTCAGGACCCTATCTATCTTAGCATTGCATTCGATTTGTAGCCTATGCTACATTGCAAACATGAGATGCTGGAAGAGGGCCTATGTCGACTGCCGAGGACATTGATCAAACCGTCGCCGCGCGCCGAAACGGCTTTATGGTGCGGCCTTCATTATCGGAATCCCATTCAAGCGTGGCTGTGTCAGGCTCGGCGATCCGACGTTTCCTGGCATTCGTCGGGCCGGGCTATCTGGTCGCGACGGGCTATATGGACCCCGGCAATTGGGCGACGGCGATCGCCGGCGGCTCGAAATTCGGCATGGCACTGCTGTTCGTCGCGGTGCTGTCGAGCGTTATGGCGATCATTCTTCAGGCGTTGTCGGCACGGCTGGCGATCGGCACCGGCCTCGATCTTGCCCAGGCCTGCCGCAGCCGTTTTCCGCGCTCGGCATCCTTCGTGCTGTGGCTCATCGCCGAAGCGGCGATCGTCGCGACCGATCTGGCGGAGGTCATCGGCACGGCTATCGGCCTGCAATTGCTATTCGGCATCCCCATGGCGATTGGCGTGTTGATCACCGCGCTCGACGTGTTCCTGGTGCTGGCATTGCAGAACCTTGGCTTTCGCAAGCTCGAGGCTTTCGTCGTCGCCCTGCTGATCGTCATTGCCCTGGCGTTCGCCGGACAGCTGATCCTGGCCCAACCCTCGATCGCGGCCATCGCCAGGGGCCTCATTCCGACGGTCGATCTCGCGACCAATCCGGAGATGCTCTACATCGCGCTCGGTATTCTCGGTGCGACCGTCATGCCGCACAATCTGTACCTGCATTCCGGCGTGGTGCTGACCCGCCAGATCGGGCCGACGGCGCCGCAAAAGCGCGAGGCGATCCGTTTCGCCGTGTGGGATTCCACCATCGCGCTGTGCTTCGCGCTGCTCATCAACGGCTCCATCCTCATTCTGGCCGGCGCGGCGTTCTACGCCAAGGGACAGACCGAAGTCGCTGAGCTGCAGGACGCGCACCGCCTCATCGCGCCGATGCTGGGGACGGCGCTTGCCGCGCATCTCTTCGGCATCGCCCTGCTCGCCTGCGGCATGAATTCCACGGTGACCGCGACGCTTGCCGGACAGATCGTCATGGAAGGCTTCGTCGACATCAGGGTCAGCCCGGTCGTGCGGCGCCTGATCACCCGTGGCCTGGCGTTGATCCCGGCGGCCGGCGTCACCATCTGGGCCGGCGAGGCGCTGACCGGCAAGCTGCTGGTATTGAGCCAGGTGGCGCTCAGCCTGGCCCTGCCCTTCGCCGTCGTGCCGCTCGTCTGGTTCACCGCCTCGCGGAAAATGCTGGGTGAGCTTGTGGCGCCGCGCGCGCTCTCGGCCGCCGCCATTGCGATCGCGATCCTGATCATCGGCCTGAACGTCAAACTGCTGGCTGACATCGCCATGGGTTGACCCTCTTTCCTTAAACACCCGCCCCGTTTCTGACCGACCTCGAGCTCTTCAGGACCTTTGAAGACAATGAAGACGCATGTCCTTTTTACCGCTCCTTTCCTGATGGCCGCGTCCGTCGGTGATGTTGCACGCGCCGCAGATGACATCGACACCGAGCACATGTTCGGCTTCACCGAAGGGTCGGAGATCGGCGACAAGGGCACGCGCGAACTGGAGCTTTCCACCTACGGACGCATCGGCAAAGCATCCGGCCGCTACTCCGCTTTCTCGACGGCGCTCTCCGGAAAATTCACGATCCTGGATGACTTCCGCATCTCGCCCGGCATTTCGGTGCTGAGACATGACGTCAACGGCGTGCCGGGCATGGCCGACCGCAACACCTTTGCGTTCGAAGGAGCCAGCTTCGAGATGAAATACCGCATTCTGCGCCGCGCCGAGGCGCCCTTCGGCCTGACCGTCGGCGCCATGCCGTACTGGTCGCGCGCCGATGCCATGACAGGCGGGCGGACGCGGGAGTTCGGCACCACGCTCTCTGCACTGTTCGACAAGGAACTGGTGCCGGATACGGTTCTTGGAGCGGTCAACATCAACTACGAGACAGGCGTCAGCCGCATGCCGGGCGCGATCGGCTGGAACCGCGCATCGGCCTTCGGCGTCTCCGCCGGCGTGACGACGCGGATTGCCGGCAGCCTGTTCATGGGTGGTGAAGTCCGTTACGCGCGTGCGAGCGGCGGAACGTTTCTCAACACGTTCTCAGGCCATTCCGTCGCGATCGGCCCGACGCTGTATTACAAGCCGAGCCAGCATTGGTTCATCGCAGCGGTATGGAGCCGGCAGGTCCACGGGCGCGCCAACCAGATGGTGCAGCGGCTCGATCTCGATAATTTCGACCGCAACGAAGTGCGGGTGCTCTACGGCCTGGCCTTCTGAATAGGTCAGAGCTCGTAGCCGAGCGCCCGGTCGAGCGAATATTCACGCCCGCCGCGCAAGGCGATGGCGAGGCAGACGATGCCCCATAACAGTGTGAACTCGTAACCGCGGCTGAGCCACGAAAAGCCGTTCTCCCAATATTGATAGAAGGTCAGCACACCCATCTCGACGGCGAGCGCCGCGGCCCAGAAGCGGGTCATCAGGCCGAGCAGCAGGCAGATGCCGCCGGCGAATTCGAGGATGAAGAGGATAATGGCCAGGGACATGCCGAAGTCCCAGCCCGACTGCGCCAGAACCTCCGCCTGCCCTTCCATGCCGCGCGTCCACTTGCCCCAGCCGTGAACGATGAACAGCCAGCCGCAGCCGGCGCGGATCAGCGGCCAGGTCAAAGGCTCGACGAAATCGTAAAAGCCGCGAAGACCCGGAATAAGAAGTTTCGGTTCCGGTCCAGCACTCATGATTGCCCCTCCCGCAAGCCTGAATAGCAAAGCTAGCGGGCGGAGTTACCGATGGCAATTGAATTAAATGCGGTCGAAACAGGCGACTATAGTTGATGCCGTCATCAAACCAGCGCGATGGCGGCGATCAGGCGGCCATAGTCCGGCTCGTTGCGGTGGGTGGTCCGCCGATAAGAGAAGAAGCGCTCCGCGTCGGCATAGGTATCGAGATTGAGGTTCTCGAATTTCTCGACGCCGGCCTTGGCCAGACGCGCGCCGATATAGGCCGGCAGGTCGAACATGGCGTGACCATCGCGTGCGGACGGCGCGAAGAATCTGGTGTTGGCGCGATCGGCGGCTTCGAAACGGGAGACGAATTCGGGACCGACTTCGTAAGAAGCCGCAGCGATGGTCGGCCCGAGCACGACGCGGATGTCGCTTTGCCGCGCGCCGGCCTCGCGCATTTTCGCCAATGTCGCCTCAAGAACGCCATCGAAGGCGCCTTTCCATCCCGCATGGGCGGCGGCGACGACTTTGGCTTGCGGATCGCAGAACAGCAGGATGCCGCAATCGGCTCCGGTGACGCCGAGCGCCAGATCTTTTGTTGCGGTGACGAGCCCATCGCAGCGCGGCCGCTGTGCGTCGGGCCAGGGTCCGTCGACCGCCAGCGCCGTCGCCGAGTGAATCTGGTAGGGTACGAGAAAGCGTTGCGGCTGAACGCCAAGTTGCACCGCCATGCGGCGCTTGTTCTCGGCCACGGCATCGGCGTCATCGCGCGAGCCCGCACCCCCGTTCAGCGATGCATAGATGCCGGTGCTGACGCCGCCCTGACGGGTGAAGAAAGCATGCGCGATCCCCTTCGCCTCGAGCAGGTGCGACCGCACGACCGGGAGCTGCGCCGACATCACTTCTCCTGAAATCCCGGCGGTGGCGGCAGCGTGGGACTGGTGACGGCCAGGACCTTGAACAGGGCTCCCATGCCGGGCGCCATGGCGCCGCCGGCGCCGGGCTCGTTGGCGGTGGAAACCAGGCGCAGCAAAGCGCGGTCGACCTCGATGGCCTGGCGCGGCGTCGCCTGACGCTTGAGGCCCGCGGCGCGCTCGAAGATGCCGAGCCTGGAGAGGAAATCGGCCTGGCGCACAGGCCCGGAAACGGTGGCGCCAACGGCTTTCGCCGTGCGCGCCAGGGCGGCAAAGTCGACATGGGCGGTGAGATCGGCCTCGCCCGGTTCGGCCAGCGGATCGACCGCCCTGTGGTCCTGCAACGCCTGCAGGGTCTCGCCGAAATCGGTCTCCACATGGCCGTAGTCGATGACGAGCGCGGCGCCGGGATGTTTCAAAAGCCGTCGCGCCAGAGCAGCCATCAGGCGGTGGGCGACAGCACCGATTTCAAGCACCGTGCCTTCGGGCGCCTGCGCCTTGATATCCGGCTCCGGCAACGCGTCGAGGCCGAAATAGAATGAGCCGTCCTCTTCCAGGCCGATGACTTTCTCGAACCATTCCTCGTTGTACCGAACGAAATGGCGTATCGGCAGCGCATCGAAGAACTCGTTGGCGAAATAGATCGAGGGTCCCTCGGGCACACTGTCGAGCGATGTGTGCCATTCGATCTTGAATGGCGTCTCGGCCAGGGTCTCGCGCTGCTGCGCCTCGAGATAAGGGCTGGTCTCGATCAGATGGACGTTCAGCGCCTGGGCGAAATTGCCGGCGACCTGCAAGGCGCGCAGCGCATCCGACATCAGGGTGCCGCGGCCGGGGCCGAATTCGATGAGGTGGATCTGTGTCGGCGAGCCCATCAGCGCCCACACTTCCGCCGCCCACAGGCCGAGCAATTCACCGAACATCTGCGAGATTTCCGGCGCGGTGGTGAAATCACCTTCCACGCCGAACGGATCGCGCGTCATGTAATAGCCGTACTGCGGATCGCCGAGCGCAAGAGCCATGAACCGCTCGAGCGAAACCGTCTCGCCGCTGCGGATCAGTTGGCCGATATGCTCGGCGAGCGGTGTCATCGCGCCTCCCCAACCTGCGCCTGCGGACGGGCGCGCACGATCAGCCAGAGCCCCGCCAGCACCAGTGGCACCGACAGGAGCATGCCCATGGTCGCATTTCCAAACAGAAACCCAAGCTGGGGATCGGGTTCGCGGAAGAATTCACAGAAAATACGCGCCAGGCCGTAGCCGACGCCGAAGACGCCGGTGAGGAAGCCCGGATTACGGAAGCCGCCGCGCTTGGCCAGCACATAGAGAATCACCAGCAGCACGAGGCCTTCGAGACCGGCCTCATAAAGCTGGCTGGGATGGCGCGCGATCGGGCCGGCATCGGGAAACACCATGGCCCACGGCACATCCGTCGCCCTGCCCCAGAGTTCCGGCTTGATGAAATTGGCGATGCGCCCGAACAGCAAGCCGAGGGGAACCACCGTCGCACACAGATCGAAGACGCTGAGCACGCCGACGCCGTTACGGCGGGCATAGAGCCAGATGCCCAGCGCGGCGCCGGCGAGGCCGCCATGAAACGACATGCCGCCGTTCCAGACCGCGATGATCTCAGCCGGATGAGCCATGAAAAGCGCGGGGTTGTAGAACAGCACATAGCCAATGCGGCCGCCGAGGATGACGCCGAAGGCGCAATAGACCAGCAGATCGTCGAGCGAGGCGACCGAGGGACGCTTCACGTCGCCCCACAGGTCCGACAGCGACACCAGCCGGCGGGCATAGAGCCAGCCGCCCACGAGGCCGAAAATATAGGCGAGCGCATACCAGCGAATGGCGATCGGGCCGAACGACACCAGAACCGGATCGATGACGGGATAGGTTAAGACGGATGCGAACATGCGGTTTCCTGCGTAGCCGCTGGCCGATCTCCCTGCAAGCGCTACAGAATCAGACCGGTTTGGCTATGAACAGCATACGCCCCTGATTGTGGCCGATATTTTGCGCGGCCCGCTGGCCGCTGAAACCGTTTTCACGCAGGATGGCCAGCAACCCTGCCTGCGAGTAACGGGCCAGGCCCAGAGTGTCGCGCAGCTTACGGTAGTCTGAAAACACCGTGCGCACGAGGCCGCCGAGCGCGGCGAGCAGGAATCCGCCCTTTCGGCCGAAATCCAGCAACGCCAGGGTGTCCGACAGGGCATTCGCATCTTCCGGGATGACATCGCCCAGGGCCAGGGCGCCGTCCGGCTTCAATTTCGCTTTCGCCATGGCGAGCAGGTCGACGAACTCCTGGCGCGACAGATATTGCAGCACCGAGTTGACGACGATCAGATCGAGCGAATGGGGAGCGAGCGCGGCCAACCCAACCTCATCGAGAACCTCGATGCGGGCATTGCCCTCGTTGCGTTTGGTGATCTGCGCGCGCACGGTCGGGGCCGTATCGAACAGATAGAGCCTGGCGCATTTGGCGGCGAGATCGCCCGCGGTCCACGCCTCGCCGCAGCCGTAATCGAGCACGACGGCCTCGGGCGAGGGAAACAGCGCCGCGATGTCGTGCGCGATCATCTGGAAATGCAACGCGTGATGGCGCTGGTTGACATAGATCGGATGCGGGCCGTTCCAGTATTCACGCCAATTCATCGTACACGTCCCCGCTCACCGTCCTGACAGTCGCACTGGTATACGATCGAAGACGGCGCGGATAGTCGGCAGGCGAACTATCTGGTGTTGCTTCTCTTTCCGGCCCCCGCACTGCTGCTTTAGGCGCCGGCGCTGCCTTGCGCGCGGAATGCCCAGCCGGTCATGCGCTGTTCGAGCCAGGCGGTGACCGCATACATGCCGATGCCCTCGACCGCGAGGGCGATGAGACCGGCAAAGACGAGCGGCATCTGGAAATTGGTGCCGGCCTGCGACATCAGGAATCCGAGGCCGGCGTTGGAGGCGATCGTCTCGGAAACGACGGTGCCGACGAAAGCCAGCGTGATCGCAACCTTCAACGAGCCGAAAAAGTACGGCATGGCGCGCGGAATGCCGACCTTACGCATGACATCGAGCTTGGAGGCGCCGAGCGCACGCAGCACATCCTCGAGCTCCGGCTCGATGGTCGCAAGACCGGTCGCCACGTTGACGACGATGGGAAAGAAGGAAATCAGGAAGGCCGTAAGGATGGCCGGCACTTCGCCGATGCCAAACCATAGCACGAGGATCGGCACGACAGCGACCTTCGGGATCGAGTTGAAGCCGATCAGCACCGGATAGAGCCCGCGATAGATGGTGCGCGACCAACCGACGACAAGCCCAAGAAAAAGACCGAAGGCGACGGCCAGGAGGAAGCCGGCCAGGGTCGTCCACAAGGTGACGAAGGAGTTCTTCAGCATCGGCCACCAGAACTTGACGAGCGCGGCGAAGATTTCGCTTGGCGCCGGCAGGATGATGCTCGACACGTTGAAAACGCGACAGATGAACTCCCACATGACGAACAGGCCGATGGTGAACAGCCATGGCGCCAGGACTTCAAGCTTTGGCGCTTCGATTTTCGCACTCATGCTTTGGCGGCCTCTGCCTTGCGCGGTTCGGCTTTGCGGACTTCGGCGATCTTGTTGCGCAATTGATGCACCAGGTCTGTGAAGCTCTTCTCGTAGCAGACGTCGAGGTCGCGCGGGCGCGGGAAAGAGACGTCGCGGGATTCGATGACTCGGCCCGGCCGCGCGCTCATCACATGCACGGTGTCGGCGAGAAACGCCGCCTCACGCAGATCGTGCGTCACAAGAACGACAGTGAATTTCAACCGCTGCCAGACGTCGCGCAGCACGCACCACAGTTCTTCGCGGGTAAAGGCGTCGAGCGCGGCGAAGGGTTCGTCCAGCATGAGCAGCGCCGGCTCGTGAATGAGCGAGCGACACAGCGAAGCGCGCTGTTGCATGCCGCCCGACAACTCCCAGGGAAAACGATCGCCAAACCCTGCCAGCCCCACGGTGGCAAGGAGTTCTTCGACGCGCGCTATATAGTCCCCCTTGCTGGCACGGAACCGGCTGCGATAAGGCTCGACGATTTCCAGCGGCAGCAGAATATTTTCCGTCACCGTGCGCCAGGGCAGCAGATTGGCGTTTTGAAACGCCATGCCAGCCAGCTTCACCGGACCGCGCACCGGCGCGTCGGCGACGGAGACACTGCCGGTCGTCGGCATGACGAGTCCGGTGACAAGCTTCATCAGTGTGGACTTGCCGCAACCGGAGGGCCCGACGACCGCGGCGAATTCGCCACGGCCAACATTGAGGCTGGTGCCGTCAAGAGCAAGGACGGGACCTGTCCTGCCCTTATAGGCCAGCGACACATTCTCGAGCGAGATCACTCAGCGTCTCCGATCTCGTGCTGTCAGAGCTTGCGCTCGGATGCCGGCGGCAGATATTCGCTGGTGAAGATGTCTTCCGCCTTGGGCTTGCTCTTGTATTCGTAAGTCTCGCCGATCTGCTCCAGTGATTTTTCGAGACGCGCGGGATCGACACCGCCGACGCCATTCTCCTTGACCCAGGGCGTGATCATGTTGTCGCGCAGCGCCATCTTGAGACGATCGAGTTCGATCGCGGCATCGCCGGTCTCGTTGCGCTTCATCACCGACTTGATGGCCTCTTCCGGATTTTTCGCCGTGTCGAGCACGCCCTTGATGGTGGCACGAACGAAGCCTGCGATCACTTTCGGATTGGCCTTGGCATAGTCCGGATTGACCATGATGGCATTGCCATACATCACGATGCCATGATCGGACATCAGCATGACCGAGATGTCATCGCCCTTGATGTTGTTCTGCAGCAGGTTGAAATAGGACGAGAACGAAAAGCCGGTGATGGCATCGACTTTTCCCTGGGCAAGCATGGGCTCGCGCACCGGGAAGCCGACATTCTCGATCTTGACCTTTGTATCGTCGAAATTGTTCAGCTTCACGAAGGCTTTCCACTGCGCGAAAGCACCGTCCGGCGCCGGTGCACCGAGAATTCTGCCTTCGAGATCCTTCGGCGTCTTGATGCCGGCCTTCTTCAGGCTGACGATGGAGAACGGCGGGCGATCATAAACGATCATGACCGCCTTTACCGCCTGAGCAGGATTCTGATCGCGGAAGCGCACCAGTGAATTGATGTCGAAGAAGCCGATCGGATATGTGCCGGCGGCGACACGTGCGATGCCGGGCACGGAACCAGGACCCGTGTCCACGGTCACGTCCAGGCCTTCCGCCTTGTAATAGCCCTTGTCGATGGCGACGAAATAAGGCGCCGACGGGCCTTCAAATTTCCAGTCGAGCGCGAATTTGACCGCCGTTTGGGCAGTGGCGCCAGTGACGCTGCCCGAAAGAAGTGCAGCAGTCGCCAACAGTGTGCTGACTTTCAGAATGTTCATTGCGCTTCCCTTCCTTATTGCCCGTGAACCGGGCTTTGCTTCGTTCTTGCGCACGCAAGCGATGTGCCAGACATCAAGCATATCCGCGCACCGCGACGGCGCAATGCGCTGTCGCGGTGAAAGGCAAGGAAAGGTCTCAGACTTTCGGAGGCTAGGCCGCTTGCTTCAGCGTGGCTTCAAGCAGGTCAAGCGCCGCAGCGGCAAAGGAGAACATATTGGCGTATCTGTCATCGACCCCGGTCTCGATGGTGATCGCGTGTTCCGCCAGGCCTGTGATGGCGATGCAGCAATGGCCCGAGGCATCACCGTAGCGGTTGCCGGCGGGGCCTGTCGCACCGCTTTCGCCCAGGGCCCAGGTCGCGCCGAAGCGTTCGCGCGCCGTGTTGGCGAGCAGCAAGGCGTAGGGTTCCGTCGAGGCGCGCATGCCGTTCATCGTCTCCTCGGTGATGTCGAAGAATTCACTGCGTGCGGTCTTGGTGTAAACGACTGCGCCGCCGAGAAAATACGCCGAGGCGCCGGGAATGCTCAGCAGTGCCGCTGAGATCAGGCCGCCGGTCGAGGATTCGGCGATGACCACGGTTTCCTTGCGCCCCTTCAGAAGACGGGCAATCCGCTCCGCCCTGGCGACCAGTTCCTGCATGTGCGTTCTCCTCGCGTTGTCGAGGCGGCATTAGAGAGGCGGAAGCGCAAATGACAAGGGCCGCCGCAGCGGCCCTTGCTCGCGGAGCTATGCGCGAGCCTCAAGCAGGTTGCGCCCCGCGGCTGCGCAGTCCGACGATCTCCAATTCGGCGATTATGGCGATCGCCACCGCCTGCACCACTACGACAGCCGTGCCGAATGCGTTGGGCGCGACCCAGTTGCCGATCAGCAGAGCCACGCTTTCGACGACCCACAAGATGTTGAGAACGACGACGATCCAGACTGCCTTGGCCGGGATGGGTTGCCGCGTGGCGACCCACAGCACGAAGGCTGCAAAGGGCAGCAGAACGGCGCCGGCGCCGCTCAGAAATTCAGCGGGCATCTCCAGCAGTTGCGCCAGCGGACCGGCGGCAAGGACGAACAGAAGTCCGCCGACGATGCCGCTGGCGGCATCGAGAAGCAGGACGTTGCGCAGAAAATTCTCGGACTTGAACATGGGCATAAGTTTCTCCTGGGATTCTCAGTGAAGAGGCTTGAGCTGAAAGGCGCATCCGAGCCGGGCGCGATGCCGCAGCGTTTCCGTCATGCCCGCGCTTGTCGCGGGTATCCACGCCGCGCGCGTGGGTGATGCAAGGAGATGACGCTGCATCCTCGCAGCGCCCTCTTGCAAGAGATCGCAACGGCCCGGCGTGGGTGCCCGGCACAAGGCCGGGCATGACGCGGTTGTCAAAATTCAGTCCTTGGCGACGTAGTCGAAGAAGCCGATGACGGACGACAAACGCTCGTTCGCGATGGTGGCGACGTCGGTGCCCTTCACGACTGGGGCGTTGTCGCCGTTGGCCAGCGCCCACGAGAAGCGGACCCTGTCGTTGTAGCCGTCAGCCTCGCCAAGCCGTGAGAAACGGAAGCCGGGGAAGCGCTGGTGCACAGAGGCGATCATGGCGTCGATGCCGGCGAGGCCTTCGCCGTTCAGCACCGGGTCGACATAGGTGGCGTCGGCGGCGAAGACTTCGGCCAGTGCTTTTTGCCGGCGCGCGACGTCGGTCTCGTTCCAGCTTGCGAGGTAGCGGTCGGCGATCTGGTTGAATGCGGTCATTGTCGTCTCCTTCAGGTCTGGACCGGTCGGGATGACCGTCGTCCGTGGGGAGACCATCGGCGCGGTGGGGCCGCCGGTCGATTACCTCTCAGGTAATGGAATGACCGGCGATCCGGGCTAGATTGACCTCATGAGCGACACACAAACCACCGCCGCCCCCCGCCAGTTCGGCGACCATCTGCGCACCTGGCGGCAGCGCCGCCGCATGAGCCAGCTCGATCTCGCCTGCGAGGCCGAGATCTCGACCCGGCACCTGAGCTTCATCGAGACCGGCCGCTCGCAGCCCTCGCGCGACATGGTGCTCAACCTGTCGCGACGGCTGGACGTGCCGTTGCGGGAGCGAAACATCATGCTGGCCTCAGCCGGCTTCGCGCCGGTGTTTTCCGAACGCAAGCTCGACGATCCACAGCTTGCCGCCGCCCGCGCCGCCGTCGACCTGGTGCTGAAGGGCCATGAGCCCTACCCGGCCTTCGCCGTCGACCGGCACTGGACCCTGCTTGCCATGAACGGGGCTGTGGCGCCGCTGCTGCAGGGCGCTTCGCCTGCCCTGCTGGAGCCGCCCGTGAACGTATTGCGGCTGAGCCTGCATCCGGACGGGGTGGCGCCGAACATCCTCAATCTGGAGGAATGGCGGGCGCATATTTTTGCGCGCCTCACCCACCAGATCGACGCCACGGCGGACGCCACGTTGATGGAGCTGTTGCGAGAGCTGCGCGCTTATCCGGCGCCACGACGGCCGCCGGTGCGGCTCGACGATGGCCCCCTGGTCATCACCCCATTGCGGATGGCGACGCCGCTCGGCGAGCTGTCGATGATCAGCACGGCGACGGTGTTCGGGACGCCGCTGGAAATCACCTTGTCGGAACTCGCCATCGAAGCGTTTTTCCCGGCCGACGCGGCCAGCGGCGAGATTTTGCGGAGACTTGCGAAAGAAGCCGCGGAAAGCACCGGCTGAATGATCGGAACGATCTGATCCAGATGACGTTTCCCGGATGCATTCCATCAAGGAGACTGTTCATGACCGACAAGGCCTCGGATTCAATGTCCGGCAATCAGGGCGAAGGCAACCGTGGTGCGGCGAAAGCCTATAATGACGCCACGCAGAACTTCGTGAAAAGCGGACAGGTGGCGGAAAAGGCGCGCGACGCCGCCAAAGCCCTCGATGGCAAGGAAAAGGCCGAGTTGCAGCGCGCCGAGGCCGAAGGCAAGTCCCATAGCCACGGCGAAGATCCTGCCGTGGAACGTTAGGTACACCACCTCGAATGACTAAAGCCCGGCTACCAGCCGGGCTTTTTCGTATGCGCTCATGCAGAAATTCAGAATAACAATATAATATACTGATATTAATATGTAATATTTTCTGTTTGGCAGAATTCGCTCCTAGGAAAAAGCTTCCGCCTTCGTGGAACTACCTAGGTGAATCTAGGGTTAACCCTTGGGCGTCACCTTGACTGCCTGAAGCCAACAGGATGCCAAACGCACGACAAGGCAAATGCATCCATGAGGAAGGTCGTGAACATGAATAAACTCATTTTATCCTCCGTGACCGCCGCATTTCTGGGCCTTTCGCTCACAGCCAGCACCGTCAACGCCGCTCCGGCGAACCCGGCGCCGATCGTGAGCCAGGGCGACGACGGCATTGTTCAAGTCCAGTTGAGCCACCGCGAGCGCCGGATGATCCGCCATGAGCGGCACCGGGAAATGCACAGGGCGATGCGTCATGATCGCCATGTGATGCGTCGCATGCGCCACCACGATCACATGTAATTCCAGGGCCGTTGCTGCAGGATCGAGCCTGCGCCGGCGCCCTATTCAATCTCGCCGGTCCAAGCCGGCGGGATTGATTTGTCGTATAACAGTGCAATTAATGATACTTCTTGGCCCTATGTTGCCCTTTGGCAACATTCTTTTTATGCGGTCATGGTAATGTTGCGTCCTCATCTATACGGGGGCAGACTCATGAAAAAGATCGTTATCGCAGCCTCGCTGCTTGGCTTGGGCATGGCCACGGCGTCTGCGGCTGACTTGCCGTCGCGCACGGTGCCGGCGCCTTACATCGCCGTTCCGGCTTATTACGACTGGACCGGCATCTATGGCGGCGTTTCGGCCGGCGCCGCCTTCGGCAGAATGAATGCCCTCGACATCACGCCGCCCGCCGGCGGTTTCTTCACGCCGCTTGTGCCCGCTGGCACCGCCGGCTTCGGCTTCAACAACACGAGCTATGCGCTGGGCCTCCATCTCGGCGGGCAATACCAGTGGCAGAATTTCGTGCTCGGCCTCGAAGCCGGCTATCAGTTCACCGATCTCAAGCAGACGATCGTCAGCCCCTACTTCCCGGCCTCCGACACCGAGAGCGCCAAGATCAAGGATCTCTACACGGTTGTCGGCCGCATCGGCTATGCGTTCGATCGTTTCCTCGTCTACGGCAAGGCCGGCTATGCCGGCGGCAGCAGCACATTCACGGCGATCGATAGCGTCGCTGGCGTCATCTACACGCAGAAGGGCAACCACAGCGGCTATGTGGTCGGCGCCGGCGTCGACTACGCCATCACCAACAACTGGATCGCCGGCCTCGATTACTCGCACATGGAACTCGGCTCCAAGTCGGGCAGCGGCCCCAATGTCTTCTTCGCCGGCGGCATCGGCGCGAACCCGGAAGTCTATCGGGTCAAGGCCACCGTCGACACCATCTCGGCCCGTCTGAGCTACAAGTTCGGCGGTCCCGCCGGCGCGGTTGTCGCCAAATATTGAGCGGCCTGGAGCGCAAAGAAAAAGCCCGGCAGAAATGCCGGGCTTTTTTAATGGCGTCTGCCAGAGATCTAGACCCGCGCTCCTACGGAGACAGCAACTCCTGCGTCACGGCGCTGACTTCCTCGGGCGTCGCCCCTGCAAGGATCATGGCTTCGGTACCGATAATGCCGATTTGCGAGAGAACGCGGATCAGATCGTCCTTTGAGAGATCGCTTTTGGTCGCGTCGGCGACGTGGCAGATCAACGTGATTCTGCCGAGCGTCTCGATCAGGCCCGAATAGGACCCGTCATCCAGGTGCCTGCTTTTCAAATCGGCCATGAATCGCCTGTAACTGCCTGAAGTCGCTGCAACCGCTGAAGAAACAGATGCTTCCGACGATATCGGGGCTTTTCTGGGGCTCCGGAGGCATTTGACCTCCTGACCATCTCACAAGCGTTTCCATTTGAATTCAGGCTTTGTGGTGCTATGACGTGCACGCGCGTCGGGATTCAGCGCTTGTCGCTGATCTGACGCCTATAATATCAGTATGTTGAGTATAATCGGGGTATAGCGCAGTCTGGTAGCGCGGAAGTTTTGGGTACTTCAGGTCGTAGGTTCGAATCCTGCTACCCCGACCAAGTTTGATGTGGCATTTTGAGTTTGAGCGCCGGAAACACTGCAGTCGGGAACCGCTAACATGACCGCCCGTATCTATTGCCCCGCCAAGACGGCCACCCAGTCCGGAATCGCCAAATCGGCCCGCTGGCTGCTTGAATATGAGCCGGATGCTCCGCGCGAAATCGACCCGCTGATGGGCTGGACCAGTTCCGGCGACATGAAATCGCAGATCAAGCTCTGGTTCGAAACGAAGGACGAAGCCGTGGCCTATGCCCGGCGCGAGGGCATTCCTTACCGGGTGTTCGAGAACCCGCCGCACACGCGCAAGCTTGTTTCCTATTCGGATAATTTCAAGACAACCCGCATCGGCATGTGGACGCACTGACTGCGTCCTCGGCATAACGGCTCCGTAGCTCAGCTGGATAGAGCAGCCGCCTTCTAAGCGGCAGGTCGTTGGTTCGAGCCCAACCGGAGTCGCCAGTTCCTAGTGATGCAGCCACGCTTCTCAATCTTCATTTTTTCAGCGGCGCTCAGCCTCGGCTCTGCAAGCGCGGGCTTTGCCCAGTCGCGACCGGAGGCAGCCTGTATCAGTCAGGCACTGAACGGTATCCCCAAGAATTCTCTGCAATCGATTACTCTGATTGAAGCGAAAGCATTTCAGCCGCGCAAAGAGTCCTTAGAGCGATTTTTTTGGGCAGCGCCTGATGTATACGATGGCACCGGGCGTCACCATCTTTTGACGTTCGCCATCAATGACGTAATCAGAATCCTGACTGCTCTCGGCGGCGTTAGCGCCAAAGACGAAGAAGAATTGAGAAGCGATTTCACGGCGCGACGCTTTGATGAGGGACGTCAGCGGGCCGAAGACCTTATGCACGGCCTGATCAGCAGTGCTTTCGAGATCAAGATTCGCGACGCCGTACCGTCACTCCAATATTCGTCCTGCTTCATCGGAAAAGGCGGGACGACCTTTCTGAGATTTGAAGGCGGAACTTTTTAAGCACCGCCCGCTGCTGTCGCCAACCTCCCAGAGCTGTTGCCATCTAGCGAAACATCGGATGGGAGACCTTGTCACCCTTCTTCAGGCCGATGCGCCTGGCGGTGCCGGCATTGACCTCGAGCACGGCATAGGCCGGGCCGGCCGAGGGGATGGTGCGCTCCGACATGGGTTCGGTGTTCTCGGCGACATTGATCACCGTGCCGTTGCGGGAGATGAACACCATGTCGAGCGGCAAATAGGTGTTCTTCATCCACATCATCACCGGCTGCTCTTCCTTGAAATCGAACAGCATGCCGCGATCGGCCGGCATGTAGCGACGGAACATCAGGCCGCGGGCGCGCTGCTCGTCGGTACGCATCACCTCGGCCGAAAAGGCATGCGGGCCCGATGCGGTGGTGATGGTCAGTGGCTCCGGCGGCGTCTCGGCCTGGGGCTGCGCCTGGGCGAAGGCCGGGGACGCGAAAATACCGGACTGCGACAGACCCGCACCCGCCACCGTGGCGACCGCCAGCGCGACCGCAAGGACGAAACGACGGGAAATGGAGAGAAGTGCCGGAGTCATGTGCCTACCCTGAACTTTGGGACCGCCAATGTGAAGGTCATGGCGATAGCACACAAAGCGATGGTCAGGAATGCAGCATCACGACCTGTTGAGCGCGGACGCGATGGCCGCGCAGAACATCAGTGGGAGCTCGGCAGCTTGGTCTCGAGCGGGCGGACTTCCGCCGCCATCAGGCCCTTGTCGCCAGGGCCGAAGCGGACCAGCAGCCCGTCGCCGGGCTTCAGGTCGGCGATGCCGTAGCGGCGCAAGGTTTCCATGTGAACGAAAATGTCCTCGGTGCCCTCGCCGCGGGTGACGAAGCCGAAGCCGCGGACGCGGTTGAACCATTTCACCACGACGATCTCGAAACCGCCGGTCGAGGCGACCTGCACATGGGTGCGCGGCGCCTGCAGTTGCGAGGGATGGGTCGCGGTCGACTCGTCGATCGAGACGACGCGGAAAACCTGAAAGCCCTTGGCGCGCTTCTGCGCTTCGCAAACGATGCGCGCACCTTCCGGCGCCGACTGATAGCCGTCACGCTTGAGCACGGTGACATGCAGCAGAACATCCGGCCCGCCCTCATCGGGGATGATGAAGCCATAGCCCTTGGCGACATCGAACCATTTGATGTGGCCGGCCATCTCGATCAGATCGAGCGCGTGCTCATCACCGATGGCGCCGCTTTCACTAACGCCTGTTCTGCCTTCAAGCTGATCCTTGCTGGTCACTGGACCGGCCCCCGCTCTGACGCTCGTATTGCCGCTACACAGTCATCGACATGAATCGAAAGGATTTCTCGAATCGATTCACGTTAAACTCTTAAGGAAAGATAACATCGGTCGGACTCACTCCAACTGGAAAGTTAAAAAACATCTGTGGATGAGTGCGGTGCGCCTCAATTCAAACGGTTGGCACGTTCGAACGGTTCCAGAACGGAGCCGATGTCGCTCCGCACGATCAGATCGGCGTACTCATCGAGCGGTGTCGGGTCGCGATTGATGATCACGAGCTGTGCGCCGTTCTCCTTCGCCAGCAACGGAAACCCCGCCGCCGGATAGACGACAAGCGATGATCCGATGGCCAGCATCAGATCGCAAGCACGGGCGGCCGCCTGGGCGCGCCGCATCGCCTCGCCCGGCATCGCCTGCCCGAACGCGATCGTCGCGCCCTTCACCGGGCCGCCGCAGGTACATACCGGCGCCCTGCCATCACCTTCAAACCTCTTTCTGATTGCCGCCAGCTCGTAACGCAGACCGCAGTCCAGACAGGCGGCATAGGTTCCATTGCCGTGCAATTCGATCACCTGATGCTCGGGCACGCCGGAAGACTGATGCAGGCCGTCGATGTTCTGGGTGATAACGGCACCCATGGTTCCATCGGCGACCAGGCGCGAAATCGCCCGATGCCCCCTGTTCGGTTTGGCACCGGCGTAAGAGTCATCCATGGCGAACTTGCGCCGCCACGTCAGGATTCTGTTTTCCTCGCTGGCGAGGAAATCCGAGAAAGGCATGGGGGGATGGCGTTTCCAGCCGCTGTCGGGAGAACGGAAATCGGGAATGCCGGATTCCGTCGAAATACCGGCGCCAGTGAACGCCACCGCCGACGAGCACTCCGCCAGCAATTGCTTGAGCTGCCGCTGCGCCGTGTTCAACTCATTCGTGATCATTCGCGCCTCCCGCTCCTGCAATGACGAGATTAGAATCCGTCTGTGCCGATCGCGCAAGCGGTCAGTGTCAGGTTCTTTCGCAGGTTTGTTGCAAAGCCTGGCGGAACCCGCTCCAATGGGCGCACATTTGTGATGAGGAAAGACATGCAGGAAAAAAACATCGGCAAATCGGGCCTCCGTGTTTCCGTCGTCGGATTGGGATGCAACAATTTCGGCGCCCGGCTCGATTTCGCCGGTTCGAAAGCCGTCGTTCACAAGGCGCTCGATGAGGGCGTGACCTTGTTCGACACCGCCGATATGTACGGCAATCGTGGCGGTTCCGAGTCAGCGCTTGGCGAAATTCTCGGCGCCCGGCGCAAGGACATCGTTCTGGCGACGAAGTTCGGGTACTCGATGGATGATACCGGACGGATGAAAGGCGGCTCCCGCCGTTATGTCGTCACCGCTGTCGAAGCCAGCCTGAAGCGCCTGAAGACCGACTGGATCGATCTTTACCAGTTTCATTTTCCAGATCCCAACACGCCGATCGAAGAGACCCTGCGCGCGCTCGACGATCTCATCCATCAGGGCAAGGTGCGCTACGTCGGCTGCTCGAACCAGGCGCCATGGGCCGTCGTCGAGGCGATGTGGACGGCGAAGACGGAAGGCTTAAATCCCTTCATCTCCTGCCAGGACGAATACAGCCTGCTGTTCCGCAAGCCCGAGGCGGAACTCGTGCCGGTCGCCAAGTCCTATGGTCTGGGCCTGTTGCCCTATTATCCGCTCGCCTCGGGTCTCCTCACCGGCAAGCACAAACACGGCGCGGCGCCGAAGGCCGGCTCGCGCTTCGCGACCACGGAAATGTATGTCAACCGCTACATGAACGACAAGAACTGGCAGCGGATCGCCAAACTCGAGACGTTCGCCTCCGAGCGCGGCCATAGCCTGCTCGAACTGGCGTTCTCCTGGCTCGCGCACCGGCCGGTGGTGCCGAGCGTCATCGCCGGCGCCATGTCACCCGAGCAGGTCGCCATGAATGTGAAAGCCGCATCCTGGGCACTGAGCGCCGAGGAGATCTCGGAGATCGACCAAATCACTGCTTGAACTTGATGTTCGCCGGCGTGGCATCCAGCTTGCCACCCCCGTGCCGCCTCGCCTATGGTGCTCCCAACGGTGAAGATAACGGGAGGAATGAATGGCCACAGCCGGCGAAGCCGCAACGGCACCCTTACAGAAACTGCACGGGGCGAACATCATCGCCGCGATCAAGCAATCGGGTGTCGATCATATCCTGTCGGTGCCCGACCTGCACACGTCGCAGGGCGTGCTGCGGCCGATCTCGACCGACAACCACCTCAAGCTCATCCGCGTGTGCAAGGAGGATGAGTGTATCGGCATCGCCGCCGGCCTCACCTACGGCAACATCCGCTCTCTCGTCCTCATCCAGTATACCGGCTTTCTCTACGCCATTAACGCCATCCGCGGCGTCGCCTGCGAGCAGAACATGCCGATCTGCCTGATGATCGGCCTGCTGCAGAAGGAACCCGGCGTGCTGCCGCAGAATTCCAAGCGCTTCGGCCTGCGCATCGTCGAACCCATGCTCGACACGCTGGGCATTCCCCATACGCATATCGAGACCGATGACGACGTGGAGCGCATCGCACCGGCGATCGAGCATGCCTACAAGCATTCGCATCCGACAGCCATTCTCATCGGCGGGAGGGCCATCTGATGATCAACCGCGCCGAACTGCTCCGTTTTTTCGCCACCAAGATCACCGACGAGATTGTCGTCGCCACCTATAGTTCGGCGAGCGACTGGATCAACATTGCCGACCGGCCGCTGAACTATTTTTCCGCCGGCGCCATGGGCCTCGCCTCCTCCCACGCGCTGGGCCTTGCCCTGGCGCGGCCGGAACGCCGGGTCATCGTGCTCGACGGCGACGGCTCGCTGCTGATGAACCTCGGCAGCCTCGTCACCATCGCCAAAATGGCGCCGACGAACCTGACGCATTTCGTCTTCAAGAACGGCAGCTATGAAGCCAACGGCGGCCATCCCATTCCCAATGCCGGAACGGACTTTGCCGGCATTGCGCGCTCCTCGGGCATCGCCAAATCGAGCACGATCCACACGCTCGACGACTTCAAGGCCAAGGCGAATTACTTCCTGACGGAGCCTGGTCCGGTGTTCTGCTGCCTCGATATCGAGCAGGGCCCGCTCGGCAAGCGCGAATATGCCTATATGTACCGGCCCGAACAGCGGCAGGCGCTGCGCGATGCGCTGGCAGCAGGCAAGCCATGAATGTCGAGGTGAAGGGTAAATTGAGTTCAGCGAGCAAAGCCGATGACGAGACGATCATCGAGGTGCGCAACATCCGCAAGGTCTTCGCGGTCAACCAGACATCGCTGACGGTTTTCGACGGCCTGAGTTACAAGGTGAAGCGCGGCGCATTTCTGTCCGTCATCGGCCCGTCGGGCTGCGGCAAGTCCACCCTGCTGAAGCTCATCTCCGGGCTGGAAGCGCCGACCGGTGGCGAGGTCTTCTTCAACGGCCGCAAGATCAACGGCCCGCCGAAGGGCATGATCTACGTCTTCCAGCAATATACGAAGTCGATCTTTCCGTGGCGCACGGTGCTGCAGAATATCCGCTTCGGCCTCGACAGCCAGAAATCGCTGCCCTCGCGCGAGGCGCATGAGAAATGCATGGAGTATGTGAAGCTCGTCGGCCTGGAGGGCTACGAGAACTATTACCCCTACCAGCTTTCCGGCGGCATGCAGCAGCGGGTCGTCATCGCACGGGCGCTGATCTGCGAGCCGGACGTTCTGCTGATGGACGAGCCGTTCAGCGCCGTCGATGCGATGACCCGCGCCATCCTGCAGGAACTGATCCTGAAGATCTGGAGCACCCTGCCGATCACTGTCCTGTTCGTCACGCATGATGTGGACGAGGCGGTGTTCCTGTCGAACCGTATCGTCTCGCTGGGCCGGGCGCCTGCGACCGTGCGCGAGGACGTCGAGATCGACCTTGCCTACCCGCGCGACCAGATCCGCACCCGTGGCGAAGAGCGCTTCAACGCGTTCCGTCAGCGGCTTTTCTCCAGCATCTTCCTGCAAGAAAAAGAAGGGATCCCGAACGCCTGACGGCGCGGGACAAGATTACAATGGCAAAGCGCTGGCCCGGTTTTCTGCTCATCGCCCTCCTCCTTCTGGCCTGGGAAGTGGCGTCGCTCAACAAATGGATCGATCCCGTGACATTCCCGCCGGTGTCGAAGATCGCGACATCCTGGTGGCCCGCCATCGCGGGCGGCGAGATCATGCGGCAGATGCTGCCGAGCCTGTGGCGCATCTTCGCCGGCTTCGCGCTGGCGGTGGTTGTCGCCATCCCGCTCGGCCTCATCATGGGCACGGTGCCGATCATCTACCGGCTGCTCGAACCGATCACCGAATTCGTCCGGCCGATCCCCTCCTCCGCCTATATTCCGGTCGCCATCCTGGTGCTCGGCATCGGCAACGAGATGAAGATTTTTGTCGTCTTTCTGGCCTGCCTGTTTCCGATCCTCCTCAACACCTACGGCGGCGTGCGCGGCGTCGACCCGGTGCTGATCGACACCGGGCGGACGTTCGGCATTTCGCGGCTGAAAGCATTGCGCCAGATCATCCTGCCGGCCGCCCTGCCCTCGATCATGACCGGCATGCGCATCAGCCTCGGCATTGCGCTGATCGTCGCGGTGGTGGCCGAGATGATCGCCGGTTCGAGCGGCATCGGCTATTATATCCTCGACATGCAGCGCATTTTCCGGGTGCCGGAAATGTTCGCCGGCATCTTCACGCTCGGCGTGCTCGGCTTCCTGATCAATTTCTGCTTCCTGAAAGTGGAAGGTCATTTCCTGAAATGGAGAGGCACCAGTGTCGAAACCTGACACCAACCAGGCCGCGGTGATCGTCACCGGCGCCAGCAGCGGCATCGGTGCGGAAATCACGCGCCTGCTGCTGGCGCGCGGCACAACCGTTTCCGCCTGGGACATCAAGCCCGGCGACCTGAGCGGCGTCAACGACGCCAACCTCATGGTCCATACGGTCGACACGCGCGACAAAGGCGCTGTCGAGAAAGCGACCGCGGCGACGAAGGAGCGCTTCGGGGCCGTCAGCGGCTTGTCCGCCTGCGCCGGCATCTTCCGGCCGAAACCCTTCCTCCAGGTGACCGAGGACGAATGGGACGAGCATTTCAACATCAACCTGAAGGGCGTGCTATTCTGCTGCCAGGCCGTGCTGCCGCTCATGCGGGCGCAGAAGAGCGGCTCGATCGTGCTGTGGTCGTCCGGCCTCGGCCGCAGCCCGAAGCCGCGCACAGCGCATTATGCGGCGACCAAGGGCGGCATTCTCGGGCTGACGCGCGTGCTGGCGCTGGAGACCGCCAAGCAAGGCATCCGGGTCAACTGCATCTCGCCCGGCATCGCCGATACGGCCATGCCGCGCGCGGTCTATACGGGTGAGCTGATGGACTCCCGCGCGCAAGACAACCCGATGAAGCGCCTCGCCACCGCCAACGACATGGCGGAAGCCGCGCTCTTCCTGCTCGATGACGAGAGCTCCTATTTCACCGGACAGGACATCCGCGTGAACGGCGGCAAGGATCTGTTCTGATGGGCGACACCATGATCACCCTCGTCACCGGCGCCGCCAGCGGCCTTGGCCGCGCCACCGCCATCCGCATGGCGAAGCGCTCGCAAGTCATCGCCGTCGACAAGAACCTCGATGGCGCCAAAGCCGTCGCCGCCGAGATCGCGCAGGCCGGCGGCAAGGCGCTGGCGCTCGACGCCGACGTGACCAGCAGCGCCGCCGTCCGCAACATGCTGAAGCGCGCCGAGAGCGAGGCCGGGCCGATCGATGCCGTCTTCAACAATGCCGGGATCAGCATCCGCACGCCGGTCGAGAAGATTTCCGAGGCCGAGTGGGACCTGATGATGAACACGCATGTGCGCGGCATGTTCTTCATCGCGCAAGGGGTGCTGCCGGGCATGATCGCGCGGCGCAAGGGCGCCATGGTCAACACCTCGTCGGATTTCGCCATCATGGGCGTGCCCAACAACGCCGCCTATTGCGCGGCGAAAACGGCGATCTATGCGATGACCAAGGCGCTGGCGCTCGAATTCGTCGAGCACAATATCCGCGTCAACGCCATCGGCCCCGGCCCGATCGACACGCCGATCCTGCGCTCCAACCGCACTGACGCGGAATATCGCCAAGCGGTCGCCGGCAACGAGGCGCGCACGCCCATGGGCCGTCTCGGCCGGCCGGAAGAAGTGGCGGCCACGGTGGATTTCCTGCTCAGCGACCGGGCGTCCTACATCACCGGCCAGTTGTTCCAGCCCAACGGGGGCGCCGTCATGTGGTAGAAGAGAAGCAAGAATAACAAACCGAAACCGAAGGGAGATGACCATGGACAGACGACAGACGCTGAAATCGATCGCGGGCACAGCCGCCCTCGCCGCGATGCCCGGCATGGCGCGGGCGCAAAACCTCATTCCGCTGAAAGTCGGCACCCTGAAACAGGCATCGCTGACCGTGGTCTGGGTGGCGCAACAGGCCGGCATTTTCGAGAAGAACGGCCTGAAGGTCGAGCTCATCGAATTCCGCAACGGCAATGAAGCGATCTCGGCGCAGCGCGGCAAGTTCGTCGATATCGTGCTGGCGATTCCGGGCTCGATCATGGTGGCCGTCGAGCGCGGCTTCGATCTCGTGGTCCTGGCCGAGAGCGAGAAGGCGAAGGCCGCGCCGCCGGATTCCGGTTCCATGCAGGTACTGGCGGACTCGCCCATCAAGTCGATCAAGGATCTCGTCGGCAAGCGCGTCGGCGTCGGCAATCTCAACAGCCAGATGCATGTGGCGGTGAACACAGTGCTGCGCAAGAACGGCGTCGACCCGAAACAGGTGCAGTTCAGCGAAGTGCCCTTCTCCAGCCAGTTCGATGTGCTCAAGGGCAAGCAGATCGATTGCGCCGCCGTGCTCGATCCGTGGACGACGCAGATGCGCGGGTCCGGCCTGACGCGCACGATCGGCTGGCACTATGTCGAGTCCGTTCCCGAACAGCCGATCGGCTGGTGGATCGCGACCAAGCCCTATGCCGAGGCCAACAAGGACGCCTGCACCAAATTCGGTCAGGCAATCAAGGAGGCCGTCGACTATATGCGCGCCGATGCCGACCGCGCCCGCAAGAACGTCTCTGCCTATACCGGCCTCAGCCTCGACCTGATGAAGGAAATGCCGATCAACAACTGGGATTCGCGGGTCAGCCTGAAGAAATGGCAGGAAGTCATCGACATGATGCGCGAGAACGGCGCGCTGGAGAAGCCATGGAAGGCCGAGCAGTTCGTGTCGGAATTCATCAAGCCCTATATCGTGAGTTAAGCTCCCATCAGCCCCTCGCGCTGCGAGGGGCTTCCAACCTGGACAGACCATGGCAGACATCGTCGCCGGCATCGGCGTTCCTCATACGCCCGTCTTTCCCGCGCAGGTCGCCAAGAAGGGGCCGGATTGCGAAGAGGCGCGGCTCTACGCCGAGATTGAGGCGCATCTGACGGAGGTCCGCCCCGATGTGCTGCTGGTGTTCTCGAACGACCATTTCAACACGTTCTTCCTCGACAACTTCCCCCTGCTCGCCATCGGCGTCGCGCCCGCCACATCGGGGCCGAACGACCAGACGCCGATGCCGGCTTATGACGTGCCGGTGCATGAACCGCTGGCGGCGCATCTGCGGAGCAGCGGCGTGCTGGCAGGCTTCGACATCGCGGTGACGCAGGAATTCACCCTCGACCATGCCTTCATGGTGCCATGGCATTTCCTCAACGCAAAGCGGCGCACGCCGATCGTGCCGTTCTTCATCGACGGCTTCTCCAACCCGCTGCCGAGCGCCCAGCGCGCCTGGGATCTGGGCGTGATGCTGCGCAAGGCGATCCAGGCCTACCCCGGCAAGGAGCGCGTCGCCGCGATCGGCAGCGGCAGTTTCTCGCTGGAGATCGGCGGGCCGCTGGCCGACAAGGGCGAGCGTTCAGGCACACCTGATAAGGTTTGGGCCGGTCATATCCAGACCCGCATGGAGGCTGGCGACTATCGCAAGTTGATCGAGGAAGCCACGGGCGAGCGCATGGCGCGGGCCGGCAACGCGGCCGGCGAGCTGCTCAACTGGCTGGCAATGATCGCGGTGAGCGGCGGCGGCAAGCCGCGCTACATGAAACCCCAGGTCGACCACGGCCATGCCTTCGGCGTGTGGAGTGCGGCGTCATGAGCGTCTACGGCATTCACAAATTCTTCCGCACCTGCCTGCACGACGAGGCATTCCGCGAGCTGGCGCTCAGCCAGCCCGAGGCCGCGATGGCGAAGATGCCGATCTCGGATGAAGAGAAGCAGGCGCTGCGCGACGGCAATGTCGCCTGGCTCTACGAGCATGGTGTGCACGCGTTTCTGCTGAGCTACCTGACGCGCTGGAACCTGTTTGGCGTCACCGTGCCGATGTACAGCGAGCGGATTCATCAGGCGAAGGACTGGCGAGTGCAATGAAGGGTGTACAGTCTGTCATTCCCGACGCTTGCGCAGCAAGCGAGCGGGAATCCAGACCTGACGATGCCGTTCTCCGACGCGACGGACATTGAAGAAGCTGGAGCAACTGGTTTCCCGCTCGCGCCTTCGGCGCGTCGGGAATGACATTGAGTGTACAGGCGGCCAGACTAGCCCGGCAGCTTCAACCACACGTCGCCGTCGCGGACGTCGACAGGAAAGCCCTTCAGCCTTGTCCCCTCATCCCCAGGATGACGGCCCGTCTCGACGTTGAACTCGAACCCATGCCACGGGCAGACGATGTGCTTCTGGCCGGTGTAGAACAGGCCGAGGCTGCGTTTGTCGGGCGTCAGCTCCTCACCGATCTGGCCGAAGATCTTGCCCTGGCAGATCGGGCCGCCCGCATGCGGACAGTGATTTTCCCAGGCGTACAGTTTTGTGCCGACGCGAAACACGCCGACCTCACGGCCGGACGTGGCATAGACCTTATGGCCGCCGTCGGCGATGTCGTCGAACCTTCCTACCCTGATGTCAGCCATCTCGTGCCTCTTATCTCGTATGACTTGGCCGGTTGAACCAGAGCGCCACGTCGAACATGTTGAGATCGACTGCGCGGATCAATGCGCAAGCCGAGACCACCGCTTCCGTCGCATTGACCAGCCGGTTGTCGATGGGAGAAAACTCCACCTCGGTTTTCTCGATCTTCGCCGCATAGGCTTTCACCGCCGCGGTCATCACATTCTGCAGCACCTCGTCGGGGATCTCCGCCGCAGCGCCACGCTTCAGGATGTCAGTGATGGCGCTGCTGAACGCGTCACTGGCGTCTTTGGCTGAAAGCTCCATGTGCTAACGCCCCCGCGAGACGCTGACACCCTGCGCAGCGGCGGCTTCCGCCACCGGGCCGGGCTGCGGCGAACCGAGCTTGTGTTTCGGCACCTCGAGGTTGAAGAGCTTCGCCGCGTTGAGGCCAAGAATATTGCGTTTCTGCTGCTCGTTGAGGAACGGCAGGCTGGTGATCGAATTCGGCAGATCGAAATCCCAGTGCGGCCAGTCCGTCGCAAACAGCAGTTGCGTCTCGGCATTGATGGCCTTGAAGGTTGCTTCCAGCAGATCGAGGTTGTCTCGTTCCATCGGCTGCGTCGTATAATACATCTCGCGCATGTATTCGGATGGCTTGCGCTTCAGCAGCGGCGCTTCCGAGGTGCGCATCATATATTCTGAATCGAGCCGCTGCATGACGAACGGCACCCAGGCAAGGCCGCTCTCCACCCACATGGACTTCATCTTCGGAAAGCGTTCGGGAATGCCGTTGATGACCCAGTTGGTCATGTGGATGATGTTGTAATAGACGAAGGAGATGGCGTGCATCGACAGGAAGCGGTTGCACTGCTTCATCGATTCATCGCCCCAGTGGAAACCGGAGTGGAAGCTGATCGGCTTGCCGCTTTCCTCGATCGCCGCATAGAGCTTCATGTAGCAATCATGATGCACCGGCCGATAGCGCGTCGATGTCACCATATAGCCGACGACCTGCGGATTGGCGGCGTGCTTCTCGACTTCGCGCAGCGCCGCTTCCGGATCGTTGAACGGCAGATAGATCATGTTGATCATCCGCTTTTCCTGCGGCAGCATGTCCTCGCACATCCACGCGTTGAACGCCTGCCCGATCGCGGCTTCGATCTCGGGCTGCGGATGCATGCCGAGCACCAGCATCGGCGTCGGCAAGGTCACCATGTAATCGAGGCCCATGGTGTCCATGGCGCGCTGGGTCAACGTCACCATCTTGTGCGGCTTCTCGGGCGTCTTCTCGCCGAGGCGCTGCTGATGGGGAATGCGGCCGAACATGTCCTGATACAGCATGCCCGGCATGGCGTTGCTGAGACCCGGCGGCGAGCCCGGCCGTTCCTTGAAGGATTCCGCCATGTCGCGGTAGACCTTGTTGTCGAGCCGGGCGACGATTTCCTGCCAGAACGGAAATTCGCTGAGATGGCCGTCGGAATCGACGACGAAATAATCCTTCAGCTTCTCCGCGTCTTTGGTGGCGTGCGCCAGAAGATCGCGCGTGTCGCTGAGCGTATCGATTGTCGGCAGTTCGAAGACCCCCGTCGGGGGCGAGGCGCGATCATCCATGTGCTGTCCTCACTATGTGTGCAGCGCTCTTTGAGCGGCGGCGCGGCCGGTATTTTCCGGCCTTAGACGTCATGATGGATTGTGCCGGCATCGCCCGCAACAACATCCCCAAAACAACTTACCATGTTATATATCTAGGCGGAAGTCTCTGTCAAATCGGCAACCGCATGCGAAAATCAATCCGTTGCCATGGCCTTCAGGCGGCCATTCAGCTCGGAAGGCGGCAGTGCATTGAGCGTGTCAGTCAACTCAAGGAGAAGCGTCTGCAACTCCTCCAGCCGCCGTCCACCATAGGCAGCCGCCATTTCCGCGTAGATATTTTCGAAGAAGGGCATCAGGGAGCGAACGATATTGGCGCCCTTGGGCGTCAGCGCGATCAGCGCCCGGCGCATGTCGTTGGGCACCTGCTGACGGCGCAGCAGACTGCGCGCCTGAAGATCGCGGAGGATGCGCGAGAGCGACGGCTGGTGCAGCGCCGTCAGCACGGCAAGCTCCGTAATCTCCTTGTTGGGATTGGAATGAACCGCGCGCAGCACGCGCCACTGCTGTTCGGTGATATCGAATTCACGCAGGTAGATGCGAAAGCGGCTCAGCACCGCTTCCCGCGCAAGCAGCAGGATCATCGGCAGCGATCGTGAAAAGCCGCGAAGCTCCTCCCCGTCCACATCGCTGTCTATTGTCGATCTGCTCATCTTCAATCTGCCCGATTACGCTTTCGCCTGAGCTTCAGCGCTAATTTTGGAAAACAAAATCAAGGCAATGATAGACAGCCCCGCCCGAGATGCAAACCGGCTGCCGGCGCACAGCCTCGACCGCGCGCCGGGAGTTGTCGATTACGGGCCCTTGCAGATGATGTTCAGCAGCGCCTGACGCTTTTCGACATCGATGACCTTGAGGGCGCGCTCCAGCGCCTGGGGCACCTTCGCCGGGTCCGTCACTCTCTCACCATGCCCGCCGGCGACTTCGACCGCCTTTTCGAACGACATCTCGTAGTCGAAATAGGTCAGCGGTTCGCGGTTGCTCTTGGCGGCGTAGCCTGACGGATAGACCTCGTGGGTGTTGCGCTTCACCGCGCCCCACATGGCGTTGTTGAACACCATGGTCAGGATCGGCCATTTCTCTGCCTGCGAGACATAGTGCGCCGGGATCGGATTGCCGAACATGTAGGCGCCGTCGCCGACGGTGCAGATGACGCGCTTCTCGGGCGCCGCCGCCTTCATGCCGAGCGCCATGCCGAGGCCCCAGCCGAGCGCACCGGCAGCGCCGGTGAAGAACATGGTGCCCGGCTTCTTCAAGGTGAGCTGCTCATAGGCGATCGGCGATTCCTTGATGACGATGTCATCGGCGCCGCGCACCTGATCGAGGCAGTAGGTCACCCACAGCGGATTGATCGGCGTCTCGTGCTTCGCCTTCTCCAGCGCGGCGGCCCAGCGCTCGCGCTGCGTGGCGCGGCGTTCAGCGATGCGCTTGCGGCGTGCATCGATGCGATCACGTGCGCCGGCGACGCGGGTTTCCAACGCGGCGGTCAGGGCCGTCATCGACGGACCGGCAGCACCGGTGATGGCGATGTCGGTCGCGAAGGCACGCATCGGATAGGAGGTGAACATCGGGTCGACGCCAAGATGAATGATCTTGGTTTCCTTGCCCGGCGCCTTCTTGTTGGGAATCCACGGCACATCGCATTCGACGACGATGACGAGATCGGCATCGGCCAAAAATGCATCGGGCTCATAGCCCAGATGCATGGGATGCTCGCTGTCGAGCGCCACATAGCGCGGCTTGCGCTGGGTGACGGGAATGGCGAACACATCGGCGAGCGCGGCGAGTTTCGCCGGCTCATCCCAGTCGCGGCCGACGCTGGCCGAGACGATGACCGGATTTTCCGCCTTGGCGATGAGATCTGCTGCGCGGTCGATGGCGTTGAGATCAGGGAACGGCGGCGTCGACGGCAGGCGGCGCGACGGCGAGGTGAAGGTGAAATTCTCGACCGGACCGGCGAGCACTTCGCGCGGCAGGGTCAGGTAGACGGGACCCTTCGGCTCGCTCATGGTGAGCGCCAGCGCACGGTCGACCGACTGTTCCAGCACGGTGGCATTGGGGACCTCATAGTCCCATTTGACGATTTCGCGGACCATCGCGCCCTGGTCGCGCATTTCCTGCGGCCAGTGGATTTCGCCGGTGCGGGCGCCGAGCACCCCGCCCTCTTCGCTGTAAGGCGTGCGGCCGGAGGTGAACAGCACCGGCAGGTTGCCGCGCCAGGCATTCATCAGCCCGCACATGGCGTTGGCGGTGCCCACATTGACGTGCACCATGACGAGCTGCGGCTTGCCGCTCTGCAGGTAATGGCCGAGCGCCATATGGATGGCGACGTTCTCGTGCGGAACGATGACCGGCCGGGGCATTTTGCGGCCCTGCCCTTCGAACTTCGCCAGGGCTTCAATCAGGGGGGCGAAATCGGTGCCGGCGTTGGCGAACAGGAAGTCCACGCCCCGGTCGGCGAGAAGATCGATATAGGCGTCGGCGACGGTTCCGGACTCGATTGTTTTTACGGGCACTTCGACATTTCCTCGGGCTTGCTTGGGCGCATTCGCCAGCGTTCACGCCAGCTATTAGCACATCGCGCGCCGAGGGAAAGCTTCAGCATTCGATCCGGCTGCGCCCGGGGCTAATTCTGCGCCTTGCCGGTCGCCGTCATCCACTGATCGATCTGGTCCTTGAGGGTCCTGATCCGGGCCTGATACAGCGGGCGCAGGCAGGCGACATCAGCCCCGCAGGCGCTGCGCGCCGTCAGGAATGCTTCCGCTTCGTCACGCCGCGCGCCATTGCCGCCCATGAGCATCGGCACCCGGCTGTAGGAGAACCACAGGGCGCTCATCTCGGTATCAAGCTCGGAGAGGCCGCTATTGCCGCAGATGGCCATCTCATCCGGCGCGCGCGCCTTGGCGCAATCGAAGCTGGCTGCCTGAGCAGGTGTGCCGAAGCTGAAGAGAGCGAGGGCAGGAAGAATAAAAATTGCGCGATGCACGGCAGGCTCCATCCGTTGAATGTTGGCCCAGACCAACACACCGATATGACCTTCACATCAACAGGACGATTAAAAGCCCGCGCAACTACGCCTTCGGCACCCACACCGCCTTCGGGCCGATTTCACCCACGCTGTTGCAGCCGATGAAGCCCATGGTCGAATCCATCTCATCGCGCAGGATCTGCAGCGCATGGAACGCGCCCTCTTCGCCGGCGACGGAGGCGCCGTAAAGCGTCGGGCGGCCGGAGAGGACGAAGTCGGCGCCGAGCGCCAGCGCCTTGACGATGTCGCTGCCGCGGCGGATGCCGCTGTCGACGATGACCTTCAGCTTGTCGCCGACCTCCGCCTTGATATCCGGCAGGACATCGAGCGAAGCCACCGCCGTCGCCAGATTGCGGCCGCCGTGATTGGAGATGACGAGGCCATCAAGCCCTTCGGTGACGGCACGCGCCGCGTCTTCAGCCAGATGAACGCCCTTGATCATCATCGGGCCTTTCCACATCTCGCGCAGACGCTTCACGTCATCCCAGGTGAGATTGTCGCCGCGTTGATTGACGATGCGGCCGGGCTTGTTGCTCGCCACGCCGCTGGCGCCGTCCTTGGGGAAATTCGCCAGCCGCGGCATGCCGTATTTGAAATAATGCGGCGCCATGGTGTTCAGCAGCCAGCCCGGATGCAGCGACATGTCGAGCAGCGCTTTCGGGTTCATCGTGAACGGCATGCTGAAACCATTGCGGCGGTTGTATTCGCGCACCGGCGGCACCGCCGTGTCGACTGTGAGGATCAGCGTCTCGAAGCCGGCATCCTGGGCGCGCTTCACGAGCGCGTGGGAGAGATCGCGCTCGCGCCACATGTAGAGCTGGAACCATTGGCGGGCACCCTGCCCGGCCTCGGCGACGCTTTCTATGGTGCTGAGCGAGGGTGTCGCCAAGGTGAACGGCACGCCGAATTTTGCGGCGGCACGGGCGAGCGCCAGCTCGCCCTCGAACCAGCAGACGCCGGCGACGCCGGTCGGTGCGATGGCCAGCGGCATGGTCGCCGGCTTGCCCAGAATGGTGGCGGCGGTGCTGCGGTTCGACACGTCGACCAGCACCTTGTTGCGCATCTTGACGTTGTGGAACGCCTCGCGATTGCCGCGCAGGGCGATCTCATCTTCCGAGCCGCGATCGAAGAATTCGAATACGCCTTTCGGCAGTCTGCGGCGCGAGGCCTCGCGCAGATCCGCAATGTTGTGGCAGCGGCTGAGCACGCCCGCCGGCGTTTTTTGCGGCGCGACCGCGGCCACCGGCGCGGCGGCGGGCGTGGCGGTTTTGGTATCGATGACGACTGGCTGATTCATGATGCGACGGGTCCCGGCGTTTCTCCAGGCGTCATAATATTGTCTTTGTCGGCCGGCGGAAAGCCCTTCTCCCGTTCCACGGGAGAAGGTGGCCCTTGCGCAGCAAGGGTCGGATGAGGGAATTCAAAGCAAAGAAATGTACCGGACGGACAGCGTTATTTATATTTAGCGCACCCTCATCCGAGCCATGCTGCGCATGGCCCACCTTCTCCCGCGGAGCAGGAGAAGAGAGCTCATCATTCAAAAATCATCAATTCAGCAAGCCGGGCGCCATCGGGCAGCGTTTCCAGCCCATTCACCGTCTCCAGCAGTTTCGCCTGCGCGCCTGCATCAAGTGCGCCCTCAGCGCACATGCGGAACTTGCCTTCGAGATCGGCATCGGAAATCGGGTTGAGTGGGCCGCCGCGATAGCGCTCGTCGGCCCATTGCGTCAGGGTGCGGCCGTCCTTGGTGTCGATCTCGATGCGCGAGCGGATGAGATCGTAGCCAAGCGCATCGATCTTGGGATCGCCCAGCACTTCGGTGCGCTTCTGCATGTCCTGCATGGCGGGCGACGCGACGAAGGCGTCCATGAATTCATGGTGGCTGGCGCGGCGCTTCAGCACCATCATGCACAGCAGCGCCGGCATGGAGAATTTCGCCTGCAGGTGGTTGACCGCCAGCGGATAGCGGATCGGCTCGAGAATGTTCTTGCCGGCATAGAAGCGGATACGTTCCACCTGTTCGGGCTTCAGGTCGTTGTCGAGCACCAGTTTCAGCATGGCGTCCATGGACTGGTGGGTG
>Ga0182744_1000357_pt1 | contig 45337 bp, 61 predicted proteins | sample eDN3rd30CKraftMG_FD_128525 | JGI IMG/M metagenome (GOLD analysis project Ga0182744, IMG submission 128525) | Enriched Miracle-Growth compost microbial communities from Emeryville, California, USA - eDNA 3rd pass 30_C Kraft MG (version 2) (version 2) ... | reverse complement strand
TCAACCGCCCATCGCCGCAGCGAGCGGCACACAAGGCAAGCACCCGTAGCTCAGCTGGATAGAGCACCAGACTACGAATCTGGGGGTCAGAGGTTCGAATCCTTTCGGGTGCGCCATTTTTCTATAAGATATTCAGCGGCTTAAAGGATAACCCCTCTGGGGTCGTTCTGCTGCCGTTCTGACAGCGTTCTGAAACTTAGTTCTTGTCGTGTTCTGCAGTAGTACGATGAGCAACGCGCAGCTCTGCAACTCGGCGCGTTTTCTCCAGAGTGTTACGGTTATATTTCCCCGTCGTGGCAATGTTCGAATGGTTCGCGTGATGGCGAAGATGTTCGATATTTGCACCGGCATCAGAGCCTTCAGTCACACCACCGGCACGACTATCACGGTTCCATACTTCTTTAGGCACGCCGCACGATTCTGCAATCTTGCGCCAGACCTTCGCATAACGCTGACGATCACGGTAAGGCAGCCCGGATTGCTCATCGATGATGATTGGTCCGATCCGCTTTTCCATTGGAACAGCATCAAGCAGCGTCCGCAAAAACGGATAAGCCGTCGTGTCGTGTTCAGCGATTTGGCCAGTCTTTGTCGTGATCTTCTTCAAGACGCCTTTGGAATCGATATGGCTCCATAAGAGACCGCCAGTCCAGCGGCGACGGGCTGAGATAATCCCCTTCCCTTCATCACCTTTTGCCAATGGCTCCCACAGACCAATCACATCGACCTGACGCAATGTCAGCTCGAACTGCAAAGCTTGCGCGATAGCAATAGAAACCCTGCCCTGCTTAAGCGCTTCCGTGCAGATCGCCTGCACCTGTTCGAAAGTGATCTGCTGTGTGCGTGCTGGTGGTGAGGCAAACCGCATGTTCTGCAGGATGGTGGCCAGTCTGACGCAATCGCTGAGATTTGCGACCACACCGAACTTGACGACAATCCGAAGCACTTGCACTGCTTTGTACGCTCTGCGCATGCGCTCTGGCTTGGGTTCAGGTTTGATCCCTGCCTCCTTGGCCGCCGCGAGTTCCTTCTCGGTGTGTTCGGCTGGTTCTTTCAGCTTCGCATACCAACGATTGAAGTCGAGGCCGGACAATGATGCGAGTTTGCGCCCGCCGACTGTCTTGATCAGTAGATCGAGGCTTTCATCGTACATTGCGCGGGTGTTGTGTTTGATCGCGTGATATGGGCTTTCTTCGGTAAAACGATAGAACTCGATGAGGGATTTCAAACTGCCGTCATATTCCGGCTTGGCTTCCTGTCCGTTCATCCACTCATAAAGCTCGGCTGTGAGTTGGCCGCACCGGAAGAGAATTTCCTCCGGTGTGCCGTGGAGACGCTGCGTCGGCATCGGAAACCCCTTTGCCTTCTTCGTCACATTGGCGGCCACCCAATAATATGAGGGTGGTCCGCTCTTGTTCGGTCTGGTTTTCAGACCGGGCGCTTTCAAGTCCAATTCTCTTCTCCTTCTGGTTGGTTGGACGGGGTTGATCCTGCATCGAGTCCATACCGGCGGTCTAGAAATGCTTTCACCGCTGGCCAGTAACGTCGATCTTTGAATTGCGGGTCTTGTTTTGGAAAACCGCTTCGTTCGAGAACTGGCGATTTTGTTTTGAACTCTTGGGCTGTAAGTCCGAGACGGCGAGCGATCTCGGTATCTGCAATAAAAAGCTGGATGCTCATGAAGCACCTATTCACGTTGTTGATGAACGAGTGTTTTCGAGCGCAACTCCTTTGTGATTTGTTTCCGTTTCGTTCACGGTATAAGACAGCCAGCCTTGGAGGCTGTCATGGGAACATTCAGCACGAACGCGACATTGGGCGATTGCCTGCGATGCGGTGAGACCATCACGGCGCACTGTCATACGTGCGGGCGATACACTGAACTGGATATTCAGGCGCTGGCGGATAAGCTCGGCTCGGAACACGGTGCGATGTTGAATGACCTTGCCCCCAAGCTGAAATGCTCGGTCTGTAACGGCAAACGCCTGCAACTGCTGTATTCCAACATCTGCACGAGGCAAACCGGGCTTTCCAAAAACCCATGGGGCGGGAGGTGACATCACTCACCGCCTTTCATGGCTTGGCGACCGAAGAACATGCGGATTGCATTTTCTGGCGTGTCAGACCGTTCTATCCAATGCAAAGACCAATCCCAGAGTTCACGCAAAGGAACAAACGGCTGGTGCGGTTTCATAAGCTGGACGAATTTCAATCGCCACAAAACCTCCTTCATTCGCTCTGCTCCCCTAGTTGGCTGGCTTCCCGATGCATCTGCAACGCTCTTGACGCCTGCAACAGTTGAAGCTTTTTGTGATCTTCTTCATTGAGAACAGGGATTGCTACGAAAAGTATTTGGCCCTTTGCCAAATCTTGCGCGAACCTCATTTCCTCACGGATTTGCGCGACTTTACTGACCATAGCTGGCCTCCTTTGCGCGCAAGATGGCGATCAGCAACGCGGTTGCTGAATTGAAGCCTTCTCCGACATAGTTGTGATACTTGCTTTCAGGCGTCCAAATTCGACATCCCATTTTGCCGCTGTCAGCTATCGGTTTTCCGATATCGAGATCGCCATTCCACCCCGGCAATACCCTCTCAGCCAGCGCGATAGCCGCGTCTACAGAGGTGGTGTAAAGTGCAGCGTGAGGGATATCGTCACCGCTGACTTGTTCTTTCCTCCTGCCCTTTTCTTTGTAGAACACCTGTGTTTCATGCATCAGTGGGTAATGGTCGAGATACACAACACCGTTCACTTCACACCAAATGCGCGCATCCACTTCCCTGTCCGGCGCGCCCAGCTTGGATAGTCTGTCAATGAGGGTCATGGCTTACCCTCCAAGGCGGCGCGGGCAAGCTGGCGAACTTCTGCCGGTGTTGTCTCCCACTTTTCAGGAAACCCCCATGCAGGAGCGTCTGCAATAGATTTCAACGCCTTCCGAGCCGACGCGAGTTGGGTTTCGAGGGCTTCTTTGTCCTCTTCCATTTGTGCGCACAGGTTCAGCGCATGATCACGCTGCCCGATGACTTCATTTGAGGTTCTTACGAGTTCATTGCACTCGGCTTCCAACTCCTTAACCCGCGCAGTCAGCGCCGCGTTGTCTTTTGCAAGGTCAACTGCTTTAAATTCAGCGTCGATCTTTTCATCCACCAGAGCGGTTGTTCCGTCGATATGGGTTTGAAGATCAGCTTTGAGTTGCTTGATTTCCGCATCCTTCGCCGCAATGATGGCCTCGGCCTGCGGACGTGGCACTAGACCTCGCGTTGGTCGAAGTCCGTAAAGCGATCCTCCCGGTTGAACGGTTTGCCAAACACCATCCTTTAGCACCTGTGCTTCCACCGTCTCCAACCCCTCGACCGGCGCGGCGGGGCGGGTGACTGCGATAAAAGTGGCCTGCTTTTCAGGCCCGCAATGTGAAACCTCTTTCTGGGCATCCTCGAACGGCAAAACCCATGCGTCATCTTTCCCGGCGTATGTGTATCCTTTTCCATTGGTGCGCCAAACGCCATTCTCGGTCTGAATATGAACCAAACGACCAGCCCATGACTTAGAGCATTTGCTGTCAGGCCAGAGTCGCAAATACTTCTGTGTGATCCGATCAGACATCGCTGCCTCCTGTCGGGCGGGTAGGGTTATTGCGAACCCATTCAAGGCCAATTCGAGTGTGAACGGCTCGATGTGAAGCGTTTAGTTTTCCTTGAATTAGACCCTTGCTTTCGAGGGCGCGCATCACTCTTTCGCTCAGGATAAAACCGGATATGCCGCCCCCATTCGTGGCAACAATCTCCCGAAGCATCCTCTCTTGAGGTTTCGTCAACTTGATCATTCCGACGCTCCCGGTGAGGCTGGGAGGGCTTCTGGCTCATTCTCGTAAGGAACGCGGCTGGCAAAGGCTTCAAGTGCCGTATCAAGCCTCTTAAATTCTTCTTCTGGTAATTGCCAAGTGTCCCAAGCCTCACGCGCTGCGATGACTAGATTAATAACGTCCTGCGGTAATTGGGCCGCTACAGGCTGAGACGACAGGGCGCGGAGAGCCTCGTAAACCTCAAATGCGCCCTGCTGATAGATTGAGCTTGTGCTGTCTACAGATGCTTCGCCGTAGTAGTGACCATTCTCGGAAACATCGAAGGCAATCTTCGCCGCTTCCTCCAACGCCTGCGCACGCGGGGATGGGCTCGAAACGGGAGCGGAATACACAGGGCTGATTTTCTTCCAGCGAGGATTGTTCTTTTCAAATCCCCACTCGACTTGCTGCACCTCAACAACTTGTGTCAGCCCGGTTTCTTCATGTTGAAACAAATAACCGATAGGCTCTTGCTTCACCCCTTGCAGGAATGGGGCGGCAAGATCGGCGCGGACAAACTCTGTCTGTCCGTCTCGCTTGTGTTCATTCCAGCCACCAATCAACCCGCGCTGACCGCTGATAACATCGGTGCTTGCTCCGTGCGTCTTGGCATAAATGCGCTCTGGCATAGCCTGTACTGCTTCATCTGGGATGGCCGGGGTCATTGGACTGATCCTTTTTCACAAGCCTGTTTTGCTACGACAAGGGCGTTCGCAAGTGCTTGATTAATGTCGAGCGTCAGCATCTGGATGATGTCGCTTTCTGACACCCCATCGAACATAACGAGGTATGTTCCTATAACCCCGACCAGTGCTCCTGCCATGATCGCTCTTCGGCGTTCAATCGTCGGTAAGTCATTTGATTGGTCACTTGTGAAGGCATCAAACACAACCATTCCAACACTCTGCCGTGTTGCTTCTGCTATCGCGTCAAACGGGCAGTTTGGATCAAACTGTGCTTCATCTGGGATGGTCATGGGCGCAAGCCTCCGAAGTAGCGGAATGCGACGACAGCGAGCGGCACAACGACGAGTCCACAGCTGATCGCGAAAATGGTGAGGGCAAGAGCGAAACTGATGCGCTCCGGCTGGCGGTATTGATGAGCGCAATACGGCTCACCATCACGATCACAGAGGCAGTTGATCCCTAAGTCGCAATTGTTCCGGCGATCCGTCATAGCGGCACCTTTTCAATTGCTTCGTAGATGTCCGGCATTTCCATGCCCTTGATGATGCGGTCCTGATGTGCGCCAAAAATGTACTTTGCTGCGGTTTGCACAGGCTCGTCACGCCCTTCAAATTTCGGCCTGTATTCGGTGTGTGCCTTGACCAGATCGTCACGGTTCTGCGTCTCGTCGAGCAACTGGTGATACGCGACAAGTAGGACCTGATTAGATACGGACGCCGGGGATGGGTTTGAGGGCGGGGTTTCCCCGGCGTCCGATGCGCTCGCGGGAGAGGCATTCCGCGAGGTTGCATTCGATGATTGTGCAGTTTCACCGCGCGCCCATGCACGAAGCTGACGGCCTGCGTCTTCTGTAACTTTCTTGCCTTCAGGGAAGAACGCGAGATGCTGCGTTTGGAGCTTTCCATAAACAGCCTGACCGTCTTTGATGAGCGGTACGCCGGGATTTTCCGGGGTGACGGTGAAACTCATCGTCATGTCATACATGAACCGCTTCTCGCAGACCGGAGTCCAGCCAGCTTGTTCGATGGCGTTCTTCTCGCGGCCTGTGCGTTCGTCCTTTACCTTGACGAACTTGATCTTTTCCTCGGCACGCATGCAGAAGATCACGTAACAGCGGACCTGACGAAGTGGGGAAATGAGCCGGGTTTTATGGCGGGTCTTCGGAATCTTCCAGCCCGGCGCGTTGTACTTATCGACCTCATAGCCTTCCAATTTGTCGTACGGCTTACGAGCAAGACGTGCGACTTCATCATCGTGCATTTCCTGCAGTCCGCCGACGCCTTCATATTCGTCCGACATCGAGTCGACGATGATCACTTTCGCCCCTGCACGCTCTGCGGTCTGGATCGCCTGCATGAATGCTTCAGGCGTAAACGGTGGGCGCATGTCGAGATGCTTGAAATTGAACTCGCTCGCATAATGCAGCATGCGCTTGGCTTCGGTATCAATGCCGTAGATCGGTTCACCCTGAGCCAAGCCAGTTGCAAGCTTCAGGGCGCTGTATGTCTTGCCGCTGCCTGACGCACCCGCAATAGCAATAAGCAGGCTGGTGTCATCGCGTACAGCATCAGTGAATTCAAAATTGGTCATGGCGTCCTCAGCAAGGAAGCGCTATCGGCTTTGGCCGGTATGGCACTTCTTCAAATGGGTTCATCGGATCGAACGGCAGATTTTGCAGGCGTTCGTCTTCGATCTCGCGAGCAAGCCAACGGGTTTCTGTCCACGCTGGCATTTCGGCGGTCTTTGTCTGGCTCGGATAACCGGGCCATTCGTTCGTTGTGATGTGATGATCCCAGAGCCTGATTGCAGCACTGGCTTTTTTCTCACCTATCTGACGGCCCGGAACATCGAGACGCGCGACGGTAATTTCGTGCGGCGGCTTCTGCTCCTGGACAACAAACAGGAAGTCGAGCGCGATCTCGTGCCGGTCGATCTCAGGGAACAACTGACGGATTCCACGACGATAGAAGCCGTCTTGCAGCTCATAATCGTTGTTGTAGATCGCCTTTTGAACGGAATCCGGTGCCGCTGACATTTCCGTGGTCTTGTAATCGATCACGGTGATGCGCTTTGGCTCGATCACAAGCCTGTCGATACGCGCACGGCACCAGTGACCGCCAACAACATCCTGCCAGCAAGCGGTGATTTCGTTGTAATATTCACCGATCTGCTCACCCGTCACCAAGGCTCGGACAACGGATTCCTCATGAACCGACAGTTCGCGCTTAGCGACATTCATCATGTCCATCAGAAGTTTGTAGTCTTCTTTCAACAGTGGGATAACGCCAGTCTTGTGCGCTTCAATCCGCCGGCGCTTTGCCTCGTTGGTCTGATAGGTCGGCGCGTCAATCATTTCTATTTTGGTCGGCTGGCTGAGTAACAGCGCATGTGCAGCCGATCCGATTTCAGCACGTTTCTGTGGTGCTTCTTCTGGTTTCGTGGCGGTGTTCAGTCGTGGGTGAGCCGTCCATGCGTGACGTGCGGATTCATCCAGCAACTTTTGACCAATCGAACGTGACAGGCTCGGCGTCGGGCAAAGACGATCCGCGTGATAATCAGCTTCAGACGAGATATACAGGCCGGGCTTGCTGATCGGTTTGCCATCGAAGGTGAAAATGTCAGCCATAATCACTCCCCTAAAAGCCACGCCTCATAAGGCAGGCCCATGTTCTTGTTTATTTCTGCTTCTATGGTGAGTTCAGCCATACTTGGCTCGCGCTCGCACTGGTCGCGCAAGTCAATCAGCTTGACGGTTCTGTAAATCCGCGTTGCCTTACCTTTATGACTGGCCTTTATGTGGTCAGTGACGGCTCGCTCTGAATTGAAGCCTTGCTTGCAACAGCCGCACAAAAATACATTCGTTTTAGCCATTGGTCTGCCCTTCTGGAGAAAATCCAAACGACTTCAACCGAACGCCTATTGCGAGAATGACCTCAACAGACTTGTCGTTAAGCTCGCACACGTCATCATGGTTGTAGTTCGAAGGATTGATTTCTCCGAGAGTTTGATAAGCCCACTCCAGAAACTCGACTTCATTCTCGAAAGCTGACTGTGTGGTTTGTGTATCAGCCATTGGCGTCACCTCTGGCCTTTGTGAAATCAGTAAAATCTTCGGAGCGTGGCAGACCATCCACAGCATGAGTTGCGCCAAAAAGCGTCAGTTCATGCTCACCATCGTCCGCCACGATGCGGATGGTGCGGCAGTTGCTGTTCCTGTCATTTTTACTGACAAGCTCAATCTTCGTGACGCGGTGAACGGAGATTTCCATCATGAAAAATACTCCGCCCAAACTGCGAATACGGAAACGAATGTGACGACTGTCACGAACGAGAAAAGATCGAAGAGGATGTCATCCATGGCGCACCTCGCCCGGAAAATCGGCGGCAAGTGCGAAAGCAACATCGCGGACCAGAACGCCGGTCCATACGGCTTGCGTCATTTCCTCTTTGCGCTGTGCTGCCTGTTCAGCTTCCAGCGTTGCGCGGCGGGTGTGACCTGAAATGTTGAGCGTTTTGGCCATTCCATCACCTCACAGGTAAATCGACGGGCTGGAGAACGAGCGGACATGCGCACGATAGGTGCGGTCGTCGTCGGCTTCTTCAGCAGCGATCAGGTGAAAGTTTGGGAGTGATTGAATCCACTGTGGCGCATCGTCGTTGAACGGGCCTTCGTAGGATTTGGCGACATCTTCGGTAATGTCTGAGCCGCGCATGGTCCGCACATCAAAGCGAACAATACCGTGCGTCTCGTAGCCGTCAGCGGCCTTGATGATGTCCTTGTCGGTCGCGCCAATTACAACACAGGCGTCAACCATTTCGATCTGCCCTGCCCCGTCATGGGTTTCGAGCAAGATGCGCGTGTACTTGTCTTTGATGTGAGATTTGAGCATGGGTAATGCCCTCCTTGTGAGAGAACATTACTCGTTATTGAGTTATATTGTCAACTCGTTTTCGAGTTAATTGTGTAGCCAATTCCAGAGGCGTTTCGGTAACGCCACCACAAGCCACGGTAAAACATACACAATCAGCGCTGACAGCAATGCTGATGCAATGAGAAAAATCATAATTGTGCTGAAAGTTGGAAGCAATACGACCAGCCCGGAAGCGTATGAGCGGAAATCATCTTTCGGTATCGCCGTCACAGTCGGGAAAAAGTAGCATTCAATCTTGGCATATTTTTCCCGTTCTTGGTCGGTATAGAGATCGGGATGTGAACGTTTCTCTCGAGCTTCTTTTAAGCACTTATCGTGCCGAACGCGCCAACGATCATATTGCTCGCTGCGGTACTGCTCGACGGTTTTCCCGTGAGATTTAGCCACAATATATTCTGCGTGGTTCCATCGTTCAGCAGCCCACATATCGGGAATGCGCATTATCGTGGAATAAAGACCCGACCCAATAAACATTGCGATGAATATTGGCGCCATAAAAACAACAGTGAGTTTTTTGCGGTTTAAGCGATCAGCCTTCACCCGCCATCACCACTTTATGGATTGAAACAACGTCAGACGCGTCAAATTCAAGGACTTCGTGAGGGTTGAACTGCTCCAGCTTTAACGTCTCGCCATTTGAGACAAAGCGTTTGACGTAAGCGAGCGGTGGCGTGTGTTCATCATGCGCGATCTGAGCAACCACAAAGTCACCCCTCCGGATAGGGACGCGCGGATTGATATACAGCACTTCTCCCGAGAAATACCGCGGCTCCATGCTCTCGCCAACTACATAGACACCATAAGCTTCACGGATTCCCCGAAGCATTGGAGGCGCTAGAATGTCATCAATCTTGTTGCCGTTAAGCACAAACTCACCGTGCTTGCCGCCGACTGCATGACCATAAAGAGGCATACGCTGACCCCCGTCCAAACCCACTACGCTACCAACTACTGCATTTGCACCCTCGACCTTTGCAGGCAGAGTTAGCCCTAATGCTACAGCAACTTCTATCATTGAGCGAGAGCGTTTGACGGCATCCCTCTCAATACGGTCAATAGATTGTTGCGTTGTGTTAGCGAGTGCCGCCAGATCAGCCTGACTAAGGCCGCGCCGTTCACGTTCATCCCGCACAGTTTGTCCGAATGTCTTGTCCATAACTTATTTTCTACTCGTTTGCGGGTAATTAATCCAACTCGATTGCATGTTACTCGAAATTGAGTTAAAACGAGTATATGAGCACGAGAGATCAACACCCCGGAATGGCTGCGGCTATCGAGTTTTTCGGTTCGCAGCAGAAACTTGCCAAAGCGATTGGATGCTTTTCACAGCAAACAATTTCGCGAGCGCTTAATCGTGACAACGATCCTGCGCCTGAGTTGGCCGCTGCAATTCACAACGCCTCACGGGGCGCTGTTCCAAAATGGCTAATCCGTCCTGACTTATTTGATGCACCTTATAATCCTTCGGTTGGTAGCCAGCCAGAAATGGCAGCTATCTGATGTCTGCATCATTGCCTCTTTTTGCTGGGTCTGGATTCGCTAAGAACCGAAAGCGGATTCGCTGTGTGGACGCGGTTTGCAACATGGCTCGTAGGCTCTGGCCTGCCAAAACTGCAATCAATCTCTCAAGTCGCGCTGAAATCTCTCAACGAGCCGCTGAACTGTGGCTCGAAGGCCGTACAGAACCCGGAGCCGACGCGCTTATCAATCTTCTCCGTTCCGATGTTGGCTTCGAATTGATGCAGTCCATCATGGAAGGCGCTGACACTCGTTGGTGGCGCGACTTCGAACGTGGCGTTCACATCGCAGAACTCGAACAGCGGATGAAATGGCAGTCCGAACAACTCGCATCCCTCAAGGCGGAGTTCGCAAAATGATCAGAAACGCAATCACGGTTTGCCTGATCTGGCTCACCGGGAAACTCACCACCTTCAATGAAAAAATGCTGCTCAAAGCAAAACAGCGCGTGCGGCAAGACATTCTCAACAGCGATGGAGCAAACAAGAAATGAGCGACGATATTACCAGTGAAGCCCAGACAATTGCAGTTGGTCAGCTTCGTGCATTCATCGAGCGCATTGAGCGTCTCGAAGAAGAAAAGAAGACGATTGGCGACGATATTTCTGAAGTCTACGCAGAACTGAAAGGCAGCGGTTTCGACAGCAAGGTTGTCCGCACCATTATCCGCCTTCGCAAGAAGGAAGATCACGAGCGGCAGGAAGAAGAAGCCATGCTGCAAATGTACTGCGATGCGTTGGGTATGTCCTAATGGATCGGATCACGTTCCATGTTCCGGGTGATGTAGTTCCGTGGGCGCGTGCTGGCAAACACGGCAAGGTTCAATTCACGCCGGGGAAACAGCGCAATTACATGGGCGTGATCCGTGACTTCTGTTCGCAGGCAATGAGCGACCGGCCTTTATTTGAAGGGCCGGTTCGCCTCACGATCTCCGCAATCTATCCATGGCCGAAAACGGTCACGAAAAAACGCCTTGCTGCTCCTGACGGTGCTTGGAAATCCACCAAGCCAGACGGCGATAACATCGCGAAGATCATCAAAGACAGCATGAACAAGATCGCCTTTGTCGATGATGCTCAGTGCGCTGTGACAACGGTCAGCAAGTTCTACGGCGATAAGCCCGGTTTGATCGTCACTCTCGAAACTCTGGAAGGTGTTCAGGCTCCAACAGCCTGATCGACTTTGCCGAACGCCGTTCGCGGCGTTGTGCCAATTCGATTTACGAGGTTTTCAATGACTGCTGTTTGGCACGAGGGCCATATTCCTCAAATCAGTCAGATGCTCCGAGACGGATTTTCTGCGAGTGAGATTGCCGATAAATTCGAGGGCGTCTCTCGTAACGCTGTCATTGGTCTGGTTCATCGCCGGGCTGATCTGCGTGAAATCGGGTTCGACCGCGTTCCCGGCGGCAATCCAGATGCAGCGGCTAAAGCACGTAGGACACGCGGCCTTGCTCCTGCAAAACTCGCTCATAAGAAGCCCAAAGCCGTTAAGCCTGTGACCGTCGAACCGACAGTGATCACACCAGAAACAGCCGCGGTTCTTTTCGATGCCAATTCCTTGCGCGTTGAACTGCACAACATTCCTGCAGGCGGCTGCAAATGGCCGGTTAATGATGTGCCCACCGGTGGCGTGTTCCTGTTTTGCGGCTGCAAATCCATGGCCGAAAAGCCTTACTGCGAAGAGCATTACAGACGCTCAATCGGCAGAGGTACACCATCTGAACAGTCTGCTGTTCGTATGGCGAAAGTCGTCGGGAGGGCTGCATAATGGGCAAGAGATCAAATTTCGTGCGCCGTGAACGCGACTTCTATGAAACGCCTTATTCGGCTGTCCTCCCACTGATCCCGCATCTGCATGGTGTCAGCACATTCGCAGAGCCTTGTGCCGGTGATGGCGCTCTTGTCGGTCATCTACAAAAGCACGGTCTCGTCTGCGCTTATGAAGGCGACATTTCTTATGGATATGACGCGCTCACGCATCGCTTTGAACAGGATGCTGTGTTCGACGCTATCATTTCAAATTGTCCATGGCAGCGCGACATTCTCCACGCGATGATAACGCTTTTCCAGAGGATTGCTCCAACCTGGCTGCTTTTTGACGCTGATTGGATACACACAAAGCAAGCCGCTCCCTTCATCAAGAATTGCTCGCACATCGTGTCTGTTGGCCGAGTGAAGTGGATCGAAGGTTCCAAACATACAGGCAAAGACAACGCGGCTTGGATGAGGTTTCACAACCAGCACATTGACGGCCCGCGCTTTATCGGCCCTGCCGTGAAGGAGGCCGCATGAGCGAAGCCGCCTTTGCTGACCTGTTTGATCAAGCCGTCATGCGCATCATCGAATCCGGTTCCGACTGGCGGAATGTGGAGGCGAAACGATGATCATCGCAAACCGCGTCACCTTTCACGCTTGTGAGCGCTATTGTCACCGTATCCTCGGCGTCAATTGCTATCCTCCGGCTGGTACTCGTCCATATGATCGCGCTGCAATGTTCTGTGAAGCTGCTGGCCTCACAATTGAACAGGTGCGCGCGCTGATCCTTACACCGACCGTAGAAAGCGCTTGCCGTCAGGGCTTCAACCGTATCCGTGCTGACGACTTCATTGCGATCATCTGCGATGGGATCATTGTCACTGTCAAAGCTCGTATGAAGCCTAAGCCAGTTCGCCGGACCCGCCGGGAATTGGAGGCAGAGCTATGACCGTTCTCCAGCTCTTCCGTCGCGGCCAAGACACGCTCCAGATCGCCAAACGCATCGGCCTGCCCGAAGCCAAAGTCCTGAGCATGATCCATATCCTGCGCAGCCATGAAACCCGTAAGAAGGCTCGTTTCGGGTCATTGGATGGCAAGAAATGAGCCGGTGGATTCGGGTTCAAACATCCATATTTGATCACGAGTTATTTGCGGCTGAACCGATGTCAGAGCGCGAGGCATGGCTGTGGTTGATCAGTCGCGCCGCATGGAAAGAAACGAAACACCGTATCGGCAATCAGATGATTTCTGTGCCTGTTGGATCGTTCTTTTGCACTCTACGTGAGCTTCAAAATGCATGGAAATGGAAGTCAGACACCCGCGTTCGCACCTTCCTAAAAACCCTAAAAAACGAGGAAATGATAGCGTTGGAAACTAACGCAGGGAAAACGCATGTAACCATCTGTAATTATGCACATTATCAGGATGCCGAACGCACAGAAAACGCACCATTAACGCACGAAAAACGCACTAAAGACACCACTACACCAATTAATACATCTTCACTTAGTTCAGATGTTAAGGCGCAAGCGCCCGCAAAAGCATCCGTCAAAAGCGAATTGATGAAGGTCTTGGATGAAGGCCATGCAGACGCTCTCATCGATCATCGCAAGACGCTCAAGAAGCCGATGACCCCTCATGCGGCTAAGCTTCTCGCATGCGAATTTGCCAAGGTCGAAAACCCCAACGCTGCAGTTGACCTGATGATTTCATCCGGTTGGCAGGGGTTTAAATCGGAATGGTTTCAGAATGCTAACAGCCCTCGTGGCCATGCACCGCCGGGCCGGACAGGTTCAGGCAATGCGGCGGTCGATCTGCTCGACCTAGTGATTTCGGGAATGGAGCAAACCAACAATGACTTTTCAGGACCAACGATTGAGGGAAGCTACTTCGATGGAAATGACGACAGAACTTCGTCGGCTCTTCCAAGTCCTTCCTCCGCGCGGATCGGGTATGAAAACCGATGACGAAGCGGCATTGGCTCGCGTCATGCAGGGTCAGATTGAAGGCTACATAATCGCTATTCAGGGCGTAACTGCCCATGCTCTCAAGCATACGATCAACCGGATTATTCGTGGCGAAATCGACGGTATAAGCCGGAAGTACTGCCCGTTAGCGCCCGAACTGGCTCACGCTATTCGCGAGGAAATGTCATCGGTCACAAAACAGGTCCAGTTAGCTCAAAACCGCAACATGATCGAGGATAACCGACCTCAAGCGGTCAAAAACCCGAATGTTTTGGAGAAGGTCAAGGCAGAGCGTGACCGGATGAAAACCGAAGGCCGTGCGCTCTTGATGAAATTCGAAAGCTTCGATGCATTCTCCCAATATGCCCGCCGCAACATCCTCCCGGCTAATCATTTCTATCTCACGCCTACCGCTGAATTGTTTGGTGCACCGGGTTCGATCCACGATCTACCAAAAGACCATTTAGCAGTTGAAGTGCCACTAATTCAGGAAAACGCGACAGAGAAGCGTGACACATCACTGGACGCCGCACGTGCTCGTCTCGAAGCTCTTGGCGGAGACGGTTGCCTCAACGATCTGCCAAACGCTGGCGAGAACGTGATCTTCAACCGTAAGCCTGTGACGACACCAAAACCGAAAGATGATGAAAAAATCCCGTGGTGACGGCCCTGACAGCTTCACATCAATTCACGTAATTTCCCGGATTTTCACATGGCTACGCGAAACAAAAACCAGAAATACCTTAGCATAGGCGATATTTGCGAGCGCTATGGCGTCACTCGTCGCACAGTTCACAATTGGCGCAAGCTCGACAAATCATTCCCTGAGCCAATCGAAATATCTGGCCGCTCGTATTTTAGTGAATACGCGCTCGATAAGTGGGATGCTGCACGCGGTGGTGTTGATCCTGATCTAGATGGGCGCATTCATGGTCTTCAACCAGTATCGGGCGTGATTACCAATTATCAGGATTTCATCGATGCCATGGTCAAGCGCCGCAACGACATGGGCATTTCCAGCATCGAACTCGATGCGCGATCCGGTATGCAGGAAGGCTACACCAGTAAGCTTGAAAACTATGGCCGCCCACAGGGGCGCGGAATGGGGCCGGAGATATTCCCGCTGTGGCTTGGTGGCGTTCGTGTGGGGATTGTTCTTGTCGATCTGCCGCGTCGGCCTCGTAAGAAGCAAGAGGCATGATGTGCCATACGTTGCCAATAATCAGGAAAGCGTTGATGCCTTCTATGCCGAGAAGGGGCCATGTTGCGCCGGGTGTGATTATTGGCGCTGGATTAATCCGATTGTTGGTGAATGTGTTCGGTTCCCGCCAAATCAGCGGCATGACGCTGCAGAAGGTCTGGGCTTGCAGCATTGCTCCTTGCCACGCTCTACGTCAAACCTGACCAAGCGCGGTCATTGGTGTGGTGAGTTTCGAGATGAACAATAGCTAAAAATCTGGAATTTGCGATTAATCGCATACTGCCCAATAAACCGGTTTATCCGGTCTTTTCAGCCTCGGCTCAGCACGGCTCGCCTATTGAGCCTGTGAACCTGACTTGATCAGGGCAATAATCGCGATAATCAAACTCAGCACGCTAATACCCAGACCGCCCCAATGAATAATCGGGGATCTCATTATTTCGCGCTCTTTAGCGATTTGGTGGCGAAGAAATGCTGCCCCCTTAGTTGTTAGAACCCTGCGATCTTCATTTTCTGCGTATTGCCAATATTCTTTAGTGTCTCGGTCAGGAATGGGGACACCATGCTTTACCGACTGACGAATTAATCTGTCAGTTACTATAGAAGATATGCGCTCATCGACATACCGGACAGCATCCCATTCTTCATATTCGAGATATTGAACCTCATCCCTTGACGCTTGAGCCAACTTCGCTTTGTTAATCCTCTCCCCATGAACAGCATATAATTCCTGTTTTTTGTAGTGAAGCTGGATTAGCTGATGGCGCTCATCGCGCCACAACGCCACTTCTCGAATAAACCGCTGCATTAAGCCCCCATCCACACTATGGCGTCACATGTCCAATCATCTTGATCTCAACCGGTACTGTGGGAACAACGCTTAGCGATAGCCAGTCGAATTGCACACCAAGCGCCACAGCCGCACATGCCAGACGATAGCGCTGCATGACTGCAGGATCAATCACCGCCTTATTGCCCCGGTAATATCCACGCTCTATATCCGTGATCGTCGATACAGACATACCCACACGTTCCGCCAGATCAGGCCGGGACAGCTTCATGATGTTCTCGCGCCACCACTGGCAACGCTCATTCTCCGGTGCATCCCGTGCAGGGTAAGACGTACTCATTCCAGCCTCGTATCAGGTGGTGACCAAATCAGTGCCGATCATGTGAATTTCGCAGCACATCCGCATAACAGAATGCGAGAATAACACGTTTCAGGTGGTGCTCAACGCACAAGTGAATCATCGCAGCACAATCGACCCCAAACATGCGAAATTCGCAGCGTTTTGAGGTGTGACCAAATAGACACAAAAATCCATCCACAGACCGGGCATTGATTTCATTGCGCTTTTCACCTGTGCTTTGCGTGCTTTTCCGCCTCCAGATATCGCTTCGCGCGGACACACCCTTCCTGCAATCACAGAGTAATTCGATTAACCGATTGAGCCGCGACATCCATGGTTTATCCCGCTCGTAAAGCAGCACATTACAGCGCCAAAGCACAAAAGGCCGCTGCACAGCTCCGAAAAGAAAAAAAAGAGCCCAAGGTTACGCCTAAACAGCGCATCGCTATTGAGGCTATGGTCTTCGATGGCAAAAAGCGTGTGGATGCAGCTGAAACCGCCGGAATGTCGGACGAAGCGCTCCGCGTGGCTCTCCTCAAGCCCCATGCTCTTGCATACTTAAATGAGTGTCAGGACGTGTTACGGAATAGCCTCCGGCCCCGTGCGCTACACACGATGGGTGAATTGCTCGACAGCAAGAACGACAGCACGAAGTTTAAGGCCGCTGAATACCTCGATGGCCAGAACCGTGGCACGCACACCGTTGGTGCTGCTGTGAACGTACAGATCAACAACACGACCAAGGTCGAGACAGCTGGATACGTGATTGACCTGTCTGAGTTTGGTCGCAAACCACAGGCCGAAAGCTCTCACCAGATTGAGCATCTGGGCGATGAACATGCTAAGCCCTTGAGTTTGCAGAGGGACGTTCTGCCTGATGAGTGAAGAACGCGCACCCCCACCCCCCTTTGTTCTCGTTTCGCGGCCTTTTCGGGGTGGCCCCCAAAAATCGCGGGCTGAATCTCCAGTCCACCCTCACACACGATGTTTTCCCTTCCTGAAACTCGCCTTCAATTTTTTTTCAACCAGTCTGGAGTTTTCAAGATGCGTAAGCTGATTGGTCTTGCATCTGCTGTAACATTTGCAGTTCTGGCTAACACTGGATTATGCAAATCAGCACCGAAGCCAGTTCGCAGGGGTGAGGTTGATTTGAGTTCGCCATACATTCCGCCTGCACCAAAAAAAATGACCAAGGCTGAAAAGCTGAAAGTTGCGGATCGTGTAGCGGCAGCTGAGATCAAGCGCGCTCGTAAAGCTGCGCGGTTCAATGCACTTGTCGCCAATGGCTCAATGCAGGCCGTTCGATCATGACCAAATTCCTCGCGCTTCTGGTTTTCATCGGTCTGGCTTCGTGTGCAGCCCCTTATCAGCGTCATTGCGGATTTGCTGATTATCTCAGCGACAGCCGGTGCAAGTAGGTGATGCATGGTTGAGCTGACGAACATCATCAGTCTGGGCCGCGATCATACCTTGCGCGATATCGCTGCAATGATGAGAGACATGGCCGACAAACTTGAGCGGGGCGAGGAAACGGCAAATCAAGTTGTCGTCATGATCCCGCGAGAAACTGCGGTCGATGTGTTTTTGTGGGGCGATCATCTCAACCAGTACGAAGTCATCGGCGTCCTTGAGACAGCAAAATCGATGTTTGTGAATTGCGAGGTCGAGCGGACATGAGCGAGATCATCGAAAAAGCCCCTCTCCCGACAATTGACCGCGACGAACAGGGTCGCAAGATTTATCGTCCAGGCGGTCGGGTTCTGGCGGAATATATCGCTGACCGGTCCCACGTTTCTGTTGTTCGCGGCTCGATTGGTTCCGGCACATCGTCGGCGTCTATCATGAAGATGCTGGCCATTTCGATGGAGCAGCGGGTTAATCCAGATACAGGATTGCGCCACACCAGATGGTGCGTTGTGCGCAACACCTTCCCTGATCTGAAAAACACAACTGTGAAAACGTGGCTCGATTGGCTGCCCGAAGAACAGTATGGCCGCTTTTATTGGGATCGTCCGTTTCGGCATTTGGTCCGTGTCGGTGACATGGACATGGAAATCTACTTCATCGCGCTCGATAGCCCTGATGATGTCCGCAAGATGCGCTCGTTTGAAGTGACCGGCTTCTGGTTCAACGAGCTTGAGTTTATCGACAAGGATATCGTTGACGAAGCGGAATCGCGAACTGGTCGCTATCCGGCGGTGAAGGATGGCGGCGCTACATGGGACGGCGTGATTGCTGACATGAACGCGCCGCGTGAGGATCACTGGATACCGCTCATGATGGGCGAAGTCCCGCTTCCCGATAACTGGACCGAAGAAGAACGGCTTTCATATCGCAAGCCTGATAATTGGGGCTATTTCGTTCAGCCTCCGGCAATGCTGGAAGAACGTGACGGGTCCGGTACGCTGACCGGTTACAAGATGAACCCGCTCGCTGAAAATATCCGCTGGCTGAAGCCGGGATATTACGAGGAAAAGATCAAGGGCAAGTCGAAACAGTGGATCGACAGCCGTGTGCTGAACAAGATCACTGTGTTTGTCGATGGCAAACCGGTCTGGCAACAGTTCAGCGAAGAAACGCATGTATCGAAAACGCCGCTCGATCCTATTCCGGGCTGGCCGGTTTATGTCGGTCTCGATTTTGGGCGCAATCCAGCGATGGTTGCGGGGCAGTTGGTCAATGGCCGCTGGCGGATATTTGCAGAGCTGACTGCGCGCGATGCTGGCGCGTCTTTGTTTGCACCACAGGTTTCCCGGCTTCTGACGCAACGGCTCGGTGAGTGGTCGCCGGTTCGAGGGTCAAACCGATCAACATCGACGGACGGTTTTCAGGTCGAGATATATGGCGATCCGAAAGGAGCAGACGGAACGCAGGCCGACGAGCACACGGCATATGACATTTTCCGCAGTGAGGGCATGCCGGTCGAACCGGCGCCGGTAAAGAACAACCACATCCAGACCCGTATCAACGCCGTCGAACATGCGATGATTACGATGGTCAATGGTTCGCCGCGTTTTGTGGTTTGCGGCACGAATTGCCGGACGCTGAAAGTTGCCTGTGCCGGTGGTTATCACTTCGCCCGTCTCAAAGGCACGGCTAACCATAAGGACACCCCGGAAAAGGATCGTTATTCCGACATCGCGGATGCGCTGCAATACATGATGCTCGGTGCAGGTGAAGGTCGGGCGGCTGTTGGTCGAGAACATCGCGGTTCTGGCCAGCCGGTTTCAACTGATATGCGAAAGAAAACGAGGCGGCGCGGTGGTTTCTGATGACGGATTTAATCTTGCTGAGTGTGAACCGGCTGAATGGTTCGTGGTTTTTCACCGGGAATCGGTACGGCCTTGGGTCCGGTTCCTCGCATGGGGGCGATATCGCCATGTTTCGGCGTTTGGCCGCGTTCCATGGTCGGGCGATTGGGTATTTTATGATTTTCTTACCGCGAGAACCCGCGTTTTGACGGTACCAGATGAAAAATCTAATCTTTTTCTCGCCCATTATTCGAAACTTGGCAAAATCGTGCGGATGCCTGCGCCTGATCCTGATGATGTCGGTGTTAAGCTGAAACTTGGATTGTGGTGTGTGACTGCGGTCGCTCATCTGCTCGGATTGCGCACCTGTGCTTTGCGCCCTGATACCCTTCTTCGCCATTGTCTCGCTAACGGTGGAACAATCGTAGTGGATGATTTCGATGAAACCCAAAGAAGACCCGGCACTGAAAGCTCAGGAAGAACAATCGCGACTTGAGCAGGTTGAAGCCATTCAACAGGACGTAACTCGCCGGACCAATGACTCGATGCGCCGTTATGGCAATCGTAGTGCGTCCGCCCCGATCATGCGTTGATCGACATGGCGAAAAAGCCCACAAAGGATGAAAACCAGAAGGCGCTCAAAGACCTTGAGCGTGATGGTTTATCACGACTTCAAAGCGCTCGCGGTCAGAAAGATTTGGTCGAGAAGGATTTGCAGGAATCCTATTTCTTCACTCGGCCCCGCCTATCTCGTCAGGTTTCGTCACGTTCTGCCCCGGCTCGTAAAGTCGAGGATGTTGACGATCTGGCGACTGGTATCGGTCCAGAAGTCAGCGAAGATTTTGCGACAGAAGTGATTTCAGCATTTTTCCCGCAGAATGTTCCGTGGGCGCAGAGTAGTGCCGATACTGCAGTTCTTGAAGGGCTTGAGGAAGGATCGGCAGAGATGGCCGATCTCAAAGATGAACTTCCACTGTATGACGCCAAGATTTTCGCGGCAATCAATGCCTCTAATTTCAATGCAGAATTAGCAACCTCGCTTGATCCAGATGCTTCTCTTGGAACCGTTGCTTGGTGGGTCGATGCTCCCGGTGCCGGTCGACCTTATGAGGTCGAGCACGTTCCGACACGAGAACTGGAATTTAACGTTGGCCCGAAAGGTGAGATCGATGATCGCTTTCGTGTGCGCCATGTTGAAGCCGGGAAAATCCGGGCTGTTCTTCCAACCACAAAATTGCCACCTGATGTCGAACGCAAGATTACACAGGCATCAAAAACAAAGATCGAGGTTGTCTGGGGCTTTTGGCGCGATTGGTCAAAGCAACACGACGATGATTTTATCCATGTGGTCCTCGTCGATAAGAAGATCGTTCACAGCACCACCTTACACGGTCTTGGTTCTGTGCCATTGATCATCGGTCGTATTTCTCCTGACAAACTGCATGCATGGGGCAATGGTCCCGCAATCAAATCATTGCAGGAGTTCCGTGTCCTCGATGTCATCACGGCGGCGACACAAGATCACGTCGATTTGGCTTTGATGCCGCCATTCGCTTATCCCGACGATGGGATCATGAATTTTGAGGGCGGCTTAGAATCCGGCAAAGGCTATCCAAAGCGTCCCGGTGCGCGCGGTGAGATTGAGCGGCTGTATTTTGGTGGTGATGCTGATCTCGGTTTCTACACCGTGGCCGATCTGGAAAAGAAAGTCCGCCGCAAGTTCTTTGCGGATTATCCCGAACAGCGCGGAGATACGCCACCATCTGCAACACAGTGGATGGATGAAATGGTGCGCTCGCAACGCCGTATAGGGACTCCGGGTCTAAAGTTCTGGCGCGAGGGTCCGTATGAGATTTTTCGCCGCTTCGAATATCTGCTGACTGCCGATGGCAAACTTGCCCCGCTTGAAATCAACGGCAACAAGATCACGATCACGCCGAACAACCCGGCGACACAGGCACAAGACGCGCAAAAGCTTCAAACCGCTGGCAATTTGCTCAATGCCATCAAGGGATATTTCCCGATGACTTCACAAGCTGCCATCGACGAGATGACAACCATCCAGAACATGAAGCGCCTAAGCAAAGATGATGTCATCGCCATGCGCGATCCTGCTGAAGCGGCGCAGTTGGTGCAACAGATTTTGACACAGGCCTCCGGTGCCGGTGGTGAAGGTGGCGACAATGGCGCGGCGTAGTCTCACCGAAGAAGATGTTTTGCAATCCGTTCAATGGATTTTCAAACAGCGAGAATCCCGCGCATTCCTCGAATTTCTGCAATCGACGCTCGAAGAAGTCGGCCCGCCTGAGACCTGTGCTTTGCACGCTCATAACGGTCGCCGCACATTCGCGTCAGATTTAATCACAGCAGGAATGAAGGGATTGGGTAGCGATGGACCTGAAACTGACAATGAACGAAGAAGCGGCAACAAAACAGTTCCAGTCAAGCGCACGAGCAGGCGGCACGGCCCGGCTGGCCGGTAGTGCTGCATGGGGCGCGACTATGCCCGGTCCTAAGCCATTTTTTGCACCTGAAGGTGATGCGCCAGCGGCACCTGCCGCTCCAGCTCCTGCCGCAGCACCATCTGGTGAAGCTCCGGCCGCGGAACCCGCTGTGCCTGCTGCTCCAAGTGGTGAGCCTGAAAGGCCGGTTCGTCCCGACTATCTGCCTGAATCTCTTTGGGATGAAGCGACAGGGTTCAAAGCTCAGGATTACAACGATCTTGTTGCATTCAAAGCTGATCGCGATGCCGCACTCGCACAAGTGCCGGACAGCGCTGACAAGTACGAAGCCAAGCTCCCGGCAACATTCGAACTTCCTGAAGGCGTGAAAGAAGGCGAATTTGCTCTCGACACCAACGACCCCCGAATTTCTTTGCTGCGTGAAGTCGCCCATTCAAAACAGTGGTCACAAGCTGATTTTGAACAGGTACTCGCAATGGGTATCGAGATGGACATCGCTCAGGGCAAGGAAATGGCGGAAGCCGCCGCCGGTGAGCGTGACAAACTTGGTTCCCGTGCAAAAGACCGCGTTACCGCAGTCACAACCTTTTTGGATGCCAAGATTGGCTCCGAACTCGCCGGATCACTTCGCGGCATGATGTTCACGGCCAAACAGGTTGAAGCTTTCGAGGCAATTCAACGCCTTGTTCGAGGAGACGTGCCGGGCAATCCCGGCGCTGGCCGCGATGCCAAGCCCGCAGAACTTTCTGAAGAAGAATATCAGAAACTTTCGACAACCGAACGGATCAATTACGCACGCGGAATAATGCCCCGTACGCGCTGACCGATTGCTGAGGAAATACACCAATGACAGCCATTACCCTTCCGGAATATGCAAAGGGTCTCGAAAAGAGCAGCATCGAGCGTCCGCTCATCGAGACCTTTGCCGAACACTCTGACATTCTCCAAGCGCTACCGTTTTCCGGTTTTTCCGGAGGTTCGTATGAGGGCTATCGCGAAACCGACATCGGTACAGCGCAGTTCCGTGCGATTAACGAAGGCGCAAGCGAATCTCAGGGCAAGATCGCACCATTTCAGGAAACCAGCTTTCCTATCGACACCATTCTGAAGGTCGATAAGGCGATCATCCGCCGCCATGGTCCTGAACGCCGTGCGCGTGAAGAATCCATGCAGATGAAGCGCCAGTCGACATTGTTCACTGACACCTTCATCAATGGTGACAACAAGTCGAACCCGAAGGAATTCAACGGGATCAAGGCACGCGCAACCGTTGCCAATGGTCGCCGTATTCGTAATTCCACGACTTCGGGTGGTGCCGCTCTTTCGCTTGCTGCTCTTGATGAAGCAATCGACAACACCGCAAATGCCACGCACATCATCATGAACCGCGCTCTGAAGCGCCGGTTTATCGGTGCGATGCGTGACACCACGCTTGGCGGCTTCATCGCTCAGTCTCGCGACAGCATGGGCCATCCAGTAACCAGCTACAACGATCTGCCGATCCTGACTGGTTATCCAAAGGATCGTCACAGTGAAATTCTGCCATTCAACGAAGTTGGTGCTGGTGGCGGCGCTGCTCAGACTTCCTCGATCTTCATCGTTTCCTTCACCGAAGAAGGTCTTCACGGCATTCAGTTGATGGATATCGCGGCGGAAGATCTCGGACTGCTGAACCCAGACAACGTGTTCTACGGCACGAACGTTTCGTGGGATGTCGGCATTGTCGATGACAGCGACTTCTGCCTGACGGCACTGGACTCGATTACTAACGCGGCCATCGTCAAGTAAGGCGGACCGACTTTTGTGAACATGGCCGGGCAGCAATCCGGCCAACACTGACAGGAGATGGCTATGGGCCAGCGGATTTATAATCAGGACCTTGAACTAATTTTCAAGGATGCAGGCGCAGTAACCGCAGACGGTGCTGCAACTGTTGGCGGATCGGCAAAGATCATCAAGACTGGAGCCGGTCGTTTCGAAGCTGTGATGCTGATCGACGTATCCGCAATCACAGTCGGCGCTGACAATGCATACAATATCGTCATTCAGGGCAGCAACACTGCTGACTTCTCTGGTGCCAAACAGAACCTTGCAGTTCTTGACCTTGGCAATACGGCGGTTCGTGCAGGCGGCGCAATCACATCGACGATTGGTCGCTATGAAGTCCCATTCACTACAGAAGTGAACGATGTCGTTTACGATTACGTCCGTGTCTTCACAGACGTGACCGGCACGACGCCATCCGTCAACTTCAAGGCGTGGGCTTCCACTAAGTATTAACAGAGGGGCGCTTCGAGCGCCCTTTCTCTGAGGAGATACGAGAATGCCAGAAATCAGAACCATCTATTTCAAAGGCGACGGCAAAGCTTACACGTTGGCTGCTATCGATGCCAATCGCGCACTTCGCGATCACGGCGACGAATGGAGCGATCAGCCTTGGGCCAAGGCATCAAAGCAAAAAACTGACGACGACGCTGCTGCCAAGGCGAAAGCGGAAGCCGACGCTAAAGCCAAATTAGAAGCCGAAGCCAAGGCAAAAGCTGAGGCTGAAGCTAAGGAAGAAGCTGAGGCTCGCGCTAAAGCGGATGCTGAATTAAAGGCCAAAACAGAACAGACCAAGAGCTGACGCAACGCGGCTTTTTACCATCGCGGCACGCGTTGCACAGAGGGACCGGGGGTTAATCGCCTCCGGTCTTTTTGCGTCTGGCCCTGTGCTTTGCTGGTCTTCGTTTCCTCCGCCAAATTCGGTGCATGGATAAGTTAACCGTGCTCCAGAATGCGCTCATTAATACCGGCAATAACCGCGTGAATACACTTTACGAGGGGTCGGATGAGTATGTTGTCGCTGATACCGCATTTGATGCCTCCATCAAATTGCTGTCGTCAATGCACACATGGCCGTTTGCAACCACAGTTGAAAAGCTTGTGCGCGCCCCGGATGAGGAAAATAAATCCCGAAATTTCCCAGAGAATGCCTTCCGTATCCCCGCACCGCCACAGGTTTTGCACGTCAAAGAAATCTACTATCAGAATGCTTTGCTCGTCGATTACGAAATCATGGGCTTCATTTTAAGCTGCCGGTATTCGGACGACATCTATGCCAAAGTTGTTCGTGAAGCTCCCGGTGCAATCTGGCACCCAATGGCTGAACAAATCCTGACCTTGCGTGTCGAAGCCGGTATTCTTCGCGGTCTTAACGAGGATTTCAAAGAGGCTGACAATCGCGAAGATCGTGCTGACAATTGGCTCATGATGGCGCGCCCTCACCTCGATCAGCAAAACCCAGCCCGTAACATGTATCGTTCAAAGGTGGCCGCAGCCCGGCGCACGAGGCGCGTATGAGCATCTCAAAACAGATTATTCGTCAACGCGATTGGTCGGCTGGGGAAATAGACCCAGATGGAGAGCGCCGGGACGATACGGACGTATTTAAGTATGGCGAACGCAAGTCGCTCAATATGCAGTCTCTTAGGACAGGTGCAATCGAGAACCGTTATGGCCGCCGCTATCTGTATCAGGATGAAGGCGTTCGTGATGATTTTCGGTTACTGCCTAGTGTCCGTCATTCCGTCACTTTTGCACATCAGCGCGCCACTGTCCGCAGCGAATCCGGTGCAGTAGTTGCAACGCTAACGGCGCCGTGGACTTCCGCTATTCTTGAAGATCTGGTGTGGACATCGAATGATAATATCATTCTTGTCACTGGTCCCGGCATGCGCCCCCAGATAATTGAGATCAATAAAAACACGTCGGCATGGTCAATTCGGAATTTTGATTTCCGAGTTGGAATAGATAGCTTGGTACATACGCCATTCTATAGGTTTTCCGATTATGGTGTGACGATGCTGCCAAGTGGAACGACCGGAAACATAACCGTTACTTTCTCAGCATCTGTTATAACATCATCTCATGTCGGATCGGTGTTTCGTTACGCTGGCAAGCAAGTGCGCATTACCTCTGTCACTTCTTCGACGACAGCAAACGCCACATGTCTTCAGGCCTTGAACCCGACGCTTCGATTGCCTTTATCTGAATCTGCAGTCACATTTGAAATTGGCCAGATTGTTCAGACGACGGTTTCCGGGATTGAAGGAGAAGTTGTTGCTCGTGATCTGGGTGCAAATACGGTCACCATCGTTATTCTGAACAGGTTTCGCAATATCGATTCCGAGGATCGTCTTGTAGGGCCGAGTAGCGACGCAAAAATTGAGGGAGCGGGTCTGGCGATCGTAGCATCCGCAGCAACTACACAGTGGGATGAACAGTTTATGTCGCCCGCTCGTGGATGGCCGCAATCTGTTTCAAAAGATGGTCAGCGCGTTATATTCAGCAATTTCCCACAGTTAAAACAGGCCATAGTTTGGTCAGCAATATCAGATCCATTTGACCTTCAAGTTAACGCAGACGCGACAGGCGCAATCTTCGAATTGATCGATGCGGATTGTCAGGTATTTCATGTTGTTGGCGGTTACGACGAATTTGCGATCACTGACATCGGGGTTTTTTACATTCCGATTTCATCAGAAAATCCGTTGACGCCGGGGTCCGTAGAATTTCGCCGCCTGTATTCGGGCGAAGTTGCAAATGTGAAGCCTGTCGAAGTGACAGAGGGCGTTCTCTTTGTAGATGAATCCCTAACTGGTATCTATGCCATCACCGCAACTGGACAGACTGCACGCCCGTATGTGGCAACTGAAATCTCTCAATTTCATCGCCACCTTTTCAATGACGTAAGAAGCCTGACCAGCAATTACGGTACTCCTAAAAATGCAGCACGACAGATCTTCGTGGTGAATGCGGATGGCTCAGTTGTTGTTGGTCAATACTCCAGTGACAGGGAATTTGTTGGCTGGCGTCTCTGGGGTGGCACAGGCATCGTAAATTCCGTTTCTGCTCGATTTGGAGACGTAATTTTCTCCACTCGGTATAACACCATAGGCACGCCGTTGTTTGTTGCCGAACGGATTGATGTTGATCGCGAGCTAGATTGCAGTGTCATTTACGGTGGCTCAGGCACATTACCTTTTCCCGTAGGTGAGACTGTGCAGGTTATGGCTGACGGCTTTTTTCTTGGTAATTTTGTAGTTGGTCCCGGTAATACTGTGGATGTGTCTGGGTATACGCAGATTATCGTTGGCAAGGAATTTGATTGGTATTTCCAACCTAATCTGGCGGACTTCGAAGGCGGAGAAGCTTTCGGGCAGCGCCAGCGCCGCCGCAAGATCGGTAAGGTCAATTTGAAGGTGCGCGACTGTCAGGAATTTAAGGTCGGAAACAAGGTGCTTTGCACGTGGCTTGGCGGTGAGGATACATCTCAGCCTATGCCGAAACGCACGGGCGTTTTCACTTATCGCGAGATCGGGCGCTCTCATGACCCCGAATATACGATCAGCAAAACAATACCCGGTCGTTTCAAGATGTTGGAACTCACGACAGAGGTTACGATCTGATGGCCGATCCTGCTTCACTGCTCACCGGTGGGTCGTTGCTCCTTTCTGGCGTTGGCGGCGCAATTGGTTACGGCCAACAAGCGCAACAGGCAAAGAACGCAGCAACGACGGGCCGCATTCAAGCTAATCAGATCGATGCTGGCTATCGCGATGAGCTGAACTCAACCATCAACAATATCCGTGCAATTCGTGCCGGAACTGGTGTGGCGGCTGATAGTCCTACAGGGCAGGCTATAGAAGCAGAAAACAGGCGCGTCAGCGATCAGAACCGCACGCGCGATGTTGCAAGCCGACGAATACAGGCTGACCAAAGCGAGCGGGATGCAAAGACGTTCCGCAACTCTGCAATCACGTCATTGCTGGGCGGCACAGCTAAATCACTTCCTCATTTCTTCGGAATGTAATCATGGCCAGACTTCCACAGGTATCAAACCGCACTGCGATTTTCCAAGGCCCGCAGTCGGCTGTATCCGGCGCGGCGGCTGCAAACCCGTACATGCAGATTGCCGATGCAATGGGTACCATTGGCACGAAGCTGGAAGAACAGGCTGTTATCAAAGCTGATCAGGAAGGTGCCGACGCTGTTTATCGTGATGGCGATGGTAACCTTCAGGTGGATCAGCGTTCGAACTGGTCAAAATCCGGACAGGCGTATAATCGCGCCGCGCAACAGGCATATACAGCGCGGATAGCTGGCGATGTGCGCAAGCAGGGGCAGGAACTGTTCAATTCAGCGCAAGGTGATGTTGGAGCATTCGAATCCTCTTGGAAGGGATTCGGCAATCAGCTTCTCGCGAACACTCCAAAGGAATATCGCGGCCCTCTCAAGACTATGTTGGAGGCTGAAGGCTCGCGTCTCGGACTCGGTGTTTCGGAGCAGAAACGAAAGCGTGATCTCACAGTTTTTGAGAACGACATCAAAACTGAAATCCAGTTTCTTGATAATGACATGGCTGCACTTGCTCGCTCTGGCGGTACAGGCACATCGGCATATCTGGAAAAGCAGAGCCAGTTAAAATCTCTTTACGGCGAACTCTCTGCGAATCCAGAGTTTACAGTTTCGGACAAACAGGCCGAAATGGAATTGCAACGTGTCGAATCTCGTCACATGAGCGAGGCTGTCATTGGTCAGATTGATAAGACCCTGACAACGCGCGGCGTTAAGGCAGCGCAGCAAGACGCTGAACGTATTCTGACGGACGAAAAGTTGCACCTCTCTCCAGCCGAACGCCGTCAATATGCAGGCCTTGCTGAACAGCGCATTACTGGTTTCGTAGCTGAACAGAAAGTAGCCCTAAAGCCAATTCAGGATCAGGCATCGAAGTTCAAGAAACTGTTTGATGAGGGCGTAGGTCTCGACAACCCCGATGTTGACGCCACTATCGCCACCCTTGCAAAAGGCGGCGACATGGCTGGTGCGCTCGACCTTATCAATTCGCGACGTGCGGCCCAGACAATCCAGCAGTTTAATCTCTCCAGCCCTGATGCTCGTGTCGGCGCACTGGAGCGCGGTCGCGCTGCTGCAAACGGGATTAACCTTACAAGTGGCAGCTTAATTGACCGGGTCATCGGCACTGAAAGCTCTTGGGACCCTAACGCTGTTTCTGAAAAAGGCGCAGCCGGTTTAATGCAAGTTATGCCAAAGACAGGGGTTGAAATTGCTGGTGAGCTCGGTGACGCAAATTATCCTGTAGATGGTACCGAAGCCGAACAGCAGGCGTATTTGAAGCGAACTGATGTAAGCAAACGTTACGGCACCCACTATCTAAACAAGCAGCTTGCCCGTTATAACGGCGATGAAGAAGCTGCATTGATCGCTTATAATGGCGGTTCAACACGAGCAGATGCATGGCTTGCTGCTGGTCGCGACGACAGTGTGATCCCGCGCGAATCCGCTAACTATTACAAAAAAGTGCTCAGTCAGTCTGGGAATTTCCAGTCAACGGGCCGCACTTTCGGACAATCTGGGCCATCAGAAGCGCGCGCATTTCTTCTTTCTCGCAGCAACAAGGACGCCAGTCATATCGACGGCATGGATGCAGGATTTGGAAATAAGCTTGCGGCGCTGATCCAAGCCGCTCCTCCCGGCATTGCTGAGAAACTTGGTATCTATTCCGGAGCTCGCTCAGTGGAGCGTCAAACGGAATTGTGGGATGCGGCACTAAAGAAATATGGCTCAGTAGCCGAAGCCCGGAAGTGGGTTGCTCCTCCTCCGGGCGTAGCTGATTCAAAGGGGTCGAACCACAATCACGGTACAGCCGCCGACCTTTCGTATAATGGTCAAAGCCTGAAGAACGCCCCGCCTGAAGTTGTTGACTGGCTGCATTCACATGCGAAAGACTTTGGCTTGAAATTCCCCCTTTCCAATGAGAATTGGCACATCGAGGATGACAGCACACGCGGCGGCACAGCTTCGGCGGCTGGTGCTCGTGCGACAATGGATCCTGAAGTCATCAAGGCTTATCGTTCGGGCGTAACAGCAGACGCAAAAAGTCTCTGGGGCGATATGAAAAGTGGGATAGCGAAAGGCATCCCACCGGCAGCGAATGAAATGTCTTTGCTCACACGCCAGCTGTCCGTGATCGATGACCCGCAGTTTCGCCGTGAAGTTTCGAACTATCTCAGCAGCGAGGATGCAGCATCGATGTTCGCTACTATGCCGCCACAACAAGCAACAGCTTTGCTCGATGAGTTGAAAGTTGATGCTGGTGACGGCGCCACGATTGCACAACAACAGATCATGGAAACCGCTGAACGAACGGCAAAACGTGTTGCCGAAGCCATGCAGAACGATCCGATTGGTTATGGCGCTCAACGTCAGTGGACCCCATCAGTACCATCTATCGATCTTGCTGCCGGTCCTGATGCCGTTGGCTCCGCATTCGCAGCCCGTCAGAACTCTATCAACCTTCTGGAAGCGCGCGGAATGATCCAGCCCGGAGCTTCCGCGTTACGCCCACAAGATAAGGCAGTGCTGAGCCAGATTATGACGCAAGGCACGCCGGGAGAACAGGCGCAGTTATTCGGTGCGATGTCGAAAAACCTCGACCCCAAAACTTACATGGCAACGATGGGTGCACTTGCTGGTGATGCGAACTCTCGCACGGCTGCCAGCGCGGGCGCTCTTTATCAGTACAATCCACAAGTCGCTGAAGGCGTGCTTCGTGGTCAGGCATTGCTGAAGGAGAACCCAAACTTTGCTCCTAAAAAGACAGACGACAATCAGACATCGATTGACGAAATTCTTCCGCCTCAAGCGTTCGGAGCTGGCTTGGAAGGTTCCCGGCAGATGCTTTTGGATTCCGCGCGCGCACGATACGCAGACCTGAGCAATACTGTCGGTGACACGTCAGGCGAGTTCAATCAGGAACGCATGACACAATCGATCAACGAAGTGACGGGCGGGATGATCGATTTCAACGGTCAAAACATTATCGCTCCCAAGTACGGCATGTCACAGGGTGATTTCGACACCCTGATAACCAACATGACTGATGAGCAGCTAACCGGAGCCATCACATCCACAGGACAGCCTGTAACGGCGAGAGAATTCCGTCGAGGCGCTCGATTGCGTGCAGTTGGAGAAGGTCGATACGGAATCGAATTTGGGCTGGAGAGTGCACCGATGTTTGCAGTCAGCAGTTCAGGCGGCCCTTTCATTCTTGATCTGCGAGGTGACCAATAATGGTGATGCTCGTTGATCCTAAACAGGAACGTACTGCGTTGCAGTTCATGCAACAAAATCCCGTCCAAGGTTTTGACCCCGGCTTCATTGAGCGGTTTAAGTCTGACTATTCGTCGATGATGGATTATTCGAACGTGAACGCGCGTGAAATTCACCGTGCGGACGTTCAGAGCGAGTTTATTCGCCAATTCTATCAGGAAAGTGGGATCGGCGTTCGTAATTGGATGACAGGTCCGGGATTGAAAGCACGCCCTGACTTTGAAGCGAATGCGCGCGGTCAGTTCGATGCATGGAAAAAAGAGAACCCAGAAAGCAACCTGGCATTTCCTGACGAGGCTTTCATCGAGCAGGAAACTTTAAAGCGCGCAGGGGATTCCCGTAAGCAATCTGTCAAATTGCAGGGCCTTTCGACTGGTTGGGGTTCAGCGATTGGTGGCTTTGCCGGTACCGCTGTCGGTGCTATGCGCGATCCGATCAATGCCATTTCCTTGGCGTTCGGTGCAGGTGCAGCATCTGGCATTCTTCGCACAGCAATGATTGAGGGGGCTATCGGGATTGGTTCTGAAACAGCCATTCAAGGGCTGAACTATGGCTTCAAGCAGGAGGTGGACCCGAACTTCGGCTTTCGCGATGCGCTCTATGAAATCGGCGCAGCTGGTGCTGGTGGCGCAGCAATTGGCAGCGGTATCAAGGGGCTTGCAGCGGCATGGCATCGCGCGAAAGTCGGTGAATGGCCACGTCACACCGCTGATGTTGGTAATGTAGTGACACGTGAAGCATCTGTCCCTGCCTCTCGGCTAGATAAGTCAGCTCAGGGCGCGGCTGTTTATCGTGCGGGTGTTGAAAAAGCAGCGGATGATCTATTTCGTGGGAATCCTGTTGAGATACCGCAAGAAGCATTTTTGCAGGCCAACGCGCGCCCCGGTCGTATCTATGATGCTGATGGGCGCTCTGTTGGTGTTCAATATGAAGTTATTGAAGCCGATGACCTGATCACATCGAACCTCGATGACATGTCTATCAATCCAGCATTCCCCGCGGAACTTCAGCCAAGGGACCGCACCCGTGCCATTTCTCAGGATCAGATCAATTCGATTGCTGCAAATCTACAGCCTGAGCGCCTCGGCCCTTCTGCTGATGCCGCGAATGGTGCGCCGGTTGTTGGTCCCGAAGGTTTCGTCGAATCCGGCAATGGCCGCGTCATGGCAATGCGCCGTGCGTATCTTGAAAATAGTCCAGCCTCGGAATCCTATCGCAATTTCTTGCGCTCGCAGAATTTCGACATCGAAGGTTTCAACAAGCCGGTTTTGATTGCCCGTCGTATTACTGACCTCGACCCAGAAGCCCGAATTGGCTTTGTCACAGCCGCGAACCGCTCAACAGCTATGCGGCTTGGTGCAGCTGAACAGGCTTTATCAGATGCCAGAATGATCGATGACGCAGTGTTATCGAAGTTGCGAGATGCTGGTGACGTAGACACGATCAGTAACCGTGATTTCGTTCGCGGCTTCATGCAAAAACTACCGCGCGCTGAACAGGGCGAACTGGTCGATGCATCTGGCGCGTTGTCACAGACAGGCGAGCGCCGCATTATGGCTGCACTCATGGGCCGTGCTTATGGAGAGCCTTCATTGCTTGGTCGCGCACTCGAAGACGCTGACAGTAATATCAAGTCGCTCGCCGGTTCGCTTGGTGACAGCGCGGGTTCATGGTCGATCATGCGTGATGCTGTTGCTCGGGGTGATATTCCTCGTGGTATGGACATCACTGACGATCTCATGAACGCCGTCAGTCTGGTAATGCGTGCGCGTGATGAAGGCCGTCCGGTTGCTGATCTTATCAACCAAGCTGAAATGTTCGGCGGTCCAAACGAGATTGCGAAGATCCTTGCCCGCGCAATGTTTGGCGACGAGAACATGAAGCGCGCTATCAGCCGGAAGCGTTTGACCGCCTTCTTGCGTGACTATGCAGACGAAGCACTGAAGAATGATTCCGGTGCGCGCCTATTTGGTGAACCGCTTCAATCGTCTGACGTTCTCCGCAACTCTCTTTCTAAGGCTGATCGTGAAGACTTGATCGCTGTTGCCAATGATCGGTTGACGCCTGAACACATGGAAGCGATGGCAAAGGCAAACGACACGTCTGATGCAGTTCTCCGTGAAGCAATTCGCATTGGTGAAGAAATGCCAGATATCAAAGTCGATCTTGGCGATGGTGCTGGTGAACGGTCAATCTCTGAAATCATGGCCGAAGCCGACGCGGAGATAAAAGCCGCTTCCGATATTGAAGCCTGTACCCTTGGCAATAATGATCACTTCCGCACGCGCACGACTGGAGCCGTTTAATGTCGATTGCAAACTGTCTTACGAAACTCGTCGGCGCTGGCAGGATCACACAGAAGGCTGCCGACGACGCGCTTGCGCTGCATGAAGGCATTCAGGGCCGTCTCTATCCTGAGATGGGACCGGCAACAGCTGATGCAGGCGCTGCGCTTGAAGCTGCGCGTGTCATGGCTGAAGCTGCACGAGACCGAAAGCTTGAAGCCGCACAACAGGCAATCCGTCAGGCTGAGATTTTCGGTCGAATGCAGAAACACCCACGCGGCCAGACGGTCGGCCTGATGAGCGCTATGGTGCGCGACAATTGGGAGGGTGGTCGAGCAACTGGCAATGCGCTCAATGTCGATAGCCATTCTGAAGCGGTATCGAAGCGCCTTTTCGGAATCGTTGATGGTGCACTCGACAAATACAAATCGACAATGATCGGCTTACGCCAAGATACGGAATCCATCTGGAATGTTGTTGACGAGTTGTTCGGACGAGATACCGGAGATCAGGCGGCAAAAGGTGCAGCAAAAGCATTTCAGGACGCAACCGCTTATGCAGTTGATCGTGTAAAGCGCGGCGGCAAGCGGCTCGCCACCCTCGACGACTGGCGCTTACCCCAGTTCTGGGACGCTGCACGGACGAAAGGCGTCACGGAGCGTGAATTCCTTGACGATCTCATGCAGGAAGTCAACGCAGGCACAATGCGCGTCATGGATAAAGAGGGACAAGGCGAAGCGCCGGTCACAATGATCCCCGGCATCATCCAGAACGCTTACAAGGATATTACCCTCGGTCGCGGTGTTGGCTCTGCTGGTCCAAGCGGGTTCTCTAATCAGCTTCGTGTTTTCCGGTTCGACAACCCAGACGCCTATAAACGGTTGATGAAGAAGTACGGTATCGGTGATGGCGGTCTTTACAACACTCTTACCGGCCATTTGTCCGGCATGGGTAAGGAAATCGCCTTCGTCGAGGTGATGGGGCCGAAGTACGAGCAGAATTTCAACGCTCTATTGGAAAAGGCTCGTCGCTCTGACGCTGAAAACCTTTCAAAAGGCCAGAAGATTAAGAACGTACTTTCGATGAACAGTCCGGCAGCGGCGCAGCGGACGTTCGATGCTTTGTCTGGCAAACTCGGCGTTCCACAGAATGAACTGCTCGCCGGTATTGGTGGCGGACTCCGTAATATCCAAACAGCATCCCGGCTTGGCTCAGCAGCAATAGCAGCCCTGCCCGGTGACAGTTTCACCATGGCATTTGCCGCCAATCACAATGGAATCCCCGCAACTGCAATTCTTGGCCGTTTGATAAAAGACCTCGCAAATGATGAGCAGGCCGAAGCTATTGCACGTCAGGTCAATCTGACGGCCAACGCTGTTATGGATAACGCTCTTGGTTCGAAGCGCTTTGCTGATGAAGTTGTAGGTCAGGGCATCACAGCACGCGTGGCCGACACGATTATGCGCGCCAGCGGCCTCAACACATGGACTGAGGGCCTGAAGCGGGCCTTCTCTATGGAGTTTATGGGCGCAATTGCTCGAAATTCCGACAAGAAGTTTGAAGCGCTTGATCCTGTGTTTCGTGGGTTCTTTGAGCGATATGGCTTCAATGCAGGGGAATGGGACAAACTGCGCGCAACCCCTCACCTCGAAGCGGATGGCGCAAGGTTCTTTGATGTGAACGGTGTCGAGGATCAGCGGCTTGCAGATAGGCTGATGTCGGCAATCATCGACGAGCGACACATGGCAGTTCTGGAGCCTGACGCGCGTATTCGCGGTGCGATGTCCGGCGGGTTGCAACGCGGCACCGTTCTGGGTGAAGCGGTTCGGTCTGCTACTCAGTTCAAAAGTTTCCCGATGACATACATGATGACGCACATGATGCGCGGCTTCTCACAGGACGGTAACTGGTCAAAGGCCGCTTATACCGCAAAGCTGTTGGCGACAATGACAATCGCGGGTGCTGTCACGGTTCAGATGCAGGCGCTAATTGCCGGTAAGAACCCGAACGATATGAGCCGTCCGCAGTTCTGGACGGAATCCTTTATCCGGGGCGGCGGTGGCGGGATGATGGGCGACTTCGTGAATTCGTCGGTATCACGCGGTGGTCAGGGCGTCACAGAATTTCTGATGGGACCGGGGCCAGGCGCAGTTGTGTCTACAGCCGACTTCCTGAAGAACGGGTTCACTGGCAAGTCACTAGCCCAATACATGAAGGGTTGGACTCCGGGTTCATCGCTTTGGTACACGAAGCTTGCTACGGATCGGCTGGTATTTGATCAGGTTCAGGCGCTGATTGATCCAGATTATCGCAAATCTTTCAGCCGTTATGAAAAGCGGATGAAGAAAGATTTCGATCAAACGTTCTGGTGGTCGCCGGGGCAGACTGCACCTCGTCAGGCACCCGCTTTCCAACGATAACCTGTGCTTTGCTGGAAATCTCGTGTCCGTGAATATTCGCGGGCATGGTTACGATCACGCCCTCACTTCGCGAGACGACTTATGCGCCCGTCTCACCGACAACTGATTTCCCGGTTGGCTTTCCGATCTTCGGTCGGAACATCGGGGAATTTCCAGCGACCGACCTTGAAGTTGTTGTAAACGATGTCGTGCGAACGGATTTTTCCGTCATCGCGACGTTCAGCGAAGGTGTATCGACAAACGCTGTCGTTCGAATGGCAACTGGCGTCACAGGATCGATGATCATTCGCGGTAAACGCACCCCCCGCCGTACGGATCAGTATGCAAACGGCGCTCCCCTTCCCATTTCGGCCCATAATTATTCCCTGAATAGGCTCGAAGCCGAGATGCAGGAAGTGCGTCGGGATACTGACGCCGGGCAGCTTGGCTTCGCTGAAGAGGTTGCAGCCAGAATTGCAGGCGACACTTATCTAAATGATCGCGTCGATACTGAAGTCATTGACCGCAAGAATGGTGACTTGGCGCTCGCCTCTCTCATCGGTCAAGGCGGTCCAATTGAAGTCCCGCTGTACGACACGCGCCTTGCTGTATCGCTGGCAAACATCAAGCCGACGATCAACGCAATTCATACAGGCGGCTTTACGACTGTAGGCGACGGCGGCGGTGCGATGTATAAGCGCGTATCTGCTGAGCCATCTCACGCGGGTAAGGTGCAGTCAGCCGATGGTGGCTGGTGGGAACTGTTCGGGCATTCAGTTGATCCGAAATCGCTGGGTGCGCTCGGTGCCGGTGATGTGACTGAAGCCATGAACGACGCCATGAAAACCGCATTTGCTCTCGGCGTTCCCGTTCGCGTATCCTCTGGTGATTATTACATCCACGGATCGATCACTAATCCCGGCGTCAAAGTGCTTGGCATCGGTGCCGGTCTAGCTAATTACCGCAAGGTTGGTGTCGGCAATATCTTTCGCAATGATTATACTTTGCCGGTTCGACAGGGCTATTATACAGCTGCAGTACCGGTTAACAGCAGGTCTGTGACATTGCAGAACTTGGCTCATGCTGCAAACTTTTCAGCGGGACAGTTTGCTATCCTAGGGTCGCAGACACGTTGGATTACGAATGATCCCCAACGCATGGGCGAGTTTGTAAAAATCCGCAAGGTTGAAGGTGCAGTCGTCACATTCTGGGGGCCGACGAAGGAGGCTTATCTTTTGTCGGATCAGCCGGAGCTTGTTCCGGTCACGTTGATGGAGGGGCTGGAATATCGCGGCTTTACCAGCTGGATGGACAATACCGTCCCTGTCGCGCCGGGAACTATATCCGACGCTGATATTCGGGTTATCGATACGTGTTTCGCTCACGCTCCACAGTTTGCAGGCATCGAAATGCATGATGCGAACTCGGCCGGTATCGCGCTTGAAGGCTGTCTTGGCGCTCGCGTTATCAATTGTTCAGGCTTTGATTTCGGTAGTTCGACCGATGACAGCACTGGTTTGAGCAGCATTGGCAATGGCGGGTTCGGTTATGTCGTTTCTGAGCGCGGTCTGAACGAAGATCTTGTTGTAGATAATTTGTATGCAGAACGCTGCCGCCACGCTTACACAACCGGGGCGAGCTACATCTTAAATATCGGCCGGCCGATGAATAGCCTGATCGTAAACTGCACCCATCGCGACAGTAAAGAGGCTGGCTTCGATACCCATGGCACAGGTGTCGGTATCTGTTTTGTGAATTGCCGTACGATAGGCTCTGGCAGAACAGGCATGCAGATCAGGTCCCACCGGACGCGTATCAAAAGCTTTTACGCGAAAAATTGCTTTGGCTGTGGTCTGTGGCTGATCGGATCAGGAGTATCCCCTAATAAAGGAGATGATTGCGAGGTCGACGGCGTCTATCTCGAAAATACAAATTTTGGCTTCGGCGAAAGTTATGATGGCAGCGCAGATTGGCGAGAAAGCCCCGCCATTCGAGATCAGGGCATTAACAATCGCATCAAGAGTGCTCGCGTTGATGGATGTGGTGGGCCGTTTTACGGCACGAATTCCGCGAGCCAAAATAATACTTTGGAGGGCGCCATATTCCGAAATGGTCGCACTCTGGCTTCAGCAGCCGGTCCAGCCATAACCTTATCTCAAACGGGTGCGGATCGTCCGAAAATTCGAAATGTAAGCATCGATGGGACAAATGGCCGGATCGTGGACCTTGTCCGGTACGTTCAGAACTCGGCCAGTTGCGTTCCCACGTTGGAGAATGTTTCTGGCGACGGCCATACTGGCTTGCTGTTTACGTCGGCTTTCGCGAACAATCAGCAGGTCAACGTAGTCGGCGAAGGATATGGCGGCTATCGAGAGACGATTTCTCTCGCGACAGGTATCGATACTTTTTCTGTTCGAGGTCGAATTGGCTCACGTTTCAACCTCAACCCGGCAGCGGTGGGCGGGTATCTCCGGTCCATTACGGACGCCACAGAAGGCCAGCGACTGCTGATATACGGTGGATCTAACGCTCTCAATGTTGAGCATGGGACTACCACAGACCGCATCTTCTTGAAAGGAGGCGCTACTGTTGTTCTGACGGCTAATCAGAGTATCGAAATCGAGCGTCGCGGAACGCTCTGGTATGAAATTTAAAGGATATCAGGATTTAGAATCCAAGGCCTCCGGGACCCATGGCCCGTCTTCTACAATGGATATCAAATGATTGATCGGACCGGACGCGTATTCCGGATCGGAGTCGGCCAACATAGCCAAATCATAAAGCTTGTTGACAAGTCGCATCCGGTCTTTATCGCCAGGAGCGACTAACTCATCAACCAGCACAGCGATGATAGCGGTTTGACTTGCCAGTAAAGCGGCTACTTCATGGCGCGTGAAAGTGTCTCTCTGCATTATAATCCCACAATCAATTACGCACGTTATGGCAATGGATTCGAATTGCGCGATATTCTCACCACAAATTGACAAGTGCTGCCATGATGGTATTCTTCTATCATGATGTCACATATCGGACATAACAAATTTACAAAACAGACACAAATGGTTGATAATTGGAGCGTGAATCTGTATCACGAGCGAAATCATCACCATTTATAGGTCGCTGCATTCCGCCATGTCTATCAGAAGAAAACTGCAAAAAATCAAAGGCATACTGAAGTATGGTGTTACGTGGCGCCATATGGATAGCAAATTTTATTATTTGACAAACGTTGACGTCGCGAGCGCAAAGCTTAACGCCTTTATCCACTATTCGTTTCATGGGTGGAAGGAAGGGCGAGATCCTGCTCCTTGGTTCTCCACCAAAGACTATCTTGAGTCGAATCCAGACGTAGCAGCCTCCGGCATGAACCCATTTTACCATTATTTACGCGATGGATGGCGAGAGGGGAGAAGTTTGCGACCTTCCGATATGCGGGCTTCTACGGCATATTTTAACAAGTATGCTAATTTTTCACCGTCGAGATCGGTTGATCACGTACAAGCATTTCGCGATTATTTTGTTTCGCTACACGCCGCCGACGGCGAAAATGAATTCGCACAATTGATCGATACTTTGGTTGCCGAGTGTGGAGAGTTTCCAATTCTCCCGACGGGTGATCTACCTCTAGAGCTTCATATGGCGGCGATTCATAAGTATTTTGATAGGGAATTCTATCTGGAGAAAAACCCTGACGTGGCTCGCAGTGGATCTGATCCACTGGTGCATTACTGTACGAGTGGATGGTGGGAACTGCGGCGACCAAATCCTAACTTCGACGTTTGGTGGTACTGGAGCAATTACCTCAACGTTGAAGCCGATTCGATAGATCCCCTGTTGCATTTTGCAACAATAGGCGAAGATCGAGGCTATAAGACGGAGAATATATCTCCAATTTGTTTGAGGTCCGACGCGATCAGCTATACGTCGGGACAAAAAATTAGAAGAGCATGTCTTTTCGCAGCGTACGATGCGCATGGCATTGTTGATGATTACGTTCTTGATTATCTTAGGGAGTTATCTAAATTTGCCGACATTTTCTATTTGGCCGATTGCGATATGCAGCCCGGAGAAATGGACAAGCTTAAAGGACTTGTGAAGGAAGCGTGGTGCATTCGTCACGGTGAATATGACTTCGGATCATATGCACGTTTAGCCCGCGAGTTGGTGGGATGGGATGTGCTTGGGCAATACGATGAGCTTATTCTCGCCAATGACAGTTGTTATCTTCTTAGGCCGCTAGATGATGTGTTTGCCAAGATGGATGGTTTAACCACCGATTGGTGGGGGATGCAGGCGACCAAGGGATTGTCCGTTACACGGGACGAGGACCAGAAACGTTTCAAAAAGCCAATATCGCTCGAAGCCATTAAAGAAAACTACCTCGATTCATTCGAGAATGATTACTTTTACAATTTTCATTTAGGCTCGTATTTCGTCGTTTATCGAAAAGCCGTCCTTAATGACGAAACTTTTAGATCGATGTTGAACTCCGTCGTTAAGCAAAAAAATAAGGCTCTTATAATAAAAAAGTATGAAAATGGTTTTACACGACACTTAATTCATCGTGGATATCAGTTCCATACTTTCATTGATGAGCTGTATCCTTTTCATCCCATCTATACGGAATCTATCTTTACGCTTATCGAAAAGGGCTTCCCTTTATTCAAGCGGTTCCTTCTAGCTGAAAACCACTATTTTGTTTCCGGGTTGGGAGATTGGAAAGAAAAGGTTCAATCCTTAATTCCTAGCGCAGATTTGACCGCAATCGAAAAAAATCTCTATCGTGTTTCGAACCATGAAAAGATTTACAATAACTTTCGCGTTTATCGAGATGCGAACTATAATCCCGTCTACCCTCAACTGTATTCAAATCCAGAAATAGCATCACTTGACGAAAAAACCGCCAAGTATGATCATTGGTGGGCCTTCCCAGTTTGCGCTTACGATCATACGTTTTCTGGGAACGAAAGAGCTGTCTTTGAAGAAATTCGATACAATCCGAGTATAAAGAAGATTATTCTCACGCGTAGCAAGCATGTCGATATTCCAGGCGAGAACATCGAAATTGTGCCACTAAAAAGCCGCGAAGGTCAAGACTTCCTTTTAAAGTCTAAGGTTGTTTTTATAAAGCATTCAGTCGCAGAAAATGTCACATATCCTTTGAATGCAGATCATCATCATTTTATCAATCTTTGGCATGGAATTCCGCTTAAACGGATTGGATACGCCTCTCTTGATCACATCTCTAAACTAGCGGGTATTGCGGAGGAACAGCGACGCTCGAGAGCGGTGATCAGCTCTTCAAAGGTTGACACTTTGGCGATGACAGCTGGGTTCTATCCGTTAAGCTACCATGATGTGTGGATGACGGGATTGCCGCGAAATGATTTTATTGTTCGCGAATTTGATCTTCTGCCCGACGACCTCAAAGCCGAAGAATTAAAGCTTAGAAAAATTATTGGAGACCGAAAGTTTATTCTGTTTTGCCCTACATTCAGGAATGGGGTAAATGGTTCGGGTTACCAATTTAGCGATGATGAACTTTCTGCATTGCGAGTTTGGCTTGCGAAGAACAATGCGGTACTCGGTGTCCGCGAGCATATGGCGGACAAGCATAAAACCTATAAAAAGCAGCTTTCTGGCGAACATGTTATAGATGTATCATCGCTCTTCTATCCCAACATAGAGACATTATTTCGCGTATCCGACGCAATGGTAACTGATTACTCGAGCTGCTTCGTCGATTATATTATGACTGGAAAGCATCAGATTAGTTTCGCTTATGACCTTGATAGCTACCAAAATCTGGAGCGCGGAATGTTTTATGATTTAGATTTCTGCTTCCCGGGTGATATCTGTAGAAAATTCTCTGACGTCATTGCGTCGCTCGAACGCGCTGTAGGTAACGAATTCAAAAACATTGACCCGGCATTTGAATGGAAGAGGGCTCTGTTTTTTGAGTACAATGACGATGGCAGCTCAGCGCGTCTAGTTAACCGCGTGCACAGCCTGATTGGAGATTGTTGAGATGAAGAGAATCGTTACTTACGGTACTTTTGACATAATGCATATCGGCCACATCAATATGCTGCGTCGTGCGCGAGGACTGGGGGATGAGCTATATGTCGGATTATCTAGCGACTCTTTCAACATGATCAAAAACAAAAAATCTGTTCTCGATTATGAGAATAGAAAGATTGTTTTGGAATCTCTTAGATATGTGAATTTCGTTTTCCCCGAAGAAAACTGGGAACAAAAACATACTGATGTTAAAAAGTACGGTATCGATACGTTTGTTATTGGCGACGATTGGGAAGGAAAATTTGATTTTTTGCGAGATTATTGCAATGTTCTTTACCTGCCAAGAACACCTAGTATCTCCACATCGATGCTTAAGGAAAAAATACTTAAAATAGCCAGCTGAAAAAAATCGGCAGCTTTCTAAGCCGACGCATACTTGATAATGTGTTGTCTCTATAAGAAAAACCCCGGCAGCGGGTGATCGAATTGTGTGCTTTGCACTGCCTGCCCGATCCTGAGATTTTCCGAACAACGGAAGAACTCAGGAGCGTGCAATATGGCTCGCCAGAATTTAGAACCATCCCTCAAGCTTTTGTTCGGCGACGAAGGCGGATATGCGAACCGCTCGACTGACAGCGGTGGCCCCACGAAATTCGGCATCACACATCGCACACTTGCCGCTTATCGTGGCGTGAAGTCAGTCACGGCTGAACAGGTCAAGGCTATGACCATTCAGGAAGCCGAGGAAATTTACCGTCGCTCGTATTGGCTTCAATCTGGTGGTGATCTTCTACCGTCAGGACTCGATTATGCAGCGTTTGATTTCGGCGTAAACAGTGGACCAGCACGCGCCATACGCATTTTGCAGGAAGTCATCGGCGTTTCACAGGATGGCGTTGTCGGCATGCAGACTGTCAATGCTGTGCGCTCGTATGCGGGTGGCGTCGAAAAGCTGATCCGCGATTACTGTGATCGCCGCATGAAATACCTTCGCTCTCTCGGTGGGCCAACGGGCTTCTCTGCAAACGGTCGAGGCTGGACGATCCGCGTGACTGGTGTCGATCCTAAAGGCCAATGGAAAAGCACTCCGGGCGTTGTCGGCAATGCTATCGCCATGTCACGCAAGGCCACCATCACCCCCACTGACGTTGAAGCCCCGGCAGGCGCGCCAAAAGCGAATCCGAAAGACGTTTCCCTTGTCGAGAACCTGAAAAAGCCTGAAGCATGGGGGCCGCTCACTGGCCTAATTTCTGGGGCAACTGCTCTCGCCACCGGCACCGGCCCCATTCAGTGGGTTCTCGCTATCGGTCTTCTCGCAGGAATCGGCGTGGGCCTTTGGTCATTCATTCAAACCCAGAGGGTGGCGGCTTAATGTTCGGCCTTTTCGATTATATCAAGATCGGCGCTGGCGTTATCGTCGTCGCTGTTCTGTCTGGTTTCATAGCTCATGGTCTGGGGGTTCGAGACGGCAAGAAAGAAGCGTCGATTGATGCGCTGGCCGTCACCGTCAAACATTATCAGGATAAGGGGCGGATTAATGCGGAAGTCTCTGTTGTGGATGCTGCCAGCCTTTGCGTTGATTACGGGCTGTCAGACGAAGAACTCCCCGAATGTATGCGCCGGGTTCGAGAAGCTTCAGCCAAGTCTGGAAACGTCAGTGCATATCCTGACGACTGACCGACCATTTGCAAATCAGGTTGCGGCTCAAAACCGCTTTGGAATTAAGGCGGGGTGCTGGAAATGACGCCGATTGATTATGAACAAGACCTTCGTTCGCGCGTTGTTTCATTGGAACATGGACACACGAACATGCATCAACGCATCACAGAATTTGAAAAATGGCGTCAGGATAATGATGTTCAAGACGCGAAAATGCAGGTCAAAGTTGAGAACATGAACGAGAAGATGACGGCCATCATGTCTAACACGACGTGGCTATTGCGCCTTGTCATTGGTGGCTTGATAATGGCCGTCATTGGCTTTGCATTACGAGGCGGATTCCATATCCCTTGAGGTCAAAAATACGCCCATTGTTTTCTCAGAACGTTTCCCGCGATGACAGAACGACAGTCTTTACAATCAGATAGATAGCCTAGACTACGAATCTGGGGGTCAGAGGTTCGAATCCTTTCGGGTGCGCCATTTTTCTCAAGACAATTCAATGATTTGCTTCGGCGCAAGCCGGACATGCTTACACATTGCTTTGCATATTTTCCGAACTGACTGATCGCGACCGCGTGACGTTTTTGCTCTCTCCGCTATATGTGGCTCGACATATCGGCATCACATTTCTGCAGTGGAATTTTTCTCATGAAGCATCACGCGCTTGTCTGGCTGCGTAACGATCTTCGAATCAACGACAATCCCGCACTGGATGCAGCCGCCGAAACAAGCGGGCATATCACAGCGGTTTATGTTCATGAGACTCTTGCCGAGATTCGCGCGCCAGGCGGTGCCGCGCGGTGGTGGCTCGATCAGAGCCTGAAAGCGATAGGAAAGCAGCTCGCTGATCGTGGTATTGCACTTCTCATCGAGACCGGTGATCCGAGGAATATCCTTCCTCACCTGATTGCAAAATTGGCCATAACCGAACTGTTCTGGAACCGTCGCTACGCACCGGCGGAGCGTGAACTCGATACAACACTGAAAGCACAACTCAAGGAGAGCGGAACCGGTGTAACCTCATTTCCTGGTAACCTTCTTCTCGAACCCTGGGAGCTCAAGACGGCCAGCGATACGCCCTATCAGGTCTTCACCCCTTTCGCCAAAGCGTTGCGCCACCATCACATTCCCCGCCCGCTTTCGCGCAGGCAATGGAACGTTAAACCAACACAGGAAACCTGCTATTCGCCCAACGTTCCTTCCTGGGCAAAAAAGTTCGATGGGCTTTGGAGTATTGGAGAAGACGCGGCGCGCGACTGCCTGACACGTTTTCTGGAGAACACGCTGTCGACCTATACCGAGGATCGTGATGTTCCCGGTATCGACGGAACTTCAAGACTTTCACCTCATTTGCGGTTCGGTGAAATCAGCGCGCGTCAGGCGTGGTATGCCACACTGGCGTTTATGGACGAGCATCACTCGGCACGTGCTGGCGGTGAAAAGTTTCTGTCCGAGCTGATCTGGCGCGATTTTAACTATCACCAACTCTATCACCGCAGAGACATCAGCCGATACGATATGCGTGACGCCCTCTCCGGCGTCGCATGGCGTGATGATCCGGCTGCATTCGAAGCGTGGCGACGCGGACAGACAGGCTTTCCCATCATCGATGCCGGTATGCGTCAGCTTTGGGCCACCGGATGGATGCACAATCGCGTGCGAATGCTCGTGGCATCTTTTCTCACCAAGAATCTGCTCATCGACTGGCGGAAAGGCGAAGAGTGGTTCTGGGATACGCTCGTGGATGGTGATGTCGCCAGCAATCCGGGTAGCTGGCAATGGGTGGCGGGCTGCGGCATGGACGCTGCGCCCTATTTCCGGGTCTTCAACCCAATTCTGCAGGGTGAAAAATTCGATGCCGAGGGACGATATGTCCGGCATTGGGTGCCAGAGCTATCCGGCCTGTCGAACAAATGGCTGCACAAGCCATTTGAGGCACCCAGCGATGTGCTGGCCAGTGCTGGAATTGCGTTGGGCAGTACCTATCCCAAACCAATCATTGATTTGCAGGCCTCACAACGCGAGGCCCGCAACCGGCTCAACAGCCAGCCG
>Ga0182744_1000352_pt1 | contig 45583 bp, 44 predicted proteins | sample eDN3rd30CKraftMG_FD_128525 | JGI IMG/M metagenome (GOLD analysis project Ga0182744, IMG submission 128525) | Enriched Miracle-Growth compost microbial communities from Emeryville, California, USA - eDNA 3rd pass 30_C Kraft MG (version 2) (version 2) ... | reverse complement strand
ATCGAGACGTTCTTGTTGTAGAGGCGCTGCACCAGGGTCGGGTCGCTCGGCGCATAGGTCGAGAAGGCGCGATTGACGGTGTAATGGCCGCTGATCTCATGTCCGGCGATTGTCACCTCGCGGACACGGCCCTGATCGACGTCGCTGAGCAGTTGGCTGAAGGCGATCTGCTGGGAAGGCTCGCGCTGTCCGGGGTTGTTGAACAACATCACCAGGGCGACGACGAGCAAAAATATGATGACCCAGAGAGCGAAATTGCGGACGTTGGGGTTCATTCGATCCTGCCAGTTGGCTTTCTGATCACGGCTCGCATGCATTCGCGATCCGCCCAGACTGGTCTCATATTTAGGCTTTGACAGGTCCCTTGCCAAGGGAAGTCCTGCCTGGATTCTCCATAGGGACCGCCAATTCCGACATCACTGTGAAGCGATCCTGACTGAAAATAGCTAATTTCCTGCGTGTAGGCCGCGGCCGCGCTGTCGGGGGCCTTCTTTAGCGATCGTCAGCCGGCCGCTGCGGTCAAGATTGAGGATCGCGCCCGCCAATGTGCCTTTCCAGGCCTGGCCGTCCTCCAGGGCCTGGCGCAGGGCAAGCGCCGATCGTTCCAGGCGATCGAGACGGATGCTGTCCGTCGGCATCAAAAGCGCTGTTATTTCAGCGTCGACAACGCCGGCAATCACATCGACGGGCTGCCCCTTGAGGCTTTGGACGTCAAGCCGCACCCGCTCGCTCGATGCTTCCTTGCGGATATGCACGCGGGCGTCCGCGACGGCGCGTCGCAAGACCTCGTCAGCTCCGGCCATACGGCGGGCGAAGCGCCGCCACTGCTCCGCCCCCAGACCTTCGGCTTCCAGCAAGGCCGTCAGCCGTCGCATCCGGGTGCGCGCATATTGCGCATCCGTGTTGGATGGATCGCAGATGAACGGCACACGGTTGTCGGCGCAGACCTGCTCAAGCTCGGGCTTGCGCAGGTGCAGCAATGGCCGCGCCAGGGTCAGCCCATAGGCTTGCGTCTCTTCCCTGATGCCGGCGAGCCCGGCGACGCCGCTGCCGTGCAGCAGCCGGAACAGGATGGTCTCCGCCTGGTCGTCGGCGTGATGCGCCGTCATCAGCACATTGGCGCCGACCTTGCGGGCATGCTCGCTCAACAGCCGGTAGCGCGCCTCGCGCGCCAGCTCCTGGATGCGTGTTTTGGGATGCGGGCCCCGCCAGGTGAGAACGGCATGCGGCACGCCAAGGGCCGCGCAGATTTCGCCGACATAAGCCGCCTCTTCCGCCGCTTCCGGCCTCAATCCATGATCGACCGTCGCAGCAAACACCAGCGTACCGGAGTCTCGCGACCAGATGGAGGCCATCAACAGCAGGGCCAGCGAATCGGGACCGCCCGAAACAGCCAGCAGAACGCCGGCGGCGCCTGTCCATTTTGCGAAGATCAGGGACGGATCAAGATCGATATCGAGAGCGGAGCCAGCTCCGCCTTCAGCACTGGGCACGCTTGTAGTCGCGGTCGGCGGCGTTGCGGACGCTGGCCGAGGCGGTCGGATATTTGCGGTTGATCTCGCCCCAGGCGGCGCAGGCCTGCTCCTTGGCGCCGATCTTCTCCAGCGACTGCCCAAGCCGCCACAGCGATTGCGGCACGCTGGAGGACTTCGGAAAATCGGTCGATACTTTCAGGAACTGCTCGGCGGCTTCGCGGTGGCGATTGCGCTTGGAATAAGTCTCGCCGAGATAATAGGTCGCCTGCGGCGTCAATTGCCCGGTCGGATAGCGGCTGACGAATTCGCGGAAGCTCGTTTCAGCCGCGTCGAACTCGTTCTTCTTGTAAAGCCCGACCGCCTGGTCGAACTCGCCGCGCGGCGTAGCGGCGGCGGGCGGCAACGACGCCACCTGCTGATCGCCAGCCGGACGCCCCTGATTGGCAGGATTACCTTGGTTCACAAGATAGCCCTGGTTGCCGGAATAGGTTTGCGGCGGGGAATTGGCCGGTCCGGGCAGTGGTGTGCTCGTGACCGATCCAGGCCCCGGAATGACGGTGGGCCCGCGAGCCACCCGGCCACCCGGATTGACGAGATCGATCGGTCCACCGCCGTCGTCACCGTCGTCGACGATGATCGGCCCCTGCGGCAGACGTTGACCCGGCTCGCGCGGCTGTTCCGGCAGCGATCCGATGACGCGCGGCGCACCGGGCGCCTGCGGCGAGGCATTCGGATCGAAGGCATCACCCCGGCCACCGCGCCCAGCCGATGGCGGCGGCGCGCTCGCCACCGCGCCTGACATCGGCCCTGCATCGCTGCGCCGCTGCGGCGGCCCGCCACGCGGCGCCTCACCGCCATCCGGCTGGCCGCGGCGCAATTGTTCTTCGAGCTTGCGGTTCTGGAACTGCAATTGCTCGATCTGTCCCGTCAGGTTGCGCAACTGGCTTTCCAGCCGGTCGACGCGCACCACCAGCCCGGCCGCATCGGCGCCGCCAGGCATTGACCCCTGGTCATAACCGCCGCCCGGCACCTGCATCGGCGGGCGCTCGTAATATTGCGCGGCAGCGCCAAACGACGCCGCGCCAAACAGGACGACAGCTAGGGGCAGGCTCTTGAACGACATGATGGACCGGCTCTCGGAAACCTCCGCGACGCACTGGCGCCTCGCGACTGGACCGGTGGTTATCATATTGGTGGCGATGGCGGAAATGCGGCGCTCATATATGAAGAAGATGGCAGACAGAAAAATGCCGGCGTCGGAGGACGCCGGCAGGCTTTCATCATGAGCGAACAATCGCGTGGAGGGCCGCGTTGCCGCTTTGTTGAAGCTTAGGAGCGGGCGCCGCCGCCCAGGACGGTGACGGCACGGCGATTCTGCGACCAGCAGGAAATGTCGTTGCAGACCGCAACCGGACGTTCCTTGCCATAGCTGATCGTCCTCATGCGCTGGGCCTGGACGCCGCGGGCGATAAGATAGTTCTTCGTCGCCTCGGCGCGCTGCGAACCGAGCGCGAAATTATATTCGCGGGTGCCGCGCTCGTCGGCATGTCCTTCAATCGTGAAGGTGTAGCGCGGATACTGGCTGAGCCAGCGGGCCTGCTTATCGAGCGTCGCCTGGGCATTGGCGTTCAACTCGACCGAATCGGTATCGAAGAAGACGCGGTCACCGACATTGACGACGAAATCCTGCTGGCTGCCCGGCGTCGCGGCGCCGGCGCCCGCTCCGGCGAGACCGGCGGCATTGGGATCGTCATTCGGGTTCTTGGAGCAGGCCGAGATTGCCAGCGCCACCGTCAGCGCGGCAGCAACGCGAAACAGGCGCGCGCTCGAAAACAGGGACATACCAACACTCCTCAGAAACTCAGTGACCGAACCCAGCCCACAAACCACCCTTGTCCTAGCGGCCATTTGGTTAAGCGAAGGTTCCATAAACCTTGCTGGCTGGTTGTCGAAGAGCGTTGCATTTTAGCAAATGCTCGCATGGTTAAAGAATAGTGTCCGTTAACAGGAGCTTCGTGGCGGCAATGCGGCGCGGATGGCGCATTGGCATGGCAGCCGCCTTTGTGACAAAATCGCCACAGCCGCGACAGACGGCGACACTGGGGAGAGAGCGATGATGCGGCACGAGGCGGCGATCGGGATCATTGCAAGTGCCTTGGCAGGCGCGCCCCTGGCTTTGCCCGCCATGGCGCAGGATTTTCCCCGCACGCTCAACATCTATGTCGGCTATGGCGCTGGCGGAGGTTACGACACCAATGCGCGGCTGATCGGCCGCTTCCTCGGCAAATACCTGCCCGGCGAGCCGAATGTCGTCGTCCAGAACATGCCCGGCGCCGGCGGGCTGAAGGCCGCCAACTGGCTTTACGAGCTCGCGCCACGCGACGGCTCGGCCATCGCCATCACCGGCACGGCGCTGTTCCTCGAGCCCCTGCTCGGCGGCAAGGAGGCCCATTTCGATCCGCAGAAATTCACCTGGCTCGGCTCGACCGCGACCGAGCCCGCCGGTTGCGCCGTCTGGCACACCGCCAACGTCAGGACCATGGAAGAACTTCTGACCAAGCCGCTGCTCGTCGGCGGCAGCGGCCAGGCGGCGGTGGCGACCATCTATCCGCTGGCGATGAACGCGGTGCTCGGCGCCAAACTCAAACTGATCCAGGGCTATACCGGCTCCAACGAAAGCCTGCTGGCGATGGAGCGCGGCGAAGTCCAGGTGTTCTGTGGCTTCACCCCCTACGCCCGCCCCGACTGGGTCAAGACCGGCAAGGTCAATGTAGTGGCGCAGATCGGCATGACGAAAGATCGCAACTTCCCCTATGCGCCCCTGGTGCAGGACTTTGCGAAGAATGCCGAGGACCGCCAGGTGCTGGAATTCATCTTCGCCCAGCAGTCGGTCACGCGTCCCTATCTCGGCCCGCCAGGTGTGCCCGAGGCGCGCACGAAGATGCTGCGCGAGGGTCTCGCCAGGACGGTCGCCGATCCTCAATTGCGCGAAGAGGCCGCGAAGATGCTCGTCGATCCGGTGTTCATGCCTGGCGAGGACATCGCAGCACTTCTGCGCAAACTCTACGCATCGCCGCCGCAGGTCGTGGCGCGCGCCAAGACCATCATGGGTCGCTGACAACAGCCTCGCCGTCATGCCCGCACTTGTTGCGGGCACCCACGCCGTGGTGCTCGGCTGAATTTGGTAACAAGGATCGCAGTCGCTGCAACACGTTATTTGCGGTCTGCATCAACATATCCGCCCACTCCATGCCCAATATGGACGTGCATTGAATTTACCGTGTAGTCTCGCGTTCAGGAAACGCACGAGACCACAAGTTGAAAATCGCACTCTACAATCCTGTCTACGACACGACGCCGTTTCGCGACGCATTGCGTGAATTCCCGGATATTCAGTTCGCCGTCGCGGAAGACGAGAAGAACATTCCGGCGGCGATCGAGGGCGCGGAAATTCTCATCACCGGCAACCGCTTCTATCTGCCGGAAGCCGCGGCCCTCATCCGCGAACACGGAAAATCCCTGCGCTGGCTGTCGTTCGTCACGTCAGGTGTCGACAAGGCCGTCGCCAGCGGCCTGCCGAAAGGCGTCATTGTCACCAATGTCGCCGGCATGCGCGCCTTCGCGGTTGCCGAGCAGGCGCTGGCGCTGATGCTGGGCCTGGTGCGCCAGATTCGCGCCACCGAACTGGCGCGCCAGCGCGAGGACTGGGCGCGCGACGATGTCTCGCCCAACATGACCAACCTCGCCCGCAAGCATCTCGTCATCGTCGGCACCGGCGCCATCGGCCAGGATATCGCGCGCAAGGCCAAGGCCTTCGACATGCATGTCACCGGCATCAGCCGCCGCACCGATCCACTGCCGCATTTCGACGAGGTGCGGGGACGCGACGCGCTCATCGCAACGACGCACGAAGCCGACATGCTGCTCATCGCCGCCCTCGCCGGCCCGGAGACCGACGGCATGATCACGCGCGAGGTCATCGCCGCGATGAAGCCCACCGCCTTCATCGTCAACATCGCGCGCGGCTCGCTGATCGACGAACCGGCTCTCATCGAGGCGTTGAAAGCGGGGCGCATCGCCGGCGCCGGCCTCGATGTTCAGGAGACCGAGCCGCTGCCGAAAGACAGCCCGTTGTGGGACATGGACAATGTCCTGCTGACGCCCCATGTGGCGGGCGCCGGCGATCCCGGCACCGTCACGCCCGCGGCCATCTTCATGGAAAACCTGCGCCTGTGGCGCGCCGGCAAGCGGCTGAACAAAGTCGTGATCGAGAAGACCTGACGAAGCGACGCGAGGGACAAGGGCGCGATGAAGAGGGGATACGATTACATCGTGCTGGGCGCCGGCTCGGCCGGTTGCGTGCTCGCCAATCGGCTGTCGGCCGATCCCGCCTGTCAGGTCCTGCTGGTCGAGGCTGGCCCGCGCGATTGGAACCCGCTGATCCGCGTGCCGCTGATGGCCGGGCAGTTCTATCGCCACAGGCTGCACAACTGGTGCTATCTGACCGAGCCCGAGCCGCATCTCGACAACCGTCGCATCGAATGGCCGCGCGGCCGCGTGCTTGGCGGCTCATCCGCCATCAACGGCATGGTCTACACGCGCGGCAACCGATACGATTACGATCAATGGGCGCAGCTTGGCCTGCGTGACTGGTCCTACGACAAGCTGCTGCCCTTCTTCCGCAAGTTCGAGGATTTCCGCGACGGCGAAAATGCCTATCATGGCGTCGGCGGCGAGCTGCCGGTGACGCGCCCCAACACGCAACATCCCTTCTATGACACGTTCGAACAGGCCGGCCTGCAGAGCGGACTAAAGTTCAATCCCGACTTCAACGGCGAGGAGCAGGAAGGCGTCGGACGCTATCACAGCTCGATCGGCGACGGCGAACGCTGGAGCACCGCGCGCGCCTTCCTCGATCCGGTCCGCAACCGTCGCAACCTCGACATCGTCACCGGCGTATCGGTGCTGAAGGTCGATATCGACAACGGCCGCGCCGTGGGTGTCGATCTCATCGCCAACGGTCTGCGCACGCAAGTCTCCGCCAACCGCGAAGTCATCGTCTCCTGCGGCGCGATCTCATCGCCGACCGTGCTGATGCATTCGGGCGTCGGGCCAGAGAAAGATCTGCGCACGCTCGGCATTGACGTGAAGGTCGCGTCCAAAAGCGTAGGAGCGAACCTGCAGGACCATTGCAACATCCGCATGCAATATTCCAGCAAAAGCAAGGATGCCCTGTTCGGCCTCCGGCGCTTCGACCGCGCCGCGCTGGCACTGGGCCGCGCCATGCTGCTGCGCAGCGGCCCGGCCACAAGATTTCCGCTCGAGGCCGGCATCTTCCTGCGCTCGCGCCCGGAGCTTGCGGCGCCCGATCTGCAGATGCATTTCACGCCCGGTATTTCCACCGCCAACCTGCGCTATCCGTTCCGCCGCCTGCCCCCAGGCGCCTACGAAGGCTATGGCTTCTCAGGCAATGTCTGCCATCTGCGGCCGGAAAGCCGCGGCCATATCAGACTGAAAAGCGCCGATCCGATCGCGCGTCCCGCCATCCAGGCCAATTATCTGGCGACCGAGGGCGACCGGCTGTCCATGCGCGAGGGCTTCAAACGCCTGCGCGGCATGTTCCACCAGAAAGCCTTCGATGAGATTCGCGGCGAGGAAGTCTGGCCCGGCCCGAAGGTGAAGAGTGACGACGATATCGACGCCTTCATCCGCGCCAACGCCGCCTCGATCTACCATCCCGTCGGCACCTGCCGCATGGGCGTGGATGATGACTCTGTCGTCGACGAACAATTGCGCGTGCGCGGCGTCGACGGCCTGCGCGTGATCGACGCCTCGGTCATGCCCAATCTCGTCAGCGCCAACACCAACGCACCGACCATCATGATCGCCGAAAAAGGCGCGGATTACATCTTGCGGGCACACTGACGTTCACCCTGGAGGGGCGATGACGAAGGGATACGATTACATCGTGGTCGGCGGCGGCTCCGCCGGCTGCGTGCTGGCCAACCGGCTCTCGGCCGATCCTGCGGCGCAGGTTCTGCTCGTCGAGGCCGGCGCGCGCGACTGGAACCCGCTGATCCGCGTGCCGCTGATGGCGGCCTGGTTCATGAACCATCGCTTTCACAACTGGGCCTATGAGACGGAGCCCGAACCCGGCCTCGCCGGCCGCAGGATCGCCTGGCCGCGCGGCAGGGTGCTCGGCGGCTCCTCCGCCATCAACGGCATGGTCTATACCCGCGGCAACCGCGGCGATTACGACCATTGGGCGCAGCTCGGCCTGCGCGACTGGTCCTATGACCGCGTGCTGCCCTTCTTCAAGCGCTCGGAGAATTTCTGCGACGGCGCCAATGACTATCATGGCGCGGGCGGCGAACTGCCGGTGACGCGACCGGGCACGAAACAGCCTCTCTATGACGCCTTCGTCGAGGCGGGCAACCAGGCCGGCTTTCCGAAGAACCCGGATTTCAACGGCGAGAGGCAGGAAGGCTTCGGCCGCTATCATTTCACCATCCGCGATGGCCAGCGCTGGAGCACGGCGCGCTCCTTTGTCGATCCGGCCCGCTCACGCCCCAACTTCAGCGTGCTCACCGGCGCGCAATTGCTGCGCGTCATCATCGAGAACGGCCGCGCCACCGGCATCGAGGTGAAAGTCGGTAACGAGAAGCGCATCATCGCGGCCACGCGCGAGATCGTGCTGTCCTGCGGCGCCATCACCTCGCCGACGGCGCTGATGCACTCGGGCATCGGCGCGGCGGACGACCTGCGGGCCAAGGGCATCGACGTGAAGGTCGATCTGCCTGCCGTCGGCAAGAACCTGCAGGATCACATGACGGTGCGCGTCTCGCACGCCTGCGAGAAGCCCGATGCGCTGTATGATGATCGCCGCATCGACCGCGCCGTCTTCAACGTGCTGCGCAATGTGCTGACGAAGAAGGGACCGGCCTCGGCCTTCCCGCTCGAAGGCGGCGCTTTTCTCAAGTCGCGGCCGGACGTCGAGGAGCCGGATCTTCAGATCCATTTCTTCCCTGGCATACCGGTGACGACGGGCGCCCGCATCCCCTTCGTCAAGGCCGCGCCCGGCGTGCACGACGGCTATGGTTTCACCGGCACGATCTGCCAGTTGCGCCCCGAAAGCCGCGGCGACATCTCGCTGCGCAGCGCCGACCCTCTGGCCCCGCCGCTGATCCGCGCCAATTATCTCACCGCCCAGGCCGACCGAGACACCATCCGCGCCGGCGCGAAGATTCTCCGCGACGTACTGCGCCAGAAGGCTTTCGCCTCCATGAACAGCCACGAGATCGCGCCCGGCCCAAACGTCAACAGCGACGCGGAGCTTGACGCCTATATCGCCAAGAATGCCGGCACGGTCTATCACCCCGTCGGCACCTGCCGCATGGGCGCCGATGCAGCCTCTGTCGTCGACGAGGAACTGCGCGTGCGCGGCGTCAGCGGCCTGCGCGTCTCCGACGCCTCGATCATGCCGGCCCTCGTCAGCTCCAACACCAATGCGCCCACCATCATGATCGCCGAGAAGACCGCGGAGTATATGTTGCGGGCTGTGTGAATCCTTCTCCCGTTTACGGGAGAAGGTGGCCCTCGCATCGCGAGGGTCGGATGAGGGCGACAGCGCATCGATCTCCTAGCCAAAGGTGAGCGCAACAGGTAAATCGTTCGCCGGATCACGTTGTAAGGCATGAACCACCCTCATCCGACCCTTGCTGCGCAAGGGCCACCTTCTCCCGCCAACGGGAGAAGGATTCCGCGCGGGAGAGCGACGCTTGTCACCAGCTAAGAAAACATCTCCCTCACAGGCATCTCTCTCCTCCGGCGCGCGGGCGTTCTCGCAGCTCGTGAAGGAAGCGCTCGGCGTCTATGGCCTGTTGACCACGGAGGGGGACCAGCTCGGCGCCGACTTCGGGCTCAGCAGCGCCCGCTGGCAGGTGATCGGCGCCATCCGCAGCGAGGCCAAATCAGTCTCCGACATCGCGCGCGAGCGAGGCCTGGCGCGCCAGAGCGTGCAGCGCGTCGTCAACACGTTGAAGCGGCAAAGCTATGTGCGCTTTCGCGACAACCCCCGCCATGCCCGCGCCAAGCTGGTGGAAATCACGCCGAAAGGTTTGACGGCGTTGAATGGAGTCGCCGGGCGACAGGCCCGCTGGGCGGAACACCTGGCGCAATCCTTCACGGTGACCGAGATGGCAAGCGCCGCCAGGGTCCTCAATCGTCTCAGAGGCCTCTTTTAGGGCCTCGATCTCTCATCCCAAAGAACTGTTCTATCCCATAACAATGATGATTGCGCGCCCGCGCAGGGCGGGGCTAGACTTGCCCATCGCGCGTCCGGCCGGAGGGGTTTGGCCGCAACAGCGCCAGCGAGGAGGGATGGATGAGAAGGATTGCGTTCGCATTGACGGTGGCAGCTTGCGCCGCGGCGCCGGCCAAGGCTCAAGAAAAACCCGCTCAGGACAAGACCATCAACATGAAGATCTCGCTCTGGGTGCCGACCGCCCATCCCCTGTATCCGTCGACGAAAGCCTGGGCGGAATCGATCGAGAAGGATTCCAACGGCACCATCAAATCGACCATCTTCCCCGCCGAACAGCTCGGCAAGGCCTTCGATCACTACGACATGGCGCGCGACGGCATCGCCGACGTCACCTATATCAATCCCGGCTATCAGCCGGGCCGCTTTCCCGTCATCGCCGTCGGTCAGATTCCCTTCACCTTCGCCGATGCCACCAAGGGCACGGCGGCGCTCGATAGCTGGTATCGCAAATATGCCGGCGCCGAGATGAAGGACACCAAGTTCTGCTTCGCCTTCATGCATGATCCGGGCACCCTGCACAGCCGCAAGAAAGTCGTCGTGCCGGGCGACATCAAGGGCATGAAGATCCGGCCGGCGCACAGCACCTTCGCCGAACTCGTCACCATGCTGGGCGGCACCAATGTGCAGGCCTCCGCGCCCGAAGCCCGCGACATGCTGGAACGCGGCGTCGCCGACGCCATCGCCTTCCCGTGGGGCTCGATGTTCCTGTTCGGCGTCGAGAAGCACATCAAATATTCCATCGACGCGCCGCTCTATGCGACCATGTTCACCTACAATATCAACCGGCGCATGTATGACGGCATGTCGACGGCGCAGAAGAAGGTGATCGACGATCACTGCACCAACGAATGGGCGGTGAAGTTCGCCAAGCCCTGGGCTGATTTCGAGCACGCCGGCATCGACAAGATGAAGGCCCTGCCCGATCACGAGGTCTACAAGCTCACCGACGGCCAGGTCGCCGAATGGCGCAAGACCATCGAACCGCTGACCGCCAAATGGGCGGACGCCGTGCGCAAGGCCGGCGTCGATCCCGATGTGGCGATGAAGGAATTGAAGGACGCCATCGCCAAGAATAACGCCGGCTTCTGAAACCAGCCCGCAGCCGCCCATCCGGGCGGCTGCCTTTCTCCTGAACACACAGAGCGTGGAGCGGTCCTTGCTGCGCAAGTATATGGATGGCTTCATCGATACGATCGAGTGGATCGCGGCGATCTTCGTCGCCTGCGTCGTCGTGCTCATCTTTGCCGGCGTGATGCTGCGCTATTTCTTCTCGACCTCGATTCCCGATGGCTACGATCTCGGCCGCATGCTGCTCGGCATCCTCATCTTCTGGGGCATCGCGGCAACGAGCTATCGCGGCACCCATATCACCGTCGATCTGGTCTGGAGCGCCGCCAACACACGCTGGAAACGCATCATCGACATTTTCGCGACCCTGGTACTGCTGTTCGTCGTCACCGTGCAGACCTACACCTTGTTCGACAAGGTGGTCGACACCTGGCGCTCCAATGTCCTCACCTTCGATCTCGGCCTGCCCACATGGCCATTCTTCGCGCTGGCCTGGATCGGCGATGTCTGCGCCGTGCTGCTGATCGCCATCCGCACATGGCGGCTGATTTTCCGGCCCGACGAAATCCACGACGAGACCGAACTGAAAGTGGCGGACTGACCCATGGATACGAATACGGTCGCCATCCTCGGCTTTGTCGTTCTCTTCGTCCTCATGCTGATGCGCGTGCCTGTCGGCATGGCCATGGGCCTCGTCGGCGTGACGGGCTTCGGCTATCTCACCAATTACGAAGCGGCGCTGAAACTCATCGGCCAGACCTCGATGCGCACGGTGACGGATTACACCTTCGGCATCATCCCGATGTTCCTGCTGATGGGCTCTTTCGTCTCCCACGCCGGCATCAGCCGCGAGCTGTTCCGCGCCGCCAACGCCTTTGCCGGCCACTGGCGCGGCGGCCTCGGCGTCGCCACCATCGCCGCCTGTGGCGGCTTCGCAGCCATCTGCGGCTCTTCTGTCGCGACGGCCGCGACATTCTCCGCCGTCGCCTATCCGGAAATGCGCCGCCACGGCTATCCCAAGAGTTTCGCCGCCGGCGTCATCGCGGCGGGCGGCACGCTCGGCATCATGATCCCGCCGTCCACGGTGCTGGCGGTCTACGGCATCATCACCCAGCAGGACATCGGCAAGCTGTTCATCGCCGGCATCCTGCCCGGCATTTTCGAAATCTGCGTGCTCATCGGCACGGTCATCCTCATCGGCTATCTGCGGCCGGGCTTCCTGCCTTCCGTCGCCCGCGTGTCATGGCAGGAACGCCTGCAGGCGCTCAAGGACGTCTGGGCGCCGCTGCTGCTCTTCGCTTTCGTCATCGGCGGGCTTTACGGCGGCCTCTTCACCGCAACGGAGGCCGGCGGCATGGGCGCGGGCGGCGCTTTCATCATCGGTTTCCTGCGTGGCCGCCTCGGCCGCGCAGAGATCAAGAAATCCCTGCTCGAGGCGACGCGCACCTCGGCTGCCGTCTTCACCATCCTCATCGGCGCGCTGCTGTTCGGCTATTTCCTCACCATCACCCAGACGCCGCAGAAGGTGACGGAGCTGCTCACCGGCCTCGGCATCGGCAAATACGGCGTGCTGGCGCTCATTCTGCTCATGTATCTGGTGCTCGGCTGCCTCATGGACGCCATGGCCATGATCATCCTCACCGTGCCGATCGTCTTTCCCGTCATCGTGCAGCTCGGCTTCGACCCGATCTGGTTCGGCGTCATCATCGTCATGACGGTGGAGATCGGCCTCATCCACCCGCCTGTCGGCATGAATGTCTTCGTCATCAAGAGCATGGTGCCGGACATCGACTTCACCACCATCTTCAAGGGCGTCCTGCCCTTCGTCGCCGCGCTGATCTTCGCGCTGATCGTCATCGTCATCTTCCCGCAGATGGCGACGTGGCTCCCGAGCCGTATGTAGACAGAGGACGCCCATGCCGATCGACATCGCCTTCGAACATGTCTGCGACCTCTCCGTAGAGGTGGCCAAGCCGCTCGAGATCGGCGAGACCGGCCTGGGGGAACGGCGCGTCATCGACATCACCGGCGGCACGGTGAGCGGCCCGAAGTTCAACGGCCGCATCCGCCCCGGCGCGGACTTCCAGATCATCCGCCCCAACGGCCTCACCGTCCTGCACGCGCGCTATGTGATCGAGGCTGACGACGGCGCGCTCGTCTATGTGGAGAACGATGGCATCCGCTTCGGCCCAAAGGAAGCGCTGGACAGATTGAAGCGCGGAGAACCCGTCGATCCGGCCCTCATCTACTTCCGCTCGGTTCCGCGCTTCGAAACGGCGTCAGAAAAATATCACTGGCTGATGCAGTCGATTTTCGTCTGCTCCGGCGTGCGCACGCCGAACACGGTGGAGCTGAGCGTGTACCGGCTGGCCTGAAGCGCCGTCACATTCGGGAACCAATGCCGCCCCGGCGGGTTTCTCTCTCCACTCAGGAGCGAACCTATGCTGAAATGGGCACTTATCTTTTTCATTGTCTCGATCGTCGCCGGCTTCCTCGGTTTTTCCGGCGTCGCGGCGGGCGCGGCCTCGATCTCGAAATTCCTGTTCTTCGCGGCACTGGTGGTCTTCGCCATCTTCCTGGTGCTCGGCATCATGGCTGGCGAGGCGCTATTCTGACGGCTTATCTCAACCGTGGTCGCATCAACATGCCGCCGTAGCGCAGACAGAAGCCGGCGAAGGCCAGAACCCATAGCGTCGCCGCCGTGTGCAGCAGGGAGATGTTCGTCGGCAGGAAGACGGCGGTCAGGCGCGCCAGCGCCGCCAGGATGACGAACGCATAGATCAGGCACGTCCAGAGATCGGCGCGCAAGGCATGCCCCGTGTGACCGAGGGTGGCGCGGGTCATCACCGCGAGCGTCATTGTCCCCATGGCACCGACGCCCAGAATATGGATGGCCGCCACTTCCTGAAGGTGATTGCCGGAGAGCGCGCCAAGGCCCGCCAGCAGCAGGCCGAGCGGCACGAAGAAATAGCCGGCATGCAGGATCAGGACGAGCGGATCGCGCAAGGTGCGATCGCCGGCCCAGCGCGCCAGCCGCACCAGATGCACGCCGGCCGCGATGACGAGCAGAATGCCCGTGACACGATTGTCCGGCGCAAGGCTCCAGGCCGCCAGGGCGACCGCCGCCAGGACGATCGACAGGCCGTCGAAGCGGCCAAAGGGCGCCGGCAGCCGGCCGGGATTCTCCCGCGCCAGCCAGTTGCGCGTGAAGCTTGGAATGACCCTCCCGCCGATGATCGTGATCAGGACCGCGATAATGCCGATCGCCAGCCTGCGGCTGACGTCGCTGATGCCGTTGAACCGCACCTCGATATGGAACAGGACATTCGAGGCGAGCAGCAGGCTCACCGGCACGAGCACCAAGAGATTGCGCCAGTTGCGGCCGGCGACGATCTCGACCGCAGCCGCCGTGGCCAGAGCCGCAAGGAATGCGCTGTCGATCGCCATGGCGACGATCCAGTTCATCTCACCAGAGAAGAACACGGCGATACGCCCGGCAAGCCAGAGCAGCACCAGCATGAACAGCGGCAGGCCCTGGACCGGCAGCCGTCCGGTCCAGTTGGGAATGGCGGTCAGCAGGAAGCCCGCGATGACGGCCGCGACATATCCGAACAAGGTTTCGTGCACGTGCCAGTCGACGGCGGCAAAACTGCTGTGCGTCCGCAAGGCGCCGTGGAGGATCGGCAGCCAGATGAGTATGACGAGCGCCCCATAGGCGGCGCCGAGCAGGAAGAACGGACGAAAACCATAGGAGAGGATGGCCGGATAATGGCTCGCCGTGCCCTGCGATGCCGCCGTCATGAGGCGCCGGCAGAGCCTTCCAGGCTCTCCTCCAGTATTGGCTGCATCACCACGGCGTTCTCACCATTGTGGAAGGCGATGGCGAGCCGGAACGAATGGGCGATCCGCATGGCCCGATCGAGGAACAGGGCGGCCGCGTCGGGCGGACACAGCTCCCGGACCGTGCTGCGGAACAGTGACAGCCAGCGGCGGAAATGCGCTTCGCCGATCCCCGGCAGGGCAAGATGCGGGCGCAGCGGATGCCCCTCGTAGCGTCCTGTGCGCAACAGGGTGGCGGACCAGAAATCGCACATCTTGGCGAGATGGCGCGGCCAGGCCTCCGGCGCGATCGCGCCGTTGAAGATCGGCCCGAGCAGTTCGTCCTGGCGGATCTTGTCGTAGAAACCATGCACGACGGCGTGGATCATCGCTTCGTCGAGCTCGTCGGGAATGAGCTTGCCATCGATGGTCATGGCGCGTGTCGGCGCGGGACGTCCCTTCATCACTTCGGTCCTTCTTGATCTTGCGGCATTGCGCCGGCGGCGCCCGCTTTGGTCATGCTGGTTCGGACACGATGCCCAGCAGCCGCTGGAGCAGAGCCCGATTGTGCATGACATGCCGCAACGTATATTTGTCGAGCACGGCGAGATATGCAGTAAGTGCCTCGACGAACATATCTTTCATGTGGCACGCCCGCGCGATGGCACATCCGCCCCCGCCTCTCTGCAAGCATTCGACCAGCGCGAAATCGTCCTCGGTCGCACGCACCACCGCGCCGATGTTCAGTTTGTCCGGCGTCACCGCCAGGCGGATGCCACCGGCGCGTCCCCGTGTCGTTTCAATGAAGCCAGATTGACGCAGGCGCTGCGCCACCTTCATCAGATGATGGCGCGACAGATTGTAAGCGTCCGCAACGTCGTTCACCGTGCAATATCCGGCAGGATGGAGGGCGATGTAAGCCAGCATGCGCAGCGCATAGTCGGTGTGCAAGGTCACGCGCATCAGCCGCGCCCTCCCCTGCCCGCAAGCTGCATCAGACCCGCCACGGAAAGGCCCAGCAGGAGAAGCGCTTTGGCGCTCTCAGCCGCGACATAAAGCAGATGATGGGAGGTGCCGGCGATCTGCCCGCTGGCAATGACCGTGCCGACGCGCGCATCGAGAACCGGCAGCAGCCAGAACGTCTCGACGGCGAGAAGGGCGACGAGAAACAACCATCCCAGCCAGCGGTCGCGATGGCGCGAGCCAAGCGCGATGCTCACGCCCAGCAGCGCGACCAGCCCCCATTCGATCCGCGTAAACAGAGCAAACGTGACGCGTCCCACCTCGAGCGCGATCGGCAGGCTGAGAGACGGCGCCCGGAATTTGACCGGCGTGGCGAGGAAGGACACACCGAGAAGAGCGCCGAGCCACAATGTCGCGAGGAAGACATAGGGGACATCGCGAACGGCCGATACGACGGCGGCTCCTGCCGGAGCGGTTGGCCGTGGCTCCCGATCACGGGGTTCGCCAGACGGTCCGATCATGGCTCGTTCGAGAACTGGTTTCATGGCCTTATCCGCGCTCTCACATAAAGAAGTATCTAGAATACCACTTTAAGATGAGACCCCACCGATCGCCAAGTGATTAAAAGGTCGCATGGACGATCGTCTTACCCGATCGCCCTTCGATCGAGCGGCGGCTTGTCCTCGCTGAGACATCATCGTCATCTTGCCGCAGATGGCGACCAAGCTGCCGGGGCGGATGTAACGACGCTCCTCCTTCTCCCGCCGTGCGCACGGCTGTCCGGCAATTTCGATAACGTCAGCTCAGTCCGTTGACGTTGTTGGCCGTTATGGAATTCGTTCTCAATGGCGACACAGGCTGCAAGCTGAATGCCGCAGCCCCTTCGCCCGCGCTTGTCGCGGGTATCCACGCGGTGACGCTGCGTCTCCGCTCCAGAATGTGGAGAATGTCTTCTTGAAACGCTACAGCGCACCACGGCGTGGGTGCCCGCAACAAGTGCGGGCATGACGCTGAAGCGTTTGCAAACTTTCCCCGGACAGCCGTGCGCCCTACGGGAGAAGGATTATTCGGCCGGCAGGCCGACGGTGCGGCCGGGATAACCGGCGACATCGAAATACACGGTCGCTCCGACCTTCTGATACTTCACCACCGTCACATTGCCGTTGTCATCCGGCTTGGAACGCAGCACGCCCGGCGTCGCCTTCGCCATCCCACCGTTCGGCATGGCTTCGGTCAGCACGCGGCCGAACAGTTTGCCCTTGTCCTTGATGTTGAGGCCCAGCAGGCGATCGATCGTCTTGCCGATATCGGCATTGCTCGACGGCGCCTTGTCGACAAAGCCCTTGCGGAAGCTCGGCCCCATGGCGCCCATGATGTTCTGCGTGTCGGCGCGGCCGAAGCTGCCGTGCATGCCCTGGCCCTGCTGCAGGGTCGTGTCGGCGATTTCGACGCCGCAGATCGTCTGATCGTTGCAGCCCGTCGAGAAGGTCTTGAAGTTGACGGCGATCGCCGGCGTCGGCGTCGCGGCCTTGCCCTGCATGGAAATGGCCGAGAGCGGCAGGGTGCCGGCGAAGTCGCCCAGCTTGTCGTCGACGAACAGGCCGCTGATGTAATCCTGCGCCGAGAGCATCTGCACGATCTTGGCGGCAAGCACCTTGTCGCCCGTCGGCAGATAGATGAGATCGGAACCGCCGTTGGCCGCCACCACCACCTGCGGCTTCGACGCATCCTCGCCGATCAGGCCGTTGGCGCGTACCGGGAAGGCATCCGCCGCGACGGCCGCATTGGCGTCCGGATCGAACAGCTTCATGTCCAGCGCATGGGCAATGTCCATGGCCAGGAAGCCCGGCGGCAACTGGTGCGCGTTGACGCCCTTGATGGTCTGCGTCGCCGACCAGCTCGTGGCGCTCTCCTTCGAGATCGTCGAGAAGCCGTGGTCGGAGGTCAGGATCACGTCGGTTTCGCCATCGAGACCCTGCGCCTTCAGGGCGTCGAGGATCTTGGCGAGATCGTCATCGGCGTTCTTGATCGAGGCGAGCGACGTCGGCCCGTTGATGCCGGGGATGAGACGGCCGAGGCTGTCGCCCTGGTTGTGCTGCGAGCCGTCCGGATCGCGCGACCAGAACACCAGCACGAACGGCTTGTTGCGCGCCTTCAGGATCGGCAGCGCGCCCTTGGTGGCGGTATCGACAAAGAAATTCTGCTGGTCGAGATTGGCGACCGTGGTGCCGGGCTCCACATTGTTGCCCGTCTTGCCATTGTCGCCACGGGCCGGGGCCTGCAGCGGCACGCCGGCCGCGACCAGCGCCTGCTTGAATTCATCCGAAAGCGGAATGCCCCCGGCCCGGCCGGTGCTGTCATCGACGATGATCGTGTTCTGGCCGCGGTCGGTGTGATCCATGATCAGCACCGGGCCGAGCTTGCCGATAGCCGCCGTCGAAAAGCCCTTGGCGCGCGCGCCCTGGAGGATGGTCTCCTCGTTGAGGTAGTTGCCGTTGAAATCCTTGTCGACGTCGCCGAGCACCTGGTCGCTCTCGAGGAACGGCGTCACGCTGTCGGCGGCGCCCGGCGTCGGGTGGCCGGTATAGATGGTGTTGGAGAAATCGCCGCTGTCGCCGGGCATATGGCCGGTCGCCATGCCGGCCGCGTTGGCGGTGGTGAACGTCGGGAAGATCGAATGGGTGTTGGCGAAGCGCACGCCATTCTTCATCAGCGCGGTCATCGTCGGCGCGGTCTTCTCGTTGACCATGCCCGGCCGCAGGCCGTCCGCAACGAACAGGACCACATTGTGCGGGCGCTGCTGCGCCTGCGCTGTAAACGCGACGAGAGAGAGGGCCGAGGCAAGAAGAAGCGAGCGCATTGAGGTCTCCACTGGTATTTCTACCCCTGCAAAAGCCCGCTGACATGACATGTTGATGACGGCGCGTGTCGAGAGTCGACAGGGCAGCTTTGCAAGCCTACGCTCTAGCCTTGCCTCAGCTTTGTGGAATTCTCCCATGCTCGACCACATCGGCTTCACCGTCGCCGACTTCGCCGAAGCGAAGGCGTTTTACCTCAAGGCGCTGGCCCCGCTCGGCCTCGGCATCGTGATGGAGGTGACGAAAGAGGAAACCGGTAAGGACGAACACGCCGGCTTCGGCCGCGACCACAAGCCGTTTTTCTGGATCGGCAGCGGCGACAAGGCCAGGGGCGGCGTCCACGTCGCCTTCACCGCCGCCTCACGCGCCGAGGTCGACGATTTCCATGCCGCCGCCATGGCAGCGGGCGGGCGCGACAACGGCAAGCCGGGCCTGCGGCCTCACTACCATCCCAATTATTATGGCGCCTTCGTCATCGACCACGACGGCAACAACATCGAAGCCGTGTGCCACGCGCCAGGCTGACGCGAAGCCTCAAGCCGCAGTGCCCCGCAGCCCCAGATAAGCAAGCGGTGGACTTCCAAACGCGCGCCGGAACATCAAGGTGAAGGCCGCAGGGTTCTCGTAGCCGAGATCAATCGCGACGGTCGTCACGGGCTCGCCCGCGGCAAGCCGCGGCATGGCGCAGAGCAGGCTCGCCTGCTGCCGCCATGCAACGAAGCTCATCCCGGTCTCGCGGCGAAACAGCCGTGTGAACGCGCGCCGGCTCATGCCCAGCGCCTGCGCCCAATCATCGATGGTCTCGTGAATGTTCGGCCGCTGCACAAACGCACGGCAGCGCAGCGACAACGGCCCGTGCGCGGGAAAGTGCAGCGACAGCGGCAGCATTGGCAGGGCATGCAACTCGTGTTCGATGAGCTGCATCAGCGCTCCGGCACGGCCCTCGAGCTCATATTCAAGCGGCAGGTTCAACGCCTCCGTCATCAGGCTGCGCATGAACGGTGTAATGCCGACGACCTGACAGTGGTCCGGCATGGCGGCCGCCGCATCGGGCTCGACAAAAATGCTCTGCAGACTGACATCGCCGACCATGCGCACATGATGCTCGGTCGCCGGCGGAATCCACATGCCACGCTGCGGCGGCATCACCCAGGTCGCCTCCGCCGTCGACAGCACGACGACGCCCGAGGCCGCCGAGAGCAACTGGCCGCGCCGATGCTGATGCGGCTCGATCACGTGCCGGTCCGGAAATTCATTGCCGAGGGCAAGAACCGGACGGCTTACATGCTCGATCGCGTCAACGTGAAGGTTCCGAACCACGGATCTGGCCCACTCGCGTAATCAGCCGGCCCAACATGGGTGGCAGGCCGAGTTGAAGTTTCTTAAAGCTATGCGATTACGGGCGCAAGACGTCTGCCCGTCCGCGAAACCAGCATTGAGGACTAAAAGAGTGACTCTCCAAGCAACCGCGATCCCCGCAAAGGCCAGCCGAACGGTCTTTCCGGTGCTTCTGGCGGCCAGTTTCTGCCATCTGCTCAACGACATGATACAGGCGCTGCTGCCGGCGATCTATCCCATCCTGCAGGGTAGCTTCGACCTGAGCTTCGCCCAGGTCGGCCTCCTGACCTTCACCTACCAGATCACCGGCTCGCTGCTGCAGCCCTTCATCGGCAATTTCACCGACCGCCGGCCGATGCCCTATTCGCTGCCGTTCGGCATGGCCTCGACGGTGACCGGCCTGCTCACCATCGCCTTCGCGCCCAATTATGCCGTCCTGCTCGTCGGCTCGATCATGCTCGGCCTCGGCTCCTCGATCTTCCATCCGGAATCCTCGCGCATCGCGCGGCTGGCGTCGGGCGGCTCCCATGGCATGGCGCAGGCGCTGTTCCAGGTCGGCGGCAATTTCGGCACGGCGCTCGGGCCATTGATGGCCGCCTTTGTCGTCCTGCCGCGCGGACAGGCGGGCCTGAGCTGGTTTGCCATCGCCGGCATCGGCGGCATGATGATCCTCACCGGCCTCGGCCGCTGGTATCAGCAGAACGGCCATGCCAAGCGGCCTTCAGGCGCAACACCGCTGCGCCATTCGACCCTGTCGAGCGCGCAGGTGAAGAAGGCCATGGCGGTGCTGCTCGCGCTGCTGTTCTCCAAATACGTCTACCTCGCGGCGTTCACGAGCTACTATGCCTTCTTCCTGATCGACAAGTTCGGCCTCTCTACCAGGGACGCGCAGATCTATCAGTTCGTGTTCCTCGCCGCCGTTGCCGCCGGCACGATTGCCGGCGGGCCGATCGGCGACAGGCTCGGCCGCAAGCCGGTGATCTGGGTGTCGATCCTCGGCGTCCTGCCGTTCGCGCTGCTCATGCCGCACGTCGGCCTGTTGCCGACGGCGGCACTCAGCGCCCTGATCGGCTTCATGATCGCCTCGGCCTTTCCGGCCATCGTCGTCTTCGGCCAGGAGCTGATGCCGGGCCGCGTCGGCATGGTCGCCGGCCTGTTCTTTGGCTTCATCTTCGGCATCGGCGGCATCGCCGCGGCGGCCATGGGCGTGCTGGCGGACTGGAAGGGCATCGGCTTCGTGTTCGACCTGTGCTCGGTGCTGCCGGCCATCGGCATCCTCGCAGCCTTCCTGCCGAACATGCAGGAGAGCAAGGCGGGCTGAAGTTTTATGCCAAGGCGCGCTCGTTCTTCGCAAGATCGAGCGCGCCTGCGCTTCTATCCACCCGGCAACCTGACCTCGATCGACGTCCACCAGTTGTCGAAATCGCCTCTGGCTTCCACGCGTCCTGCATCAACCAGCGTCACCAGTCGGGCTAGCAGAACTTCTTTATCGACAGGCCTCGCGTACTCCTCCGTCGCCGCAATGAAAGCGTCGGCGGCGATTTTCGTCGCCTTCAGCCAATTCTCGCCAACGACTGACAGGAGCAGATCATCGTAAAACTCGATCGGTGCCGACACGAGCTCGCCGTTTGAAAGCATGCGCAGCGCGGCGTTTTCCTGCTTGAGCGCCTTCCATCGCAATGCATCTGCCGTCCTGGTCTCGGGCGCCAGAGGGCGTGCACGAGCGACGAGGCCTTCATAGTCCACGTCGGAATGATCGACGCCCGCAATGCTGAAGATCAAACGCCCGTCGGCCTGTGACCTTACATCGCTCACATCGACGACATTGTAGGTCCTGTCACCGGCAAGCTCCATCCAGGCCAGAAAGCCGCAATATTCGGCCGGCACGCGGCGCGTGAACCAGACCGTGCAGTCATCCGCCGCCAGAGCCCGGGACCAGAAATCCTCCACTTCGTCGGCAAGCGGCAGCGCCGCCACCTTCTCGCCGGCGAAATAGTCCGGCGGCCGCAGGTTCTCCTCCCGCCAGGCATATCGCTCATCGGGATCGAGCCGGGCGATGGGGCCGACACTCAAATCGTCGGGAAGCGTCACGACACGCTGTTTAAGACCCAGTTCCCAGAGGGCCTGCCGCAGCATCCCGGCTGCCATTTCGGTGAAAGTGACATTCAGCATCAGGGAGCCCTCAGAATTTCTCGCGACCCCTTCGGTAACCTACTGTCTTGCTATCGTCACATATATCAATTAATCTGGATATATGGATGATCTCGACGTTATCTCGGCACTGGCCGCCCTCGGTCAACAGACCCGGCTGCACACGTTCAAGCTTCTGGTGACCCGCGAGCCGGACGGCGTTCCCTCGGGCGAACTGGCGCGCCTGATCGAAGTGCCGCAGAACACCATGTCCGCCCATCTGGCCGTCCTGATGCGCGCCGGCCTTGTCACCGCGGAGCGCCGCAGCCGCTCCATCATCTATCGCGCCAATCTGGCCCGCTTCCGCGACATGACCCTGTTCATGATCAAGGACTGCTGCGGCGGCCGCGCCGAATTGTGCGATCCGCTGATCGCCGAACTGACCCCTTGCTGTCCGCCCGAGGAGGTGTCCCATGACTGAACGCATCTACAATGTCCTGTTTCTCTGCACGGGCAATTCCGCCCGTTCGATTATCGCTGAATCGATCCTGCGCAAGGACGGCGCCGGGCGCTTTCAGGCCTTTTCCGCCGGCAGCCAGCCGAAGGGCCAGGTCAATCCGTTCGCGCTCAAAGTCCTGCAGGCGATGAACTACCCGACCGACGGCATGCGGTCGAAAAGCTGGGAGGAATTCGCCCAGCCCGGCGCGCCGGTGATGGATTTCGTGTTCACCGTCTGCGACAGCGCCGCCGGAGAGACGTGCCCGATCTGGCCGGGCCAGCCGATGACCGCGCACTGGGGCATTGAAGACCCCGCCGCTGTCGAAGGCCTCGATATCGAGAAGGAAACCGCCTTCACCACGGCGGCGCGCTATCTCAGGAATCGCATTTCGGCATTTGCCAATCTGCCGCTCAGGAACATCGACAGTCTGGCCCTGACGACGCGCCTGCGTGAGATCGGCCACATGGAAGGCGCGTCCAAGCCGCGCTCGGGAGCCGCCTGATGGACGTCATCATCTATCACAACCCTAATTGCGAAACCTCGCGCAACACGTTGGCGATGATTCGCAACGCCGGCATCGAGCCGCACATCATCGAATATCTGAAATGCCCGCCGACACGCCTGTTGCTGACGCAGCTTCTGAAGCGCGCCGGCATCACCGTGCGGGAGGTGCTCCGGGAGAAGGGCACACCCTTTCAAGAACTGGGCCTTGGCGATTTATCTCTGTCCGATAGCGCTTTGTTGGATGCAATCGGTGAACATCCGATCCTGATGAACCGCCCGATCGTGGTCACTCCCGAGGGCGTGCGCCTCTGCCGGCCTTCAGAAGCAGTGCTCGAGCTGCTGCCGCCGCAACAAGGGGAGTTCGTCAAGGAAGACGGCGAGCGCGTAATCGATCCGCTCGGCCGGCGCGTAGCGACGGCGTGAGGATGCATCATGTCACTCTTTGAGCGCTACCTCACCGTTTGGGTCGCCTTGTGCATCGTCGTCGGCATAGCGCTTGGCCACGCGGCGCCGGGCCTTTTCCAGGCTATCGGTTCGGCTGAAATCGCCAACGTCAATCTGCCGGTCGCGCTGCTGATCTGGCTGATGATTATCCCGATGCTGCTCAAGATCGACTTCGGCTCTCTGAGCCAGGTCGGCCGCCATTGGCGCGGCATCAGTGTCACCCTCTTCATCAATTGGGCGGTGAAACCGTTCTCCATGGCACTGCTGGGGTGGTTGTTTATCGGCTATCTGTTTCGTGCCTATCTGCCGGCCGATCAGATCAATTCCTACATCGCCGGCCTGATCCTGCTGGCGGCCGCACCTTGCACCGCAATGGTGTTCGTCTGGTCGAATCTTATCAAGGGGGAGCCACATTTCACACTGAGTCAGGTCGCACTTAACGATGTGATTATGGTGGTGGCGTTCGCGCCGATTGTCGGGCTGCTGCTGGGGCTTTCCGCGATCACGGTGCCGTGGAATACGCTCATTCTGTCGGTCATTCTTTACATCGTGCTGCCGGTCATCATCGCCCAGGTTTGGCGGCGGTATTTCCTTGAGCAAAGCCCAAAAGCACTTGCAAACCTGCTGCAGAAGCTCGGGCCGTTATCCCTGGTGGCTTTGCTGGCAACTCTGGTGCTGCTGTTTGGCTTTCAAGGCGAACAGATCATCGCCCAGCCTTTTGTCATCGCGCTGTTGGCGGTGCCGATCCTAATTCAGGTCTATTTCAATGCCGGTTTGGCCTACTTCCTGAATCGCCTGGCAGGTGAGCAACATTGCGTGGCCGGCCCATCCGCGCTGATCGGCGCCAGCAACTTCTTCGAACTGGCGGTGGCAGCGGCCATCAGCCTGTTTGGCTTCAACTCCGGCGCCGCCCTGGCAACAGTCGTGGGCGTGCTGATTGAGGTGCCGGTGATGCTGTCCGTGGTCTGGATCGTGAATGTCTCCAAGGGTTGGTACGAAGACCGGGCAGAGGTAGCGGGTGCGAAGGTAAAGGAGCGTTCCCTGTGACTGAGTTGCCTGCGCTCGATCGCGCCCTGCTGCCGCGTCCTGATGAAAGCCGTCTGAATCCTGCCGAGAGAGCGACCCATGCGCCGCGCATCCTGCTGCTGTACGGCTCCTTGCGCGAACGCTCGTTCAGCCGTTTGCTGACATTGGAAGCAGCGCGGCTGCTGGACCATCTCGGCGCCGAAACACGCATCTTCAATCCGGCTGGATTACCCTTGCCGGACAGCAGCCCGCCCGATCATCCGAAGGTCGCGGAACTGCGCGATCTGTCCGCCTGGTCGGAAGGACAGGTCTGGACGAGCCCCGAGCGCCATGGCGCCATGACCGGCATTCTCAAGATGCAGATCGACTGGATCCCCCTGTCGATCGGCGCAGTGCGTCCGACCCAGGGCAAGACGCTTGCGGTGATGCAGGTCAGCGGTGGTTCTCAATCGTTCAACGCTGTCAACCAATTGCGCGTTCTTGGCCGCTGGATGCGCATGCTGACCATTCCCAATCAATCGTCCGTCGCCAAAGCCTACGAACAGTTCGACGACGCCGGCCGGATGAAGCCATCGGCTTACTACGAGCGCGTCGTCGACGTTATGGAAGAGCTGGTCAAATTCACCCTGCTGACCAGGGATCGTTCCGACTATCTCACGTCCCGCTACAGCGAGCGCAAGGAAGCCGCCAGCAAACTGGCGGCACGCACGCAGTTGCAGCGCATATGACGTTGACCGGACCGCAACCGGCGAACCGCAATCTCGTCGTTTCCGCCCTGGGCGTGACCCAGATCCTTGCCTGGGGTTCGTCCTATTATCTTCTGGCCGTTCTTGCCCCGGCCATCGTCGCGGACACAGGCTGGCTGCTAGCGTGGGTGGTCGGCGGCCTTTCCCTCGGCCTGCTGGTTGCCGGCGCCGCGTCTCCGTTCATCGGCCGCCTGATCCAGCAGCGCGGCGGCCGTCCGGTGCTGTGCGCAAGCTCTGTATTGATAGCCCTGGGACTGATCGTCCTCTCAATCTCGACCACGCGGACCATTTACATCGCCGGCTGGCTGGTCACGGGCCTCGGTATGGGCGCCGGTCTGTATGACGCGGCATTCGGCACGCTTGGCCGCCTCTATGGTACAGGCGCGCGCCGCGCCATCACCAACCTGACGTTGTTCGGCGGCTTTGCCAGCACGGTCTGCTGGCCGTTGAGCGCCTTCCTCGTTGAAACCTATGGTTGGCGCAACACCTGCCTGGTTTATGCCGGTATCCAGCTTGCGGTCTGCCTGCCGATTCATGCCCTCGTCATTCCGCGCACGGTCCCGCCGCTCGCGCCAAAGCCAGACGGGGAAGCAGGCAATACCGCCTCCTACGGGGCCATGTTCGTTCTGCTGGCGTTGATCCTCTCGCTCACGGCCATGACGACATCTCTCATGTCGGTGCATCTGCTGACCTTGCTGAAGGCCAGAGGTTTTGAACTCGCCACCGCCGTTGCCCTCGGCGCTCTCGTCGGCCCCTCGCAAGTTGGCGCGCGCCTGGTCGAATGGTCCTTCGGCCCTCGCTATCATCCGATGTGGACCATGCTGGGTGCGGTGACGCTGCTCGCCTGCGGAATCAGCGTGCTGCTTCTGGCCCCTCAACTGGCCCTCGTGGCCTTGATCATCTACGGCGGCGGCAACGGCATCAGCTCCATTGCAAGAGGCACGCTGCCGCTCGCCTTATTCGGTGCGGGAAACTACGCGGCGATGATGGGAAAGCTGGCGCTGCCGGCCCTCATCTCGCAAGCCGCGGCGCCATCGATCGGCGCGCTTCTCATCGAGTTCGGGGGCGCCCAGCTCACGATGCTCGTTCTCGCGGTGGTGACGCTTGCCAATTGTGCCATCGCGCTGGTCCTGGCTCGCATCGTCTGGCGCCCCGCGAAAACCGCCGCCACATCCCTGTGAAATTACCGAAACAAGACTGCCTTGACGCCGTCATGATCGAGGCGTAACTCCCGCCGCGGGACATCTCCCCCCAACGGGAGGCGCCCATCTGTAAGGATGGATAACATGACGACAGCAAGCATGCCCGGCCGCAAGCCGGAGAACCCGAACTTTTCCTCCGGCCCCTGCGCCAAGCGCCCCGGATGGAGCCTCGAAGGCCTGATCGACGCGCCGCTCGGCCGTTCCCACCGGGCCAAAATCGGCAAAACCAAACTCAAACTCGCCATCGACCTGACCCGCGAAGTGCTGCAGGTGCCGGCCGATTATCGCATCGGCATCGTGCCCGCCTCCGACACCGGCGCCGTCGAAATGGCCCTCTGGTCGCTGCTTGGCGCCCGCGGCGTCGACATGCTGGCCTGGGAATCCTTCGGCGAAGGCTGGGTGACCGACGTCGCCAAGCAGTTGAAATTGAAGGACGCCCGCATCCTCAAGGCGCCCTACGGCGAGCTGCCCGACCTCTCCACCGTCAATTTCGACAATGACGTCGTCTTCACCTGGAACGGCACCACCTCCGGCGTGCGCGTGCCGAATGCCGACTGGATCCCGGCCGACCGCAAGGGCCTCACCATCTGCGACGCCACCTCGGCGTGCTTTGCCCAGCGTCTCGACTATTCCAAGCTCGATGTCGTCACCTTCTCCTGGCAGAAGGTGCTCGGCGGCGAGGCCGCGCACGGCATGATCATCCTGTCGCCGCGCGCCGTCGAACGCCTCACCACCTACGCCCCGGCCTGGCCGCTGCCGAAGATCTTCCGCATGACCAACGGCGGCAAGCTCATCGAAGGCATTTTCGTCGGCGACACCATCAACACGCCGTCCATGCTCTGCGTCGAGGATTACATCGATGCGCTGCAATGGGCGAAGCTGATCGGCAGCCTCGATGGCCTCATCAAGCGCGCCGACTCGAACCTGAAGGTGCTGGCTGACTGGGTCGCCAAGACGCCGTGGGTGGACTTCCTGGCCTCGCGTCCGGAAATCCGCTCCAACACCAGCGTCTGCCTGAAGGTCGTCGATCCTGCCGTCACCGCCCTGCCCGCCGAGGCGCAGGCCGCTTTCGTCAAGGACATCGTGGCGATCGTCGAGAAGGAAAAGGCCGCCTACGACATCGACGGCTATCGCGACGCCCCTCCGGGCCTGCGCATCTGGTGCGGCGCGACGATCGAATCCGCCGATGTCGCCACCCTGACGCAGTGGCTCGACTGGGCCTTCGAGCAGGCCAAGGCGAAACTCGCCAAAGCTGCCTGACGTTTCCGCCGGGCAGCACTCCTGCCCGGCTTTTTCATTCAGCTCGCAGGCCCGCCACAACGGCCCGGCTGCTTATCGCTTCAACGTATCTGGCTTCCACGCATAACGTGAAGAGGACTTCACCATGGCTCCGCGCGTACTCATTTCAGACGCACTTTCCCCCGCCGCCGTTCAGATCTTCAAGGATCAGGGCGTCGAGACCGACTTCCAGCCGAACCTCGGCAAGGACAAGGACAAACTCGCCGAGATCATCGGCAATTACGATGGCCTCGCCATCCGCTCCAACACCAAGGTCACCGCCAAACTGCTGGAAAAGGCGACCCGCCTGAAGGTGATCGGCCGCGCCGGCATCGGCGTCGACAATGTCGACATCCCCGCCGCCACCGGCCGCGGCATCATCGTGATGAACACGCCGTTCGGCAATTCGATCACCACCGCCGAGCACGCCATCGCCATGATGTTCGCGGTTGCCCGCGAAATCCCGGCGGCCGACGCCTCCACCCAGGCCGGCAAGTGGGAAAAGAACCGCTTCATGGGCGTCGAGATCACCGCCAAAGTGCTCGGCATCATCGGTTGCGGCAACATCGGCTCGATCGTCGCCAGCCGCGCCAACGGCCTGCGCATGCGTGTCATCGCGTTCGACCCGTTCCTGACGCCCGAGCGCGCCCGTGAATTGGGCGTCGAGAAGGTCGAGCTGGAAGAACTGCTGGCCCGCGCCGATTTCATCACCCTGCACACGCCGCTGACGCCGCAGACCAAGGGCATCATGTCAGCCGAAAATCTCGCCAAGACGAAGAAGGGCGTGCGCATCATCAACTGCGCCCGCGGCGAACTCGTCGACGAGAACGCCATGCGCGCCGCGCTCGAATCCGGCCAGGTCGCCGGCGGCGCCTTCGACGTGTTCTCGGAAGAGCCGGCCGTGAAGAACCCGCTGTTCGGCCTTCCCAACGTCGTCTGCACGCCGCATCTGGGCGCCTCGACCACGGAAGCGCAGGAAAACGTCGCACTGCAGGTCGCCGAGCAGATGTCGGACTACCTGATGCGCGGCGCCATCTCCAATGCGCTGAACTTCCCGTCGATCACCGCCGATGAAGCCCCGAAGCTGACACCGTTCGTGGCGCTGGCCGAGAAGCTCGGCTCCTTCGCCGGTCAGCTCACCGAGTCGGAAATCCGCAAGGTGACGATCATCTACGAAGGCGCCGTCGCCGAACTGAAGACCAAGGCTCTGACGGCCGCCGCCATTGCCGGCTTCCTGCGTCCGATCCTCTCGGATGTGAACGTGGTCTCGGCTCCGGTCGTCGCCAAGGAGCGCGGCATCGTGATCGACGAGATCACCCGCGCCGCTCAGGGCGACTACGAATCGCTGATCACCTTTGAAGTGACCACCGACAAGCAGGAACGCGCCGTCGCCGGCACCGTCTTCCAGGACGGCAAGCCGCGCATCCTCTCGATCAAGGGCATCAAGGTCGACGCGGAATTCTCGCCGTCGATGATCTATGTGACCAATGAGGATAAGCCTGGCTTCATCGGCCGCTTCGCCGGCCTGCTCGGCGACGCCAAGGTCAACATCGCGACCTTCGCGCTCGGCCGCGACGCGCCCGGCGGCTCCGCCATCGCGCTGGTGCAGGTCGACGGCGACGTGCCGCCGTCAGCACTGGACAAGATCCAGACCCTGCCCGGCGTGAAGCAGGCCAAGGCTCTGCGGTTCTGATTTTTGATTGAAGCCTACCGCCCTCGTCCTTAACCAGGACGAGGGCTTTTTTGTAAGTTGTACAACGATTGTCATTCCCGACGCCCGCGAAGCGGGCGAGTGGGAAACCAGAAGCCAAGGGCCGTCACGCTGCCCTGGATTCCCGCTCTGCGCTTCGGCTATAGCGTTTTCCGATCCAATCGGATCGGAAAGACGCGTCTAGCTTTTTAGTAGGAGAGCATTTTCTTCACGCGAACCGGCGTCCACTTCGCTCGAAAATGCTCTCGCGGGAATGACACCGAAGTTCTACGAACCCAGCTTCCTGCGCGCCCGCAGTTCAAAATGCTCGCAGATGAAAATCCCCGCCATCACCAGCACCAGCGCCAGCAGGTGGTAGCCCATCAGCGCTTCGCCCAGCACCTTCACCGACAGCACCGCGCCGAACACCGGCGTCAGATTGCCGAAGATCGCCGCGCGGCTGGGGCCGATCAGCTCGACCGAGCGGATGAAGAACAGGTGCCCCAGGATCGACGTGAAGATCGCCACATAGACCAATGCAGCAATGCCCTTCCAGGTCGGTGGAAAGGAATAGCCCGCCGCATATTCGATCCCGAGCAGCGGGATCGACGTCACGAACGAGACCAGCGCGATGACCGTGAACAGCGCCAGGCTCGACACCGCCGGCTTGTTCCTGAGCGCAATGATGTAGCTTGAATAGATGGCGACCGAGATCAACTGATAGATATCGCCGCGGTTGAGATGCAGGCCGAAGATCGTCAGCGGCGCGCCCCGCGTCGCCACCAGCGCGACACCGACGAGCGTCAGCAGCACGCCGAAGGCCTGCATGGCCGAAACCCGCGTGCGATGCAGCAGCGCCGCGCCCGCCAGCACGAAGACCGGCGTGACGCCCTGCAGGATCGCCAGATTGACGCCGGTGGTATATTTCGCGGCGAGAAAGATGCACGAGTTCGACGCCGTCATGGCAAAACCCATGAGCAGCAGGAACCGCCAGCGCGAGCGCAGGCTCAGCACTTCCGTCCACACCCGGCGCGGCACGAACGTCCCCAGCAGCACGAGCCCGATGGCCCAGCGGGCGCAGACGATGGTCATCGGCGACACCTCGCCCACGGCAAGCCGCGACACCGGCACGTTGCAGCTCCAGAAGAACATGGTCAGCAGCAGGAGCAGCCAGGCCGTGCGGCCGGCCCATTCGAACCCGCGATGCAGGAATTGCAGCAAGAGAGGTGACTTTCTTCAAAGCATGATCCGGAAAAGTGGAAACCGGTTTTCCGAAAAGATCATGCTCAAACAAAAAGATGAGATCATGATGCGATTCCCTTTAATCGCATCATGATCTAGAGACGTCTCAGGCGCGACCGCGCGAACTCTCGGCGATCGAAATGCCGCCCAGCACGAACAGCAGCGCTACGCCATGATAGAGAGCAAACGGCTCGCTCAGCAAGACGACGGACAGCATGGCGCCTATAACCGGCACGAGATTGTAGAACAGGCCGGTCCGCTGCGGGCCGATCAATTCCACACTGCGGACGTAAAACACCTGCGCCACCAGGGTCGGGAATGCGGCGGAATAGATGAGGATCAGCCAGCCTTTCAGGCTTGGCCAATAGAGGCCGCCCATCAGCCACTCGCCGATGATCAGCGGAATCGCGGTCACCGTGGCGAAGAGCGACATGACAAAGAAAAACGCCAGCGACGGCATCGCCGGACGCCTGCGCAAGGCGACGGTGAAACTGCTGTACATGAGGGCCGCGATGACGATGAGGATATCGCCGGAATTGAACGTCACACTTTGTAGACCGCTCAGGTTGCCATGCGTGGCGATCAGCATGGCGGCGGCGAGCGTCATGCCCAGGCCAAGAACAAAAATCGCCGGCATCCGCGAACGATGGACGATCCAGGCCATCGTCACCGTGAACACCGGTGTCACCGCCAGCAGGATCGACAGATTGACGCCGGTGGTATGGGCACCCGCCAGATAGAACAGCGCGCTGTAGAGCGTGAAGCCGAATGTGCCCATGAGAAAAAGATAGAGCCAGTGCCTGCGGATCGTCGGCCCCGTGCCGCGCAACTCCCCGCCCAGGAACGGCCAGATCATCAGGCAGGCGAGCGGCCAGCGCATGCCGGCGAGCACCATGGTTGAGATTTCCCCGATCGCGAGCCGCGAGGCGATGACATTGCTCGCCCACGACAGGGTCGTCAGAAACATCAGCAGCCACGCGCTTGACCACACGCGGGCGATCGGACCAGTCGACATGTAAGGGAGTTTCCCCACCGCCATTTGAAGCTTGCTTCGTCTTGCAGGCTTCTTCGCACGATTTGCCGCCGATCCAAAACGCTCGTCTTCCAACCTCCTCGACGTCATGCCCGCACTTGTTGCGGGCACCCACGCCGCCGGGCGCTGCAGCGTTGCAGAATGTGGAGAGTGCTTGTCCTGAAGCGCGATAGCGCACCACGGCGTGGATGGCCGGGACAAGCCCGGCCATGACGTCGAGGAAAACGAAAGACGGCTGGCGCGGACCCGCGAAAGTCGGCATGATGCCGGCAAAATACAGGTCAATTGGAAGGGAATGCCAATGGAGAATGAGACGACCACCACACGGCGGCTGTTCATGCAGGGCACAGCCGCGACCGCGCTGACAGCGGGGCCTCTCGCCACATCGGCCTTCGCCCAGGGCGCTTCCGACTACCCCAGCCGCAACATCCGCTCCCTGTGCAATTTCGGCCCCGGCTCGGGCGCCGATATCGTCGTGCGCTTCTACAGCGACCGCCTGTCGAAGCTGGCCGGGCAGATCGTCATCGTCGACAACAAGCCGGGCGCTGCCGGCAATATTGCGACGCAGATCGCCGCCACCGCCAAGCCCGACGGCTATACGATCATGATCACGCCGGGCAATGCGACCCTGGCCTCCGCGCCGCATCTGTTCAACGAGATCGCCTTCGATCCGATCAAGAGTTTCGAGCCGGTCGCGCGCCTGTCGCGGCTGCCGTTTGTCGTCATCGTCAAACCGGACTCGCCGATCAAGAGCATCGCCGAACTGACCGCCCACCTGAAAGCCAAGGGCGCAAAGGCCCGCTACGGCACTAGCACCAACACCGCGACCGTCACCGCGGAACTCTATCGCCAGATGGCAGGCCTGACGATCGAACGCATCAATTACAACGCCGTCGCCGACACCTTGCGCGGCCTGTGGGCCGATGAATTCGACTTCTGCGCCTATGACGCCACATGGGTCGCGGGCATGGCCAAGAACAATCGCGTGCGCCCGCTGGCCGTCACCTCCGCCCAGCGCGTCGCGGCCTTTCCCGATGTGCCGACCATGCAGGAATCGGGCTTTCCCAATTTCGAACTGACGCCCTGGTGGGGCGTCGTCGTGCCGGCGGGAACGCCGAAGCCGATCGTCGAAAAACTGTCGGGCTGGTTCGACCAGATCACGCGCAGCCAGGACGCCAAGGATTTTCTCGGCACCTACGCCACAGACCCCTGGCCCGGCGGCCCGGAAGACCTGCGCCAGTTGATCGCCAGCGACCTCGACGCCTGGGGCAAATACATCGCGCTGGCGAAGATCGAGAAGATGTAGGGAGTCGCGCCCTCCTTCGCAGCGCGAGGAGCGGATGAGGGCATCAGCAGCCGCTACCTCACCGCCTGATAAACCTCAGGCACGCCCTTCGGCGACAGCACGAACTGGCCGACGCTGATCACACGCGAGCGGAAGCCGCCGGCGCAGCACAGCAGATAATACTCCCACATGCGGCAGAAGCGCTCGCCGTATTTCTGTACCAGCGGCGCGCGATTGCTCTGGAACTTGTCGTTCCAGGCCATCAGGGTCTTGTCGTAATAGGCGCCGAAATTATGCACGTCCTCGACGACGAAGAGACCATGCACGGCGGTCGTCACCTGGCCGACGGTGGGCAGCACGCCGTTGGGAAAAATATACTTGTCGAGCCACGGATCGATGTTGGCATCGGGCTCGTTGCCCCAGATCGTGTGCAGGCAGAACAGGCCGTCTTCCTTGATCAGCCGCCGCGCCGTCTCGAAATAGGTGCGATAGTTCTTGTCGCCCACATGTTCGAACATGCCCATCGACACCAGATGGTCGTAAGGCCCGCCTTTGGCGTTGCGATAATCCATCAGGGTCGATTTCACCGGCAGGCTGGCGTAGCGGTTCATCGCATAGGCCACCTGTTCCTTCGACACGGTGACGCCCTCGCAGCGCGCCCCATATTTCTCGGCGGCAAAGCCCATGAAGGCGCCCCAGCCGCAACCGATGTCGAAGACGGTCTGCCCCGCCTTCAGGCCGATCTTGCGGCAGATGAGATCGAGCTTGGCGTCCTGGCAGTCGTCGAGATTGGTGGCCTCTTTCCAGTAGCCGCAACTGCCGGTGAGGCGCTTGTCGAAAGTCGCCTCGAAAATCTCCACCGGCAGATCGTAGTGCACGTCGGCGGCGATGAAGGAGCGCTTCATGTTCTGCCGGTTCTGCAGTTTCGACACCGCCACCAGCCAGGCGGTCTTGAAGTTGAAGGGCGCCTTCGACGACAGCCGCGCACCGACGACCTTGTCGAAGAACACGTCGAGCTGCGGACAGCGCCACCAGCCATCCATGAAGGCCTCGCCCATGCCGAGCGACCCTTGCGCCACCGCGCGGGTATAGAAACGATCATCAACGACTTGAATGTCCCACGGATTCTTGCCGTTGACCTCAACGCCGGCCATCGCAAGCAGATCCCTGACGGTCTTCTCCGCACTCATTCCGGAACTCCCCTCTTCCCGCGCTGTGAGTCGCGGGGCGATCAAGGGAGCCAGACTACGGAAAGACCGGCAAGAATCGCAAGCCCGGTGATTTAGTTCACCGTTACCGCACGCCCAGCGGCTGCACCGGCCCATTCGGCACGGTCTCGAAGGCGACCGCCCGGTCCGCCGGCCATTTCATCCGGTAGGCGAGCTTGATCTCTTTCGAAGCGCCGGGCGTGAGATCGAACGTCCAGCCCATGACGCCGCGCTTGTCGTCGACGATCTTCTCGGTCGGCTGTGTCGTTGCCGCCAGCTGCTCGATGACGATGGCGGAATTCTCCGAAATCGGAATCTGGTCGATGACGCTGACCTTGATCGGGAAGTCGTGCTGGTTCTTGACCACGGTCCTGAACTCGCGCGTCTCCGTCTTGGTCGAGCCCAGCCACGTCGGCTCGTTCTCCTTGCGGCGCACCGGCACACGGGTGATCTTCACCTTGTCATCGGCGCCGAAGCCGAGACGCGCCGTCTCGCCCTGGGTGACGAGATTGATCTGCCCACGGCCGACATAGACGCCATCGCGCTGGATGGAGATTTCGCCCGGCAGCAGCGGCGCTTCATCATCGTTGACGAAGGACACATCGAGATAGGCCGTCTGGTCGATCGCCGGCGTGGCGCGGATCAGCACATCCGCATCGACGTTTTTGCTGCCGATGCGCAACGAGCGCTGTGCGCCGTCGCCCTGGATGTCGATGCGGCCGGGGATGCGGAACGCCGCCTCGAAGGCGCTCGCCTCGATGCTCGCCTGCGTCTCTTCGGCGGCGACCTTCCTGCGTTCGCTGCCCGCTGCGTCCGCGTTGAATTGCTGCATTTCGGCAGGTGCGGGCGCCGGTGCAATCCCGCTGCGTGCAGCCGACATCGGCGCGTTGCGCATCACCACGGCGGGCGGCTCCCAGAAGGCCAGCCGCTGCGTCTGCATGTCGGGCGCCTTGATGCCGCGATTGACCCGCACCGTCGACACCGACAGCGACACATCCTTCCAGTCCTCGCCGGTGCGTTGCGACACCTGCGCCCGGCGCACCAGTTCCAGCGCCGCCTTGCCGCCCTTGGCGTCGGTCGCGAGCTTTGCATCATAGATCGGCCGCCAGCTCGCGCCGGCGACGCGATAGGTCAGAGTGATCTTGCCCTTGAGCGCGCTCGCGGCCTCGACTTCCACCGTCACCTCGCGCAGAGGCCGCGTGCGCGTCTCGTTCGGCCGGTTGGAGCCTTCGAGCGCCTTGATCTTCTCATCCATCTCGCGCAGGTCGACTTTCGCCTGGCGGATCTCTTCATTGACCTTGCCGATGGCGGTTCCCACCGCATCCCAGGCCGTGGCCCATTTCTCGATATCGAGCGGGTTCGAATCCGCGCCGAGCTTTTCCGGAGAGGCCTGCGCATAGCGGTCGATCATCTTGCGCTTGGCGTCCAATGTATCGATGCGCGTCTGCTGCACGTCGCGATCGGCGCGCAGGCGACGCAACTGGTCGGCGATGGAGGAATCGATCTGCGGCGCTTCAACCGGCGCGACCCTTGCCTCGACCGATCCGATCTGCAGCTTTCCGTCAGCCGAGCCTTCGACCCGCAGCGATGCCGGATCGATGTTCATCGGCAGGCCGCGAAACACCAGTGCATGCGCGCCTGCCGGCAGGTCCACATCGGCGACGCGCGAAACGCTGGCGGCATCGGGATAAACGATGACGGATTCGATTTTGGACTTCGTGTCATAGGACGCAGCCAGCGCCGGCGCGGCGGCAAGCAGGGCCGGCAGCGAGACGCACATAAGCGCACACGAGAGCGGATTCGACAGCATCTGGTTCTCCCAATTGATAAAATATCGAAGGCGTGCGGATAGCGACCGAAAATTAAGTTGAATTCACGGCACGGAAGCGACGCGAAAATGTCAGCGCATCCTCAAGATACGCCGAGCTTCTCCCGCACCCATGCCGGCAGCCGCGCAGCCCGGCCATTGATCACGCAGGCGACCCGCACCTCCGTGCGCGCCAGCACTTCGCCATTGCGCAGCACGCGCTGGACAAGATCAATCGCCGCGCCGCGGATCTCTTTCGGCGTAGTCTCCACCTGCAGCAGGTCATCCATCCGCGCCGGCCGCAGAAACTCGATCGTCATGCGGCTGACGACGAAGCCGAACGGCTGGCCATGCTCGCCGGCATGCACCGCCTGCTGATGGATGCCAGCCTGGCGCAGATATTCGGTGCGGCCGCGCTCCATGAAACGCAGATAGTTGGCGTGATAGACGGAGCCGGAGAAATCCGTGTCTTCGTAGTAAACCCGAATCGGGAACAGATGCGGCGTGTGTCGGCTCGTGTCTTCGCTCATGGCTCAGACTATCGCGGCCTGGCCCGGTTCGACAACAACGAGTTCCGGCGGCGAGCCGATGCGGACCGGAAAGATCGAATAGCCGCGCGATGCTCTAATTGGCATTGAAGCGCACGGGAGCGGTTATCGTCCGGTTGGCGCCGGGAGGCGGCGCTGGAACAGGCGACGCCCGGTGAGCGAGTGCGAGCGCTTCCTGATCGAGTTCGGCGAAGCCCGACGATCGCAGCAGGCTGGCCGACAGCACTTTGCCAGCGCCGTCGATCGTGAAACGCACATAAGCGATGCCGCGCGCGCCGCGTTCGCTTGCGCCGGACGGGTAGCGCTTGCGCCGCTCCAAGTGCGCCATCAGGAGCGACTGCCAATTGGCGGGCGACATGGAGGATACGCCCGAAGCCGTCTGCGCGGCGGCTATCCGGTCCGATTGGCGCGCCTGCACCTGCGCCTGGCGCGCGGCCCTTGAATCGGCGACGTCCTGTTGCCGGCGAGGGCGCGGTCTTTCCTTTGGCTTTGGCCGTTCCCTGGATGTCTTCTCCGGCTTCGGCCGCGGCGGCGGCAGTTGGACTTCGGCCTTCTCCAGCACGACGGACTGATCCTTGACTTCCTCGTCCTCGGCCGGCTCCGCCGTTTCTGGCTTGATCTCCTCGACCTCCTGCTTTTGTGGCTTCTCTTCCTGCTGCTGTTTCTCGAGGGGACTGCTCTCGTCAACGGACGTGTGGTCCGGGTTGATCTCGTCCTTCTCGGTTTGTATGGCTTCCGCCGCGGACGCGACCTCCACCATGATGGCGGCGGGTGGCGCACTGTCGGCGGCCACCAGCGGGTCTGCGCGCAACATCCAGGCCAAGGCGCCGGCATGGACACTGAGCGTCACCAGCGCCGCTCCCGACCACAGCAACACTTCGATGGCCCTCGTTCGGCGTGAGAGCGAGCGGTCGAAGTCCATTGTCGTGCGCCCGACGGTGAGTGCCACTTTCCGCTCCGCCTTTTGTCAATCCGACACTTCTGTTTCAGAATTTCAGATTGAGCGATGCGGTAAACGTCCGACCGGGCGCTGCATAGAAATTCGCGCCGACGGCGGGCGCATAGGCGAGATCGGTGACATTGTTCACCGCGAAGCGCAGTGTTGCCGCTTCGTTGAATCTATAGGAACCGTAAATGTCGAAGGTCCGATAGCCTCGCATTCTATAACCGCTACGCAGTGAGCCCAAAGCGGGCTCCGTTGCCGCGACGTCCGTAACGCGCGTTCCAATCGTCAGCTTCTCGTCGAAAAGGCGGACACCGGCATCAATTGACACGCGCAGCTTCGGCGGCTCGAAGATAACGGCAGCACCACGACCGCTATTGATGGGAATTTTTCTTCCCGACGGAGAAGTGAAACTGTCGGAGAATTTGCTATCGATCGCCGTCACCGTGCCGCCGATATAGAAGAACCGCGCATCATAATTCGCCTCGATTTCCACGCCTTTCATGCGCGTCACGCCATCGAGGTTTACGAAGCTGTCGTATTGTCGGTTGGCCTGCGAATTCAGGATATATCCATAGCTGATATAGTCGGTGATCTCGCGATAGAATGCCGCGGCTTTGAAGCGCAGACTGTCGCGATCGGCAAAAACTTGGTTTGCGAGAATGTTGAATCCGGTTTCATAGGTATCCCCGCGCTCCGGTCTCAGGGATGGATTTGGCGCATAGCCGTTAATGACATTGCTGTCATGACCACCATTGATGAACGATTCCATCACCGTGGGTGGACGATAGCTTTTGGAATATTTCGCGAAAGGTTGCAGCCATTCTGTGGGTTGGAAGGAGATGGTGAAGTTCGGCAACCACGCGCCGCCCGACCTGTTAACGCCGACATCGTAGGCTGGATAATAGGCAGGACCGTAGATCGGAACGTATGTGGGCGGAATCGCTGCCGAGCATCCACGGGCATTGCAGACGGCTGGCCGGCCGGGATCGGTCATCCGCTGACCGATGACATCGCGCATCTCATTGCCGTAGATCCTCGCGGTGCCGCCAAGGTGATACCAGTCGTAACGAATCCCGCCGGTCAACGTGACCCAATCGGTGGGCTTCAGCGCCGCGGACGCGAAGCCGCTGACCACCTCCCGATTACCGCCCGGCGTTCCACCCGTCAGGGTGCTTGAGTAGTCCGTACCATTTTGCGATACGAAGCCGCGTTGCAGTCTGGTCCTTCCAGCGTCGCCAAACGTTTCGAAACCGTAATTGAGAGACAGCGCACCAAGGCCGGTATCGAACCGGCTGGTATTGTCGATGCTCCCGCCTGTCGTGGAGAATGTGAAGTTCGACGGACCGGTGAGCGAGATCAAACCGTCGGATACGGTATTGTTGGTGAGGTTGTTATAATAGAGCCGCGCCCTCAGATCGATGAGGTCGTTGCCTGGCTTCCAGTCAATCGCGGCGGTGAACGTATCGTTGACCGCGCGTTCGCTGGACTTGAGGATCCCGCCTCTGGCGATCGTAAAGTCGTAATTGCCCGTGTTGTAACGGGAGTCATTGTGAATCCAGCCAAGCGTAATCTTTACGTCGTCGTTTGGCTTCGCTTCGGCTTTGAGAATCGTGGAAAGGACTTTCTGTCCGGAGAAGAGGAAGACGTTGCCGTCATAAGCGGTGGTCCCTCCACTGATGGTGCCGTTCCTGCCGATGTCGTAAGCGCCAATGCTTTTATGGCTGATCCCGCCCAGTATCGAGAATCCCTCCGAGACACGTACGGCAGCAGCCGTCGAACCATCGAAATTGAATGCGTTGGTGCCGCTGGTGACATTCGCAATCCCGCCAAACTGCTTGCCTGGCGCGATAAGGTCGTCTGCGATCAAGGTGCGGAAATTGACCAGGCCACCAAGCGCTCCGGCGCTCCCGACGCCGGCGATCGTGCTTTTCTCCACATCGATCTGACGCAGGAACGCGCTGTCGACATAAACACGCTGGCTGCCGCCATGCCCGGCACGTTGGAAGTTCTGGCGCGCGCCGTCGATCATAGTCGCAATGCGGTCCTGATCCTGGAGACCTCGGACGTTGACAGTGACCCCCGGATTCTGCGCGCCCGCCCGGTTGGCGTATACACCGGCGACGTTGTCGAGCAGATCGCGGATGTTGCGAGAGGGATTGCCCTCGATCGCTTGACGCGAGATCACACTAACGGCCGCAGGCGCCTGATAGACCCAGTCCGGAGTGCCCTGGAAGCCGGAGCCCGATGCAGCGTTGCGGTCGCCCCCACCATTGACGTCGATGGGGTCGAGCAGCAACGAGCCGTCGGCGGGAATCGAACCGCTTCCGACTGTCGTGGAGATAGGCTGGGTAATTAGGACATTGCGCGCATCGCTTAGAGAATAAACCAGCCCCGATCCTTGCAGGATACGTCTGAGCGCTTGCTCGCGCGATGCCGCCCCTTGCATTCCCGGCGACGTTTTCCCACTCGCGATCGCGGAATCGTAGGAGATCTGCGTCCCGGACTGGCGGCCGAAGGCGGCAAGAACCTGGCTCAACGGACCACCCGGGATGTTGAACGTGGTCTGTACCTGCGCGCTCGCCGCAGTCGCGATTGCAATGCTGCCTGCGATTGTCGTCGTCGCCAGCAGTGCCGCGACCAGCGCCTTGCGGCTGATTGTTTTGACACCGATTCCGGAAAATCCCCGTCCCATATCGCAGCCGCTCCGTGTCTCGCAGGAGGGCCAGGCGTACCTGTGGGTTAGTAGCGCATGCCCTCTACAAGGCTTTACGAGCGGGCTTTCGAAATTTTCTGCTTTTTCTTCCTTTTTGGTTTTCTGCTTTTCTTCTTTTTCAGACGGTAGAGACGATCGTTATGAAAGGCGTGATGCTGCGCACGTTTGCACCGAACGGGCGGACCACAGCTTCAAGCGCGCGGATGGGATCGTGAAGATCGAAAACGCCGCTCACCAGGCGGGAGCCGAGCGAGCGATCGGCCAGCACGACACTTCCCGGCTGCCAGCGCGCGATCTTTGCCACCATCGCCGCAACCGTCTCCTGTTCGGCGACGATCATGCCGTCCCGCCAGGTCGCGATCTGCGAGATCTCCCGCGTACCGCGGGCGATACGCTGCGAAGTGACGTCAAGGGTGATCCAATCGCCGACGTTCAGTTGTTGGGCGGGGCCAGATTGGGAGCGGGGCGCATCTGTCTTGACCGTGCCCTGATTCACCGAAACCGAGATATATCCGGCGTCGCTCGACAGATCGAAGGCGGCGCCATCAGCGGTCGCCGTCAGTTCGCCACAGTGGACCGCGAAGGGCAGAGCGGGATTGCTTGCCACCTCGAAGAAAGCCATTCCGCTCAGCAGTTCGGCGCTCCTGCGCGTGTCGGTTAAATTGAGGGCGAACGCGCTGTCGGGTCCCAAAGTGATTGCGCTGCCATCGGACAGGGCTACGCGACGGACTTCCGCTGTGGCTGTCATGTAATGAGCTTTCGCTCTGAGGATGGCGCGCGGTGTTGCCCATGTTCCAAGCGCCGCAACGCCAAGACCGATTGCCCCGCCTAAAACCAGGGTACGACGCGAAACTCCTTCTGCGGCATGTCGCGACGCCTCATGTCGCGCCGCCTTGCGCTGTTTGGTGAGGATTCGGCCTGTCATGCCGTGGATTTCGGCGACCCGCCCCCATACCGCTTGATGCTTGGGACTGCGCGCCACCCAGGCCCGAACCATGCCGGCCGATACAGGATTGGCAGGATCATTCTGCAGACGAATGGCAAGGTCCGCCGCTTCGCGAAACAGGCGGCGATCCTCCGTTGGCTCAGTCATATTATCCTCCCGGCAGCTCGCGCGGGAACGCGGCGCGCCCTATCAAGCTCTACGAACGGGCGGCGCAGATTTTCTTCCATCGGAATGAAAGTTTATCATAGGCCCGTCAAACGGGCATCGATATGCTCGTAGGCATCCCGTATGAGAGACCAGGTCCTGGACGTCGAGAGGCCGAGTTCAGCCGCGACCTCCGCGATCGTCATCTCGTCTATGCGGTGCATCTCGAACGCCACTCGTGTTCGTCCGGGCAGTTCGGCGAGTACGGCCTTGGTGAGCGTCAGCTTTTGACGATCATAGACCACCGCCTCCGGCGAGGGCGCCGGATCGGCAATCGCGGCAAAATCCTCGGGCGACATATCGACATGGACCAATGTCCGCTCGCGCCGCTGGTGGTCGATGCCAAGATTGCGGGCCACGCGAAACAGATAAGCGGCCGGATTATGCCTCGTCACGGTCTTGGCCGGCGGCGAGACGAGCACGCGCACGAAGGTGTCCTGCGTCAGATCGGCGGCGGTTTCCGCATTCAGCCCGCGGCGTCGCAGGGCGAACGTGATGTCGCGCGCGTGACGGATGAACAGGCTGTGCAGATCCCAGCTCATCGAGGCCTCGCAAGGCACCAATGACAAGGCATGCCGTTGAAACCGACCGCTGCGGCGAACGTCGGCGGCGGCAGAAATCCAGGAAGACTGAAAAGGACCATGTACCGACGCAACTGCAAATGTTGGACGCCAGCACGCTCTCACCGCCCGCCGTCATACTGCATCGACGATATGGCGCTTTAAATTATCCTGCAACTCCAATAATTTAGAGCCATTCTAGAAGTCTGCATCCAGTGGACAACGCGGCGCCACCCGTCCGCAAATAGTTCGCCTTTTCGCGGCGATAGCCGGAGTGGGGTGGGAAATCGACGTTACGATCTGCGGTCATGCGCCGCACATCAGGCTATCGCGGCCTGGCCCAGTTCGACAACCACGAGTTCCGGCGGCGAGCCGATGCGGACCGGAAAGATCGAACAGCCCAGCCCACCCGAGACAATCAGATCGCGGCCGCCTTCATTGATATGGCCATAGACGAAACGCTGGCCGTAGCGCGACGGCACCAGCGGCGCATGGCCGAAGATGCGAACCTGTCCGCCATGGGTATGGCCCGACAAGGTCAGCGACACGCGGTCGGGCACCTTCACGAAAATATCCGGCTCGTGCGCCATCAGGATCACCGGCGCATCGTCGGTGATCTTCGCCATGGAGCCCGGCAGATCGTCGGTGCCGCGCTGATGATGGCCCCAGCCGCGCAGGGGAATGAACGCCACCTGATCGCCCAGGCCCGCCAGCCAGAACGGATGACCATCCTTCTGCAGGCGCATGACATCGTTCTCGTAGAGCTTGATGCCGACGCTCTCCAGCGCCGCACCGGCGCGCGTCGGGCCCGCGCCGCGGCGCATCGCAGCCGGGTCCTGCCACCAGTCGTGATTGCCGAGCACCGCATGGACGCCGAGCGGCGCCTTCAGCTCCTTGAGCACCGGGGCCCAATCCTGGATCGGCACGGGCGTCTGCCAGCGATGGCCGGTGAGGTAATCGCCAAGCAGGAGAATGCAATCGGCATCGAGCGCATTGGTCTTTTCGACGATGCCGGCGACTCTCTCCGCGGTCATCCACGGCTTGCAGATATGGATGTCGGCGACGATCGCCAGTTTCAGATGCAGCCCCGGCGGCCAGCCGCGCGGCGTCAGCGCATAGCGCGTCACCTGCATGCGGTAGAACGGCTCGATGACGATGCCGTAAGCGGATGTCGCCGCACCGGCCGCAACGATGCCGGAGAGAAAGCGCAAAAACGTGCGGCGGGTGATCATGAAGAATGAGCTCGGATGTCCGGAGACTGGACCATGCCAGCCAAGGTGCAAAGACACCCTTAAGCGGACCTAGTCTTCTTCATCGCCAAACAGGCCGAATTGCGGCGTTTCCCGTCTCGGCTCCGCCAGTCCCAGATGCTTGAACGCATTCGTGGTTAACAGACGGCCGCGCGGCGTGCGCTGCAGGAAGCCCTGCTGCAGCAGATAGGGCTCGATAATATCCTCGATCGCATCGCGCGGTTCCGACAGGGCGGCCGCGATGGTCTCGATGCCGACCGGCCCGCCGCCGAAATTCTCGGCGATCAGGGTCAGGTAGCGCCGGTCCATCTGGTCGAGGCCGATGGCGTCCACATCGAGCAGACCGAGCGCCCGGTCGGCGACGATCCGCGTCACCGAAGGCTCCTTGTCGACGATGGCGAAATCGCGCACCCGGCGCAGCAGCCGGCCGGCGATGCGTGGCGTCCCACGCGCCCGTCTTGCAATCTCATTCGCCCCGTCCGGGCTCATGGCGATGCCGAGCACCCGCGCCCCGCGCGAGACGATGCTCTCGAGCTCCGGCACCGTGTAGAAATTCAGCCGGATCGGAATGCCGAAACGATCGCGCAAGGGCGTCGTCAGCAGGCCCGCGCGGGTGGTCGCGCCGACCAGGGTGAACTTCGACAGGTCGATCTTGACCGAACGCGCCGCCGGCCCCTCGCCGATGATGAGATCGAGCTGGAAATCCTCCATCGCCGGATAGAGGATTTCCTCCACCGCTGGGCTCAGCCGGTGGATTTCGTCGATGAACAGCACGTCGCGTTCTTCGAGATTGGTGAGCTGCGCGGCCAGATCACCGGCCTTGGCGATGACCGGCCCGGAGGTCGAGCGGAAATTGACGCCCAGTTCGCGCGCCAGGATCTGCGCCAGCGTGGTCTTGCCGAGGCCCGGCGGGCCGACGAACAGCACATGATCGAGCGCATCGCCGCGCGCCTTCGCCGCCTCGATGAACACGCGCAGGTTCTTGCGCGCCGCTTCCTGCCCGGTGAATTCGTCAAGCGCCAGCGGCCGGATCGAAGCGTCCGTATCGTCTTCGCGTTTCTCGGGATTAACGAGGCGCCGGGGTGGATTGGTCATTCTGCTCGATTCGCGCACCGGTGAAGTTGCGCATGATATACCAGCAGATGAGGGTCGGCGCGCAACAGGTGGCGAGAACGACGGCTAAGGGCGCTGGCCCAGCTCCTGCAGGTTGATGAGCCCAATGAAGCCGCCTGCGGCGGATTATTGGTCGTCACGTCGGTCACTAGTTCAGCGCCTTGCGCACGCAGTACCCTGGGCGGGGCGCGCCGCATGCCGTGCCGAACATCTCCGCGCCCTTGGGAACCGGAACCAGCAGGACGTTCCTGTCTTTGAGCAGGAACACGAATTCCTGCCCCTCGGCCCATTTCTGCTGCTCCAGAACATCTTTCGGGATGGAGATCGTGCGCTTGGGAGAAAGCTTTGCCGAATGTGCCATGTGGAGAGCCCTCGCGGATCGATACCCTCCACTAGGACAGCCCATTCAGGCGCGATGAGCGCTAGCGCACATCACTGAGCCAGCTCTTTCAGCCCCCGCCTGATCAGCGCGCTGGTCTCCGCGCCCTCGCCCAGCGCCTTGACGCTGGCGGCGACGGCGACCGCGGCCTGCGGCCGACCGTAGCCCAGATTGACCAGGGCGGAAATCGCATCCTGGATCGGCTTCGGTGCTGATTTTGTTTCATCTTCGCCGGAAAGCCGCGCCACTGCCGGATCGACATGGCCGAACACCGGCGCCTTGTCCTTCAGCTCGGCGACGATGCGCGCGGCAAGTTTCGGCCCGACGCCGGGCGCCCGCGCCACCATGGCCTTGTCCTGGGTGCCGAGCGCCGTGGCCAGCTCCGCCGGGCCGAGAATGCCGAGGATGGCCAGCGCCACTTTTGAGCCGACGCCCTGCACGCTCTGCAGCAGGCGGAACCAGTCGCGCTCCGCATTAGAAGTGAAACCGAACAGGCGGATGGCGTCCTCGCGCACCTGCGTCTCGATGGCGAGCGAGGCGGCTTCGCCAACGCGCGGCAGATGCTGCAGGGTGCGGCCGGAGCACTGCACCACATAGCCGACGCCGTTGACGTCGAGGATGACGAAGTCGTCGCCGTAACTGTCGATGACGCCCTTGAGTTTGCCGATCATGCCATTGCCCCGCGCGAAAAGCCTTCTCCCGCAGGGCGGGAGAAGGTGGCCCTTGCGCAGCAAGGGTCGGATGAGGGTGGGACCGAGTTCTACTGGTGCCAACCATCCTTGCGAGGCATTGCAAAAAAGCCCGCAGCCAACTTTTCCGCCATGAAGGACCCAGCCCTCATCCGACCCTCGCGATGCGAGGGCCACCTTCTCCCGTTTCACGGGAGAAGGATTCGCGGCATCTTACACCTTATCCAGCCCGTACAGCGAATGCAGCGTGCGCACCGCGAGCTCGGTGTAATCCTTGTCGATCAGCACCGAGAACTT
>Ga0182744_1000347_pt1 | contig 45722 bp, 26 predicted proteins | sample eDN3rd30CKraftMG_FD_128525 | JGI IMG/M metagenome (GOLD analysis project Ga0182744, IMG submission 128525) | Enriched Miracle-Growth compost microbial communities from Emeryville, California, USA - eDNA 3rd pass 30_C Kraft MG (version 2) (version 2) ... | reverse complement strand
GGTATAGGTGAAACTGCTCCCACTTTTAGTGATTTCGATGCCGTATGCCGGTATGTTTTCAGTGACGTCGGCAATTTTCCAGCGCCTTACGTCGTAAAAACGATGTTCTTCAAAAGCCAGTTCCACGCGCCGTTCATAACGTACATCATCTCTGAACTGCGATTGCGTACGCCCGATGGATACTTCTGGCATATTTACTCCCGGACGGCTCCGTACCATGTTCAATGCCTGCCGGGCACTCATGGTTGCACCAGCAGGAACCACATCCGGGCCGTAAGCTTCATTAGCTGCTTCTGCAAAATTCAATAAGATTTCGGCATAACGGAAATAGTTCCATGGTTGGAAGCCGGCGTTGCCCCATGGGTTGACGATGGGATAATCTTCATTGATGAATTTCCGCAAATAGTAACCCGTTTTGCTGGTGTTCCAGTTGTCTGAACCATCTTTGCTATCTTTCCCCCCGGGCGTAAATGTCTCTATCGTCCGGTCTCGGTACGATGCACCATTATAAAGAACAGTGGCTGCAAAGCGGGGATCGCGATTATCATACGGATGCGTAGGGTCATAGCTCGATGCGGTATTCACGGTACCGTCTGCCTTGAATGGTGCTGAACCATCGGTCATCTGATAAGCATCCACCAAGTTTTGAAGGGGGGTGTTTCCTCCCCAACCACCGTATCCGTTCGGGCCATTGGCAATTTCCAAGTGGACGTGGTTATCATTTTTGGTATAATATCGGGCAAAAATGGTTTCCGGATTGTCGTTGGTTAAAAAGAGCTTCGCATAGCCACCCGTATATATGCTGTATTTGTTCAACGCGATAACATCTTGTGCGGCTTGTGCTGCATCTTCCCAGGTACCTACATTGTACAGCGGACTGGCTGCGTATAGCAGTATACGCGATTTGAGTGCTAAAGCGGCGCCTTTGGTGGCCCTGCCTTGCACCCAGCTATCATCATTGTTCAAAGGTAATTTTTCAGCTGCATCTGTCAATTGGCTCACGATGTATTGGATACCTTCGGCCAGGCTTTTCCGCTCAAATAAGGCCGGGTCTTGTAGGTTATCATCGAGGTTATACACCGTGTCGCCCACCAAAACAGGTTTGCCGTAATTCCGAATAATGTCATGATAGCGGAAGGCACGAATAAATTTCAGTTCGCCTTCTAAGCGCGCCTTGTGCGCGGCACTCATTTCGATATTGGCCAGTACCTTTAAAGCATAATTACATTCGCGAATGCTTCGGTAGCTTCTGGCCCAGAGTACCCCGGTGATTCCGGTATTTTCGGGCGAGAGTTGTCCGCGTTGTACCAACCAGGTATTATCGTCGTTGGTATACATGGATTCGTCTGTTAATGACGACCATAATCCATATTCAAAACCACGGCCGAAACCCGGTGGCGTCCCATCGGCTTCTTTGTCTTGCAGGCGGGTGCCAATATACCGATTGGTAATAAAAGCTTCGAGCAAAACCGTATCCGATTCGATGGATGACGTACTGATCCGATCGGTCGGGTCAACATTTAAATCATTCTTTTTACAGGCTGCCAATAGGGTCGTAGCCAACGCAGCACATGCGATATATTTTTGAAAAGATAACATCTTGAGTTCCTCCATTAAAATTTAAGATTTGCACCAACATTGATGATCCGTTGCTGTGGGTAAAACTGTCCGCTACCGCTGCTTCCTTCCGGATCATAGTCTTTTACCTTCGTAATGGTAAAGAGGTTGAATCCGCTCAGATAGAACCGCAAGGCGCCGATGTTAAAGCGATCTAAAAATGTTTTCGGTATATTATAACCCAGTTCCACACTCTTTAATCGAAGGAATGCAGCGTTGTTTAACCAAAAGGTATTGTTATACAATCCGCCACTGATAGCGCTGGATGCACGTTCGGATACCCGGGGATAGGTGCCATCTGGATTATTGACAGCATTGAAGCGATTGTCTGCCCAACTGCTATAAAAATTACCGACTGTGCCTGATTCGGGTAGGACGTATTGACTTACTTTGGCTTGACCAGCAAAGAGCACCGCCAGATCGAAATTTTTGTAGGCGGCATTGAAATTGAAACCATACGTAATTTGGGGAATGTTTCCATAGGGCGTGCGCACCTGATCATCTGCCGTAATTTTTCCGTCTTGGTTATAGTCTTCATAGATCAAATCACCAATTTTTGTACCCGTTACATGCGGATGATTGGCCAAGTCATCTTCTGTGCGGAAGATACCTATGGCATTATAAAGCAAAGAAGTATTCAATGGCCTACCGGTTTGGCGTTGATACTCGAGTGCACCACTGGCTTCATCAATAAATATAATCTTGCTCTTCGCATAGGTCATGTTACCCGATAAACCCCAACTGAAATTACCTGCTTTTTGGTAGCTCAAGGTAGCTTCAAAGCCGTTGTTATTTACTTTACCGATGTTTTCAGAAGGAACCAACGGGGTATTGTCATCCGTAGGGAAGGGGTTTACAATGCCCGAAGTGCCGGGTAGAGAAGCATTCCGAGTGGTTAGGATATCCGAACGTTTTTGTTGGAAATAAATGGCTTCTAAGCTGAAGTGATCCAAAAATGCGGCGTTGATACCGATATCCAGTTTTTTAGAAACTTCCCACGTGATATCCGGGTTAGCCAACTTCACCAGGTCGATGTTGGGTTGGATTACCGGGCCGTCGCCTAGCAAGGCGACAAGGCCGTTGCCCACCAATACGTAATTATCGAAGTACTGGAATCCCTTGACATTATCGTTCCCCAATGTACCATAGGAAGCCCTTAATTTCAGATCGTCGAAGAAATTGACCTTCTCGGCAAACCATTTTTCCTTACTGATTCGCCAACCGGCAGAAACCGATGGGAAGTAGCCGAAACGCTTACCCTCAGGGAATATCGATGATCCATCAGCACGGAACTGTGCTTCGAAAAGGTAGCGCTCATCGTAGTTATAGGCCACGCGGCTGATCACACTTTGCCGGTTATAATTGGTACTATAACCGGAGTTGAGGTAATCAGTTGCGGCCGATCCACCCTGTGACAGTTCAGGAAGCAGTGTGGAAAGATAATTGAAGCGCTGTGCATCAAAATATTCCAGGTGGCTTTTACTTTGTTCATACCCTACAAAGGCATTGATGTTATGCAAACCAAAGCTGCGTTCGAAATTTATTTTGATATTGCTGGTAACGAGCGACTCGTTTTGATGTGATTCTGTCAGGGTAGCAGCTTCATTGTTGCCGCCTAGAATGGAACTATTATAATTTCCTGTTTCCGCGTCATAGCTGTACAATAAATACGGAACACTGAAATTTTTATTGAACGTGTTCGATTTATCTACCGATAAGAATCCATCTACCGAGAGTCCTTCTACACCGGGTATTTGATAACTGCCACGTAAAATGCCATTGAAAATCTGTTTGGGGTTATCTATGGTGCCTGGTATATCGGTTGCCATGATAGCCGGATTGTTGCCTTCAATACCTCGGGTAGGCAGCCCATTGGGGTAATAGGCACTTACAATGGGGTATGCTCGATAAATGGAACGAAAGATATCGCCAGCTCCAGCGATTGGAAATTTACGATTTTCTTGCCTGCCCGATAAGGAGAGGCTTACTTTGAAACGATTGGTAATGTTTGCATCGATATTGGAACGGAAATTATATTGTTTGTATTTCGTAGCCCCATTTTTATAGAGCCCATCTTGATAAACACTCCCCAGCGATAAAAAATATTTCACATCGTCGGTACCGCCACTGACCGACAGGTTGTGCTGATTTTGTAAAGCCGTGCTTTTGAGCGTAACTGCTTCCCAATCGGTATTTGGGTAGAGAAGGGGATCGGAACCATCTCGGAATTTTTGAATCTGATCTTCGCTATAGGTTTGATTCAAACCACCATTGGGATTGGCATCATAAGCGATTTCGTTCATCAAAGTGGCATACATAGCCGCATCGGCCATTTGAGGTAGTCGAGTTGGTGAGCTGAAGCCTTGATTACCGCTATAGCTTATGGTGGGTTTACCACTTTTTCCGCGCTTGGTGGTTACTAAAATAACCCCATTAGCTGCCCGATTACCATATACGGCAGCGGAAGCATCTTTTAATACCGAAATACTCTCAATGTCAGCAGGGTCTAAACGTTCCAATCCGCCAATTTGCCCTGGAACACCGTCTACAACAACCAATACATCGTTGCTACCGGTCGTAGCCTGTCCGCGGATGGTAATAGACGAACCGTCGTATCCCGGTTCACCGCTGCGGTTATTGATGATGATACCCGAGAAACGGCCTGCCAATGAATTGGAAACATTGGGTTGCGGGCTCTTTACTAGATCGGCTCCTTTGACTTCCGAGATCGATCCGGTTAACGTGGCCTTTTTCTGGGTGCCATACCCCACTACGACTACTTCGTTTAGCGCTTGTGCATCAGATACCAAGGTCACGTTGATTGGTTTACCTGCCGTAATGGATACTTCTTGGCTCACATAACCCACATAACTAAAAACCAATGTGGTTTCCGTAGTAGGTACCTGTAGCTTAAATTGCCCTTGGTTGTTGGTGCTTGTACCGGCGGGATTATTTTTTGCCTTGACGCTTACGCCAGGCAGGATTTCGCCGTTTTCATTTACTACTTGACCATAAACAGTGTGTTGCTGTTGGGTGTAGTGCATGTTTCGTACACCCGCTTCATGCGCTTGTGTAGCGCTGCATGGAGAAAGTAAAATCACGGCCAAGGCTGACAGCCCGAGGCAGCTTTGAACCCTTCTTTTGGTTTGATTTAAAATGATGCTCATACAAATTTTTGTTGGTTGTGGTTAGATAAACGTGTCGAATTGACAATAAAAAAATAATAACATAACATATAGACTAATTGGCTAGTTTTATACAGTTTATAGGATACAAATCTCGTTTATCTCCGGTATGTGGGTGAGGGGTAAATTGAAAAAAAGAAGGGGGTAAATATGAAGAGTGATCAGTTTTAGCTGTTCGTTGTTGGTTATGCGTTACGAGTTGCGCGTTGTGAGTTGCGAGCAAACGTACTACTTACAACTTAAAACGTACAACTCATTTAGCATGATAGATATCGTGAAACGGTTTCCGGTATTGTTTGATATATTCGGATGGATTCATACCGTATTGTTTGGCAAATTGTTCGCGGAAATATTTAAGATCGCGTATGCCTACCTGGTAGGCTACTTCATAAACCGTTGCATCGGTATTGAGTAAACGTTTAGCGGCCATGTGTAACCTAACAGTGCGAATATATTGGTTCAGTGAGAGGTTGTGCATTTCTTTGATGCGGTTACCTAAAGTAGCGTAACTCATATGGCAATCGGCTGCTAATTTATTTACGCTGAACTGTGGGTCGCTCAAGTTTTCTTCGATGATGCGGATGCATTGATCATGCAAGGCTTTATCTTCAGCAGAAATCTTTTGTAGTCGGGCATCGGCCGTTACCTGATGAAAGAAATAGTCTTTGAGGTTTTCACGACTTTTCAATAAGGTCGTTATTTTAGCCAGCAGCACTTCTGCTTCAAAGGGTTTGGTAATGTAGTCATCGGCTCCACTTTGTAGTCCAGCCAATTTGGTTTCCATATTATGTGCTGCGGTAAGTAAAATAATGGGAATATGCTTGCGTTGCAAATCTTGTTTCAACTGTTTGCAGAAGTCGATGCCATTGCTATCTTCCATCATGACATCACATAAAATCAAATCAGGTACGATGGTATCGAATACTTGCAGTGCCTCTGTAGTTTCATGCGTCATGTATACCTGGAAGTCATGCTGAAAGATGGTTTCCAGGTACATACAAAGCGCTACATCATCATCTACGATTAGTATTTTTTGTTTATTGGCCACGGTTACGCCGTCGTGCAAGGGAACTGTTAATGCTGTCGAAGGGTTGGAGGGTGCTTGTATTTGTATCGGTTCGGCAGGTGCGTGCTGTTCGGTATCAAGCGTAGGCGTGGTTTCCGTTATTCCAGTGGGGAGAACGATAAAAAAAGTAGTGCCCTGAGCTATTTCACTTTCATAACGAATGCTTCCCCCATGCAGTTCGATGAGTGATTTAGCCATCCATAGGCCTACGCCAAAACCCGTGGGTAGTTTTTTTTCGGTGTCTGTTTGATGATGTACAAAAGGTTCAAATAACCGATTGCCGATACTTTTATCAATGCCACACCCGCTATCTGCAATATCCAATTCGAGGTGTTCTTTATGGGGGGTACGTAAGTGAATATGCAGGCTGCCCTTGGGGGTGAATTTAATGGCGTTGAAAACCAAATTAAAGATGGCCATTTCTAATTTCTCCCGATCAGCTAGCAAGTAAACTTCTGCTGCGGGCAATTGAAATTTAATCTGGATATGTTTGTGTTGCGCTTGGTGCTGAACGCAGCTGATAATTTCCTGAATCAGGGTAACGGCATCGACCTTTTCTAGATTCAGTGGCTCTTTCGATAGGTCGTCTTTACGGAAAGTCAAGGCTTGATTGGCCAGGCGTAATAGGCGATTGGTGTTTACATAAAGGGCACTAACCGAAGGGTCTTGTTGTGCTTCGTCGCCTTTATCTTTGAGCAATTCTTTTACCGGTTGTAAGATAAGCGTTAAGGTAGAACGAAATTCATGCGATAACCGGGTATAGTAATTCATTTTGATACTATGAATTTCGCTTTCTTTGGCCCGCTCCAGTTGGGCTACCTTGAGCTGGTAATTCAATTCCTGTTTTTGTTGCCTGTACCGCCTATAATAGAAAATGACTGTTCCTGCCAGCATAACATACACCAGATAGGCCCACCAAGTGCGGTACCAAGGGGGCAGCACTTCGATAGCAATGCTTTTTAAGCTTTGATTGATTACCCCATCACCCTCTTTCAGCGCTACTTGGAAAGTATAGTTGCCGGGTGGCAGATAGCGATACGTAGCCGATTGTTCGTTGCCTACATCATTCCAATCTTGGTCTAGCCCCAGTAGACGATAAGCAAATTGTTGTTCACTGGCAGCACCATATACCAAAGCCGCATAATGGATGGTCATGGTGGATCGATTATAGGGTAAGGAAAAATGTTGTGTTTCATTAAGCGATTGCGCCAATACCGAGTCGGTTGTTGGACTGGTTAGGGAAATCTCTTTCCCCTCGATATCTAGGCCGGTCAGCGTAATTTCCCGTTGCGGTTGTTGTCGCTCTACATGTATGGGGTTAAAATAAGTGAGGCCGCCGGTGCCGGCAAAAAAAACCTGTTTTCGTAACGAGCTATATAGGCTTGCCTGTGGATTGAAGATTCCCGGTTGTAAACCGGCTGTTACACCATAGTTTTTCAGGCGCTTACTTTTTCGATCGATACACGATAAGCCTTTGGTAGTACTGACCCAGCAGTGTTGATTTCCGTCAGGTTGGATAGCCAAGACCGTGTTGCTGGCCAATCCATTTTTTTCATCAAAGCGTTTGACCAGTTTTTTGCTTGGAATGTGATAGATTAATAAACCACTGTTTTCTGTAGCAATCCAGAGGTTGCTATCAGGCAAGATAGCCAAATCGTAGATGACCTCTGCTTTCAGCTGATCAAAAGGTTTGCCCACCGGTAAATAAGGTGTGAACTGTTGTTTATGTTGATCGAAATAAGTCATACCGGCTCCGTAGGTTCCGATAATGAGATTGCCTTGCCGGTCGGCAACAATGGAGCGGATGTCGTTAGACGAAAGTGAACTATTTTGTTGGTTGTAGACCGTAAATTCGCCTGTATGGGGGTTCAGTTTATTGAGACCACCTCCGTTTGTGCCTACCCATAGTTGTTGTTGGTGATCTTCACAGATAGCCCGTACATCATTGGCACCTAAGGTGTTGTTTTTTGTTGGATCGCTCAGAAAACGGGTGAAATTGTCTGATGCACGGTTGTATCGTAACAAGCCGCCACTATACGTGCCAAACCACAATTGGTTTTCACGATCTCTGTAAGCCGTTAGTATAGCATTGTCAGACAGCGTACCGGTTGTTTTTCCACGCGTATAATGGTTGATTACCCGGTTATTTTCGTCTAGTTTAAATAGGCCATTTCCATCCGTTCCAATAAACAAGTTACCTTCCGCATCTTCTAGCAGTGCATAAAATCGTAAGTCTTGAGCAGCTGTTCCGGCAACGAGTTTTGTTTTATTCCAATTGAAAAAGTTATAGGTAGGCTTGGCCAAAAGGAAAAGGCCATCTCCATAAGAACCAGCCCAAAGATTCTGGTCGCGATCGAAAAACAAGCGAGTGACCGAACGTTTGGTAAAACCTTCGGGATGTTGGACTGTTTTACCGAGCGGATTGACATCATTGATCTGGATAGGAAAGCGGCTATCGTCATAAGTAAAGCGATAAGCGCCCCCATCTTGAATACCGAAGCATACGGTTTGCTGTAGGTTGGCGGTTACGGATAAAATACGGGTATTGGGCGTATGTAAATCTGATTGAGAAAACCATTGTCCGCGTTTCCATTTAGCACTATAGATAAATAAGCCATCCGCTGTTGCAGCCCAAACGTTGCCTTGTGCATCTTCATAAAAATCGTGTATCCGTACATACGGTTTTTCTTTGCATTTTTGTGCCAGCAGTTGGTAGGGTTCCAGTGTTTCGCCTCGTATCCGATAGACCGTTAACCCTGCATTTTGAGTGCCTACCCATAACCAGCCCCGTTTATCTTCGTACAAAGTGGTAATCATATTGGAGCGTAACCCGGGTAAGTTATGCGTCGTGAATTGTTGAAAAGTACCTGTTTCCTTATGAAAACGATAGATACCTAATCCATTCGCCGACACCCACAGCACATCAGGCTGTTTGGAAGTCGTGATACAACCCACATCCATTTTATATTGGCCGCCACTACTTGCCAAAATAGGGTAGTGTGTAAACGATTCGAGCGAACGGTTGTATTTACTGATTCCTTGACGGGAAGAAACCCACAGCGTGCCTGTCTGATCAACGAGTAGTGCTTGAATATAGTTGCCTAATAATCCGTTGGGTACTTGTGTGTCATATTTAAAATTCTTGAATACAGTTCCATCAAAACGACTTAAGCCATTCTCTGTAGCAATCCAAATAAAGCCTGTTTGATCTTGGGCTATATCCTGAATATTGTTGAAAGCCAATCCTTGTTGCCATTGGTAATTATATTGCTGATAAACAGCACTATCAATGGCACAAAAAGCAGATAGCGGCCACCAAAGCCATTGAAGCACTATATAGATTCGTGTTGCCATACATGTAAAGCAGGGCATTAAACATACAGCTTTTTTGCGTCATCTGGAAATGGAAATGAGTGCGTTTTAAGTTTTAAGTGGTAAGTTATAAGTTATAGGTAATACGTTATAAGAACGAACAATTTCAGTAATCATTTCGAGTTAACTGTTAATTGTGTAAAAAAAATCACTTTTTTGATAGTTATTGTGTAAAGGTAAAATTCGATATGACACTATCGTCGCTTAAAAATGAACTAACTATTGCAAAAAAATAATGGAAAAAAATGCCTCAATTGAGGCATTTTTTTATCAATCTCCATAAAGGTAAATTTCTGCGATGCTTATAAAAGGATCCCGATTACTGTCGGGCAATACTATTTTCAAGTAGCGGCCAGATAGGGTAGAAGATGAATTGCTTATCAGGGTCTCTATATTATCTTTCCCTGAAACAAATTCTGATTCGCCGATTTTTGTCCAGGATGATGCCTGTGCATCAGGGTCTGGCCCAACGAAGTATTGGATTGTTTTTGCATCACTATTGCCAGGCCGCCTATAGGTATCTATTTTGGCAATCTTCTTGGGCGATTTCATATCAATGATGGCCCAGTGGGGAAGAGGTGCATTTCCTCCATCCCATTGCGAATGCCAATAAGTGCCTAGATTGTCATCGAGCAACATGTTCTTACCACCTCCATCGCTGGCTGTTTCATCAGAAACCGCCAGTACGCTCCAATCACTTCTGTCATATTTGTATATCGTGGGAAAGCTTCCTTCATATGGTGTCCAATCTGTAGCGAATGTATCGATAGCAGATTCTTCCGGGATAAACGATGAGGAAAATTCGAAGCTCGATCCGGCCTGCGCATTGGGGCAGATGATGCGCTGCTCTGCGGGATCTAATCTGACGGTTTTTGTAGTGCCATCATTGGTGGTATACCTGATATCCGTCCATGTCATACCTTCTATTGCACTGAACCAATCGATTACGCCCCCACTTTCTGCTAAATCAACGCTTTTCACTTTTCTGTTTACTAACGAGCTTTGATAAAAATCACCATAAGAGTTGCCAAAGCCTGTTAGATATAACGAACTATGTCCGAAATTATCCCTCGTTTTTACTTCAAAGGTATAAGCGCCTTCCGGTAAATCGGGAACATTGACGTAAAAACTATCCAAACCGTTAGTGGGAGAAACAGGAATGATCAAGGAGTCCGACCTGGAATTCCAATACAAATCAACACTTTTCACGTTTGGCGCGTTTTCTAACCAAAATGCAAACTGAACACGGCCCTTACCAGCAATAAACTGTATGGAGTCTGCTTTAGGCGCGTAGATTATTTCTCCATTTTTGATATATTCTTCATGGATATCCATATAGCTTTCACAGGAAATCGTGAAAACGGCTGATAAAAACATGAATATTTTATATGACTGTTTCATTTTTTTTGATTTTATTTCTTCTAACTACTGTACTTCTCCAAACACGTCGATTTCCGCAGGGTGGGTGAATGTTGTTCCTCCCCAAGTGGATAATATTTTTATCCGGATATAGCGTGCTGGGAGTAAGTCTAATGGAAAAGCAAACTCATGTCCTTCTTCTGCCAAAGCGATATCCTCATCGTTAGAGGTGCCTACCGGAAGCCCGGATGGTTTGATGATCTCACAATCCATTACTTTAGTCCACCCACTCCAATCTCCATTTTGAGCAGGTTTTGTTGCTGAAACATATACTTCGAATTGCTTAGGATTCCCCCAATTGTAGTAATCGCTACTAAAAAGCCGCTGAAACATGACAATCCGGCTAAGTTTTGCGTTAACACCTAGGTCGATCGTAAAAGGCGCTGGAATAGACGAGTTTGCCGAATGGCCAAAGGTTTCCGTATCATCGTCAATTAGAAAATTATCCGTCCCTTCCCAATTTGTGAAACTGGCATCGCTGCCGAGTTTCATGATAGACATGTCTGTTTTGGGGATTTCCTCTTCAAACAAAGGTACAATTGTCTTAGCGATCGTGTCGGAATAGTTTCCCCATTGATCACTCACAATGACGGCAAACTGCCTTGATTGCGGTGCAAATCCACGTATGGATTGCATCATCGTGTCCGCTTCGGATGAAGATATTCGCCTGGTAACCATTTGACCAATAGAATCTGCCGCAAGAAATTCAAAAACAACAGGAGCTTTCAGTTCATTTGACCACTGAAATTGGGCTCCTCCAAAGTCGCTGATGATTTTCATACTCTTCCCTACGGCGCTGAGTGGCGATTCCAAAGGGGTGAACGATACTTTCACCGGGTCTGATAATTCCAACGCTCGATTGAATACGTAGACGTCTGCCGTATGCTCCAACATATCATTCAAACCAACAATCGCTAATTTATTATCATAAAAAGAAGAGGAAACCTCTTGTTTTTTTCCGTTGGAAAGGGTGTAAACAGCCTTCACACCCAGTATATCCTCCGAACTGGGTATACGATAAGTGATATTTGCCCCACCAGGCATCGCTTCTACGGACACGTCGGTAATGACGCCCGGTTTTCCTAAGCTCTCGCTGGTTGGAACCAAATTATTCTCCGTAGTACATGACCCTAAAATCAATACTAAAAATAGAACTATATATATCCGTTTCATGATCGGTTCTTTTAGAAATTCGTGAAAAAAACTACCATCCTGGGTTTTGAACAAGGAGTGGATTATTGACAAGATCGTATTCGGGTATCGGTGCAAAATAATCCCTATATGTAAATTGCTGTACATACAGCGTAGTAACCGTATAATACTCATTAACGTCGCTTGCCGACACATTCCATCCTTGGATGAGCCGGGTCTGTTCCCGCACTGCCGTTTTCCACCGGTGGCTATCCCAGAAATAATGCCCTTCGCAAGCTAATTCAATTTTACGTTCTTGTTGTATGATCTGGCGCATGCCGTTTTTGGTGGTCGGCTTGCCTGGGTTATTTGAATATTGTTCCCAGCTTTCTACAACTCCTTTTAAACCAGCTCTTTCCCGAACAAGGTCAATGTATTTGTAAACTTCGGCATCAGGTGCTCCTTTACTTTCATTCAGCGCTTCAGCGTAAAAGAGATATAAATCGGCTAGACGCATATCAGGGAATGGAAATGTTTCATAAGAAACACTATTTGCGTCTCTGAATTGTGTGTTCATGGAAACCAATTTTTTAGGCCAATATCCCGTGGCATTGTAATCGCCTGGATTAAATACCGAAGAAAACTCGCCAAACCTGTTTTTGGGATACAGTGCATCCAAATCATTCTCAGGCTCGTTACGATATGAATTACCCCACCATTTTCCTCGATCAAACCCTAACGTAGCATAGAAACGAGGCTCTCTATCAAAATTTAAAGACGCCGTTTGCTCTCCTTTTTGTATCAAAAGCGCATGTTCGTCATCTCCAACCCGGATATTGTACCGATTGGCATAGTCATACTCGATGTCTTCAGCTATAGGTACGCCGTTTTTGGAATAGAATTCCTCTACGGTAGCTAAACTCACGCTCATTCTACCGCTCGATGAAGAAGATGTTCCTTGCTCAAAACGGGGTAACGCTGGGGATTGTAATCCTGAATTTACCGGATACGAAGAGTTTCCCCAAACTAACTCCACATTCCATCGTTCACTAACACTGCTGCGCAATGTGTTTATCCGTCTGGTTGTTTCCGATATCGGTTTAGACGTCACATAATCTTGCGGCTGGTAGAGGCGTATACCGGCTTGTTCACATACCTCAATTGCTTCTTTACAAGCTACTGCTGCACTATCCCATCGGGTAGCATCATAAGTTTGATTAAAGAAAGGTTCTCCATCTTCGTTGACGAAACTGTTGTAGTCGGTATTTCCGTTAAATAGCGGGCTAGCCCAATATACCAATACCTTTGCTTTGAGCATGTAAGCTGCTGATTTTGTAAATCGTCCTAGTTGAGTTGATGTAGCTTGAATGAACAGCGGTAGGGCATCGCTGGCTATGACTTCATCGATCAGCTCCATTACGTAGGTAAAGCAATCGTCTATCTTCTCGCGGGTAACCCGAACGCCTGAAGTGGATTCATTTACCGGAAGACTTTCTCTCAAAGGGGTTATTGGCCCATAAAACGTAATGAGATAGAAGTGCATGTAAGCTTTGATCAACTTGACCTCCGCAATCATTCGCTCTTTTTCATATCCGTTCAAATCCTGTACACCGCCCACATTTTCCAAGAACGTGTTACATTCCCTTATTCCGGCATACAAGGAACGAATCATATCGCCTTTGCCGCCCCAATAATCTATCCGATTAGATGTCGCACTATTTTTACCCAGTCCAAACTGCATGCCTCCCGATGTCTGTCCTTCTTTATTGAAACACATTTCCAATGCGCCAAAAATGCCCGGGTTTTCATTCCAGCCCGCAGATTTCGGCATTCCCCAATAACAGGTTGCCAAGTATTGTTCGGTGGTATATCTGTCAGAAAAGGCGTTGTCCAAAGTTGCAATGTTGTCTGGTACTACATCCAGGTAATTGCATGAGCTGATCGTTAGCAGTATAACGAACGAACATATATGTTTTTTAAACGTTGATTTCATGTTACTTTCCATGTGTTATAAACTTACTGTCAATCCTAGGTTGATTACACGTTGTACAGGATATCCCAATCCATTTCCAGCCATTTCCGGATCCCACAACTTAAATACGCTCCAACAAGCCAGGTTGGTTCCACTGGCATACACCCTCAGATTTCGCACGTAGAATCTTTTAGTCATTGTTTGAGGTAATGTATAGCCGATTTCGACAGATTTCAAGCGTAAAAAAGTCGCATCTTGCATAAACCACGTGCTCTGTTGCCTGTTATTCTCAATTTCGTAATTTGCGAGTCTTGGCCATAAAGCATATACGTCTTTATTCTCGGCCGACCAATAGCTGTCGGCAAAGGCCTGTATGACTGCATTATTTCCTATCAGACCATCGTCTTCACCGCTTATGCCCGAGTTGCCGTCTAGGAATGGTGTTGTTTTCTTCAAATCGATCCAAAATGATTGACGGGCCGACCCTTGGAAGAAAAAAGATACATCAAATGCTTTATACCCCATGGACAAACCGAATCCGTAGTTGATTTCCGGAGTGGTAGGAAAGCCAATAGGGACCTTATCCAGATCGGTGATGTGCCCGTCGCCATTGATGTCTTTGTATTTAATATCACCGGCCATATACGAACCGAATTGAGTGGGCGAATTTTCAACTTCCTTATCGTCTACAAAGAGGCGTTCTGCTACGAATCCCCACTGTTGACTTAACGGTTGCCCAACTTTTGATAACCAGGGTGTCGCCGAATAGTCTGGCTCTTCCCATTCGATGGCTTTACTTGTGGCATAAGTGAATGTGCCGCGCCCGGTAAACCAAAGGTCAGAGCTAACGACCTTTTCATAGTTCATTTCTGCGTCAATTCCCTTGCCTTCACCTTTACCGAGATTGGCTTTCACGTCAGGGATAATTCCCATCGTTGCCGGAATAACACGGTTCAGGAGTATGTTTTCCCTTCTTTCCTTAAAGAATTCGATGGTTGTAGATAGACCGCCAACAGTAGTGGCCTCCAATCCGATATTCGCCTTATAAGCTGTTTCCCAACCGATTCTATCATTAGCATATCTGGAGATACTGATCCCTAGTGGATTGTAGTTTAATTGGGTGCCCCAGTTTACCAAGCGGCCGGCATTCATGTTCACCTCAGATAGGTAGTAGAAGCGGTCATAGCCACTTCCGATACCATCGTTGCCTACCAATCCGTAAGTACCTCTGATTTTCAATTGGCTGAATATGTTTTTCATCGGCTCGAAGAAAGGTTCGTTGGACACCATCCAAGCAAGACCGGCCGAGGGGAAAAATCCCCAGCGATTATTCTTCGAAAAACGTTCAGAACCGTTGTAGCCAAAATTAAATTCGGCAAAATACCTGGAGTCATAGTTGTAGGTTAAACGTCCGGAAACCCCCATATTGCGGCTGGGTAGTGATAGTTGCAGATTGTCTGAAATGCCTGTTTTTTGACTTCTCATGGTGTATACCAACAAGCCTCCTAAGTTATGGACGTCATGGAATGTCCGGTTATAGTCGACCGCACTTTCCAAATAAAAGACGGTGTTGATATATCTTTCGCGTGGGATATAATTGATGTATTCGGTGCCTTCGGCAGGATTCAAGCGTCGCAACTTATAAGTTTGATTTGTTAAATTGTACGATTGCAAATCATAATAGAAAGGGAAATATTGCCTGTCAACCGTATATTCCGAGTAGCGGTTCATATTAAATAAAGCTCGTGCCTTCAGACCTTGGGTTACTGCAGATAAATCCTGTTTAAGTTCAAATTGGGTTAATGCCTGATTTTTACTATAATCCCGATACCCTTTTAGTGACTCTGCATAGGGGTTGGTGTATGCGGCATTGCCATAATTTCCGAACAGAATATGTTTTGCATACGCAAACTGCTCGTCAGGTTCATAATAGGGCTTAAAAAGTACAGGGTTTGCTTGCATAACCTTATTGTACATTTGTGCTCCGCCATCTATCGGACCTGTGTATTCATCGAAAGTCACATTCAGGCGAAGTATCAATTCTGTTGTATTGGTTACATTGACATTTACATTGGAACGGGCCGCATATTTTGTCAGGCTAATATTTGAGTTAAAATTATTCCGATTATCGACTTTCATATTCCCATTATCTTGTGTCACATTTGCGGCCACGTAGTACCTAGCTACTTTTCCACCTCCACTGAGACTTAAGTTGACCCGCTGATTGGAAATCACATCATCAAACATGACGTCATACCAGTTCGTAGCAGGAAAGATATCGGGATACTGCCCGCGTTCGGTCATGATGACTTTCTCCTGGGAATAGATGGGTATACCCAGTGGATCGCGGGTTTTGATCGCCTCATTATGCATGCGCATAAAGGTTACCGGGTCTGCAATATCTATTCGTTTGGTAGGGGACGAGAATGAATTTTCAGCCCTGACGTTGATCTGGACTTTTCCTTCCTTTCCTTCCTTGGTTGTTACGGCAATAACACCGTTGGCTCCGCGGGCGCCGTACAACGCTGTTGCTGTAGCGTCTTTCATGATCGAAAAACTAGCTATATCGTCTGTGTTCAGACGAGCTAAATCCTCCGTGGTAAGCTCTACTCCATCGATGAGAATCAATGGGTCCTTTTTTGCGTCAGCTCCAAAAGTGGTAATCCCCCGTATGAAGAAGCTCGCATTGTCCCTCCCGGGCTCGCCGCTTTGCTGATACGATATCAGTCCAGCAACACGGCCCGCAAGGGCGGTGGTCAGGTTGCTACTGGGTACCCTCAATTCACTTGGTTTGACTGTGGTAATTGAGCCTAATACACTTTCCTTTTTTTGTTTACCGAAAGCAACGACAGTTACTTCTTCCAATGCACTCTCTTTGAATTCGAGCACAATATTCAGAACTTTTTGTCCGGTATAGGTTACTTCTTTTGGAACCATTCCGATGTAGGTAACAACCAATACCGTATTGAGCGGAATATCATCCAATACGAAATTGCCAGATTCATCGGCCATAGCTCCCCGAGTACTCCCTTTCACGGTAATCGTTGCTCCAGCAACTACATCCCCGGCTTCATCGGTTACGTTACCCGTTACCCTCTGTTGATTCTGCTGCTGCGTCTGCAGGTAAATTGGTTCAGCTTTCAAATGAATGGCAGGTGAAGAACTAAGAGTTAGAAAATAAAATAAGATCACCGGCTTACTTCGTTTTCTCGTAAGATACTTTCTCATAAACAGTTTAATTAATTGGTTATTAATTGGTTATTATGTGGTTATATGGTTAATGGTAGCTGTTTGATCATAGTTGATGAATAACTGGGTTCATAAAAAAAGGTTAATAAGACACTTTATTGATTAATGGGCTTTCTCATAGAAAGTTTAATTAATTGGTTATTATGTAGTTATATGGTTAATCGCAGCTATTTGATCACGTAGATAGTTGATGAATCGGCTGAGTTCATAAAAAAAGGTTAATAAAACACTTTATTGGTTAATGGGAATAAATGTATAGATAATTTGTTAAAATGCAAAAAAAAAGAAAGAGGTCAGATGTGTATGATTATCCGTTTACGCACCTGTTATATAGAGAGTTAATCAGAAGGAAATCAGAACTTGAGAGAGAAAAAAGTAAGATCAAAACTAAAAAAAATCGTTTTAGCAAACTATATAATTTCAAATTAAATCTATAAATTGCACAACTGACTAGAGCTAACTAACTATATGAAGACAATTGAAATTCAGGAACAACAGCAGGAGTACGATGCGATTGTTGTAGGATCCGGTGCTGGTGGGGGTATGGCGGGCTATGTGCTGGCCAAAGCAGGGTTAAAAGTATTGATGTTAGAAGCGGGCCCTTTTTTTGATCCCGCGAAAGATGCCCTTCAATTACGGTGGCCATGGGAATCGCCCCGTAGAGGCGCATCTACCATCCGGCCATTTGGTGATTTTGATGCCGCCTTTGGTGGTTGGCAGTTGGAGGGCGAGCCTTATTCGACCGTTGCTGGTACTGATTTCCAATGGTTTCGTGCCCGGATGTTGGGAGGACGGACCAATCACTGGGGGCGTATTTCGTTACGCATGGGGCCAGACGACTTTAAGCCGAAAGATGGTGTAACCGATGCTTGGCCAATCACGTATGAGGAGGTGAAACCGTTTTACGATAAAGTAGATCGAATGATCGGTGTATACGGTACGGTAGAAGGGCTTCCCAATGAACCGGATGGTATTTTCTTAAAACCACCAAAGCCGCGTTTAAACGAATTATTTATTAAGCAAGGAGCAAAGAAGGCTGGTGTAACCGTTATTCCAGGCCGGGGTTCCGTGTTAACCGAAGCACTGCCAGGTGTAGAAGGTAGGGGTACTTGTTTTTTCTGTGGCCAGTGCGGCCGGAGCTGTAAGGTATATGGCGACTTTTCTTCTTCTTCTTGCTTGGTTATCCCAGCTATGAAAACCAATAATTTAAAAGTGGTTGACAATGCCATGGTGCGCGAAGTGTTAACCAATGATGAAGGTTTGGCTACGGGAGTATCTTACGTGAGCACCACCGATATGAAGGAATACAGCGTTCGGGGAAAGATGGTGATCTTAGGGGCAAGTGCATGTGAGTCGGCCCGTCTCATGCTCAATTCCAAATCGAAAGCCCATCCCGGTGGTTTGGGCAATAGCAGTGGCTTGGTAGGACGTTACTTGCATGATTCTACGGGCTCCAGTATGTTTGGATTCCTGCCTCAATTGCTCGAACGGAAACGTTATAATGAAGATGGAACAGGTAGTGTACACATCTATTCGCCTTGGTGGTTAGATAATAAAAAGCTGGATTTTCCGCGAGGCTATCACATTGAATATGGAGGTGGTTTGCACATGCCTTCGTATGGCTTCCTGAATTGGGTGCCTGAAGTAAATGGCATGGTGCCTACCAAAGATGGTTCGATGAAAGACCAAGGGGGATATGGTGCTTCCTTGAAAAGCGATTACCGTCGTTTTTATGGGGCTAATGTGGGTATGGCAGGAAGAGGAACGGCTTTAGCACATAAAGATAACTATTGTGAAATCGACCCCAATAAGGTAGATAAATATGGTATTCCAGTACTGCGGTTCCATTATAAATGGGGGCGTGAGGAAGTGGCACAAGCCAAACACATGCAAGAGACTTTTAAAGAGGTCATGCATGAAATGGGCGCCATTGTGACTTCACCGACATACGGTCCCGATACCTCTTATGGTTTGGAGGCACCAGGAAAAATTATACACGAAGGCGGAACGGTACGCATGGGCGACGATCCAAAAACTTCCGTACTGAATAAATGGAACCAATCGCACGATTGCAAAAATTTATTTGTGGTTGATGCAGGACCTTTTGTGCAGCAGGGGGATAAAAATCTAACGTGGACTATTTTAGCCCTGTCTATGCGGGCGGCAGAACATATTTTGGAACAGAGAAGTAAACTAAACGTCTAATAACGATGGATAGAAGAGAATCAATCAAGGTTTTAGGCCTCACCGCTGTTGGTACAGGGATCTTATTGGAGTCTTGCCAAACAGGTAGTTCAGAAAAGGAAACAGCGGCAGCTCATGAAATTAAGAAACTGCCGGGAGTACAGGAATTTGAGTATGAACGAAATAACAAGCTCAACAGCGAGCAGTATTTTGACGAACATGAAATGGCAACCATTACGGTTTTGGCCGACATCATCATCCCCAAAGACGAATACTCTGAAAGTGCCTCTAAAGCCGGTGTGCCCGATTTTATTGAATTTATGGTTAAAGATATTCCTGATTATAAGTTACCTATGCGGGGAGGCTTAAAATGGCTGGATATACAATGCCTCAAACGTTACGATAAAGTGTTCGTTGCATGTGATCAAAAGCAGCAGTTGGCTATGGTCGATGAGATTGCATACCCGCAGAAAGCTAAGCCGGAGATGCAGCAGGGGGTGGCGTTTTTTAGTTTAATGCGGAACCTAACAGCATCGGGTTTCTTTACCAGTGAAATAGGCGTGAAAGACATTGGTTATATGGGCAATAGACCTGGCCCATGGGAAGGTGTTCCTGCCGATGTGCTGAAGCAGTATGGTTTTACCGAAGATGTATAAACAGCATCAATCTGCTCAATTGTAATATTTTTATTAACATTTTGGAGGTTTATATAACAGGTCTTATCTTTGTATCATCATAATTTAGGTTTATAATTGGTTAATAAGGCTTCCAATCTCCCCGATTGGAGGCCTTTGTTTTAGTGTTTTCTGCCACTCATCTTCCACTGGCCGTTGGTTTTGCGATGAGATAAGACGTTGGTAGTATAAAGTATTGATGTTGCGTTCTAGCGTTTCTACTCCCCAGTTTTGTTCAGCAGCTTCTTTTAGATAATAATGTCTCGCTTTATAATCAGCAACTCTCATTATCAATCTATTATGGCTCCAGTTCAATTTTCTACAAAGTTTGTAGAAAATCTCTTCATCGGGAAATGTCGAGTAGAATTGTTTGAAATTGTACAATGTTGCAGGAGAATATCCCTTTCCAAATCGGGCTGTTAACGCCTCAGAAAGCTTCTTTATAACAGATTTGCCGTATTCTGCGCGGTCATACCCTTCCAATTCATTCTCCACAATCCGCTTACCTGCCAACCAATAAGCCTCTACCATAGCCGTATTGATTGCCTGATATGTCTTACTGCGTCCTTCTTCTATAATCTTTATAACATCTGAAATCACTGCTTCCATAGGTTGTCTTAATTAATTGTTTCAATCTAAATATTCGGATATGAAATTCGGCGTTTTATAAAATGCCCACTCTCGAATTTCATATGGTTCGTTTTTATTGGCTCCTTGTAATGATGTAAAATTACTAAAAAAAATAGTATTAACGATGTGCAATTAAGAAGAATAACGTACAAGAATGTACATGCCAGCATGCGATGAGGTGATTGGGATTTCAAGATTGTTTTAAACACCGTTCCTTTATTATAATCAAATTACTCATTTGTGTATCATCAAAAATGAGATAATTTGAAGAATAACTGAGCGAAGCAACCTTCCTTTCAAGGAATACATTAACTATCTTCGCAAGGAAAGTGTTTGCATCAAGCATGCGCATTGGTTACGCTAATCCAACAAAGAACATGAACTTAAAAAACTTACTTGCGTATATCCTTTTAATCTGCTCTGGCATCATGGCTTCTGCACAAAATGTTCCAGCCAATATTCCAGGCGATTTTGCCGATCCATCCATGATTCGCAGTGGAGATACGTATTACGCCATTGGTACATCCAGCGAGTGGGCACCGCATTTTCCTATTTTTAAGTCGACCAACCTAAGCGATTGGCAGCAAACCGGCTTTGTGTTCGATCAGGCGCCTGCATGGACGAAAGCTTCTTTCTGGGCACCAGAGTATTATTTTCACAAGGGAACATACTACGTTTACTATACCGCTAGAAGAAAAAGCGATGGTGTTTCGTGCATCGGCGTGGCCACTTCCAAATTTCCTGATCACGGTTTTATCGACCATGGGATTATTATTGCCCATGGTAAAGAAGCCATCGATGCTTTTGTATATAACGATAATGGCCAACTCTATATCAGCTGGAAAGCCTATGGTTTGGATAAAAGACCCATTGAGATTTTAGGCAGTAAACTATCAGATGATGGCCTTTCCTTGGTGGGTGAACCATTTATGATGTTAAAAGATACCAAAGGGCAAGGCATAGAGGGGCAAAGCATGCTGAAACAAGGCGACTATTATTACCTGTTTTACTCGGCCGGTGCTTGCTGTGGCATTGAATGTTCTTACCATGTCAATGTGGCCCGCTCGAAAACCATTACCGGGCCTTATGAAGATTATAACCAAAATCCGATCCTCACGAACCGCGATGGTTGGAAGTGTCCGGGCCATGGTACTTTTGTACATAACCAAAAAGGAGAAACTTTCTATATCTATCATGCATACCGTGCAGCCAGTCATGTATTTACCGGTAGAGAAGGGTTGGTATCTCCATTACGTTGGACAGATAGTGGTTGGCCGGCGTTTGATGGGCAGTTGTTAACACAACAGCATCTCGTAGATATGCGTGCTGATTTTGCACAGAAACACGCTCCGATTTATTGGCAATGGGATTTTAGGCATATGCAACCCGTAATAGATGCAAGTCAAGGAAAATTAGACTTATCTGGAAGTTACGATGCGCAGGACCTGGCGGGAGTAGCCATTACGGTGCGGCCGTATAGCAGCGCTTATGAAATCCAAACCTCCGTATTGAATACGAATGATGCTGACAAAGGTTTGATTGTATATGGAGATGTTTCTGCATCGGTGGGCATTTCCGTGCATGGAACTCAGGTGACTTTTTGGGCAATCAAAGATAGTAAAAAAGAAGTGTTGCAAGAGGCTACCTTGCCATCGACCTCATTACCGGTCTATTTAAAATTGAAAGTTTTTCCAGATTTTACATGTCGGGTCTATTGGAAGCAACAAGCCGGTTGGCAAGCGCTTACCACCAATAACGAAGCTTATTCGATCCAGTTCCTTCCACCTTGGGATCGCAGTCCACGCCCTGGTTTACATGTTGCTGGCAAGCCACAGGAAAAAGGGAGTTTTGGCTTTTTTGAAATCTTATATCATTAATACCATTTAACAGCGTAATTAATAATAAATACAGTACCCATGTTCATGGAGTCGGGACGCCTTTACTAATAGCGGACACCTAAAAATGGTAAAATGTCAGTATCAAGCGCTTTTTAGATTCATCTATTTTTTATTAGCTTTGCCGGCAACCAATTGGCTCGACATATCTTGGGGACCGACGAAAATAATAAAGAACGGGAATTGCTCATTCACATAAAGAATGGGAGTCAATTGGCTTTCGGACATCTTTTCGAACAATATCATCCTTTTGTATATGCTTTCAGCCTTCGAATGACACATTCAAAAGAACTGGCAGAAGAAATCGTGCAGGAAATATTTTTAAAAATTTGGTTAGATAAAGAACGCTTAGACGGCATAGATCATTTTGCAGCCTATCTCAATCGAGTTGTAAGAAATCATTGTTTCAATGTACTTCGAAAGCTGGCATTGGAAGCAAAGCATATGTCGAAACATCTAATAAGCTTCAACGAAATTGACTGCAGTACTATGGAGAATTTGGAATATGAAGATGTCAAGCGAATGTTGGATGATGCTGTCGAATCCCTCCCGATGCAACAGAAGCGCGTATACCAACTCTGTCACCAAGAAGGATTAAAATATGAAGAAGTTGCCGAACGGATGAACCTATCTCCGCAGACGGTACATGCTTATATGAAAGAAGCATTACGTAAAATTAGAGTACACTTTCAGCGGCATGCTATTTCCTATGTTACTTTTTTGATTATCTTAATCTTAGTATAAAAAAGTAAAAAATATTTTATTTCAATACCCCTTGTTTTCTTTGGCATGTGTCAATATCAATAAAAGTGCCAATGAACCGTGAACACCCTAGGCTACGCGAACTATTTTTAGGTTATTTAGAAGGAAGCTTATCTGCATTGGATCAACAGGAGTTCTGGAGTTATGTAGATGACCCTGCTTTTGAGCAAAGCATGAAGCAGATCTTGTCTGAACGGTTTGGTGAAGAAGATATGCCCGTTCATTTAAGTAAAGATAAGCAGAGGCAATTACTTGCACATATCTATCAATATGCAGATGGTGTTGTGCCCGTCAAGTCGCGAAGTCGCTTCCATTGGTTGCCTTATGCTGCGGCTGCTCTTGCAATAGCGATCATGGCCACTTTAATTTTGTATTCAATAATGGGCGGAAACATGTTCCGCGACAACAGAAGCGCGTTAGTTGTTAAGGAAGACGTTCTCCCATTAGGTAATAAAGCAACCTTGACACTGGCAGATGGTCGAGCCTTCGATCTGAGCGAATCGAAATCCGGTATTGTGATGAATGATAACCATGTGGTGTATCGCGATGGAACGCATGAAGTTGTCGAATTGCCAACAAATACCATTCAGCAATTAGTTTTAACTACCCCCAGAGGCAGTACTTATCAATTAACTTTGCCCGATGGGAGTCTCGTGTGGCTTAATGCCGGTTCGACATTAAAGTATCCGTCGACGTTTAACGATCAGGAACGTTTAGTGGTACTTGAAGGGGAAGCTTTTTTTGAAGTGAGTAAATCACAGGCTCCTTTTCGTGTACAGAGCACGCATCAAACGGTTGAAGTATTAGGTACTTTATTTAATGTATCGGCTTATACTGATGAACATACCACGCAGACAACATTAGTCGAAGGGAGCGTGCAGGTGGTGGATGCGCATATGAAGAGCCGCAACCAATTGATACCGGGACAGCAAAGTACGCTACAAAAAAATGGGCTCGTTGAGATTAAAAAGGTAGATATGGAGCAGTATATTGCTTGGAAAGACGGGTTGTTTTATTTCCAAAAAACTCCTTTCGATGATATGATGCGGCAGATATCCAAATGGTATGATGTAGATGTCGTATATAAGAGTACCATACCAAATTATACATTCAGTGGAAGGATGGGCCGAAACTTGTCGTTGATGACTGTTTTAGAACTGCTCAATGTTTCAAGTGTACAAGTAAAGCTTGTGAATAATCAGTTAATTGTAAAGTAATAATCTAAAAAATAGGAGGAAAGTATGAAAGAAACATAAACGATTTTACAAACAAATGGGAAGTGCCGCGAACACTTCCCGGATGTTTAGACTGAACCAGTAATATCACATTAAACCAGTTAATTTAATATCTAAACATACAAACTTAATGATAAATTATGGATTTTCCCTAGGTGACGAACCAAAACGCCCTAAGGAAGAGATTAACCAATTATTGCGTATAATGAAATTATTATCGCTGCTCTTGCTATGGTCTTGCCTGCATCTGAGTGCGGGAACGCTCGCACAGACTATTAGCTTACAGGTAAAGGAGCAACCCTTAGCAACGGTGTTAAAGGCAATTGAAAAACAAAGTGGGTATCATATTCTGTATAACGACCAGTACATCGATGCTCATGTTCGTGTTTCGTTACAGGCAGAAAACCGCCCACTTGAAGAGGTGTTAGACCGTTTGCTCACTCCTCAATCGTTAACCTTTCTTATCAAAGAAAAAAACATCGCGATACGCAGGTTACTTGCGGAACATCGCCAGAAGGAAAGTGCCACCATCATGACTCAACAGCGTCTCATTTCAGGAAATGTAACGGATGAGCATGGATCTCCATTAGCAGGTGTAACGGTGGCAGTGAAACATACTTCCATACAAGTCATGACCGATGTTAATGGGAAATTTCAATTGAAACTAGAAGGCGAGGGGCAGGTCTTAATATTCAGTGCTGTTGGTTTTGTGCCAGAAGAGGTTTCATTGAAAAACGAAACAACAGTAGATGTAACCTTAAGAACCTCTACCGATGATTTAGATGAGGTTGTGGTCGTAGGTTTTGGCACACAAAAGCGAACAGATATGATCGGCTCGGTGGTGTCAGTTAAACCAACTGATTTAAAGGTCCCTTCTAGCAATTTAACAACGGCTTTTGCTGGAAGGGTAGCTGGTATGATTGCCTACCAACGAAGTGGTGAACCAGGGTTGGACAATGCCGACTTCTTTATTCGGGGAGTAACGACATTTGGCTACAAAGTAGATCCTTTAATCCTCATTGACAACGTGGAGGTGACTACTACAGACCTAGCGCGTTTGCAGGTAGATGATTTGGCCAGTTTTTCCATTATGAAAGATGCCACTGCCACGGCTATTTACGGAGCTCGTGGTGCAAATGGTGTCATATTGGTGACAACCAAGAAAGGGGAGCAAGGGAAAACAAAACTCTCATTTAGGCTAGAAAACTCATTTTCATCACCCACCCGGAATGTTGAATTGGCAGATCCGGTTACTTATATGAAATTGAATAATGAAGCCATCTTAACGCGCGACCGCACGGCTGCCATTCAATATCCCCTTTCACAGATTGGCAATACGGTGCCTGGAGCAGATCCGTACCTGTATCCAGCGGTAGACTGGCGTAAAGAGCTCATTAAAGATTATACGTCTAATCAACGGGCCAATCTCAGCATTAGTGGTGGAGGCAAAGCAGCACGATATTACGTATCTGGTGCTTTTAACCAAGATAATGGTGTCTTAAAAGTGCCTGAAAAAAGCAATTTTAATAATAATATTAACTTGAAAACCTATTCGTTAAGGGCCAACGTAGATATGGACTTAACCCGCACTACTCAATTTATCGTACGATTAAATGGTTCATTTGATGACTATAATGGTCCGGTAGACGGAGGTACATCAATTTATCGAAAGATTATGCGGACAAGCCCTACTTTATTTGCCCCTTATTACCCTGCTGGAGAATCCTATCGCTTGGTTAATCATATCCTATTCGGCAATGCAGAAAGTGGAAATTACCTGAATCCCTATGCCGATTTGGTAAAGGGATATAAAGAAAGTTCCCGTTCTATGATGCTGGCCCAGCTTGAACTTAAACAAGACCTTTCTTTTATAACGAAAGGACTGAGTTTTCGGTCGTTAGCCAATACAACTCGGAATGCCTTTTTTGATGTAAGTAGGCAATATCGACCATTTTTCTACGAATTATCGAATATCAATCCACTGACAAACGAATATAATTTGCAAATCCTAAACGAAAACGATGGAACGGAATACTTAGATTACGGTGAAGGAACGAAAACCATTAACACCGTTTTCTATATGGAGAATGCATTCAACTATTCGAGGACATTTGCCGATAAGCATAACCTCAGTGGATTGGTGGTGCTGACACTCAGAAATCGATTGGATGGTAATGCTGGTAGCCTGCAAACATCTTTGCCGTACCGTAATATGGGCGTATCTGGTCGCCTAACGTATAGTTACAACACCCGATATTTTGCTGAATTCAACTTTGGTTATAATGGTTCAGAACGATTTCATATCTCTAAACGATACGGCTTTTTTCCTTCAGCAGGTTTGGCTTGGAGTGTATCGAACGAAAAATTTTGGGAACCCTTTAAGGAAACAGTATCCAACTTAAGACTAAGAGCGACCTATGGCGTCGTTGGTAATGATGCGATCGGTTCAGGTCGTTTTCTTTACCTTTCTGAAGTGAACATGAATGCTTCCAATCGGGGAGCTGTATTTGGAACAGACCGAACATATTCCAAAGATGGAATTTCCATGGTCCGATATGCCAATAGTGACATCACCTGGGAACGGGCCTATAAATCCAATTTCGCTCTCGAACTCGGATTGTTTAATAAAGTGCAGCTGATGGCCGAATACTTTGAAGAGAACCGTACGGATATCTTAATGGCACGGGCAGATATCCCATCCACCGTTGGTTTGACGACGACAGTAGATGCGAATCTAGGTGAAGCAAAAGCAAAGGGGGTGGATATTTCCATCGATTACAATTGCAATTTTGGTGAAGGATTTTGGTTGCAGTCTCGGGGTAATTTTACATATGCTACTAGCAAATATACCGTTTTTGAAGAACCTACCTATCAGGAACCTTGGTTGAGCCATATTGGCCAAAATTTATCCCAACAGTGGGGATACATTGCTGAACGCCTTTTCATCGACGAACAGGATGTGGCTAATTCACCTTCACAGGCATTTGGTACAGTACCTGTCATGGGAGGCGATATCAAATATCGCGATGTAAACAGAGATGGGAAGATATCATCGCTAGATCGAGTCCCGATTGGGTATCCTACAACGCCCAAGATTGTTTATGGTTTCGGTTTTTCACTCGGCTACAAAAATTTTGATTTTTCAAGCTTTTTCCAAGGCTCTATGCAATCATCATTTTGGATCGATCCGCAGGCTACTGCACCGTTCGTATCTTATACTTATTCAAATGAAGATTTGGGCGGAGCAAAAACTCAAAATCAATTACTGAAAGCCTATGCCGACAGCCATTGGTCTGAAGATAATCGGGATCTCTATGCGCTGTGGCCACGGCTGAGTAATGTAAATGTGAGCAGTAACGAACAGCGGAGTACCTGGTTTATGAGAAATGGAGCGTTCCTGCGTGTGAAACAGGTGGAATTTGGCTATACCTTGCCACATCGGTTGACGCAACGTCTTAAAATGGGAAATTTCCGGATTTATGCTAATGGAACCAATCTTTTTACCATATCAGGTTTCAAACTATGGGACGTGGAGATGGCAGGAAATGGTCTCGGTTATCCCATACAGCGGGTTTTTAATATCGGCATAAATGCGTCTTTCTAAATCAAGCATCAGATGAACAAATTTAAAAAAATACTATTTATAGGTGTAACGTTAACGCTGCTGGTTTCCTGTAAAAAATACTTGGATGTCATTCCGGATAACATTGCCACGATTGATTATGCTTTTTCTATGCGGAGTACAGCAGAACGTTATTTGTTTACCTGCTATTCTTGGCTACCAGCCCACGCCAGCTTTTCGGCAAATCCTGGATTCCTTGCCGGCGATGAGTTGGTCTGCTTATCAACAAATACGATCGATTCATGGGCTATTACCCGTGGGCAGCAAAATGTATTAGATCCACTTTTAAACTATTGGGATGGTGGCAAAAGTGGAAAAGCACTTTATCAAGGTATCCGCGATTGCAATATTTTTCTAGAGAATATAAGCCGGGTCCCGGATATGCAACCGGAAGAAAAAGATCGTTGGATAGGCGAAGTTAAATTTCTGAAAGCGTATTATCATTTCTGGCTCATGCGCATGTACGGTCCCATTCCGATTATTCGGGAAAACCTGCCCATAGATGCAACCATTGATCAGGTTAAAGCATACCGAGAACCCATTGATAGTTGTGTGGACTATGTGGTGCAGCTGTTGGATGAAGCTGGAGCGGTGTTGCCCGATGTCATTGAGAGTGAATCATCCGAACTTGGTCGGGTTTCCAAGTCGATTGCCTTGGCACTCAAAGCATATGTATTGGTTACAGCGGCAAGTCCCTTATTCAATGGTAATGCCGATTATCCAAACCTAATAGGAAAGAATGGGGAGCCGCTCTTTAACCCGCAAGCAAGTTCAGAAAAGTGGCAGAAAGCGCTAACAGCATGTACGGAAGCCATCGATCTTTGCGAAACAGTCGGATTCTCGCTATATACGTATGCAACAGGAATCGGTCAAACGGCGATTTCTGATACGACGAAAATACAGATGGGTCTCCGAAATGCCGTATCTGAACGGATCAATAAAGAGGTCATCTGGTCGAACACCAACAGTCTGATTGACCAGGTAGCACTGACCCCCAGAAGCTGGGATCCTTCGCGGGTACATAGTAGTATGTCTGGGCGATATGGCCCTCCGCTTAAAATGGTAGAGCTATTTTATTCAGACAACGGTGTTCCGATTAATGAAGACAAAACCTGGAAGTATGCCGAGCGGTTCGAACTGCGCAAAGCTGAACATGTAGATCGCTATGATATTAAAGAAGGGTATACAACCATTGGGTTGCATTTTAACCGAGAAAACCGGTTTTATGCAAGTGTTGGATTTGATGGTGGTATATGGTATGGGCAAGGGCGTACCGATGAGAACAATGCTTTTTATATCATGAGCAAAAGTGGACAGGCCGCTAATATCTACACGTTGGCTTACTATTCGGCAACTTCCTATTGGCCGAAAAAATTAATCAATACGCAGAATGTCATAGAAGCAGCATCCTATACCGTGCGCTGGTATGGTTGGCCGGTTATTCGATTGGCCGACCTATATCTTTTGCATGCGGAGGCAGCAAATGAAGTGAATGGCCCGGTTGCCGAAACGTTCAAATACATAGACAAGGTACGTGAACGTGCAGGTCTGCAGCCTGTACTTGAATCGTGGAAGAACTATTCAAGCCAACCTTCGAAGCCGACCACTAAGGAAGGTTTACGGGAGATTATCCAACAAGAGCGTTCTATAGAACTTGCATTTGAAGGCCAACGTTATTGGGATTTGCGTCGCTGGAAAACGGCTCTTGAAGAACTGAATACAACGTTCAAAGGGTGGGATAACTTCCAGTCTAACGCAGCAGCATTTTACCGCCCGGTGAGCTTATTACAACGTAGTTTTTTACAGCGGGACTATTGGTGGCCTATCAAGGAAGAGTCGCTACTGAAGAATAATAATTTATTACAAAACCCGGGATGGTAACTGATCATTCATCGCATTTAAAAAATATTCTGATGGACATAAAAATGATAAAATTAATAATGGGTATCATCTTCCTAGGATGCTGCTTTGCAGCCTGTGAAAAGACCTCGCTTAACAAACCGGGTGAGGGTGGAGAAAAGCCCGGCCCGGTAAGCGACGTGAAGGTGACCAATTTACCAGGTGCAGCCAGTATCTCTTATACACTACCTCCAAGTGGTACGCTGTATGTAATGGCAGAATACGAACCGAAGCCAGGGGAAATACGTACCGTTAAGGCTTCTAAGTACGATAAAAAATTATTGCTAGAGGGCTTTGCCGAAGAAGGTGATCATGATGTGACCTTATATGCCGTTGGTTCGGGTGAACAAAAATCCGAACCTGTGCATGTGACCATTGCTTGCTTAATCCCACCGGTAGTTGCTGCGGCTAAAACAATTTCATTGCGAGAGGATTTCGGAGGGATTAACGTCTCATTTGAAAATGTTTATAAAGGTGATCTCGCTATTGAAGTATTGACAACCGATAGCATTTCTGGTAAGCTGAAAACCGCTTACATTCATTATACGAATGGTGAAAAAGGCGATTTCTCTGTGAGGGGTTATAAACCAGAAGAGCGACTCTTTGGTGTCACTATGCATGATCGCTGGAGTAATACGACCGATACCGCTTTTGTTACACTAACCCCTTTCTTTGAGGAATTGTTAGACTATACCCGGTATAAGCCTTTGTATCTACCTACAGACACCTATGCTGGTCACAAATGGGGTACATTAACTCCAAGAGATATGCCTTTTTTATTTGATGGAGATAATAATCCTGCTTCAACAAGCACATTTATGACACTGCCAAATGGGGGGACCATGCCGCAACATTTTACCTTCGATATCGGACAAACGGCTAAACTGAGTCGATATAAGATATGGATGAGGAGTGACCACACCTTTACTGGTGCCGCACCAAAGACCTGGGAGTTATGGGGAAGCAATAATCCGGATTTAACAAATGGCAGTTGGGATGGCTGGGTTTTGCTTTCTGAATATACCATGGTGAAACCTTCCGGTGGTCCATTGGGAAGCAACTCGTCTGAAGATTTAAGTGCAAACCTAGCAGGACTGGATTTCAATATTCCGGTGGATGCTCCTGCTGTTCGTTATATCCGTTTTAAAACTACTTCTACATGGAGTTCGGTAAAGCAAGTGGCGATGCAGGAAATGTGGTTCTGGGGAGAGTATCAGCAATAATTAGTAAAATAATATGATGAAGCATATAAAGAATTATTTGATAGTCATTTTTTGGATATCAGCTGCATTCGACATGATAGGATGCACCAAAATGGATGACAATTATCGGGATTTTATTAAAGATGGTCCAATCACATATGTTGGCAAGGTCGATTCTGTAAAAGTTTATCCGGGGCGTAATCGGGCAAAACTCTCTTGGAAATTATCACCCGATCCGGAAGCTGCATACTTATGGTTGCGATGGACTCAAGCTGGTAAGACTGATTCCATTAAACTCAATATTATCAGGAAGCAGGGTATTGATACTGCAGAAACGCTTATTTCATCGCTTGCCGAAGGAGCGTATACCTTTCACATCCAAACGTTTGATGAGCAAGGTAATCAATCAGTAAATGTAGAATCTTTTGGAACTATATATGGCGATTCGTTTCAAAGTCAGTTAACCGAAAGGGTCATCAGTGGGCAGACTAAAACGGCAGACACATTGGCTATCCGTTTTTTTGCCGAATCTTCCGACTATCTGGTTAAGACGATTTTCTCCTATGAGAGTACTGAAAACGATATCAAGGAAGTGATTTTGCCCAGAAATGGTCAGGAAGTCAAGCTAGGAAAATTTAAATATGGTACAGACTTGAGGTTCCGAAGCGCGTTTTTGCCTGATACATTAGCTATAGATACCTTATATACATCATTTACCACCTTGCGAATAGAAAATTGAGCTATTGACAAACAGGATGGATGAGACACACGGGTTTCATCCATCTGTTTGCTGATGATAACTGTATTACGCAGTTATTCGTTACTCAATAGGGTTCAGGTATGATTCTTTAAAGATTTTTTCGTAATATTGATAGCTAAACTAACGACAATGAACCGTAGAGCTGCTGTACGCACCCTCTTATATATCGCCGGAGGCACTTTGGTCCTTCCGGCATGTTTCCGGGAATCTGGAAAAGCCAGCATTGATCTGACCAATTTATCGATCAGTGAGGATGATGAACAATTATTGGCCGAACTGACAGAAACCCTGATCCCTGCTACGGATACCCCTGGTGGTAAAGAATTGCTGCTACACCTTTTTGTTTTGAAGATGGTTGATGATTGTCATAAACCCGAAGAGCAGGAACAATTTATTAAGGGATTGTCTGCATTTTCAACTTGGTCTAGTCATGAACTGGGCAAGAGATTTGCGGAGGCTGATGCAGATAGTCGTACAGGGTTACTCGATAAAGTAGATGAAAATCCGGACGAAGCACTCAAAAAGTTTTTTTCAATTACCAAGCGTCGTTCTATCCAAGGGTATATGAATTCTCAGTACGTAATGACCAATTTGGTGAAGTATGAGCTCGTACCGGGTAGGTACAATGGTTATGCTCCTGCATAACCTTACATTGAATTGCAGAAACTAAACAAACAACGATATCTCCATGGCAAACCTAGCAATAGATAGTATAAAGGAACGGACATTTGATGCCATCGTAATTGGATCCGGAGCAAGTGGCAGTTGGGCTGCTAAAGAATTCACAGAAAAAGGGTTAAAAACCTTATTGTTAGAGCGTGGGCGCAATGTGGAGCATGTGAAGGATTATCCCACAACCAATATGTATCCCTATGAATTTGAACACCGATTGGAAATGCCTTATGCCGATAAGCAGAAGAATCCGATTGCAAACCGTTGCTATGCCTACGGGGAGGATTCGCAACATTTTTTCGTAAAGGACGATGAGCACCCCTATATCCAAGTGAAGGATTTCGACTGGATACGGGGCTATCAGGTGGGAGGAAAATCACTCATCTGGGCCAGGCAGGTGCAACGTTGGAGCGACTTCGATTTTGAAGGCCCTGCACGTGACGGATTTTCAGTAGATTGGCCTATCCGGTATAAAGATCTGGCTCCTTGGTATAGCTATGTGGAACGTTTTATAGGCGTTTCAGGCAATAACGATGGGATTCCTGAATTGCCAGATGGCGAGCATTTACCGGCATTCCCACTCAATGCTGTGGAAGATCATTTCAGTAAGTCGGTCAGCCAGCACTATAAAAACCGCCATGTGATTAGTGCCCGCTGTGCCCACTTGTCAAAACCCAATCCGATCCACATCGAACAGGGGCGCGTACAGTGTCAGAACCGGGTGCTTTGCCGACGGGGATGCCCATTCGGTGGCTATTATAGCGCCAATGCCGTGACCATTCCCTGGGCCCAAAAAACGGGTAATCTCACTTTACGGCCGCATTCGGTAGTACACTCCATCATTTACGACGAAGCCAAAGGCAAGGCCACGGGGGTAAAAGTAATCGATGCCCAAACGAAAGAGGAAATGGAGTTTTTTGCTCAAGTCATCTTTGTAAATGCTTCTGCCTTAAACACGAATCTCATTTTGTTGAATTCCATTTCCAACAGGTTTCCACAAGGCTTGGGTAATGATCATGGATTATTGGGTAAATACGTAGCATTTCACAATTATACGGCTACCATTGGTGCCGAATATGATGGATTAAAGCAATACCGTACCGACGGCCGGAACCCAGCTGGTGGTGGATATATTCCTCGTTTCCGTAATGTTTATAAACAGGAAACCGATTTCTTGCGTGGCTGGGCAGCTGGTTTTGGTGCAAACCGTTCGGATGTGCGCGATACATCTGGTATAGGCAATGCATTGAAAGATGGTCTATTGCATGCGAAACTTGGGCCATGGCGTGTGCATTCGCACATGATGGCAGAGACGATTCCCAAAGAAGAGAATTTCGTGAGCTTAGATGCGGAACAAAAAGATGCATGGGGTATTCCTTTGTTGCGTATTTCGATCGACTATGATGAAAACGACCGGAAGATGCGGCAAGATTATTATGAGCAGATGACTGAGATGTTCGAAAAGGCCGGTTTCACCAATATCCATACTCGGGATGATAATCGTCGGCCAGGTAATGATATTCATGAAATGGGAGGAGCGCGTATGGGGCATGATCCCAAGACGTCTCTGCTCAATAAATGGAATCAATTGCATCTGTGTACGAATGTGTATGTGACGGATGGTGCATGTATGACGTCCACGTCTACACAGAATCCAACACTTACCTATATGGCCATGACGGCGCGTGCCGCAGATCATGCTTTAAGTGAGTTGAAAAGGAATAATTTGTAGGGTTGATTCGTGAAGGGTAAGCCGTAACGTTACTTGTTCTCAGTTGTTGGTGTTTAGCATTAAAAACATTATCGTTCATTGGCTTCGTCCCGATTAAACAAAATTGTTCGTATAAAATAATGATTATTGCTGATTAGGTAAATTTCGCGGGCTATTTATAAAATAACCGGGTTCGTTATACTCCTCATCAGTTTCCTGTCGTACTACATTCATGTGCCATTCATTCCATATCCGTTAAGGGTACGTACTATAGAAAAGCAAGGAAACACGGGGAGAAGGAGGATGGAAGTAAAAGGATAGGTGGATGTAAGGTGGATAAAAGGTGGACTTGACGTGGATTTCACGTGGATTTAAGAAGGTATTGTCGCAAAAAAAATTAATGGGAAAAAGACTTTTGGAAGCCTAAAGGGGAGTGATGGCCTCAAGGATACAAAGATACGAAAAAAGGAGGTTGTATCAAAAATGCAGCCTCCTTTTTTGCTATTGATATTGACAAAAAATGAAATCGGAAATAATTATTAAATCCTACATACCAGCTATTTTTTACCTTGGGCAATTGTACTTTTTAATAGGTCGATTTCCCTTTGATCATAAGGCGTAAAATCGGGTTTAAATAAATCATGCTGCCACATGGTAGGAGCCGGATCACCAGGCCGATGACCCCAAGGTAAGTCGGTTTGTGTTTTGCCATTAACCAAGCCCCAAAGCATACAACCCACGTGTTCCTGATAGAATACAGCTAGATTATCTGCAATAGTCGAATGTGCGGGCCTGTTCATCCATTCGGTATTAATAATAGGCCGTTTATACTGCTTTAATTCGTTTATTTGATTTAAAAGGTTCTGCTGATCGCCATAATTATGAAAGGTGATCACATCTGAATTGGCGAGGATGATTTCATTTAGTTTAGGATTGCCATCAAAGATCCCGATACTTAAGGGTTGTTTCGGATTGATTTCTCGTGCCCATTGTATAACCTGTTTGAGTAAGGGCAGCGTCGTATTACCTAAACCTCCATTGGTTGGTTCGTTATAGAGGTCCCATAGCATGATACGTGGATCGTTTTTAAAACGACCGATGACGGCTTTTACGTATTTTTCAAGCTTGGGGTAGGTTTCCGGATTGGTTACCATGCTGTGGCCCGGACTGGGCGACCAAGCCCAGGCATACCATCCTGCCAAGGGTTCGGGCTGTTTCCCTACCTTGGGATCGGGTGTAATACCAAAGGAACAATCGTCAAACAAAGCCGGCATAAACTGAATGTGATGCTTCGCACAGATATCCATGAATTGATCCAGTGTTTTCAGGAAATATTCGGGGTCGTCTTCATACACCGCATATTGTAAAACTGCCCGAAGGGAGTTCATACCGGTTTTTTCGGCCAGGGCCAATTCCCTGTCGATCGCTGCTGGATCAAAAGTGGTTTTATCCCACATGGCGGTATAATTGATGGCATAGGCTGGAATATAGTTAAAACCACAATACCAAGGTGTTTGGTTATACCAGTCCCAAGCGGCTTGTGCTGTCCAGCGGCCCGGAATGGTTTCTTGTGCAAATGCGGTGCACCACCACATCTGTATGAGTAAAAAACAGGAACTCAGTAAAATCTTCATAGTAAAGGGAACTTTATACGTATTAATAAACAATTGGGTTTAAATGTGAATTAGCCTGGGCATCTACCGGCAAACCAGCCAACCAGGTCTTCCGATCATTTTCCTGATGCGGGTTAATGGGCTCCGTTATTTTAGCACCATCTGCAAAATAGATAACGGTCATCACTTCGCGGGTAGTGGTACCCGATTGATTGCCTGGTGCATGATGCAAGGTGGAACCGTAATGCCATGTCGCGTCACCCGCTTGCATGGTGATTGCGCGATGAATGGGATAGCCTTGTTCTTGGATATACTGGTGTAACAATTGCTCCGATTGGTCTGAAATAGCAATGTTTTCTATAACCCCCATTTTGTGTGATCCGGAGGCAAAGGTCAGCATACCCATTTCTTCTGTGATATCCACGAGGGGCATCCACAGGGTAATGGTATTCAAGGTATCTAGAGGCCAATAGTATTGATCTTGGTGCCAGGGTGTGTGACCACCTTGAGGCTCTTTGTATAAGGCTTGATCGTGATAAATCCGCACGTGCTCCACACCCAACAGATCGGCGGCGACTTGAGCGAAACGCTTCGCCAGCGTAAATTGTCGCACTTGAGCATCTACTTGCCACAAGTTCATAATCTGTAGAAAAGCCTTGCCATAGGTATCCCGATCGGCTAACGATCGTTTTTCCGTATTATGGGCGTAGGTAGCTGCGTTGATGACCGCTCGATAAGCTGCTACTTCTGTTTTGGTCAATAGCTGACGAGTTAATAGGTGGCCATTTTCCCTAAAATCGCTGATCTCCTTGGGAGATAATGCGACGGTGTCTTGTAGTAAAGGTAAATCGGTGATAGACATGAGCTGTGAGATTTAAGATGTTAGATGTGAGATATGAGACATTAGATATGAGACATGAAAAGTATTTAGTACATCGTATTTAGTATTTAGATACCTGCCTGCTGTAGGCTGGTGAAATGTGAGCGATTCGCAGTTCGTTATTCATTGTGAGCGATTAAGGCAAAGTAAGGGGATAAAGCAAGTGTAAAAAAGGTATATCTAGGCTATTTAGTGGATAATATTGTCGTACTTGAGTGCAATATTAATTAAATGGTGTAATATTGTCTAGTTAAAGCGTTGCGAGTTGTGTGTTGCGAGTTAATCACGAACAACGAATTAGAAATGAAAGCGACTTATGAATCCGTTTATAATTTACCTGCGACGTCATTTACGGTGAGGCGTTTTGAGGAAAAGTATTTTTCTGCTCCATATCATTTTCATCCAGAATTGGAACTGACCTTCATTGTAAAGGGGACAGGTAAACGATATGTGGGCGGGCGGATAGACGATTATCGTGCAGGCGATTTGGTTTTGTTGGGTGAAAATTTACCGCATTGCTGGAAAACGGAGATGATGGATGAAGCCGACATCAACGCGATTTCGATGGTGATCCATTTCAATAGTGATTTTTTAGGGACTGATTTTTTTTCTATTCCGGAGATGAAACGCATTTCAAAATTGCTGCAATGGAGTAAAAATGGGTTGCATTTTACATCAGAAACTGCCCGTGATGTGGGTGAATCAATGGAAGCTTTGTGGCGTGAGCAGAATACCGTGGCTAGACTCTGTTTATTCCTGAATATATTAGATCGCTTATCGCTTTCAACTGATTGTACCGTATTGGAGCAACAAAACCTATACGAGCGTATTTCGGTGATTGAACGGGAGAAAATAAACAAAGTAACCGCGTATATTGTCGACCATTTCCAAAAACCCATGAGCATTGAACAGGCAGCGGCTTTGGTGCACCTGTCGCCCCACGCCTTTTGTAAGTATTTTAAAAAGGTGACCCGGAAGACATTCATGGAAACCGTGATTGATTACCGGATCGATTTTGCGATGCAACGATTGCGCGACACCGATTTGCCTATTACACAAATTGCTTTTGAAAGTGGCTTTACGGATTTATCCAATTTTTATCGGACGTTTAAAAAAAGAAAACAACTGAGCCCTTTGGCCTATCGCAAGATTTTTTTAAATAATTGAGACGATATAGAAGAAGAATGAAACAATTGTACCGGCAGATATGAGCGATAATCACTTTTTTTGTTCATACAAGATAGTGGACTGGCCCATGTTGCAAGAACAATATTAAACAGACCATATCAAACAGTATAAACAAATTCCATAACGTCAAATAAAAACAGGCAGATGAAGACCAAAATCATGTTGATACTTTTCTTAGTTGCAGGAATTTTTGCGCAAGCGCAAGAAAATAAAGAAATACATAAAGCTCCAGCACCTTTATTTCGAGATCCCATCACCGACGGGGCTGCCGATCCGGTGCTATTTTATAATCCCATTGAAAAAGCATGGTGGATGCTATATACGCAGCGAAGGGCTAATCTGGAGCTTCCCGACGTGGCCTTTTGTTACGGTAATAGCATCGCTATTGCGTCTTCAGATGACCACGGGCAAACATGGGTTTACCGTGGGACTTTAGACTTGGAATTTGAGCATGGTCAAAATACTTTTTGGGCACCTGATATGGTGTTTGATAAAGGTGAGTTTCATCTTTTCGTAGCCTATATAAAAGGGGTTAGAAGCCATTGGGGCGGAGAAGCAAAATTGGCACATTATACCAGCAAAGATTTATGGAACTGGAAATTCCATGATTTTTCGGATGTAGGCGTGAAGAATGTAATCGACGGTTCGCTCATCAAAATGCCCAATAGTACCTGGCGGATGTTCTTTAAAGGACCACAAAGTTTAACCATGATGGCGGATAGCAAAGATTTAGTGCACTGGGAGCCTCATCATGATCCGGTAATTAAAGGGAAGCCGCATGAGGGTGCCAATGTTTTTGAGTTCGAAGGTTTTTATTGGATGTTAACCGATGAATGGAGTGGGATGCGTGTTTATAAGTCGACCGATTTGACACATTGGGAAAAGCAGGGAATGATTTTAGACGATATCGGAACCCGACCGGACGATTCGCCTACCGGTGCACATGGTGATGCTGTTGTAGCAGGTGATAAAGCCTATGTCTTTTATTTTACCCATCCGGGTAGGAAAACGCATTCTGCAGCTACCATGGATGCCAGCGGAGTATATCCCTATCAGGAACGGCGCTCGTCCATTCAAGTGGCCCAACTCGTTTACGAAGATGGAACGCTCAAATGCAAGCGTAATGAGGATTTTGATTTTTATATGGCAGATGAAAAATAACGGAGATGCAGATACAATTTTTTTGTCCACGTTGGGGTTCAGAATACCTAAGCTGGAATATTTTCCTGGAAAAAGTAAAGGAGGCTGGTTATCATGGGGTCGAATTCGGTATTCCGGCCAATACAACAGAGCAGGAATTAACCGACATTTGGAATTTGCTGGAAAAGCATCAATTAGCAGCTATCCCGCAGCATTACGACACGGTAACAATCCATTTTGCTCAACACGAAGAACAATATGCCGCTTGGTTTGAAAAAATAGCTCCTTTTCCCGCATCTAAAATCAACTCCCAAACGGGAAGAGATCTATTTACTTTGCAACAGAATAATGCACTTATTCAGCATGCGGCGCTATATGCCGATAAAAAGGGTGTTGAAATCTGCCATGAAACACATCGCGGTAAGTTCAGCTTCGCAGCGCATGTCACTGCTGCATATTTGCGGGAAATACCGAACCTTTGGCTAACATTAGACATCTCACATTGGGTATGTGTGGCCGAATCGCTTCTGGATGACCAACAACAGGCCGTGGAATTGGCCTTAGGGCGTACCCTTCACCTGCATGCGCGGGTAGGGCACACGCAAGGACCACAAGTGACGGATCCGAGGGCTCCTGAGTGGGAGGGAGCGCTTGCAAAACACCTGGAGTGGTGGGACCAATTAGTTGCACAATACAAAATAGCGCAAAGAGAAACGCTGACGATAACAACGGAGTTCGGCCCATATCCTTATTTAACACATTTGCCTTACACACAGCAACCTATTGTGAGTCAATGGGACATCAATGTATATATGAAAACATTATTAGAAGAAAGATATAGGTATTATTAAAATGGATAACTGACTCCTTATGGAGGTCATTTGACTGGAATCATTGTGATTTTGATACAAATGGTTTGGTTTTCATCAATCAAATGTTGTTACTTTGCTAAGTAACGTGTCAGGATGACATTTAGCAGCTGAGTGCTACCAAACAATTATACCCTTAAATGAATGATGAATAAATTTCTATTAATATTATTAAGTTGTATGGGGCTGCAGATGGCTGTAGCCAGGCAGCTTCCTATGAAAGTAAAAGAAGTTGGACAACAAGTAAAACCCATTCCTTTGCAGGATGTTCGGCTATTGGAGAGTCCGTTTAAACATGCGATGGATAAAGATGTAGCGTGGCTATTGTCGTTAAGTCCTGATCGGTTCTTACATCGTTTCCGTCTCAATGCCGGTTTGGCTCCCAAAGGCGAAATTTACGGTGGCTGGGAGAGCCGAGGTGTGAGCGGTCACTCCTTGGGACATTACCTTTCGGCTTGTGCCATGGCCTATGCGGCATCGGGCGACGAACGTTTTAAAGATAAAGTAGATTACATCATAGCGCAATTGGCCGAATGCCAGCAGGCGAGAAAAACAGGCTATATCGGCGGTATTCCAGATGAAGATAAAATATGGGATGAGGTAGCAGCCGGCAACATCCGCTCGCAAGGATTTGATTTAAATGGCGGATGGGTGCCCTGGTATACCGAGCATAAAGTGCTGGCCGGTCTAATTGACGCCTATCGATACGCTAACTCTAAGACAGCCTTGCAAATAGCATCGAAATTTGCCGATTGGATAGACGATAAGTTCAAGAATTTAAGCGAAGCGCAATTTCAAAAAATGCTCGACTGTGAACATGGTGGTATGAATGAATCATTGGCGGATTTATATGCGTATACCGGTAATAAAAAATACTTAGATCTATCCTTTCGTTTTGATCATCAGAAAATCTTAGACCCTTTGGCTGCCGGTAAAGATGAGCTGGCTGGAAAGCATGCCAATACCCAAGTGCCGAAAGTGATTGGTGCGGCGAGGCAATATGCGCTTACAGGAGATGACAAAAGTAAACGCATTAGCACCTATTTTTGGGACGAAGTGGTGCACCATCACAGCTATGTGATTGGAGGAAACAGTGATTTTGAACATTTTGGTCCGGCAGATAGTTTATCGAAGCGGCTCAGCACCAATACAACAGAGACGTGCAATAGCTACAACATGCTCAAGCTGACGCGACAGTTGTTCTTTCGTGATCCCAAAGCGAGTTATATGGACTATTATGAGCGCACCTTGTACAACCATATTTTAGCATCGCAAAACCCGGATGATGGCATGACCTGCTACTATGTGCCCTTGGTTTCAGGTGGCGAAAAGGTGTATGGTACACCCACCGAATCATTCTGGTGCTGTACCGGAACGGGTATGGAAAATCATGTGAAATACGGAGAGAGTATTTACTTTGAAGGGTTGGACGGAAGCTTATATGTTAATTTGTTCATTCCATCGGTGTTAAGTTGGTCGGAAACAGGAGCAGTGGTGAAGATGGAAACAGATTTTCCAGCGAGCGAAGAAGTAAAAATCACAATTGAGAAAACGGGAAAAAACAAATCGTTCCCCGTGCGTATCCGCTATCCGCAATGGGCTGCCGGTATGCAGCTAAAGATTAACGGTGTTGCTACTCCTGTGGATACGCAACCGGGAAGTTATATGACATTAGCACGCAAATGGAAAGCTGGCGACGAGATTCAGCTCATCTTACCAATGCAATTGCATCAGGAAGCCATGCCTGATAATGCCAATAAGATAGCCATGCTATATGGTCCGCTTGTTTTAGCAGGAGGCTTGGGTACCAAAGGCTTGGAGCCAACCGAAATACCCGTGTTTGTACACGATGGACAGTCCTTGGCAAGCTGGGTGAAACCCGCAGGTACTTCGCCTTTGACCTTTGCAGCGGTTGGTCAAGGCGGACAACCGGTTTCGATGATTCCGTTTTATCAGATGCATCACCAGAAATATGCCGTTTATTGGGACAATTTTACGGATGCACAATGGGCGGTCCGTAAGGAGGCTTTTGAAAAAGAGCAGCTACGACTAGCGGATGAGCGACGGAGAACCGTGGATGAAATGCGGATTGGTGAAATGCAGCCCGAAAGAGATCATCACCTCAGTTCCGAAAACTCGCATACGGGTGAGGCAATGGGTAAAAAATGGCGTGATGCCAATCAGGGCGGTTGGTTTGCCTTTGATATGCAAGTAGTTGATCATACGCCATTATCATTGGTTTGTACGTATTTCGGGAGTGATAACGGTCGGGTATTTGATATATTCGTAAACGACGAGAAGATCGCTACCCAGCGATTGACTGCTCAAAAGCCGAATCAATTTTTTGATGTATCGTATACGATACCAACTCATTTGGTGCACGACCGAAAAACGATTCGTGTTAAATTTCAGGCTGCTGCCGACCAGATTGCGGGTGGTTTATTCGGATGCAAGGTATTACGGAAAGCCGACGATGGGCAACCGGCCATGTACTTTACCGATACTACATCGGGCAAACCCATAGCAAAGGATCCGAAAATTGTTCGATTTAAAGGAAAATACTGGATGTATTATTCCATTCCGGGTAAGGCTAATGCGGGTTGGCACATTGGCGTTGCACAAAGCGATAATTTATTCGATTGGCATAAAGTAGGAGAATTGCACGGAGAAGCGGATTACGAGAAAAATGGCTTGTGCGCCCCAGGCGCATTGGTAAGAGGAGATACCGTTCATCTCTTTTACCAAACCTATGGCAATGGGCCTAAAGATGCTATCTGTCATGCTTATTCTACCGATGGCGTCCATTTTATCCGCGATACCAGTAATCCGATTTTTAAACCTACGGGTAATTGGAATAGCGGACGGGCCATCGATGCAGAAGTGGCTTTTTATAAGCAACAATATTTCCTTTATTTCGCTACCCGCGACCCGAAAGGAGAAATTCAGATGCAGGGGGTCGCTACAGCGCCTGCTGGTACTGATTTTAATCGTACTGACTGGAAACAGGCAACTGATCGGCCGATTTTAAGGCCTACACTACCATGGGAAGGAAAATGCATAGAGGCAGCTTCAGTAATTGAGCGAAATGGTATGCTGTATATGTTTTATGCGGGTAGCTATAACAACGCTCCCCAACAAATCGGTTTGGCAAAAAGTACCGATGGTATCCATTGGGAGCGCGTGCAGCAAACGCCTTTTCTGGCTAATGGAAAGGCAAGCGAGTGGAATGCTAGTGAATCGGGCCATCCGGATATTTTTAAGGCAGCAGACGGCAAGTATTACCTCTTCTTTCAGGGAAATCGTACCGGTGATGGGCAATCGTGGTATTTGTCTAACCACTTATTACAGTGGGAGGGAAACTTGCCACAACTGGTGGAATGAGACACCCTCAGCTTATTTCGGAAATAAGGCATGAATAGCTACTTTTTGTTGTTTACCCCGCAACTGGATGCTGCCCAGTACGCGGTTCCCATAGTCGCGGGCAATATGAAGCATGGCAAGCAGATCGGCACTGATGATGATTTCTTCATGAAATTCGTTGCATTTCCCTAAAATGCGCGAGGTGGTATTCAAGACATCACCCGAATAGGTGATATCTCTTTTTACAATGCCTACCTCGCCAGCAATCACATCGCCCGAATGGATACCTGCTTTAAAGGAGGGAACTAGTCCGTAGCGCTGCTCATATTTTGCTTTCAGACCGGAAATCGTCTGTTTGATATCAAAAAAACATTTGAGGCACTGCGCCCCCATTAAGCCGTCTTTATAACTCCAAGCGACGACCACTTCGTCTCCTACATATTGGTAAATATGTCCACGGTTTTCTAAAATGGGGGTCGTAATGTCTGCAAAAAAATCTTTGAGCAAGGCGTGATAGTTTTCATTGCCCAATTGTTCGGCGATGGTGGTAGAGGCGTTCAGATCGAGAAACATAAAAATGCGTTTTTCTTTCTTGGGCATATGGTATTTTCCGCTGATGATGTGCCAAAAGGTTTGGTGGCCAAATTTGCTGCTTATCTGTAAAAGCAATTGGGTGAGCGCAACGAGGAAAGCCCATACGAAGGCATTTTTGATGGGATAGCTATCGGTAATGAATGCGATATAGGCCTTTTGCGTGATGGTTGCGGATAACGGAGCGCCTGTTTGCAAGGGAGTTAAGATGGCGCCCATTATGAGCGTAATGATGCCGATGATGCAGATGAACGAAATATATACCATTGCGATGGTATAGCCATATGGTTTGTCGCGGTATTTTTCATTGATATAAAACACCAATAGGCTGCCCCCGAGTAAAGCACCGATCAATCCAGCGCCCATGTTCCGCAATAAGGAAAGACCAAAAACATATTGTTCGGAAGGGCCAAGTGAAATGCGGGTATGGATCACCAAATGGTCGTACACGGCGACAATAAAGCCCAGTATGATCCAAGCAATTAGGATGACACCCAATTGTTTTAATTTTAATTGTGTTCTTCTTTTCATCATCCGGTATAGTTTGGTATATGGCCTTTGTGCAAAAAAATTATGAAAAACCTTAATCAGTTTTTCGATCTTTAAAGAGAAAAAGAAAGATGGCCAGAACAGCTGCCGAGATATAGGCAGGGGCAAGCCACATGCTTTTCCAATAAGATGCAGTATCTAATGTTTTGTAATACTCGGCAATATAACCTGCTACCCAAAAACCGATGAGCATCCCAACGCCATACATGGCAACCGTAACCAGACCCTGCGCAGATGCCTTATAGCGCTCGCCGGCAATGGTATCGGTATACATTTGGCCTGCAACGAAAAGAAAATCATAACAAACACCATGGAGCGCGATTCCGAGAATAAGCATAAAGGTCAAGTCACCCGCATTTCCGTAAGCAAATAGTAAATACCGGATTACCCATGCACTGATACCTAAAATCACGGTCTTCTTGAACCCTAGACGTAAAAGAAAGAAGGGAATAAGCAATAAACATAAACCTTCTGATAATTGGCCAATAGCCATTTTTGCCGTTGGGTTTGGTAAGCCTATAGCAGTGAGATAAGGATTAGCCTGTTGATAGTAAAAGGCTAACGGAATACATATTAAAATGGCCGATATAAAGAATACCAAAAAATCCTTTTGCTTTAACAATAAAAGTGCATCTAAACCCAGCATTTCTGCTATTCCCTTTTTGTGTGCGGTTTTAATGGGTGGACTTTTAGGCAATGTAAAGCTTAATAAAGCTAAAACTAAGGAAGCCCCGCAGGCCAAAAGAAAAGTATATTTCAGAAAGCCTTTTGCAACAGCTTCACTTTTGTCCCAACCGAAAAAATAGCTGATCATGAGCCCTGAAATGATCCAGCCTATGGTACCCCATACGCGGATGGAGGGGAATTGCCTTTTAGCATCTGGAAGATGCCGGAAAGCAATGGCATTGCTAATCGCTAAAGACGACATATATAAAATAAAATATACAAGCACATAAGGGTAGAGATCAGCTGCATTTGTTGAACGATACATCATCAATAATAAAAAGGCACCAATAAAGTGGAGTATGGCCAATAATCTTTCTGCATTGAAAAATCTATCCGCCAGTAAACCAATGATCAAAGGTGCAATTACGGCTCCTAATGAATGGGTAGAAAAAATATTTGCTGTTTCAAAACCAGTTGCCTTTAAATTGGTAGTTAAATATGTTCCTAGGGTAACAAACCATGCGCCTTTAACGAAGTATTCTAAAAACATCATGATCGATAGTTGTGTACGTAGCTTGAGCGTCATAAAGGTTGTAATTGTTTATTATT
>Ga0182744_1000337_pt1 | contig 46632 bp, 46 predicted proteins | sample eDN3rd30CKraftMG_FD_128525 | JGI IMG/M metagenome (GOLD analysis project Ga0182744, IMG submission 128525) | Enriched Miracle-Growth compost microbial communities from Emeryville, California, USA - eDNA 3rd pass 30_C Kraft MG (version 2) (version 2) ... | reverse complement strand
TACCCATCCCGGCACCGGGCCGGACATCACATCGGACGCCATCGTTTCACACCAAGAACCCCTCGTACCGCCTCGTCGAGACAAGAAAAAATCTCAATTTGTTGGTTTTTCAGCAGACTGCTAAAGCTCTTCAATCGAGTCGACGCGTTTCGCATAGAAGGCGAGATGATCCTTGATCTGCGCGACCGCCGGATAGGGCTCTTCATAAGACCAGACGGCATTTTCCGAGCGTGGGCCCCCCGAAGGAATGCTGTAGTAGATGCAATCGCCTTTATAGGGGCAGTAGGTTTTCTCTTCCGAGCGTTCGAGCAGGGACATGTCCACATCCGCACGCGGAATGTATTGCACGAGCGGCAAGGTTGTTTCGCTCAAGGTCAGGGCGCGTTGGGTGTCGGCGATGGTGCGGCCGCCGAGCTTGACGACGACTCTTTTCGGATTCTTGACAATGGAAATCGGATGGTCCGGACCGGGAACTTTCATGGTCATCCCTTTGAGTGGCGAGGCGGGATCGCCTGATAAATTAAAACTAACATATGTTGCGCATTGACCGCCATCAATGCTGGCATTGCAATACAGGCTTGCACTTTAGCTGCTTACGGCGTAACGCCGATGGCACGTGCGAGGTCCGCTGCGGCCTGAGCCGGGCCACGCTTGTCGTCATCCCGGTCGACGGCATAGTTGGCAACACGCATGGCCTCGACACGAATGGAGCCGACGAGTGGCTGCAAGGCTTGCCGAAGAACCGCGTCGTTGGCGCGTTTCGGCGCCAAAAGGATAACCGCATCGTAATTTGGAACGGCGTGTCGCGGATCGTCGAGCACGACGAGATCGTCGGCGGAGATCCGCCCGTCGCTTGAAAAGGCGGAAATCACATCGACCGTGCCGCTGGCGAGCGCCCGGTACATGAAGGTGGGATTGTAGGAGTTCATCTGGCGGAACCGCAGCCCGTAGCTTTCGCGCAGCGCAGCCCATTCCGGCCGGTCCAGAAATTCGATGTCGGCGCCAAGCGTCAGGCCCGATGCGTGACGGGCAAGGTCTTCAATGCTGCGAATGCCAAGCTCTTCCGCTCTGTTTCGCCTCAAAGCCAGTACATAGGCATTCTCGAAGCCGAGCGGACCCAGCACGGTGACGCCACGTTCCTTGCTCATCCACTGCGTCAACTCCGCGAGCATGACGTCGCGCGGCGGCGTGTCTTTCCGGCCGATGACATTGGTCCAGAGCGTTCCCGTGTAATCCACATAGGCATCGATATCGCCGCTCGACAGGGCCCGGAAGGCGATGGCCGAGCCGAGTCCTTCCCGCAAGGTGACGGGCGCGCCCTGCGCTCGCACCCGTTGCGCCATCAATTCGGCAAGGATGTATTGTTCGCTGAAGTTCTTGGCGCCGACGACATAGGCGGCCCTTTGGCCGGACCAGAGCGGCGCAATGGCGGCAAGGGTGCCGACCACAAGAACGGCAAGCCCGGAGGCGATCTTGCGGCGATCGCGATTGGCGACGCCCTGTTCGACAAGGGCGAGCACGAGATCGACGATGAGGGCGAGGGCGGCCGCCGCGATGCAGCCGAACAGAACGAAGACCCAGTTCTCGGTCTGCAATCCGGAGAAAATATAATTGCCGAGGCTGGTCTGCCCCACCGGCGTTGCGAGCGTTGCTGCGCCGATGGTCCATACGGCGGAGGTGCGCACGCCAGCCATGATGACCGGCGCCGCCAGGGGGATCTCAACCTGCAGCAGGCGCTGGCGTCTCGTCATGCCGACGCCCTGGGCCGCTTCGCTTATCGTCGGGTTGATGCCGGTGAGGCCTGCGACGGTGTTTCTAAGGATCGGCAGCACGGCATAGAGCGTCAGGGCGGCGAGCGAGGGCAGGAAGCCGAGCGCTGGAATCTGCAGGCCGAAGGCCTGCGTCGTCACAGCCGATAGCGCCAGCAGCACGGGATAGAACAGCGCCAGCATGGCAAGACCGGGAATGGTCTGGATGAGGCTTGCGACGGTGAGAACCGGCGTTTGCAGCGCGGGCCGTCGTACGGTTGCGATCGCGAGGGGAAAGCTGACGAGGAGGCCCAGCAGCAACGCCGCGACGCTGAGGACGACATGCTGGGACAGATAGTTCGGCAGGACGGCAAAAGCCGCTTGGATCTGTTCGTTCATCGCGGATCGGCTTCCGGCTCTATCATCGCGCGGATGCGTTCGGCCTGACGGCGCGGCAGATTCAACAGATCGGACACTTCAGGCCTGGGCGCCAATGTGAGCAAGGCACGGGGTGTGTCATCGCAGATGATCTTCCCGGCCTGCATCACGACAATGCGATCACTCAGCAGGGCGGCTTCCTGCATGTCATGGGTGACCATGATCGTCGTCAAGCCAAAACGCTCATGCAGATCGCGATAAGCGCGGCCGAGGCTGTCGCGGGTCAGCGGATCGAGCGCGCCGAAGGGCTCATCCATCAGCACGATCTTCGGTTCCGCCGCAAGCGCGCGGGCAACGCCGACTCTTTGCTTCTGTCCGCCCGAGAGCATGGCGGACGCTCGGGTCGCGTAGTCTTCCGGCAAGCCGACCATGGCGATGAGATCCTTGACCCGCGCGACGATCCGGCTCTCCGGCCAGCCCAGCAGCCGCGGCGTCACCGCGATATTCTCGGCCACACTCATATGAGGGAACAGGCCGACATCCTGGATGACATAGCCGATGCCGCGACGGAATTCGGCGATGTCATCGTCTTCATCGGCTTTGGGAATGGGTCTGCCGTCGACGCTCACGCTGCCGCTCATTGGAACAACGAGGCCATTGATGGTCTTGAGCAGCGAGGTCTTGCCGGAGCCCGATTCGCCGACCAGCGAGACGAAGGTGCCGCGGGCGATGGCCAGGGAAACATCATCGACGGCGTGGGATTTGCCGCCGTCGAACGATATTCTGATGTGATCGAGCTGGATCAGAGGTGCCGATCCGTTGTCCTGCGTCATTCATTGTCCCGCCGCACTTCGCCGATGGAGCTATTATGCGGCGCGATAACAAGGCAGTCTATGCCGGATCGAAAACCAGATCGTGCACGCTGAACAGCTTATTGTCATCCGTCCAGCGGTCGAGCGTCCGATAGCCGGCGCGGCGTGCCAGGGCGGTGAAGTCGTCGAGCTTGTATTTATGCGAATTCTCGGTGTGCACGCGCTCGCCCGCGCCGAACTCGAACGTCCTGTCGAGAATATGCACGCGCTGGGCGCGCAGGCTCAGCAGATGCATCTCGATGCGGCTTTCATCGGCGTTCCAGATCGCCTCATGGCGGAACTGGTCCAGATCGAAATCGCCATCGAGCTCGCGGTTGATGCGCGCCAGAAGGTTGAGATTGAAGGCTGCCGTCACGCCCTGGGCATCATCATAGGCGGGGACGAGAACGGCAGGATCCTTCACCAGGTCGACGCCGAGCACGAGCCGCGACGACGATCCAAGCCGCTGGCCCATGGTGTGCAACAGATCGGTTGCAGCGCCGCGGGTAAGATTACCGATCGTCGAGCCTGGAAAGAATCCGAGACGCGGGCGTTGCGCGAGATCCTTCGGCAGATCGATTTCGGCCAGGAAGTCACCGACGACAGGAAACACGCGCAGATCGGGCATGCGCTCCGCCAGCCTTGCCCGTGCTTCTTCGAGCGCAGCGTCCGAGACGTCGATCGGAACGTAGGCGGCGAGCGAGGCAATGGCAGACAGCAGAATTTCGGTCTTGCGGCTGGAGCCGGAGCCGTATTCGACGAGAAGGCTGCCGGCCTTGGTGCGGGCGGCGATCTCATCTGCATGGGCGCGCAGAATCAAGGTCTCCGTGCGCGTCGGATAATATTCGGGCAGTTCGGTGATGTCTTCAAACAGGGCGCTGCCGCGCGCATCGTAGAGCCAGCGGCAGGACAGACTTTTGCGCGGCTGCGACAGGCCTGCGATCACGTCGGCGGCGAACTCCATTTTGTCGGTGGTGAAGTCGCTTGCAGAGCGCGACGCGAGTGAAGTGTCGTGGGTATTCATTATGCGTCCTCCGCAAGCCTCAAGCCCATGAACTGCCAGCGTTGCCATGGGTAGAAAAAGTTCCGATAGGTCGGGCGCGTATGTCCGGCCGGTGTAACGCAGGATGCCCCTTTGAGGACCATCTGGCTGACCATGAATTTGCCGTTGTATTCGCCAATGGCCCCTTTGGGCGCCGTATAACCGGGAAACGGCAGATAGGCGCTCTGCGTCCATTCCCAGCAATCGCCGAACATCTGGCGAATGCCGCGTTCGTCCTTTGCCGGCGACGGCCGCAGCAGGCCTGAGCCCAGGTCATTGCGACTAGGCGCCGCTCTTTTGGCGGCGACTTCCCATTCGAATTCGGTGGGAAGGCGTTTGCCGGCAAAGCGCGCATAGGCATCGGCTTCATAATAGGAGACGTGAGCGACCGGGGCTTCGGGATCGATCGGCTGCGAACCACCAAGTCCGATCTCGTGCCATTGATCGTTCCGCTGTCGCCAATATAAAGGCGCCTCCCAGCCTTCGCGCTTGGCCAGCGCCCAGCCATCGGCAAGCCAGAACTCCGGCTTTGTATATCCGCTGGCGCGCATGAACGCCTGCCAGTCGCGATTGGTGACGAGGCGGTCGGCCATGCGGAAAGGATGAAGGAGTGCGCGATGCCTCGGCTGCTCGTTGTCGAAACAGAACGTGCCATCGGCATGTCCGATCTCGACAATGCCGCCGTCGAAGGAAACCCAGCCGGTCTCGCCTGCCTGCTGCGATGTCGGCGCGGATGGCTGCTCGCGATAGGCGGGCAGCAGGGGGCTGAACGCAAACAACGAGAGGATATCGGTGAGCAGCAATTCCTGATGCTGCTCTTCATGATTGACGCCGATCTCAAGCAGTCGGGCGATTTCCGTCTCGTGCGCCACGCCGGTGGCGAAGAGTTCGTCAAGATGAGCGTCAACGTGGGCGCGATAAGCGAGCACTTCGTCATGAGTGGGACGGGTCAGCAGACCGCGATGGGCGCGCGGATGCCGGTCGCCCTCGGCTTCGTAATAGGAGTTGAAGCAGAACGGAAAGCGCTCGTCGAAAATCCGGTAGCCGGCAAGATGCGGCTTCAGAACGAAGGTTTCGAAGAACCAGGTGGTATGCGCGAGATGCCATTTCGTCGGACTGGCGTCATCCATGGCCTGGACGCACTGATCTTCGGCGGTCAACGGAGCGGCAAGCGCCAAGGAGCGTCTGCGCGTCTCGATGATGCGGGTTTCGAAATCGGCTGTCACGGAGGGCTCGGCGACGGCGATACTGGATTGAAAATTCACGAACTTCTCCAGATATTGAGCAGGTCTACAGCTATCGTCGCGGCAGTAACAACGAGTCTACAGGCCTCCGGTTCCCATATCAGACGCCGTTGCCGTCTGTTCCGACACAGTTCTTCGCCGGATTGTCGTGAAAGTTCGGAGTATTTAGGCGTTCGAACGCCGGGTCGCAAGGGCAGAGAAACCGATCAAAACTCCGGTCCTTGTGTCCGACGTGCCGGCAGTTTCACTCTGGTCGCGTGCTGCTGTCAGTTAATGTCAGCAGTCCTCATTGTGATGATTTCTCACATGAGGCGACATTTACTCGTTTGGCCATCAATCCCCGAGACCGTAGCTAGGGTGCGCACACACGATGGGCGTTCGCGATCATGCTATCAGGAATTCGGGTTCTCGATCTGACATGGGTTCTTGGTGGCCCATTCGCCGGCCAGCTTTTGGCGCAACTGGGCGCCGAGGTTATCAAGGTCGAACCGCTGGAGGGCGACCTGTCGCGTCAGGTGTCCAGTCACTCGACGGAATTCGATGGCGCATCCGGCTTCTTTCTTTCCGTCAATCGCGGCAAATCGAGTATTGCGATCGACCTGAAATCGCCCGACGGGCGCGCCACGATCTATGATCTGGTGCGCAACGCTGACGCCATCGTCTATGGCTTTGCGCCCTCCGTGCCGGCGCGGCTTGGCCTCGATGCGGCTTCGCTGCACAAGATCAATCCAAAACTCACGGTCGCGCAGTTGATCGGGCTGCATGACCAGCCGCCCTATTCAGAAGCGCCGGCCTTCGATCTGATCATCCAGGCCATGGCCGGCGTGATGAGCATCACCGGTGAGCGTAACGGCGCGCCGGTGCGTGTGGGCTATCAGGTTGCCGATCTCGCTGGCGGGCTCTTCCTGGCGCTTGGCTGTCTCGGCGGCATGATCAAGGCGCTCAAGAGCGGCAAGGGCGAGCATGTGCAGATCTCGCTGCTCGACTGCCAGTTGGCGCTGCTGACCTGGCAGGCGCAGAACTACTTTATTTCCGGTGAAATTCCGCATCCGAACGGCGCGCGGCATCCTGTCATTGCGCCGAGCGATATCTATCCGTGCGGCGACGGCAAATTCATCGCGGTGTCGCCGACCGGCCAGCAGTTCTGGACGCAGTTCTGCGCCGCGATCGGCAAGCCCGAGCTCGCGACCGATCCCCGCTTTGCGCATCCAAAATCCCGAATCGCTAATGTTACCGAGCTGACGCAGATTCTGAACGAGACGTTCCGATCTCGCGGTTCCGCGGAATGGGGGCAGGCGCTCGCGGCCAAGAGAGTGCCGGCATCGCCGGTGAACAATGTTGCCGATGCTCTGGATCAGCCGGTCAGCCATCTGCGGCGCATGGTCGAAGAGCTGGAGCATCCGTTCGGGCACGGAATGCTGAAGTTCCTCGGCAACCCGTTCAAATATGCCTCCAGCGCGCCACTGTCCTATCCGCCGAAACATGGCGCGCATACGCGCGCGGTGCTGGAAAGCGTCTGCGCCTATAGCGCCGACAAGATCGACGACCTCATCGCACGTGGGGTCATCATGCAGGGAGATTCTCATGACAAGGCCAAGTGACGTTAAACCGCGCGAGGGCGCCCAGCCCGCGGCGCTCTACAAGGATTGGATGGTGGGCGCCGAGTTTCCGCCGCTCCCCTTCACGATCACGCGCGACGTGGTTCAGGAATATCAATCGGTCGTCGCCGCCGATCCGGCGAACTATGTCATCAACGGCCGGCAGGCCGCGCCGCCGAACGTCGTGCTCGTCTACATGATGGCGGTGATGTACCGGCTCTATCCGCCACAGCAGGGCGGCATCATGATCGGCAATACGATCGCGTTCCACAACCCGATCTGGGCCGACGAGGACACGGATGTCATCGGCACCGGACGGTTGACGGAGAAGTTCGAGAAGAAAGGCCGCAAATACATCTGCTACGATGTGGAGTTCAAGCGACCTGACGGCACGAACCTTGTTTCGTGCAGCCACACGTCCGCCTTTCCGGAATGAGGAGCGTCCGATCATGAGCCAAGAAAAAACGAATCAAGCAACGATTCGCAAAGTTATTCCGCAGACGCAGGCCATGTTCGACGCTTATGGCGTGTTGAACGGCGACAATGATATCATCCATTACGACGACCAGTTCGCCAAGGATCGCGGTTTCCGCGGCACGCTCGGGCATGGCCTGATGTATACGGCCTATGTCTGCGATCTTGCGGCCAAGCGCTACGGCGCGGACTGGCACACTCGCGGCCGGCTGACCGTGAAATATGTGCGTGGCGTCTGCCCCGGAGACGAGCTTGAGGTGCGGCTGGAGCCGGATGGCACCGTCGCCTGCCAGTCGCAGTTCGATACCACGCTCGTCGGATCGGCGACGCTCGCATGAGCGAGCCGAAGCGCCCTGTCACGCGCACCGGCGTCTCGACGACAGACGCCGTGCGCGTGCGCGGCCGCGATATGATTAACGATCTGGTGGGGCGGCTGTCCTATACGGAGATGCTGTATTTCCTCACCTGCGGCGTGGTTCCGACGCCGCCGCAGGTGAAGATTCTCGATGCCTGCCTGGTAACCCTGATGGAGCACGGCCTGACGCCGAGCGCCGTCATCTCGCGCCTCATGGCCGACAGCGTTCCGGAAGAGCCGCAAGTCGCCATTGCCGCGGGCCTGCTGGCGATCGGCAGCGTCTATGCCGGCACCACGGAATCCTGCGCCGCGCTGCTGCTCAAGATCGAGAAGCGTCAAGGTGCGGGCGAAGCCGATGTGCATCGCGCCGTGGCGCAGGAATATGCGAAGGCACGCCGGCCGGTGCCGGGCTTCGGCCATGGTACGCACAAGCCGGATGATCCAAGAACGGCGCGGCTGTTCGATATCGCCAGGGAGCATGGCTGCTTTGGCCCGTATGTTGAATCCCTCGTGCTGCTTGGGCAGGAGGTCGATCTGGCGCTTGGCCGTCACCTCACAATCAATGCGACCGGCGCCATCGGCGCGCTGCTGTTGGAGATCAATGTGCCGGTCGATGCGATGCGGGCGTTCTCCGTCGTCTCGCGCGCGGGCGGGCTCGCCGGTCATCTTCTGGAAGAGAAGGAGACGCATTCCGGCCGCGTGATCTGGGCGGCGGCGAAACGCGAGATTCCCTATACGGAAGAGGCCTGAACGGCAGGTAAGAAATCGCCGATGACGGATTTGCCGAGCTGGTTGGCGTCGGCGCCTTCCTTCGCCAGCCAGTCGACGAACTGCGCGGCTGAACGTTTGTCTTTTGACAGCGGCGAGACCGCGTAGAAATAATCGCGCTCGTGAATGCCGTTCAAATGCCAGGGAATGGCCAGGCGGCCGGCCGCCAGATCATCGAGGATGAGAGCGGACGGCAGCAGGGCGATGCCAAGCCCGTCCAGCGCGGCCTGCATCGCAAAGAACATCTGTTCAAGCGAATTGATCCGCGCCTGCGCGGGCACGGCATGGCCTGCCTGTGCGAACCAGTCCGCCCATTTCACATTGGATGTCACGGCCTCGATAAGCTGAAACTGTGCGAGGTCGATGGCTGCGCGCACCTTCACGCCCTGCAGCATTTCGGGCGCGCAAACCGGGAGCAGGGCGGAGGAGAGGAAGGATGTCGAGCTGGGGAATGTGTCGATGCGGACCAGCCGGCGGATGATGATGTCCTGAGCGTGCGCGTCGTCATCTTTCGGCAGGTCGATCCCGGTAGAAAGCCGCACCTCGATCTCGGGATGGCGCCGATGAAAAACCGAGAGGCGGGGGATCAGCCATTTCATCGTGAAGGTCGGCGGCGCGTTGATGCGCAGGACCAGCCGGTCATCGGGTCGGCTGACTTCGTCCATGGCGGCGGTCAGGCTTTCAAAGGCCGGCCCGATCCGTTTGAACAGATGTTCGCCGTCGCGCGTGAAGGCCAATCGGGCGCCGCGTTCCAGCAGGCGGACGCCGAGCATTTTCTCGAGAGCCGTGACCTGCCGGCTGACGGCTCCATGGGTTACTCCAAGCGCTTCCGCGGCGCGGGTGAAAGACAGGCTCTGGCCGACAGCCTCGAAGCTGCGCAGTGCGTTCAGCGGGATCTGTCGTCTGTGCATGGAAGTCAGTTTCTTGTGAGTTTTGTGCAAGGCCTGCATAGGCCAACTGGCGCCGGGCGGCAATACCATAAAGTCAAGGTATAGGTCTCTGGCCCTGCTCGGCGCTTTGCGAAAAACTCACGAAGGCGGCCGAGAACTCAAATTGTATGGACTGTGCCCCTCGTCTAACGATCAAAACGCACGGATCGAAGATCCGGAGGGAGGATACGGCATGGCATTCACCGCGCGCGGGCTATCGATGTTCGTAATGGCGCTCACTTGTGCGCTCACCTGCGCGATGAGCGTGTCAGGCTCTGTGAAGGCGCAGGCGCTTCCGGACGGACCGATTGAAGTCATCGTGCCGTTCACGGCCGGCGGCGGCGTCGACGTGATGGGACGCCTGACGGCCGATATCCTGAGCCGCGGGCTGGATCGCAGTTTCATCGTCGTCAACCGCCCGGGCGCCAATTCCAATATCGGCAATCAATATGTGGCGCGGGCGAAGCCCGATGGGCGAACCCTGCTGGTCAGCAGTGTCGGCCTCTCGGTGAACAAGGCGCTCTATAAGGAACTCTCTTACGATCCGGTGACGGGCTTTACGCCCATCTCGCTGATCTCGAACGCGCCGCTCGGACTTTTCGTCAGCAAGTCCGTGCCGGTGAAAACCCTGGCCGAATTCATCGCCTATCTGAAGGCCAATCCCGGCAAGCTCAACTACGCATCCTATGGGGTCGGGAGCAGCCCGCATCTCGCCGCCGAGCTCTTCCAGTACATGACGAAGACCAAGATGGTACACGTGCCGTTCACCGGCAACGGGCCCGCCACCATGGCGATCGTGCAGGATGTCACGCAGGTCATCTTCTCGAGCGTCGTCGCTGCGGGGCCGTATGTGGAAAACGGCGACATGAAAGCGTTGGCCTATGCGGATGACAAGAGGTCGGCGAAGTTCCCCAACATCCCGACGTTTGTCGAGCAGGGCCTGGATTTCAAGATCGGCACCTGGTTCGCGTTGCTGGGGCCGCCAGACCTGCCGCGCTCGATGGTCGATACGTTGAACGCCGCCTTGAAGAAGGGCATTCACACGCCGGAACGGCAAAGCATCTTCGATGCGCAAGGTGCCGAGCCCGTGGCATCAACGCCGGAGCAGTTCGACGCCTTCCTCAAGGCCGAGAGCGTGCGCATGTCCGGCCTGCTGCATGATGCCGGTATAGCGTCACAGTAGACCTCAGATGTCGCATCGCCTTGTTCGAAAAGCCGGCATCCACTTTTCGGGGTGATGCTTTAAAGCGAACGCTTGAACAGATGTGCGACCTCTCCGACGATGCCGCGGCGGAAGGTCATCACGCAGACGACGAAGATGACGCCCTGGATGACGACGACCCACTGGCCCGCACCGGCAAGATATTGCTGCATGGCGATGACGAGGAAGGCGCCGACCACCGGCCCGTAAATGGTGCCGAGCCCGCCGAGCAGCACCATCAGCACCACTTCGCCCGACATGCTCCAGTGCACGTCGGTCAGTGAGGCGTTCTGCGCGACGATGACTTTCACCGCGCCGGCGAGGCCTGACAGGGTGGCGGACAGGACGAAGGCCATCAGCTTGTAGCGATCGACCTTGTAGCCGAGCGAAATGGCACGCTGTTCGTTCTCGCGGATTGATTTCAGAACTTCGCCGAAGGGCGAATTGATGATGCGCCAGATCAAAAGGAACGCGAGCAGGAAGACGGCGACGACGACATAGTAGAGTGTCATCGGCTTGGACAGATCGAGAAATCCGAACAGCATCCCCTGCGGGATGCCCTGGATGCCGTCTTCGCCGTGGGTGAATTTGGCCTGCAGGTAGAAGAAGTACATGAGCTGGGCGAGACCCAGGGTGATCATCGCGAAATAGATGCCCTGGCGGCGGATGGCGACGATACCGGAGAGCAGGCCCAGCACGGCGGAGGCCGCCGTGCCGGCGAGGATGGCCAGTTCCGGCGAGAAGCCCCAGACCTTGGCGGCGTGGCCGCAGACGTAGCCGGCGGTGCCGAGAAACATGGCATGGCCGAAGGAGAGCAGGCCGGAATAGCCGAGAAACAGATTGAACGCGCAGGCGAACAGCGCGAAGCACAGGGCCTGCATGACGAAATAGGGATAGATGCTGGTCAGCGGCACGATGACGAGCAGGATCGCCATGACGATGAAGACGGTGAGTTCATCGCCGATTGTGCGGCGCGGCTGTGCGTCTTGACGTGCAGTGGTCGTTGTCATGCGGCTTTCCCCGTGAGGCCTGTCGGTTTGACGAGGAGCACCAGCACCATCAGCAGGAAGACCACTGTGTTGGAGGCCTCGGGATAGAAGTACTTCGTCAATCCTTCGATAATGCCAAGCGCGAAGCCGGTGACGATGGAGCCCAGGATCGAGCCCATGCCGCCGATGACGACGACGGCGAAGACGACAATGATGAAATCGGCGCCCATCAGCGGCCGCACCTGATTGATGGGAGCGGCTAACACGCCGGCGAGCGCCGCCAGGCCGACGCCGAGGCCATAAGTGAGCGTAATCATCAGCGGCACATTGATGCCGAAGGCGCTGACCAGTTGCGGGTTCTCCGTCGCGGCGCGCAGGTAGGAGCCGAAGCGGGTGCGCTCGATCAGGAACCATGTCGCCAGGCAGACGACGAGCGAGACGACGACCACCCAGGCGCGATAATTGGGCAGGAACATGAAACCGAGATTGGTGCCACCCTGCAAGGCCGTGGGGATGGCATAGGGCAGCCCGGACGAGCCGTAATAATTGAGGAACACGCCCTGGATGATGAGCGCGAGGCCGAAGGTGAGCAGCAGGCTGTAGAGATGGTCGAGCCCGGCGATCCGCCGCAGCAGGGTGTGCTGGATGACGATGCCGAAAGCGCCGATGATGAGCGGCGCCAGCACCAGCGCCCACCAGTAATTGAGATCGAACCAGGTCAGCAGGAAATAGGCGCAGAACGCCCCCATCATGAACAGCGCGCCATGGGCGAAGTTGATGATGTTGAGCATGCCGAAAATGACGGCGAGGCCGAGGCTGAGCAGGGCGTAGAAGGAGCCGTTGATCAGGCCGAGAAGAAGCTGGCCGAACAGCGCCTGAGTGTTGATGCCGAGCATGATGATGCGCCTGATCTCTGGACGATGCCCGGCGGCGCGCGGCCGCCGGGATGTTTGCCGATTACTTCTTCACCAGCGGGCAGGTGCTCTGGGAGAGCGGCGTGAACGCCTCTTCGGCCGGGATGGTGGCGATCAGCTTGTAATAGTCCCACGGGCCTTTCGATTCCGACGGCTTCTTCACCTCGAACAGATAGCCGGGGTGAATCTTGCGGCCATCGATGCGGATGACGCCCTTGCCGAACAGCGGATCATCGGTGGGCATTTCCTTCATCTTGGCGACGACCTTGGCGCCGTCATGCGGATTGCCGCCCAGCGCTTCGAGCGCCTTGAAATAGTGGATCAGTGAAGCGTAGACGCCGGCATGAACCATGCTCGGCGGCGCTTTGGTTTTCATGCGCTCGCTGAAGCGTTTGGAGAAGGCGCGGGTCTGGTCGTTCATGTCCCAGTAGAAAGTCTCGGTAAAGACCAGCCCTTGAGCGACGTTAAGGCCGAGGGAATGGACGTCGGTGATGAACAGGAGCAGCGCTGCAAGCTTCTGGCCGCCCGAGACGATGCCGAATTCCGCTGCCTGTTTGATGGCGTTGGTGGTGTCACCGCCGGCGTTGGCAAGGCCGATCACCTTCGCCTTTGACGATTGCGCCTGCAGCAGGAAGGAGGAGAAATCGGAGGTGTTGAGCGGATGCCTGACAGCGCCGAGCACCTTGCCGCCGTTTGCGTTGATGACGGCCGTGGTGTCGCGTTCGAGCGCGGCGCCGAAGGCGTAGTCCGCGGTGAGGAAGAACCACGAGTCGCCGCCGGCCTTGACGACGGCCTTGCCGGTGCCGTTGGCCAGCAGATAGGTGTCGTAGGTCCAGTGCACGGTGTTGGGCGAGCATTGCGAGTTTGTCAGGTCGGATGCGGCGGCGCCGGAGTTCAGGAAGACGCCGTTCTTTTCCCTCACCACCGTGTTGACGGCGAGCGCGACGCCGGAGCTCGGCACGTCGACGATGACATCGACCTTGTCCACGTCGAGCCATTGGCGGGCGATGTTGGTGCCGACGTCGGGCTTGTTCTGATGATCGCCGGAGATCACGTCGATCTTCCAGCCTTTGGCGACGAGGCCGGAATCTTCGACGGCCATTTGCGCCGCAAGCGTCGAGCCCGGTCCGCCGAGGTCTGAATAAAGACCCGACTGGTCGCTGAGATTGCCGACCTTGACGGTCTTGTCCTGTGCGAACGCGGCGGTGCTGAGCGCCATCGCGACGCTGAACATCAGGATTGAGCGTGTTCTAAGCATGTTTCCCTCCACTTGAACTTCGAATCAAAGCATCAGACGCCGAGGTAGCCGGCGAGTTTCTCCATATTCGCGGGCAGGGTCTCCTTCGAAAAATTGTCGATGACCTTGCCGTTCTCGACGACATAGAACCGATCCGCCAATTGCGAGGCGAAGCGGAAATTCTGTTCGACCAGCAGAATCGTGAAGCCCTGCGATTTCAGCCGCGCGATGGTGTGGCCGATCTGTTCGACGATCACCGGCGCCAATCCTTCTGTCGGTTCGTCGAACATCAGGAATTTCGCGCCGGTGCGCAGGATGCGGGCGATGGCGAGCATCTGCTGTTCGCCGCCAGACAGTTTGGTGCCCTGGCTTGCGAGCCGCTCCTTCAGATTGGGAAACAGCTCGAAAATCGCGTCGAGCGACAGGCCGCCATCGGCGATGCGCGGCGGCAGCAGGAGATTCTCCTGGACGTTGAGGCTGGAAAAGATGCCGCGCTCTTCCGGGCAGAAGGCGATGCCGAGGCGGGCGATCTTGTGCGGGGATGCGCGGATGATCTCATTGCCGCGGAAGCGAATCGAGCCGCTGCGTTTGCCGATCAGGCCCATGATGGATTTCAGGGTCGTGGTCTTGCCGGCGCCGTTGCGGCCGAGCAGGGTCACCACTTCGCCGGGCTGGATGTGAAAATCAACGCCGTGAAGGATGTGGGATTCGCCATACCACGACTGCAAGTTCTCGACGGTGAGAAGCGCCTCGGTGGTTTCTGCTGCGCGCGGCGCGCTGGTTTCAAGCATGGGCCGATCCCAGATAGGCTTCCTTGACCCGCGCATCCTGCGAGACGGTGGCGTAATTGCCTTCGGTGAGGACACGGCCGCGCGTCAGCACCGTAATCGTATCGGATAGATCGGCCACGACATTCAGGTTGTGCTCGACCATCAGTACCGTATGCCTGGCCGAAATACGCTTGATGAGCGCCGCGATCTTGGCGATCTCCTCGTGGCCGATGCCCGCCATGGGTTCGTCGAGCAGCATGATCTGCGGATCGAGAGCCAGCGTCGTGGCGATTTCAAGCGCGCGCTTGCGGCCATAGGGCATTTCGACGGCGACCGTATTGGCGAAAGCGCCGACGCCGACATCATCGAGCAGTTCGAGGGCGCGGTGATTGAGGCTGTTCAGCACCGATTTGGAGCGCCAGAAATCCATCGATTCCCCGCGCTGGCGCTGCAGGGCGACGCGGACGTTTTCAAGCGCCGTCAGATGCGGGAACACGGCCGAAATCTGAAACGAGCGCACCAGGCCGAGGCGGGCGACGTCGGCAGGCTTCAGTGCGGTGATGTCCTGCCCGTCATAGAAGATCTGTCCGCGGGTCGGGATCAGGAATTTCGTCAGCAGATTGAAACAGGTGGTCTTGCCCGCGCCGTTCGGGCCGATCAGGGCATGAATGGTGCCGCGTCGCACCCGCAAATTGACGTCCTGAACCGCGACAAAGCCGGCGAATTCTTTGGTCAGGTCACGGCACTCAAGAATGAACTCGTCACTCACCCGGATGCCTTTGATCTCGAGGTCCAGTTTGGCCGAGATTATGCCGCCGCGATCTGAATTAACAAGCTGAAATGGCTGGCCGGATGTACTGCGAAAGTATGAGGGTAAATGCGCGGGATTTGGGCAGCTAGTGGGGCTGTTTCTCCAGCACATCGAGGATGGTCTGGCGGAGTGCGATAAAGGCGGGGTCGGTGCGCTTGCGCGGATGCGGCAGGTCGACGGGAAAGACGTCACGCACCCGGCCTGGCCGCGGGTCCATCAGGACGATGCGGTTGGACAGGAAAACCGCCTCTTCGACATCATGTGTTACCATGATGACAGTGATGTTTTCGTGCTTCCAAAGCCGTAGCAGCTCGTTCTGCAGCCGTCCGCGCGTCAGCGAATCGAGGGCGCCCAGCGGTTCATCGAGCAGGAGCAGCCGGGGTTTCGGCGCCAGGGCGCGGGCAATGGCCGCCCGCTGCGACATGCCTCCGGACAATTGGTGCGGCCTGGCGTTGGCAAAGCCCGCCAATCCGACAAGGTCGAGCAGAGCCTGCACGTGCTTTGCCTTGTCGGCTGCACTGCCGGGACTGGTGTGAAGGCTGAGCGCGACGTTCTCGCTGACGCTCAGCCATGGCAACAGGCGGTGGTCCTGAAAGACGATACCGCGCGCTATGCTCGGCTTGCGGATGCGATCGCCCTCGACAATGATGTCGCCGTTGTCGGGCGTGTCGAGACCGGCCAGCATGCGAAGCAGCGTCGACTTTCCGCAGCCGCTTGGTCCCAGCAAGGTCAGGAACTCGCCGCTTTTGACTGTCAGGGATACGTCATGAACGGCATGGACCTCACCGGCGCCGACGCGGAACGATTTTGAGACGTGATCGATCCTGACGCCGGGTTCAAATGTGGAGGCTAGCGCGCTTGCCATGGGAATATCCTTCGAGAAAGCCAGGCGACGGTGCGATCGAGAGTGAGGCCAACCAGCGCCAGCGCCAGAACGCCGATGAGAACGCGGTCCATGCGGGCGAATTCGCGCGCCTGTGCGAGATAGGCGCCGAGACCGTCGCCCATGCCGTTGATATAGCCGGTGCCGATCAGGTATTCGGCGCCGATGGTGCCGAGCCAGGAGATGTTCAGGGAGAGTTCCAGTCCGGCGACGATGGCGGGCGCCGCGGCCGGAAGAATGATCTTTCGAATCGTGGTCCTGCGATCGAGTTCCAATGCGCGGCCAACTTCCAGGAAGGGCGATCCGACGCCGGTGCAGCCCGCAGCGGTGGCGAGCGCGACGGGAAACAGTGCGCCAAGCGCAATCAAGGTGATCTTCATGGCTTCGCCATTGCCAAGCCACGCGCTAAGCAGGGGAATCCAGGCGAAAAGAGCGATCTGGCGGAGGCTGTCGATCGTCGGGCTGAGGGCCAGGCTGCCGATCCGCGACAAGCCGATCGCCAGCCCGATGACGAAGCCGAAGCCGGCGCCAATGACAAAACCGGCGAGGGCCCGCAACAAGGTGGCCAGGATCGCTGCGGGCAGGAAACCGCTGGCGGTATCGCCCGCGAGCGCCGACAGAAACGTTGCCGGCGAGACCAGCATGCGTGCGTCGGATTGAACGGTCAGCAGACTCCAGGCGGTCCATATGAGAATGAGAACGCCGGGCACAAGCAGCGGCTTCCAGGCATTTGACAGGAAGCGCTGAGGGATGGCTGCGGCGCCGCTCATGACGCCGTGTGCAGCGACCAGCCGGCCGTCCTTCTCTCGAACCACATGACGCCGCGATCGAACAGCAGGCCGACAAGGCCGACAACGATCATGGTGGCGAAGACCACGTCGAGCTGGAACGATTTGCGGCCCCACATCATCAGATAGCCGATGCCGGCAGCCGAGGAGATCATCTCGACAAGGATCAGGACCTTCCATCCCTTGCTCAAGGCCTGGCGCAGGCCGGTGGCGATGGCGGGGACGACGGCGGGCAGGATGACGTAGCGAAGCTGGGCGCGGCGATCGAGCTCAAGTGCGCGGGAAACATCGTTATACTTCTCCGGCAGGGTCCGGATCGCCCCATAGACGCCGACCATCAGCGGAAGAAAGCATGTCTTCGCGATGAGGACGATCTTCAATGTCTCGCCGATGCCGAACAGGAGCATGAAGAACGGCAGCCAGCCGAGCGACGGCACGAGAAAGATCGCGCGCACCGTCGGGGCTACATAAGTGTCGAGTTTTTCCGACAGGGCAAACGCGAGGCCGCAGGCGAGGCCCAGCAGTGCGCCGCATGCCAGGCCCGCGGCCAGGCGGACGAAGCTGACGCTGAGTTCGTAGAGCAACTGCCCCGAGAGCAGCAGGTCCGCGGTGGTTTCCCAGACGAGGGACGGCGCCGGCAGGATCTGCGGCGCCAGCAGCTCGTAATGTGCGGCGAAGGACCAGATGGCGATGACGGTTGCGGGCAGGGCCAGTCCGATCGTCCCGCGCAATAGTGCGCGTGAAAGCAGGCCACCGAGGCCTTCCAGCCGGATGGCCTGCGCAAGGCGCAACGGACGAATGCCCAGCCTCAAGGGGCGATCGAGAGAATGAAATTGCGTGCCAAGACTCATGATGCTCTCGCGCGTTGGTTCAGCTTTTGGGTTTGCCGTCTTCGTCGTGGGCGCGCCAGAAGCCGGTATATCCAAGCTCCTTGATGGCCTTGTCCTGATAGCTGCGGTCGATCCAGTCTTCCGGTTTGAATGGCGCGCGGATGAGTTTGCTGCCGACGGCGAACTTGATGCCGCTGATGACATTGCCGACATAGAAATCGTCCAGCAGCGGGTTCAAGCGTTCGCGCAACGGGTCGCCGTCGAAGTCCTTGACGAAGGCAACGCGCGGCACGCCGGTCAAGGTCCAGATGTCGTAGAGCTCGTTGCGGTTCTCTTCCTGGGCCGAATAGTAGGCGGCCTTGATATAGACGTTGACGACGCGCTGGGTTGTCTCCGGATATTTGCGCACGAAGTTTTCGCTGACGACGAGTGAGCCGAAATTGGTGCCGGCGCCCAGCGTTCCCTTGGTCGTATAGATGGTCTTGCCGAGGCCGCGATCGACGAGGTCCAGCAGGTTGTTGCCGGCCACGATGGCGTCGATGTCGCTCGATGAAAATGCCGAGATCTGGTCGGCGCTCTGCAGATCGAAAATCTGCACGTCACGTTCGCTCAATCCGAATTTGGCAAGAACGCGGTTGATCGACCATTCATAGATCGTGCCGCGCGAGACGGAGATCTTCTTGCCCTTGATGTCGGCGACGGAGTCGATCTTCGCGCCGTTGCGCGCCACGATATAGATCGGCGATGATCCATTGGAAGCAAGGACCTTGGTGCGCAGGCCGGCGCCGCGCCCGACAATATTAGGCAGACCGCCGTAGTTGGAGAAGTCGAGTTGCCCGTTGGCGAAAGCCTCGTTGATCGCTGGTCCGGTCCCGCGCGGGAATTGCCAGTCGATCTTGACGGCCTCGTTCTTGAATTCTTCTTCCAGCAGTTTCTTGGCGCGGATGATGCCGAGAACGCCGCTGCCATAGGGAGCGCCTGATGCATTGCCCGGTCCGGCAAGGCGGATGGTGGACGGAGGTGTTTCCGCGGCGCCGGCTTGCGTCAGCGCAGCCAACGCAAATGTTGTTCCAAGAGCCGCCAACTGGATGATCGTACGGTAGCTGCGCATTGTCTTTTCCATGATTGTCCGGCGCTCCGCCAACAGTGTTGGCGTTGCGGGTTCCGATTGCGGTGATTTGTTTTTTCTAGAGCGCTGCCGACGGACGCTCGGCCCGGTCTTTCGACCAGCCCAGCGCATGCCGATAGGAGCCGAGCGTGTCGCTTGCCTGAAGCGCCGCGAGATCGACGATCTCCGGCGTATCGGCGAAGGGCGACACATAAAGCGCGTCTTCGGGGCACCAAGCCTCGCACATGTAGCAGGTCTGACAATCCTGCTGACGGGCGATGACCGGCACCGGCCCGTTGACGTCGAAGACATTCGTCGGGCAGGCATGCACGCAGATGTTGCAGCCGGTGCAGCGTTTCGAATCGATGACCTCGATCATTCCGCGGCCTCCAGGACCGCCGGCTCGGCGATGGTGTTGCGGCGCGTCCAGACGTCGTCGAGGCCGCCGGAATGAACGCGATAGCGCGGGCCTGCATCGAGCTGCGGAAAGTCGAGCCGGCGCGCCATGCCGCGGCTTTCGTTGCGCTCCAATGCGCTGCGATACATCCACCGCGCCGTGGCGACCATGGCCGCGGCCTCACGCGCCTTGACGACGTGCAGGGCATCGGCTGCGTCGGTTGTCGCGATGTCGCGCCAGAGATGATCGAGACGCGACAGCGAATCCTGCAGTCCGGGGCCGTGACGGAAGTAATTGCGGTCGAACGGAAACACCTCGTCCTGGACAGCGCGGGTGACTTTTGCCGGATCGAAGGCGCGCGCTTTGCCTGAGCGGAGCGCTACCGTACCCTTGCGTGTGCCGGCACGTTGAGGGGAGGCATTGGCGCGGGCAAAGTCCGCTGCTGAAGCGCCGGCCCAGAAGCCCGACGACATGGCCCAGGCCGCGTTATGGCTGCCGCCGCCGGTGAAGGCGCCGCAGATCAATTCGCGTGTGGCCGCATCGCCTGCCGCGTAAAGGCCCTCGACGCTGGTTGAGCAGCTTTCATCGACGATGCGCAATCCGCCGGTGCCGCGTACCGTGCCCTCAAGCCGCAAGGTGACGGGGAAGCGCTGGGTGAACGGATTGATGCCGGCCCGATCGAGCGGCAGGAAGAAATTCGGCTGCACTAGGCGCATGGCGGCCTGGGTCGCAGCATCCGCCTGATCGAGCTGGGCGTAAACCGGGCCCTTCAGCAGCCAGCGGGCGATGACGGAACGTCCGCCCTTGGACTGGGCGCCGGGAATGGGCGCGCCATCAGCGTCCGTGAAGGTGGCCCAATCGTAGAAGCGCGTCTTCGTTACCGAGGCGAAGGCCGCCGACATGGCATAGGCGTTGGAGAATTCCATGCCCGACAGTTCGGCCCCCGCTTCGGCGGCCATGAGATGACCGTCGCCGGTGAGCACGTTGCAGCCGAGCGCCTTGCTCAGGAAGGCGCAGCCGCCGGTGGCCATGACGACTGCGTCGGCATGAACGATCCAGCGTTCGCCGCTGTGCTGGAAGATGCCGGCCGCGCCGGCGACGGCACCATTGTCGTCGGTCAGAAGCTCCAGCGCCGGGCTATGGTCGAGGATTTTCGCGCCGGCCTGCTTCACGCGTTTGCGCATGAGCCGCATATATTCCGGCCCCATCAGCGAGCCGGGCCGTTGAAATCCGAGCTGGTCGACATGGAACGGATAGCCCCATTCGGTGAGCTGGTGGATGTTGTCATAGGTCCTGTCGAGGACGCGGGACATCCATTTGCGATCCTGCAGGTAGCCGCCGAGCTGTTCGCGCGAGGCCATGGCCGCCTCGCGTTTCTCCGGGTTCGGATCGACGTACCAGACGCCGGTGCCCGATGGGGCCGTGGCGCCCGATGTTCCGCAAAATCCCTTGTCGGCCAGGAGGACCGAAGCGCCCGATTGCGCAGCGCTGATGGCGCCCCAGGTGCCGGCAGGGCCGCCACCGATGATGAGAACGTCGGCGCGGTATTCGTGCTGGCCGCCTGCCTTTGAAACGAGCTCTGGACGTCGATCGTGCCTTGCCATGGGTGCTCCTTATGTTGATTTCAGATTATATAGACTATGTTTTTTGTCAACTAATAGAAAATCGCAACCTATCTGGAGATTTAATGGCCTGTCCTACCTTGGCTTTTTCGATTTCCGAGGGCGTGTCTTCGCGCTCTCCACGCTGCCGGAGGTGACAATGCTCAGCCGTTCGACTGCGTTGGCATTGCCGGACAGAACCTCGAACAAGCTGTCCTTGCCCTCCCGCCAGAAGCGGATGTCGAAGCGCCGGTGTCCCAGCCGCAGGTCGGTCAAGGTTACGTCGGGCAGCCAGTCGGGCAGGGCAGGGTCCACGTACAACTTGCCGCGCGGTGCATCCTGCTGCAGCCCCAGTATGGCTTGCAGCAGCATGAACGGCGTCGCCGCCGCCCAGGCCTGGGGAACGTTGGCACCAAGATATTGCACCGGGAAATTGGTGGGGTTGCGCTGCAATCCGCCATAGAGCTCGGGCAATTGGTTGAGCAGGAAATGACTGGCCGCGCCGCTGATATCGCGCGCGACCGCGGCTGCCTCGGCATGAAATCCATAGCGGCGCATGCCGAGCGCGATGATCGCATTGTCGTGGGGCCACACCGCGCCGGTCTGATAGTTGTAGGGATTGAAGGCCGGATGATCGGCGGACAAGGTGCGGATGCCCCAGCCGCTCCCCATGTCGCGGCGCATCAATCGCTTCACCACGGCGGCTGCGTGCTGCGGCGCGACGATGCCGGACCACAGGCAGTGTCCGATGTTGGAAGCAACCGACAGCACCTTCTTCTTGTCGCCATCGAGTGCGTAGGCATAGAAGCCGGACGCCTCGTCCCAAAACGTTTCGTTGAACGCCTTGAACAGCGCGGCGGCTTTCTTGCGCAATCTGTTGGCGCGCCGCTTGTCGTCCAGTTCGTCATAGATCTCGGCCATGCGCAGCCACGCGTCGTAGACATAGCCTTGCAGTTCGCACAGCGCCTTGGGGCCACGCACCAGGGTGCCATCGGGATAGACAACCGCATCGCCGGAATCTTTCCACGACATGTTCTCGTAGCCGGCGCTTGAACGCGTCTGATATTCCTGGAAGCCGTCGCCGTCGCGATCGCCGTATTTGTCGATCCAGCTGAGGCAGGCTTCGGCCGTCGCCAGATGCTGTTCGATCAGCGCGTGATCGCCAGTGGCGCGCCATGCCGCGTGCAGGGCCACCAGATAGAGCGGTGTCGCGTCCGCGGTGCCGTAGTAGGGCGTGTGCGGGATCAGTTTGAAATGCGCCAGTTCGCCGTAGCGCAGTTCGTGCGGGATCTTGCCGGGCTCGGCGTCGCGATAGTCGTCTCGCTCGGTCGCCTGATACTGGCCCAGGACATCAAGGGCGCCGGCGGCGAACTCCGGATAGACGATCAATGTCTGTAAGGAGACGATCAGACTGTCGCGGCCAAACAGCGCCACGAACCAGGGCAGGCCGGCGGCCGGCACGAACACCATGTGATCGGTGCCCCGCAGCGGCAACCGCAAGGCAGCCATGTCCTGTACGCCCTGGTGGTAGCAGCGATAAAACTCTTCGTTGCTGGTGGTGACTTTCAAGACGGTGCGCTGCCACTCGTCGATCTTGCTGGCATGATCGGATGTGGCGCTGGCATGGGTGCATTCATGCGGCGCCCGCAGCTGTTTTCCGCCGTCCATGAAATCGTAGATCAGGCAGCGGTGCCAGGCCTGTCCCGGCTTCAGTGCGATGTTGAAGCTCAACCGTCCATTTGCGCTGACGGCAGGCTCGCCGTCTCCGGCGCCGGCGCGAACGATCATTTCGCGGGCAAAATCCTTGTTGCGATATGCCATGCGCAGCGTCTGCCGTGGGGCCGACCATGTGGTGGTGATGCGGCCGCGCCTGACGATATGTTCGCTTTTGACCTCGAAGATGTCGGCGAAATCGGCACGGATCGCGATCTCCAGATTGAAACGCACGGGGATGCGGCCATTGTTGGTGATGTCGATGTCTTCGTGCAGTCCACCATCGATGTGGCGGCCGATCATCAGGCCCAGTGTGCGCGCCGCGATCGGGCCGTCCTCGCTGGCGATGGCGCGATTGGTGAGGAAAATGCGCGCCGCGTGATGCGAGATGGCGCCACCGTTCAACAGATCCCAGGTTTCGCCATTGGCGTAGATCACCCAGGCGCTGACCATCCGTGTGTCGCGGAAGTAGAGGCCATGCAGGCTTGGCCAGTTCACATGGCCGTCGGGCTCTGTCACCAGTACGGCCTGGCCCTCATGAATGGCGATCTGTGACGGACCGACTTGCACCTTGTAGGCCATGCGGACATCCTCTTCAGCATGTCAGGGACTATGACATGCCATAATCTTTATCGGCGAGCAGACGAGGCGGATCACCTGGAAACGATGACACAAATCCGTGAAGATTGAGCGCAACAATTTATGGAACGAACGCCTTGAGGGGTCGTTCTAATCTGTTGTCTTTCGGGCTTGCAGACGACGGGACGAAAATCATGATCGTGGCAACCGATGATCTTTGCGGGGCTCGACGATCTTTGTATCAAGACCATTCATACATAGCTGATAGAGTGTGCTTCCTGGGCGTGACAGGAAGGCCGGCCCGCAACGGCGACGGCAGCAAGGAGCGAAGCAATGCAGATCGGCATCATCGGACTCGGCCGGATGGGCAGCAATATCTCCCGGCGTCTCATGAAGGCAGGACATAGCTGTGTTGTCTTCGACGCCAATGCCGCCCCCCGCGACGCGCTGGCGAAGGAGGGCGCCGTCGGCACGGCGTCGCTCGCCGAGATGGTGAAGGCGCTCGAGAAGCCCCGGGTGGTGTGGGTGATGCTGCCGGCCGGGCGGATCACCGAGGAGACTGTCGGGCGCCTGGGCGGCATGCTGGAAGCCGGCGATATCATCATCGACGGCGGCAATTCCTACTACAAGGATGATGTGCGCCGCGCGAAAATACTGGCCGAAAAGAAGATCCGTTATGTCGACTGCGGGACCTCCGGTGGTGTGTGGGGTCTGGAGCGGGGTTACTGCATGATGATCGGCGGCACGAAGGAAGCCGTGGATCATCTCGATCCGATTTTTGCGGCACTCGCCCCGGGTCCGGGCGATATTGCGCGCACGCCGGGCCGTGAGAAGGAAGATCCCCGCGCCGAACAGGGTTATATTCACGCCGGCCCGAGCGGCGCCGGACATTTCGTCAAAATGATTCATAACGGCATCGAATACGGGTTGATGCAGGCCTATGCCGAAGGCTTCGACATCCTGCGCAACAAGAGTTCGAAGGCGCTTCCCGAGGACGAACGGTTTGAATTGAACCTGACCGATATCTCCGAGGTCTGGCGGCGTGGCAGCGTCATCTCGTCATGGCTGCTCGACCTCAGCGCCGCGGCGCTGGTCAAGGACCCGCAGCTGGAGCAGTTCTCGGGCTTCGTCGAGGATTCGGGTGAAGGCCGCTGGACCATCGAGGCCGCGATCGAGGAGGCGGTGCCGGCCGAAGTGCTCTCATCGGCCCTCTACGCCCGCTTCCGCTCGCGGCAAGATCATACTTTCGGCGAAAAAATACTGTCGGCTATGCGCTTCGGATTCGGGGGGCATGTCGAGCCGCATGAGCCCGCGAAGCCCAAAGACAAGCCATAGGCTGCCATCGAACCCGCAAACCGAATTTGGCGGAGTAGCAGAATGCTGGATGAAGAAGCGCCGCAGGCCGTGCAACTGGTGGAATGTCCGCCGCAGCGTCAGGCCAAGCCTGCCGATCCTTGTGTGATGGTGATCTTCGGCGCCACGGGCGATCTGACCAGGCGGCTGGTGACGCCCGCCCTCTATAATCTCGCGCGCACGCGGGTCCTGCCGGAAAATTTCGCCTTGATCGGCATCGGCCGTACCGAGGAGACGGCTGAAAGCTGGCGCGATTATCTCTACGGCGAGTTGAAACATTTCGTCGGCAACGCGGCCAGCGAGTCGGAACTCGATCGTATCGACGAGACGGCGTGGAGGCGGTTCGCCGATAAGATTTACTACGTTCAGGGCGATGTGACGAAGCCGGAACTCTATGAGAAGCTTCGTGGCGTGATCGAGCATGCGGACGCGGCGCATAACACGCGCGGCAATGTCATGTTCTATCTTGCCCTTGCCGACAGGCTCTTCGGCACGGTGGTGCAACGGCTCGGCGAAGCGAAGCTCACCGATCAGCAGGAAGACCCGAGTGGCGTGCGCAAATTCTGGCGCCGTGTGGTGATCGAGAAGCCGTTCGGCCACGATCTGGCGTCGGCACGCGAATTGAACGCCCAGATCCTGCGGACCTTGCATGAGAACCAGATTTTCCGGATCGATCACTTTCTGGGAAAGGATCCTGTGCAGAGCATCATGGCGTTCCGATTCGCCAACGGGTTGTTCGAACCGATCTGGAATCGCGACCGCATCGATCATGTGCAGATCACCGTGGCCGAAACGGTCGGGGTGGAAAAGCGCGGCGATTTCTATGAGGCGACCGGGGCGATGCGCGACATGGTGCCCAACCATGTCTTCTCGCTGATCGCCATGGTGGCGATGGAACCGCCGGTCGGCTTCGATGCGACATCGATCCGCAACAAGAAGGCGGAGGTTTTCGCCGCCATGCCGGAAGTCAAGCCGGCCGCCGCCGTCCGCGGGCAATATGGCCCGGGAATCGTGAATGGAAAGCCGGCAAAGTCCTATCGGCAGGAGCCGGACATTGCGGCGAATTCCAATGTCGAGACCTATGTCGCGATGCAGCTCGAGATCGACAATTGGCGCTGGGCGGGTGTGCCGTTCTACGTCCGCACCGGCAAGCATATGTCGCAGCGCAAGACCGAGATTGCCATCTGCTTCAAGCAGGCGCCCTATGCGGCGTTTCTCGAAACCCCGGTCGATACCCTGCGGCCCAACTGGCTGGTGCTGGACATCCAGCCGAATGAGGGAATTTCCCTGCAGTTCGAGGTCAAGCGCCGCGGGCCGGTGGTCGATCTCGCCGCCGTCCGGATGGACTTCCACTATGCCGACTGGTTCCCGAAGGAACGCAATGTCGGCTACGAGACATTGCTCTATGACGTGATGACCGGCGACCTGACCCTGTTCATGCGCGCCGATATGGTGGAGCAGGCCTGGCGCATCGTTCAGCCGATCATTGACGAGTGGGGATCGAGCACGGCCGATGTTCCTGTCTACAGCTCTGGCAGCGATGGCCCGAAGGCAGCCGACGACTTGATCAAGCGGGATGGGCCGCGCGCCTGGCGGGCCGTCGGGTTGCCGTCGGAAAACATGCGATGAGTGGCCAGCACGATATACGACTTGTCCTGGCGGACGTCGATGGCACGCTGGTCACGCCTGACAAGGAGTTGACCGAAGAGACCAGGAAGGCCGCCCGCGAGCTGAGGGAGGCGGGCGTTATGCTGGCGCTCACCAGCGGCCGGCCGCCGCGCGGGATGAGCATGTTGATCGAGCCGCTGGCCCTGCAGGGGTTCATCGCGGACTTTAACGGCGGCGTGCTGGTCAACCAGGATCTGTCGGTCATCGAGAGCCACGCGCTTGATCCCGCGACTGCCAAAAGGGTGCACGATCTGCTTCTCTCTCAGGGCCTCGATGTATGGGTCTATACCGATACGGCGTGGCTGATCCGCGACAAGAAGGCGCCACATGTGGCGCGTGAGGCCTGGACGGTGAAGTTCGATGCGCAGGTCGTGCCGGCGTTCACCGACGAACATCTGGCGAAGGCGACCAAGATCGTCGGTGTTTCCGATGATCACGATCTGGTCGAGGCTTGCGAGAAAGCGGCGCAGACGGCGCTGGGCGACAAGGCGAGCGCCGCGCGTTCGCAGCCTTATTATCTCGATGTGACGCATCCTCAGGCCAACAAGGGCGCCGTCGTCGGCACGCTGGCTAGGCTCTCGAATATTTCGCCGCACCAGATCGCAACGGTTGGCGATATGCCGAACGATGTCCTGATGTTCAAGAAGAGCGGCTTTTCCATCGCCATGGGCAATGCCAGCGAAGCGGTGAAGGCGCAGGCAAGCGCGGTCACCGACAGCAATGAGAACGAGGGCTTCGCCAAGGCGATGCGGAAGTTCATTCTTCCCACCGGAGAGTGAGATCATCGGAGCAATCAGATCAGGAGAGAACGTCCATGACACCGCGCGTGAAAGAAATCCTGAGCTGGTATGGAGCCGACAATGCCGGCACTCTGAACAATCTGGCACGTCTCATGAACCATGGCCGGCTGGCGGGCACGGGAAAGCTGGTGATCCTGCCGGTCGACCAGGGCTTCGAACATGGGCCGGCACGCTCCTTTGCGCCCAATCCGCCGGCCTATAATCCGCATTATCATTTCGAACTGGCGATCGAAGCGGGGTGTAACGCCTATGCCGCGCCGCTCGGATTTCTTGAAGCCGGTGCCCGCGACTTCGCCGGCGAGATCCCGCTGATCCTCAAGGCCAACAACGCAGACTCGTTGCGTGATGACAAGGATCCGGATCAGGCTTTGACCGCGAGCGTCGAGGATGCCTTGCGGCTCGGCTGCTGCGCGATCGGCTTCACGATCTATCCGGGATCGGCCCATGAGTTCGAGATGTACGAGAAGTTCCGCGCCTGTGCCGAAGAGGCCAAGCGCCATGGGCTGGCGGTTGTACTTTGGTCCTATCCGCGCGGCTCCGCCTTGTCGAAGGAGGGCGAGACGGCGATCGATGTGATCGGCTATGCGGTGCAGATCGCAGCACAGCTCGGCGCGCATATCATCAAGGTCAAACTGCCGGGCGGCAATGTGGAACAGGCGGCCGCGCGCAAGATCTACGAAGAGAAGCGTATTCCCATTGCGACGCAGGCCGAGCGCGTGCGGCACGTTGTCGATTGTGCTTTTGCCGGCCGGCGTATCGTCATCTTCTCCGGCGGCGCCACGGTCATGGACAATACAAAGCTGCTCGACGAGTTTCGCGCCATTCATGATGGCGGCGGGTTTGGCTCGATCATCGGCCGCAATTCATTCCAGCGTACCAAGGCCGAAGCGCTGCAACTGCTCGGCAAGGTCATGGACATCTACGCCGGAAAGACAGTCCAATGACGCATGCTTCCACGATTCATCTGGAGACGCTTGCCGATCCCGAGGCTCTGGCGCGGCGGGTGGCGGACTGGCTGCTGGCGGCCGCGTTGCACAAGGACGGAACATTCAGCGTCGCTCTGTCAGGCGGTTCGACCCCGCGCAGGCTGTATCAATATCTGGCCGAACCCGGCTATTGCGACCGTTTTCCCTGGCAGCGCACGCACTGGTTCTGGGGCGATGAACGCTTTGTCCCGCATGATAATGAACAGAGCAATTATCGCATGGTGCATGATGCGCTCTTCGCGCATGTGCAGGTTCCGCCTGCCAACATCCATCCGGTTCCGACCGAAGGCGTCGCGCCGGAAGCGGCGGCCTCCGCCTATGATCGCGAACTCAGAGCCTTCTACGGTGCGGACCGCCTCGATCCGGCGCGGCCGCTGTTCGATGTCAATCTTCTCGGGCTCGGCGAGGACGGGCATACAGCCTCCCTGTTTCCCGGCAGTCCTGCGCTTGCTGAACGCGACAAATGGGTTGTGCCGTCGCCCGGTCCGAAATCGGATGTGCGCATCACGCTGACCTATCCGGCGCTTGAAAGCAGTGCTCAGGTGGCTTTTTTGGTGGCGGGGCGTGGCAAGCGCGAGATGCTCGCCAGGCTGCGCGGCGGCGATGAGGCTTTGCCTGCTGCTCATGTTCATCCTAAAGGTTCGCTGCATATTTTTGGCGACGTGGCGGCGACAGGGGTGGAGTGAAGATGACGACGAACGCCAACTGGTGGAGCGCACCAAGAGCGGAACGCTCTGCCAGTCTGAAAGCCTTGCCGCGAACGCTGGCCATCGACATCGGCGGCACGGGGCTCAAGGCGTCGGTGCTTGACGGGGCCGGCCAGATGCTGGTGAAGCGCGTGCGCATGGAGACGCCCTATCCATGCCCGCCGGAAGCGCTGCTGCGCGCCATCGTCGATCTCACCGCGTCGCTGGCGCCGTTCGATCGTATTTCAATCGGCTTTCCCGGCGTGATCCGCAACGGGCGTACCGTCACCGCGCCGCATTTCGGCAACAAGATCTGGCGTGATTTTCCATTGGAAGACGCGCTGGAGCAGCGTCTGGGCAAGCCGGCCCGTTTGCTCAATGATGCGGAGGTCCAGGGCCTCGGCATTGTCGCCGGCCACGGGCTGGAAGTGGTGCTGACATTGGGAACAGGTGTCGGCAGCGCTGTGTTCAGCAACGGCATATTGGCGCCCCATCTTGAGCTTGCGCATCATCCGATCCACAAGGGTAAGACCTATAACGGCTATATCGGCGACAAGGCGCGCCGTTCGCTCGGCAAGAAAGCCTGGAACAGGCGCGTTCTCAAGATGGTCGAGATCGTCCGCGATTTGCTGCACTACGACGTGCTCTATCTCGGCGGCGGAAATTCCGAGAAGATCGTGGTCGATCTGCCCGCCAATGTCCGGCTTGCCTCGAACGATACGGGGATTACGGGCGGCATCCGCCTTTGGGATGACGTGATCTGGCGCGCTGTCGGCGACGAGCCGTCTCTGGAGTCGGTGTAGTAGCCTCTCACAAAGGATTTGACCGGTTGATCCGGCCGCAGCCGATGTCATTCCCGACGTGCCGCAGGCACGAGCGGGAAACCAGGCGTTGCGGCGCGTTGACGTCGGTCGCTTCCTGTAGACTGCGGGTCGCGAAGCGCTGAACCGTTAGGTCTGGATTCCCGCTCGCCCGCTTCGCGGCCGTCGAGAATGACAGTGCTTCCAGTCAGATCGCGTAAGAGAACGCCTCGTAATCGAGTGCGTTGAGAATCTGATCCATGGTGCGCGAGGGCTCCGCGCATCCGGCATTGCCGACAATGCGCGCGGGCACGCCCGCAACCGTCGTGTTCGACGGGATGGAGTTGAGGACGACAGAGCCCGCTGCGATCCGTGCGCAAGAGCCGATCTCGATATTGCCGAGAATTTTCGCGCCGGCGCCGATCATCACGCCGCGACGGATTTTCGGATGGCGATCACCGCTGTCCTTGCCGGTGCCGCCAAGCGTCACATCCTGCAGGATCGACACATTGTCCTCGACGACGGCGGTGGCGCCGATGACAAGGCCCGTGGCGTGATCGAGAAAGATGCCTTTGCCGATGCGGGCGGCCGGATGAATGTCGCATTGAAGCACCGAGGACGAGCGGCTCTGGATATGAAGAGCCAGATCGCGGCGGCCGTTGCGCCAAAACCAATGTGCCAGGCGATGGGCCTGGATGGCCTGAAAGCCTTTGAAATAGAGAATCGGCTCGATGAACCTTGTACAGGCGGGATCGCGATCGAGCACGGCGACAAGGTCGGCGACAAAGCTTTCGCCAATCGTCGGGTCGGCGTCGAGCGCCTGTGTGAAGACGCGCGTGATATGGCTCGCCGCCATGGCATTGTCTTCGAGCCGCGCCGCAACGCGTCCGATGATCGCCTCGGCTGCGGAGGCGCGGATCAGGATCGCCGAGATGAGGAAGGTGGTGAGCAGGGGCTCGCTCGCCATGGCCTGTTCGGCCTCCTGTCGGACCCGCGCCCACAGCGCGTTGGTCGTCGGGGCGCTGAGCGCGCCAACAGCGGAGCCTTCAACCAGTGTCAGCGGGGAGGAGACGGGGCGGCTCATGGGGCACCATCCGCAATCTGTCTTTTGCCGGACGGCCGAGCGGGCTCCGGCAAATTGAGAGGTTCGGGAAATGAGCGGGCGATTTCCCGCTCGATGTCGGCGTCGGCAAGTTCATTCTGCCGCTGCCACCAGTCAGCCAAAGCCCTGGCGAGGGCCGCCCTGATACGGTCGATCCGGCCTGTCGTTCGGGTATTCAGGTTTGCAGGACTCGCTGACATTCATTTAGTATATAAAAATTATGGATTAAATCAATATCAATATTCCCGTAGACATAAATCAGTTGAGTGCGTGTTTGTTCAGCTGGTTACGATGCGTGGGCCACGGCGCAGAGCTCGATGCGCATGCCCGGGGCCACCAGGCCGGCGACAACAAGGCTGGCACGGGTCGGATAGGGAGCCGAGAAATACTCGCGATAGACGCGATCGACCGGCGCCATGTCGGCGCCATCGATCAGGAAGATCTGGACCTGCGCGACATCGTCGAGGCTGGCACCGGCTTTTGCGAGGGCGGTTTTGAGATTGTCGAGGGTGAGGCGCGCCTGCTGTTCGATCGGCGCCTGTAAGATGGTGTCGTCGGCCTGGACCGGGCCCTGGGTGGTGAAGATGAAACCGCCGGCGCGCGTCGCCCAGGCGAACGGCTGGCTGTGCTGCGGCAGGCCGGTCTCGATTGTCTCACGCATGGATCAGGCCTTCTTTTCCTGTGACTCATTGCCCAGCAGACGTGCGATCGCCCGCTCGGTCGCTTTCAGATGCGCGCTCATGAGGCTGATCGCGAGATCCGTATCGCGGCTGACGACGGCATTCATGATGGCGGTATGTTCGCCGTTCATGTCGCGCACCTCGGCGGCTGTCTCGCTGCGCCGCAGGAGGCGAATGGCGCGATAGCGTTCCGATTGATCGGCGAGCGTATTCCAGAAGCGCAGCAGCCATTGCGAACCGCAGGCAGACACCAAAGCGAAGTGAAAGCGGCGATGGTATTTTTCCCAATCGAGGGTGGCGGCGCGATTGCCGGCATTGTCGGGCAGGGGTGTTCTGCTCAGGAGATGCATGGCGGCGACGATCTCGGCTTCCCAGGCGGCATCGCCGCGGGCGATCGCGCGGCGCAGGCAGATCGCCTCGATTTCCTGGCGCGCATCCATCAGGTCGGCGAAGGCTTTCAACGATGCGCTGCTGACGCGCGCGCCCCGGTTTGTTTCGCCATCGACCAGGCCTTCGCTGGTGAGGCGCATCAGCGCTTCGCGGATCGGGGTGAGGCTGAGGTTGAATCTGTCCTGCAGATCGGAGGCGCGCAGGCGGGTGCCCGGCGGCAGGTCGCCGCTGAGAATGCTCATGCGCAGGCGCTGATAGGCGCGCTCCGTCAACGACAAGGTTGCGTCGTCAGGCTCGAAAACGGCGGTCACTGTCATAGCGGCCTCAAAATTTATATTGCTTTCTATATTTTATAAAATTAGCTTTCCTTTATGGCAAGTCCTTTGCTTGCCGGGAGGTCCTTTACTTTCGCAATGGCCGCAATTCGCGGAGGGGCAGTATGGTCGGAAAATCCTTGGGTATCCTGGCGGTCAGTCTCGTTGCCGGGTTTGTATCGCTTCACCAGGCCAGCGCCGCCGACATCCCCGTGCGGATTTCCTGCGCCGCGCCGCCCTCCGATTTCCTCGCCAAATCGCTTGAGACGTTCAAGGCATCGGTCGCCGCGGCCAAGGTCGGTGTCGTGGCGGAGGCCTATCCCGCCTCCAGCCTGTTCCGTCAGGGGACGGAAGTGCCGGCCCTGCAGCGCGGCAATCTTGAAATGAGCACGATGACGACATTCGAGGTGGCGCAGCAGCTTCCCGAATGGGGCCTGTTCAACCGCGCCTATATTTTTCGCGACTACACCCATATGCGCCATGTTTTCGATGGACCGATCGGTGCTGAATATCGCAAGGCGGTGTCGGACAAGATGGGCATTGAAATTCTCGCCACGGCCTATCTCGGCACGCGGCAGGTCAACCTGCGCCAGAAGCGCGACGTCAAGACGCCGGCCGATCTCGGCGGCGTGAAGATGCGCATGCCGGCAGGCCCCGAATGGCTGGTGCTCGGCCGCACGCTTGGCGTCAGCCCGGTGCCGCTCGGCATGCCGGAAGTCTATCTGGCGCTGAAGACCGGTACTATCGACGGGCAGGAAAACCCGCTGTCGATCCTCAATGCCGCGAAACTCTACGAAGTGACGCAGCAAGTGGTGCTGACGTCGCATCTGGTGCAGCCGGTGTTCTTCGCCATCGCCAAGCCGTTCTGGGAAAAGCTCAACCCGGAGCAGAAGAAGGCGGTCAGCGAAGCGGCCATTGCCGCGGCGCGTGAAAACGACGAGGGACGCCTGAAGGATGAAGCCGAGATCGCCACCGCGTTGAAGGCCAAGGGCCTGTCTGTCGATGCAATCGACCTCGCGCCGTTCCGCGCCCTGGCCGACAAGTCCTATGCCGGCTCCGATCTTGCCAAGGACTGGAACGCCGGCCTGATGAAGCGTGTGGTGGAAACCCAGTAGGCTGCGGCGCTATGCAAACGAAAAGCGCGCCGGAACATGCTGCTGGCGGCGGCGCATGGGGGAGAGCTCTTCGCCATGCCCGGCGCGGGATCGAGGTCCTCTGCAACCTGCTGTTCGTCGTTGTCTTCGTGGTGTTTCTCTACAAGGTCGCTGTGCGCCACACGGCAGGCGATGCGGTCGCCTGGGCGGACGAAGTGACTGTCGTCCTGTTCATCTGGATCATCTTTCTCGCCAATGCCTTTCTCGTCGAAGACCGGCGGCAGATCTGTTTCGATCTGGTCGATCGCAACCTGCCGCCGCAGGGCCGACGCATCGTCGCGGTGCTGCGCATCCTGCTGCTCGGCGGCATCATCGCGTGGTCGCTGCCGGGAGCGTTCGATTACATCCTGTTTCTTTGGCGTGAGCGGACACCGGTCATGCTGTGGCGGCTCGATATCGTTTATTTCTGTTTCGGCATTTTCCTTGCCGCGACCTTGGTGCGCTGGGCGCTGCGCCTGATCGAGCTCAGCCGCAGCGATTGGCGCAATCGGCTTTAATCGCGGGGACGTGATGACGTTAGGCTTATGGGTTCTGGCAGCGGTCTTCCTCACGGGCGCCGTGCTCGGCGCGCCGATGGGGCTGGCCATGCTCGCGGCCGGCTTCGCCTATCTCGCCGTGACGCATCAGGACCCGGGGCTCGTCGTCGACCAGACGATGAACGGGCTCTACAACAACTATCTGCTGCTCGCGATTCCGCTGTTCATATTCGTCGCCAATCTGATGAATGCGAGCGGCGTGCTGGAGCGCTTGCTGCTGCTGGCGCAGGCTTTGGTCGGGCGGTTTCGCGGCGGGCTCGCTCACGTCAACATCGTCTCGAACCTGGTCTTCTCCGGCATGAGCGGCAGCGCGGTGGCGGATGCGGCAGGGCCCGGCCTGATTGTCGCGCGCATGATGACGCGCAACAATCGATATCCAGCGGGCTTTGCCGCGGCGACATCGGCGGTGGCCGCGACGCTCGGGCCGCTGGTGCCGCCGTCCATCCCGATGATCTTCTATGCGCTGATCGCCAATGTCTCTGTCGGCGCCATGTTTCTGGCCGGTGTCGTGCCGGCTGTCGCCAGCGCCGGCGCGATGATGCTGGCTATCGCGATCATCGCGCGGCGGCGCGATTTTCCCGCTGAAAAGCCGCCGGCGTGGCGGGCGATCGGGCCGATCTTCCTGCGCGCCCTGCCGCCGCTGGCCCTGCCGGGCATCCTGCTGGGCATCATCTATTCAGGCATTGCGACGCCGACGGAAGCGGCTGCCATCGCCGCCGCCTATGCGCTGGTCCTGGCGATGGTGTTCTATCGTTCCGTCACGTGGATGCAGGTGTACGATGTGATCTCAGACACCGTGCGGCAGACGGCGTCGATCGGCCTCATCATGTCGGGCGCCTTCGTCTTCAACTATGCCGTCGCGAACGAGAACGTGCCGCAGCTTCTGCGCAATACGCTCGTTGCCTGGAACCTGCCGCCGGTGGCGTTCCTGCTCAGCGTCAACGTGCTGCTGCTGTTGCTGGCGGTCGCCATCGACGAGATCACCATCCTGCTCGTCATCGTGCCGTTGCTGGTTCCCGTTGCCGAAGGGCTCGGCATCAATCTCGTCCATTTCGGCGTCATCATCATGATGAATATGATGGTCGGGCTCGCGCTGCCGCCGCATGGCCTGCTGCTCTTCGTCATCAGCGGCCTTACCGGAACGCCGATCGGCGCGATTTTCCGCGAAACGCCGCCGTTCATTCTCACGCTCATCGCTGTGATGCTGATCGCGACCCTGGTGCCGGGCGTCGTGCTCTGGCTGCCGCGACTGTTCAACTTTGCGGTCTGACCCGGCGCATCATGAAAAAGCTCATCCACGGATTTCTGCTCGACGAACAGCCGCCGGCACCGCATCCGGCTGCCGCCGCCTATTCGGACCTGGCTCTCGAACTCTCGGCGCGGCCGCAGCCGGGCATTGTCGCGCATCGCGATATCGCATGGGGCGAAGAGCCCTGGCAGCGCTTCGATGTGTTCGCGCCGGAGCAGAGCAAAGGCCCGTTGCCTGTGCTTGTCTTCATGCACGGCGGCGGCTGGATGAGCGGCTATAAGGAATGGACCGGCCTGATGGCGCCGGGCGTCATCGCATCAGGCGCCATTCTGGTGGCCACCACTTACAGGCTTGCGCCGGAGCATCGTCTGCCGGTGATCATCGATGATTGCATCGAGGCTGTGGCGGCGGTGCGCGAGCGGATTGCAGAGTTCGGCGGCGATGCGAGCCGCTTCTATACGAGCGGCCATTCAGCCGGCGGGCACCTGGCGATGATGGTGGCGCTTCGGGACGATCTTTGGAAGGGCCGGCTTGGCGCGGAGTTGCGTGGCAGTCTGCCGATCAGCGGAATCCTTGATCTTCATCATGCCAATCCGCAGCCGGGGAGCCTCGAAGAACTTGCTTATCTTAAAGTGCTGCAACGTCCGCAGAACGACGTTTCGTCAAGTCCCGTGAGTTTTGCCGCGCAGTCGGAAATGCCGATCGTTCTTGCCTGGGGCAGTGCCGATACGGACCGCGTGGTTCGCTCGAACGAGCTGATGGCCTCGTTGCTCGACAAGGCCGGTGCGCCGTTCGAGGTCTTGCGGTTCGAAGGCGCGGATCATTTCCAGACGCATCTGGTGCTCGCTGATCCAGATCATTCCTGGTACGCGGCTTTGAAGCGTATGTTGAACCTGTAGGGCTCAGGCGGAGGCGGCCTCGGTCTTTATCCATGTCAGGAAATCGCGCAGGCCGGCATGGGTCTCACTGCCCGGACGATAGGCCAGCCGATAGGGAAATTCGCCGACGATCGTATTGGGTGAGGCGTTGACCAGGGCGCCCGAGGCGATTTCCCGGGCGGCGGAAAATTCCGGTACGAGCGCCACGCCGAGACCGGCGCTGGCTGCTTCCAGCACCATGGAGAATTGTTCGAAGCGCGCGCCGCGCAGGATCGTGCGCGGATCGAGGCCCGCGGCCTCGAACCATTCCAGCCACAAGGTCGGACGGGTGGCCTGCTGCAGCAGGGGCAGGGCGGCAAGCTGGCGATCATCGAGGCTGCGGCTGCCGCCGAGCAGTTTCGGCGATGCGACAACGATCAGGCGCTCATCCATGAGATGCAGAATGCCGGGCGTGTCTGGCGTGACGGGGCCGCGTTGAAGGACGGCGTCGAATGGTTCCGCATCGAGATCTACCGTATCGAGACGCGAGGTGATATCGACGGTCACACTCGGCGCGACAGCGCGAAAGCGGCCGAGCCGCGGGATCAGCCACCGATTAGCGAAGGTCGGCAGTACGGCAAGGCTCAACACTTCGCTCTGGCCGCCGAAGGCCATCACTTTCAGGGAGGCCTCCTCAAGGGTGGCCAGAATGTCCTGGGCGTCGCGCTCGAACAGCCGGCCGGCGTCCGACAGCGCCAGGCGTTGGCGGATGCGCTGAAACAGAGTAACGCCCAGACGGTCCTCGAGGATGCCGATCGAGCGGCTGACGGAGCTTTGCGTCAACCCCAGATGATGAGCCGCGCGAATGGTCGTACCGTAGCGCGCACAGGCGCAAAAGGCCTCCAGCTCCGCAATTGTAGGGGTATAGGACCGCCGCATGGACTGGCTCAAGCTGATAGTTGATCGAATTTACGCATAAAGTGAGCGATATTTGTTGTTATCGCCAATGCCGCCGGCCGTCTAGGGTGCGCGGCTAGAACTCGGTCTGAATCAGAACCGAGTTCTAGATTTTTGCTTTGACGCATTTTCTTCACGCGAACCGGCAACCTACTTCGCTCGAAAATGCTAGTGCGCGCGCTTCCAGAGGTTTTCACATGTCGGCACCCCAGACCCATCGCTCCTCGGCCGGTTTCCAATGGGACGATCCATTCCTGCTCGACGATCAATTGACCGAGGACGAGCGGATGATCCGCGACACGGCGGCCGCCTTTGCCGCCGACAAGCTCGCGCCGAGGGTGGAGGAAGCCTATCTGGAGGAGAAGACTGATCCTTCCATCTTCCGCGAGATGGGCGAGGCGGGCCTGCTTGGCGTGACCGTGCCGGAAGAGTATGGCGGCGTCGGCGCCGGCTATGTCGCCTATGGTCTTGTCGCGCGCGAGGTGGAGCGGATCGACAGCGGCTATCGCTCGATGATGAGCGTGCAATCCTCGCTGGTGATGTATCCGATCCACGCCTACGGCTCGGAAGAGCAGCGCAGGAAATATCTGCCGAAGCTCGCAACCGGCGAATGGATCGGCTGCTTCGGATTGACGGAGCCCGATGCCGGCTCCGATCCCGGCGGCATGAAGACGCGCGCCGAGAAGATCGCCGGTGGCTATCGTCTTTCCGGATCGAAGATGTGGATCTCGAATGCGCCGATCGCCGATGTGTTCGTGATCTGGGCGAAGTCGGCGGCGCATGACAATCAGATCAGGGGCTTCATTCTCGAGAGGGGGATGAAGGGGCTTTCAGCGCCGAAGATCGGCGGCAAGCTCAGCCTGCGCGCCTCGATCACCGGCGAAGTGGTGATGGAGAATGTGGAAGTCGGCGAGGGTGCGCTGCTGCCGAATGTGTCTGGCCTGAAGGGGCCGTTCGGTTGTCTCAACCGCGCGCGCTACGGCATTTCCTGGGGCGCGATGGGCGCGGCGGAGGATTGCTGGCATCGCGCCCGGCAGTACGGGCTCGATCGCAAGCAGTTCGGCAAGCCGCTTGCCGGCATGCAGTTGTTCCAGAAGAAGCTCGCTGACATGCAGACCGAGATCGCGCTTGGCCTGCAGGGCTCCTTGCGTGTCGGCCGCCTGATGGACGAGGGGCGCATGGCACCGGAGATGATCTCGATCGTCAAACGCAACAACTGCGGCAAGGCGCTCGACATCGCCCGCCAGGCCCGCGACATGCACGGCGGCAACGGCATCCAGATCGGCTATCACGTCATGCGCCACGCGCAGAACCTGGAGACGGTCAACACCTATGAGGGTACGCATGACGTGCATGCGCTGATCCTCGGGCGGGCGCAGACGGGGCTGCAGGCGTTCTTCTGATGTGTCGTTCCCTGGCCCGCCTGCCTTCGCCGAAGCGGAGACAAGCCCCGCTTGGCTTCGCGCAGGCAGGCGATGCGGGCGTCGGGAATGACAGCCCTTGTGTCAATCACATGACATTGTAATAGAGATCGCTGGAAGCCTTTGCCGAGCCGGTCTTTTGCGCCGGCTCGTAAACACCAGGATCGGAACGTCTATGCTTGCTGTCGCGACTGCCGCCGAACTCGTCTCTCATGTCGGCGCGGAAATGGGCCCCAGTGAGTGGCTCACGATTACGCAGGCGATGATCGATCAGTTCGCCGATGCGACCGGCGATCATCAGTGGATCCATGTTGATGCAAAGCGCGCGGCCGTCGAAATGCCGGACGGCAAGACCATTGCGCATGGCTATCTGCTTTTGTCCTGCCTGCCCGGCCTTGCGGCGCCGTTGCTGAAGATCGGCGCCAAGAAGCGGGTCCTCAACTATGGTTCGGACCGGGTGCGTTATACGGCGACTGTTGCCAGCGGCTCGCGCGTGAGACTGCGCCAGACGATCAAGCAGGTCGAACAGACGCCGACCGGCGTGAAGCTGATCATCGAGAACACGCTGGAGCTGGAAGGCAGCCAGCGTCCCGCGCTGGTTGCCGACACGATCCAACTGGTCCTTGAATAAGTTTACGCCACATCCGGCGTGCTGAGCACTTTCAGGCTTGAAGCCAGATCCTCAAAGGCGATGGTCTGCACGCGTGGATCGCTCTTGCGAACCTTACCGGCCTCGGTGTCGGTGAGGATGTTGACGAGCGTGCGGCCGTTTTGGCCGAGCGCCCATTTCACCGTGTCGTGAACCTCGCCGTAGCCTGAGATCTTGCGCGTCGCGAAACCAAAGGCTTCGCCGATATATTGATAGTCGCTCTTGCCGAGCAGGCAGTTGAAGCTGGTGCCGAGCGCGCGCAACTGACCGTGATGCTCGGTGCCCCAGGCGCCGTCATTGGCGATGAGGATGGTGATCGGCAGGTCGGCGTGAGCCATGCTGTGCAGCTCTGCGCAATAGAAGCCGAAGGCGCCGTCGCCGGTCAGCAGAACCAGTGGCCGCGCCGGCTTGCCGCTGGTACGGGCTTCCTCGCGCAAGGCCACGGCCGCGCCGACAGCAAGGCCGGTGCCGACGCCCATGGAGCCGAAGGGATAATGGTCCATGTAGCAGCGCGGATGCTTGACGAAATAGACGCCGTGCAGCCAGTTGAGAATATCGGCGCCGTCGCCGACGACGACAGCATCCTGCGGCAGAAGCTCCTGCAGGGTTCGGCCGATCTGATAGGGATGAATCTCGGCTTGCGGATCACGGCCGAGTTCGTCGATCCGCTGCACGCGCGCCGTCATCGCATCGTTGACCCATTGGGTGCTCCCGAAACCTTTGAAGCCCTTGGCGGCGAGGCCGTTGCTCAGCGCTTCGAGCGCGGCGGTGGCGTCGGCAACAATCGGAGCATCGACCGGCCTGTTGCGGCCGATGGCGTCGGGCTGAGTGTCGATCTGGACGAAGGTTGCGGTCTTGGCAAAGCGCGGAGGCAGGCCGTAGCCCATGCGCTGGGTCATGCGGATGCCGACCGCGATGACGAGATCGGCCTGACGTGCCGCCACCTGCGCCAGCGGCCAGGAGAAGCCATGGCGGTTGTCTTCCGGCACCAGGCCACGCCCGTGCGAATTGCCGACGACGGGGATGTCATAGGTCTTCGCAAGGTGCTGAAGGATCGGGCCTGCGCCAGAGGCCAGCGCGCCACCGCCGACAACGATCATCGGTTGCTTGGCTTTCAGCACCAGATCGACAAGCGCGGCGGCATCTTCCGCCGCAATCGCCGGCGGGCGCGCCACCGGATGCACGGGGATTTCGCCGGCGGTCACCGAAAAACCCTGGAACTCCTGCGGAATGCCGAGCACGGCGACGCCCTGCCGGCCGTTCGAGGCCTGATGAAAGGCCATAGCGAGATATTCGGCCATGCGGTCGGGCGAGGGCACGATGCGCACCCATTTGGCGACAGGCTTGACGATGTCGAGTTCATGATGATCGCCACCGGATTCGATGGAGGAGGCCGGGCTGAGGGACGAGAGAACGACGACGGGAGAGCAGGCAGCGTTGGCGGTGCAGATGCCGGTCATGGCATTGGGCAGGCCCTGGTCGTTCTTGATGAGGGCGACGCCGGTTTTGCCGCTGGCGCGCGCATAGCCGTCGGCGGCGAGCACAGTCGCCGTTTCATGGCGCGTGCTGACGATGTCGATGCCGAGCGGAGCCAACGCCTGCAGCAGATAGGTATGCGCCGTGCCCGCCAGCGAGAAAACGTTGCTGACGCCGTGCTTGTGCAGGCTCCGGGCGATGATCTCGCCGCCTTTCAATTCCGATGCGGATGTCATCGTCCGTCTCCCCAATATTTATGTTGTGGGTGCTTCAGGAAATCGCGGCGGCGAGCCGCAATCCTTCGAGCATCGAGCTCTTGAACAGATAGGTCTTCATGCGCGCGCGATCGCCGGTGATGGCCTGCAGTTCGGTCAGCAGTTCGCGGCGGCGGGCCGGATCGCGTTCGCGCATGCGGGCGCGGTTGCGGTCGGCCTGGATGAGGATCTCGTTCTGCGCGATCGGCCGACGGCGGCGATCATAGAGATCGAGCAGGCGGTCGTCGGCGCCGTTCTTGACGATGTCGATCAGCACCTTGCTCAGCTCGAAGGCATCGTGAATGCCGCCGTTGAGGCCCATGCCGCCGGAGGGGCTGTTGACATGCGCGGCGTCGCCCGCGAGCACGATGCGGCCGGCGCGATAGTTCGGCACGATGCGCATGTGGACGCGATAGGGCCGGCTTTCGTTGATCGTATAGGTTTCGGGCCGCGCGACGATGTCCTGCAGGCTGGCGTTCAGCGCCTCGGGCGTCATCTGCTCGTCGATCGGCACACCTTCTTCCGGATAGATCGAGACGCGCCAGCGGCCCGGCACTTTCAGCAGGCTGAAGTTGCCGCCTTCCTTCCAGCAGTAGCTGACATTCGACAGGCCCTCGAGATGATCCTCGAAGGGGAACAGCGTCGTCGCGAGCAAGGTGGTTTCCGGATAAGTGACGCCCTCGAAATCGAGCTTCGCGCTTGAGCGCACGGTGCTGCGGGCGCCATCGCAACCGGCCACATAGGCGGCGCGGAAGGTCTTTACGCCGTCCGGCGTCCGCACGGTGACGGCGACGCCGCTGTCGTCCTGGGTAATCGTTTCCGCTTCGCTGTTGAACATCACCTGGACGTTCGGTAGCGCTGCGGCGCGCTTGTGCAGGGCGCGCGCGAGCTTCCATTGCTCGCACTGCAGCCGGTAGGGATGGGTGGTGACGTCCGAGAGGACGGAGAGATCGAACACGGCGCGTTCGCCGCTGGGATGGAGCCTGATCTGCCAGGTCGGGCAGATGAGACCCGACGCAATCAGCTCGTCAGTGACGCCGCTTGGCGACAGCATGTCGAGGGTCGGCGGATGAAAAGTCGAGGCGCGCAGGTCCTCGTCGATGGCGCCCGCCTTCTCGATGACGCGGACGGCGAGGCCCTGCTGTCCCAGGAGCAAGGCGAGGCAGAAGCCGACCGGGCCGCCGCCGACAATGATGACATCGTCTGTTTCCAGTGCAGTAGGCATGGTTTTTGATTGTTCCTGGATAGCGCCGATTTTAGGCTTTCATTTGTAACAGATATCTGTCTTAATAAAAATACATTTAGTTGGCTAGCCCCGAACGGATCAAGCGCGCCTTCTGGCGTCAGATCAAGAAACATTCGTTCGGCGTGTGACGGGAAGGGTTTGTGCAGTGATTGATCGGCGTGATCTCCTCAAGGCAGGTTCAACTGCGATTGCCGCGGCGGCGCTGGCGATGCCGGCGATACGGACAGCGAAGGCGGCCACGCCGCTGACGTTCTTCACGCCCTTCGGCTTCAGTCCGGATTATATCGAGGTGATGAACGCCAAGTCTGCCGGCTATTTCGCGCGCGAAGGGCTCGATGTCACCGTGCGCGGCGCCCAAGGTACGGCCCAGGTAATGCAGCAGTTGATCACCGGCGAGGCGCATATCATCCGTTCCGCCCAGGTCGACCAGATGCGGCTGGTGCAGCAGCAGAAAATGCCGCTGACCTGTATTTCGACGCTGTACCAGGCCTCGAACTTCTATCTGATCAGCGCCAAGAACAAGCCGATCGAGAAAGCCGAGGATCTCAAGGGCAAGACCATCGGCGTCGTCTCCGTCGGTGGCACGACCTCGGTCTATCTCGACATCATGCTGCAGAAAGCCGGTTTGTCGAAAGACGACGTCAAGCGCGAGACGACGGGCAACGGCCCCGGCGCATTCCAGCTGGTGAAGCAGGGGCGTATCGACGGCTTCATCGCGACCCATGTGGCGACGATCCCGCTGGAGCGGGCCGGCGAACAGATTCATTATTTCAGCACCGACAAATACAGCCCGATGCCGAACCAGGGCTATCTGACGACCACCGGTTTCCTGCAGAAGAATCCCGACGCGGCCGTCGGTTTCCTCAAGGCAATCAAGACTTCGGTCGAGGAAATCCTGACGCAGCCGCGCCAGGCGATCTTCGAGCGCGCCGCCAAGAATTTCGACATCCAGGGCATCCGCAACATGGACAATGTCCTGGCGATTTCGTCGAACTGGCCGAACCTGCTGCTGTCGCAGGGGCGCGAGAACCTGCTGCGCAACGTCCCGGCGCTCTGGCAGCAAGGTGTCGATGTGCTGGCCTCGGTCGGATTCCTGCAGCCGACGGACGCCAAGCAGTTCTACACCAATGACTATGCCGACAAGGCGTTGAAGGCCTGAGGCTCATCCATGTCCGCAAAGGCGAAACCTGCCAAAGCCAGTGCTTCGAAGACCCAGCGGCTGTATCTGCTGCTGCGGCACGGCATTGTCGGCGGCGAGATCGCCATCGGCGAAAGACTGCCGAGCGAGGCGGAGCTTGGCGCTCTGCATGGCGTCTCGCGGGTGACCGTGCGTCGTGTGCTGGGGCAATTGGAAGACGAAGGTCTCATTCTGCGTCAGCCGGGAGCGGGGACCTTCGTGAAGGACCGCGGCGTCAGCCGGCCCATCGTGGCGGAACTTTCGAATGCTCTGGCCAACCTGAACGAGATGGGCCGGGTCACCAGCGTGAAGCTTCTGTCGTTCGCCTATGTGCGGCCGTCCGCTTCCGTGGCGCAAAGCCTGCTGCTGGCGCCGGACATGCTGACGCAGCGGTCGGTGCGCGTGCGCATGGCCAATAACGAGCCGTTCTCCTATCTGATCACCCATGTGCCGCAGCCGATCAGCGGGACCTATTCCGAACAGGACCTGGCGACGCACTCTTTCCTGAGCCTGCTGGAACGCTCCGGCGTCGAAATAGACCGGGCCGAACAGACGGTGACGGTGGCGCTGGCGACGCCCGAGATGGCCGAGGCGCTCAACATAGATGTGGGTGGGCCATTGCTGTCGATCACTCGCGTCACGTTCGACAAAGCGGGCAATGGGGTGCAGCATCTGCAAGGCCTCTATCGTCCGGACCGCTACCGGTTTGAAATGCATCTGGTGCGATCGAAGGAAGCGGAGGAATTTGTCTGGAAGCCGTCCTCCGGCGAAGCGCGCCGCACGGCGAAAAGGAATGCTTACACATGAGCCTCGAATATGCCCGCCTTGGGTTGATCGGCGTTCTGACGCCTCAGGCCAATACGACGGTGGAGCCGGAATTCGGCATTCTCTGGCCGGCTGGCGTCGCGATGATCAACGGCCGGTTGATGAGCGCCAAGAGCGGCATGGAGGAGCGGCTGATCGACTATTTCGAGCAGCTCGATCAATCGCTGACGCAGTTCGCTAATGCCCCCGTGGGCGCCATCGCGCTGGCCTGTACCGGTGCGTCCTATCTCGCCGGGGCTTCCGGCGAACAGGCGATGATCGATCGTCTCTCGAAACAGATCGGCGCGCCGTTCATCACCGCGGGCCGGGCGGTTCAGCTTGCCTTGCAGGCGCTGGGCGCCAAGCGGATCGCCCTGGTCTCGCCCTATCCGCCCGCATTGACGTCGGCCAGCATCGTCTACTGGAACGCGCTTGGGTTTGAGGTGACGAGCGTCGTTCACGTCGGCTCGACAGATACAAGCTTTCATCCGATCTATTCGATCAGGGCCGGGGGCGCGATGGATGGCCTCGACAGTCTCGAAGACAAGCCGTTCGACGCCGTGGTCATGCTCGGCACCGGCATGCCGACCCTGCAGCCGATCCTCGATCGCCCGCAGGTGCGCGGCGCGCCGGTGATGTCGTGCATGCTGTGCCTCGGTTGGGCGGCGGCGCAGACCGTGACGCAGCAGCCGTTGAATGCCGAGACGTTGCGGGCCTGGATTGCCGGGACGCATTGGCGGGCGCGGCTGGAAGCGCATCAGGGTTTGGTGAGATCAGCGTGATGACGCCGCGCACAGAATGGAAACAACAATGAATGTCGCAGTCGAGGAGCGGAAGCCCATGACCAGTGCAAAGGAAGCTGCTCCGATCATTCAGCTGAAGGACGTCTCCAAGTGGTATGGAACGCGCGACAAGCCGGTCCATGCGCTTGCGGAAACCAACCTGAATATTGCGCCCGGCGAGCTCATTGTTCTGCTCGGTCCGTCGGGCTGCGGCAAGACGACCTTGCTGCGCATGATCGGCGGCCTGCTCGATCCGACCAGCGGACGTATCGAGGTCTCGGGCAAGGATCTCTGGCGCAATGGCGAGCGGCAAGGCGAGGCCGTCGCCGATCTCGGCATGGTGTTCCAGGACGCGCATCTGTTTCCCTGGTTCACGATCGAGGAGAATATCGCCCTGCCGCTGAAGCTTCGTGGCGTTTCGCGGGGTGAGCGTCGCGACCGCGCCCAGGAATTGATGGATCTCGTCAAGATCACCGGCTTTGAAAAGCGCTGGCCGAAGGAACTGTCCGGCGGCATGCGGCAGCGCGCCGCTATCGCGCGGGCTCTCTCCTACGACCCCAGCATCCTGTTGATGGACGAACCGTTCGGGGCGCTGGATGCGATGACGCGCGACAGCATGAATGTGGAACTGCAGCGCATCTGGCAGAAGACGGGCAAGACGATCATCGTCGTCACGCATTCCATTTCAGAAGCGGTGTTCCTGGCCGATCGTATCGTGCTTTTGTCGCCGCGGCCCGGCCGCATCGATTCTATCTATGACGTGAAATTCCCGCGGCCACGTGGATTGGACGTGCAGACGTCGCCTGAATTCCAGGCGCTCGTGAAAACCTTGCGGCACAGACTTTCGGAAGTTGAATAGGAAGCCGATCATGACAGACGACGTCATCACGCCGACAACCGAACGGTCGGACAAAACGAAGTACCTGCCGTGGGTGACCACGCCGGCGCTGGCGCTGATCTTTCTGGCGGCCTGGCATTACTACACCAAGATCAGCGGCATCTCCGCCTTCATCCTGCCGACGCCCTGGGCGGTCTGGGATGTGTGGAAAGGCATGCTGGCTTCGCCGCGCGCGTGGGATCACACGCTGGTCACCGTCTACTCGACCTTGCTGGGCTTCTTCTTCGGCGCGGTGGTGGGTATCGGTCTCGGCCTGATCATCGGCCGTATCCGCTGGCTTGAAGCGACGCTCAATCCGTTCATCATCGCCACGCAGGTTATTCCCAAAGTCGCGCTCATTCCGCTCTTCGTGGTCTGGTTCGGCTTCGGCATGACCAGCAAGGTGCTGGTGGCGGCCATCCTGTCGTTCTTTCCGATTCTCACCAACACCGTGCTTGGCGTGAAATCGGTGGAAACCGGTCATCGCGATGTGATGATCAGCCTCAATGCGTCGCGGTTGCAGACGTTCTTCCAGCTCGATTTCCGCAATGCATTGCCCTATATCATCACCGGGATGGAAGTCGGCATCGTGCTGGCGATCATCGGAACGATCGTCGGCGAATATCTCGGCGGCAGCGCCGGCCTGGGCTATGTGCTGGTGTCGGAGATGAACTCCTATCAGACCGACGGCCTCTTCGCCGTGATCATCCACATGACGATCCTCGGTTTCGTCTTTTATTTTGCCACGGGCCTGTTGCGCCGGTTCCTGATTCCCTGGCACCAGTCCGCGGAGATGTGAAACGCAAGGAGCCCTGACAGGCATCGGCGGCATCATCGTTGAAATAAACTGCGTCGCGGCCCGACAAACGGGCCGCGACTTTCCCGTCTTCACTGGTTGCGGACGGTCACTGAACTTACTGCGAAAGGCCGACTATGAATTCGATCCCCGGATTGCCGGAACAACTCAGAGGCCCGAAGATCGTCGTGGCGCCCGGCGTCTATGACGCGCTGACCGCCTTTCTCGCCGCCGAGGCCGGTTTCTCCAGCCTTTATCTGTCGGGGGCGGCCGTCGCCTATTCGCGACTCGGGCGTCCCGATATCGGCCTCGTGACGGCGACGGAGATGGCGGGCACGCTTGCCCTGATCACGGAGCGCGTGCAGGTGCCGATCATCGTCGATGGGGATACGGGCCATGGCAATGCGCTC
>Ga0182744_1000336_pt1 | contig 46664 bp, 43 predicted proteins | sample eDN3rd30CKraftMG_FD_128525 | JGI IMG/M metagenome (GOLD analysis project Ga0182744, IMG submission 128525) | Enriched Miracle-Growth compost microbial communities from Emeryville, California, USA - eDNA 3rd pass 30_C Kraft MG (version 2) (version 2) ... | reverse complement strand
GTCACGATGGCCGCGGTTTCGACCGTTTCGCGATAGACTGGATCATCGGACACCACGAGCGCAAGCGCGCGGGTGGTGGGGATGCCCAGGCCCGCCATGGCTTCGCTGGCCAGATATTCGCGGACCGACGAACGCAGCACCGCACGGCCGTCGCCCATGCGCGAATAAGGCGTGCGGCCCGAACCCTTGAGCTGAAGCTCCAGGCTGCCTTGGGGGCCGGAAATCTCGCCCAGCAGATGCGCCCTGCCGTCGCCGAGCTGCCCGGCCCAGATGCCGAACTGATGGCCGCTATAGACGGCGGCCAGCGTCTTGCCGCCGGGCAGCGCTTCCTGCCCAGCGACGACTTGCAGGAAGTCCGGCCTGGCCAGTGCTTCCGGCTTCAGGCCCAGCAAGGCCGCCACTTCGGCGTTGGCATGCAGCAGGCGCGGGTGATTCAGCGGCTGCGGCTTGAGCAGTGTGTAGAAGGCGGCCGGAAGCCGGGCGTAGGAATTGCCGGCCTGGACCTGCCGTATGGAATCGAAGGTCATGATGCCTCCTTCGGGGGCTGCCCGCCGGCGCGCTGCCGCGCCGCAAGCTTGGCCGGCCGCAGGTAGAAGATGGCGCACAAATAGAAAATCAGCGACAGGATGATTTCCAGCACCGCCATCAGGGCGGATGCCGGCGCCGGGTCCGACCAGGCGCGCACCACGCCTTCCATGAAATACAGCAGTATCAGCATGGCGGCCCATTGCAAGGTGTACAGCCGGCCCTTCAGCACGCCGCGCAGCGGCAGCAGCAGCGGCACGGCCTTCAGGACGAGCAAAGAGCCGCCCGGCCGCAGAGGGGCCAGCGCGAGCTCCCACAGCAGGCAAAGGACGATGAGGGCGATCAGCGAGGCGGATGCGCCCCAGCGCAGAAAGGGATTTAGCTTGGGCATGGTGCCGGTATTGCGTGTCATGCTGGTATTATCACTCGAAAGAGGTCCGCCCCGCCCGCTATGGGCGACGGAAGAGGTTGAAAGTGACTATGTCCAGTTCGAAAACCGAATCGGAAACCGCCGCAGCGGCCGGCCCGGGCAATGCCGCCCGGCCGGTGGCCGACATGGCGCCGCAAGAAGAGCCGCGGCTGGAAGCGGGCGATACGCCGCACGCGGGGCTGATGAATTTGCGCAAGATCGCCGGTTTCGCATTGCAGCGCGCGGCCGAGAAGAACCTGGTCCAGGTGGCGTCCAGCCTGACTTTCACCACGGTGCTGAGCATCGTGCCTTTGCTGGCGGTGGTGCTGGCGCTGTTCACCGCCTTCCCGCTGTTCGCCGAGTTCCGGTTGGCGCTGGAACATTTCCTTACCGCCAGCCTGATGCCGCCGTCGGTATCCGAAAACATCATGCTGTATCTGAATCAGTTCGCCGCCAAGGCGTCGGGACTGACCGCGATAGGCAGCCTTTTCCTCATCGTCACCTCGGTCATGCTGATCATGACCATCGATGAAGCATTCAATAACATCTGGCAGGTGGAAAGGCAGCGGCCCCTGCGCCAGCGCATTCTCGTCTATTGGGCGATCATCTCGCTGGGGCCCATTCTGGCTGGCGGCAGCCTGTGGGCCACGTCCCTGCTGGTGCGCGAATCGCTGGGCTACGTGGCCGACCTGCCCGGCCCCATCGGCTTTGCGCTGTCCTTCGTTCCCCTGCTGATCACCGGCCTGGGCTTCACCGCCCTGTTCGTCTTCGTGCCCAACCGCCGCGTGCTATGGAAGGACGCGCTGGTCGGCGGCCTGGGCACCGCCATCGTCCTGGAGATCATGCGCGTCGGCTTCGCCTATTACCTTGCGCAATTCCCTTCTTATACCGTCATCTACGGCGCTTTCGCCACCCTGCCCATCTTTCTTCTGTGGATCTATCTGTCGTGGCTGGCCATATTGCTGGGCGCCACCGTGGCGGCCATCCTGCCGGGGCTGCGGCAGCGGCGCTGGGCCCTGCAGCATTATCGCGGCGCCCTGTTCGTCGACGCGCTGCGCGTGTTGCGCGCCCTCTGGGAGGCGCAGGATTCCGTGCCGCCCGGCCGCAACATGGCCTTTCTCTGCTCGCAATTGCGGCTGCACCAGGATGAATTGTCGGCGGTCCTGAAAGCATTGAAGCGTCTGGGCTATGTCGTCAACACGGAAAGCGGCGACACGGACAGATGGGTGTTGTCCTGCGACCAGCGCAAGGCCGACATGGGCCTCCTGGTCGACGATTTGCTGCTGGACCGCGCGCAGCCCGGCTTGCAGGCGCCGCTGCCCATACTGGAGGCCGTGGCCAGCACACTGACCGGCAAGCCGGTGCAGCTCGAAACCCTGTTTGAACAGCCTCGGGAAATCCCGGCGAATTCCGCCCGGAGCCCGATCCGCACTACCCGAAACCCCGCGGATGGTGCAAAATAGCTTCATTATGTCGCGCGGGCGACATCAGGGGAGAACAAGATGTTGAAAGTCAGTGAAATCCTACGCGTGAAAGGGAACACGCTATATACCGCCTCACCCGACATGCCTATTTTGCAGGCGCTCGAAACCATGAGCGAGCAGGATATCGGTTCTCTGGTCATCATGGATCACGGCCAACTGGTCGGCATGCTCACCTTCCGGGAAATCATCCGCCATCTGCACGACAACCATGGCAACACCGGCACCAACACCGTGCGCAGCATCATGGACGACGCGCCGGTCAGCGTTTCGCCCAACACCAGCGCCGACGAAGTGCAGCGCCTGATGCTGGAAAAACACGCACGCTACATTCCGGTCATGGACGGCCCCACGCTGATGGGCGTGATTTCCTTTTACGATATGGCCCAGGCCATCGTGGCGGCGCAGCAGTTCGAAAACAACATGCTCAAAGCCTATATACGCGACTGGCCCAGCGACACCGAAGCGACCGGCGTCTAAGGCGCCCGGGGTCTGTCGATCGGCCCGGGTTAGCCAAACGGCGCCCGGGGCGGCAAGCAGCGCATCAGGCGGCGTCTTCGGTCCTTAACACTAGGTCGGACCAGGCCTGCTCGATCAGGCCCGCGTCATTGCGCCCCAGCAAGACCGGATCCGACAGCGTGCGGCGCCAATGCCGGGCGCCGGGCCGGCCGCTCATCCAGCCCAGCATGGCGCGCACGATCATGCGCAAAGGCGTTCCCTTTTCGATCTCGCGCGCAGCATAGCGCCGCATGGCCTGCACGACCTGGGCCGGTTCGGGCGGCGCAATGTCTTTCTCGAGGGCGCGGCTGATTTCCGACAGGATGCCGGGGCTGTGCCAGGCCGCCCGGCCCAGCATCACGCCATCGAAGCGGTCCGCCAGGGCCAGCGCCTGCGCGGCCTCGGTAATGCCCCCATTGAGCACGATGGCGCAATCGGGAAAGTCGGCTTTCAGCCTGGCGGCCGCATCGTAGCGCAAGGGCGGTATTTCGCGGTTGTCTTTGGGCGACAGGCCCTGCAGCACGGCGTTGCGGGCATGGACGATGAATACCCGGCAGCCCGTGTCGTAGATCCGGCCGACGAAATCGCGCACGAAGCTGTAGGATTCGTCGTAGTCCAGGCCCAGCCTGTGCTTGACGGTGACGGGTATGGCCACCGCGTCCTGCATGGCTTTCATGCAATTGGCCACTAGCCCGGGCTCGGCCATCAGGCAGGCGCCAAAAGCGCCTTTCTGCACACGCTCGGATGGACAGCCGCAATTCAGATTGATTTCATCGTAGCCCCATTGTTCGCCCAGCCGGGCCGACTCGGCCAGCGCCCGCGGCTCGCTGCCGCCCAATTGCAAGGCTACCGGCCGCTCGGCGGGATCGAAATCCAGGTGCCGCGCCACCTTGCCATGCAGCAGCGCGCCCGTGGTGATCATTTCGGTATAGAGGCGCGCCCGCGGCGCAAGCAGACGATGGAAGTAGCGGCAGTGCCGATCCGTCACGTCTATCATGGGCGCCACACAAAGGCGCCAGCCGTAGGGGTCTTGCAGGAAATTCACGTCGATGGCGGAAGAAAAAAAAGGCCAAACCCGCATTGTCGGATATTTTCGGTTTTTCGGCTGCGGGGGCCTGGCCCCACGCGACCGGCTATCCTGGACTAAAATCGATGGCCCACACATCGCCGGCTGTCCATTTCAGCCCTTTTTGTTTTTTCCGAGCAGAGTTTGCAGCCTATGGCCGTTTTCACCCCCGTCAGCGACAACGACGCACGCGAGCTGTTGGCCCGCTACACTCTGGGAGACCTGGTTTCCCTGCGCGGCATCACCGCCGGTATCGAGAACACCAATTATTTCCTCAGCACCACAAAAGGCGAATACGTGCTGACGCTGTTCGAAGTCCTGACGCATGAGCAACTGCCTTTCTACATCGAGCTGATGCATCACCTGGCGACCCACGGCATTCCCGTGCCGCAGCCGCAGACCCTGCTCGACGGCACCCGGCTGACCACGCTGCACGATAAGCCCTGCGCCATCGTTACGCGGCTGTCGGGCGGCTACGAACCCGCGCCCAGCCCGCTGCATTGCGCACTGGCCGGCGAAACGCTGGCGCGCGCCCATCTGGCGGGCAGCAGCTTCGGCATACGCCAGCCCAATTTGCGGGGGCTGCGCTGGTGGCAGGAAACCGTACCCAAGGTGCTGCCTTTCCTGAGCGCAACGCAGGCCGCGTTGATACAACAGACGCTGGATGAGCAAACCCGCTATGCTGCGACCGCCACTTATCAAGCCCTGCCGTCGGGGCCGGCGCACTGCGACCTGTTTCGCGATAATGTGCTGTTCGACGGTACATTCGAAGCGCCCCGCATGGGCGGCTTCATCGATTTCTATTTCGCCGGCTGCGACACCTGGCTGTTCGATGTCGCCGTCAGCGTCAACGACTGGTGCATAGAACACCATACCGGCGCGCTGCTGCGGGACAAGCTGCAGGCCTGGCTGGGCGCCTATGCCGGCGTGCGGCCGTTCACCGCCGAAGAGCGGCTGGCCTGGCCGATGATGCTGCAGGCGGCCGCCTTGCGCTTCTGGGTGTCGCGCCTCTACGACTACCACCTGCCCCGGCCGGCGCAAACCCTCAAGCCGCACGACCCCCGCCACTTCGAGCGCATACTTCGCGATCGCCGCAGCGCCCCCATCGCGCCATTGTAGGAAGCCCACGATGCAAGCCGCAATTCTTCCCATTACCTCCGGGTGGTCCTGGATACAGGATGGGTTCAAGCTCTTCAAGCGCCAGCCCATGGCCATGTTTTTCTGGAGCCTGCTGACCGGCTTTCTCATCACCATCAGCTATCTGATTCCCTTGCTCGGGCAGATGGCCCTGATCGCCAGCACCCCGGTGCTCACCTTCATCACCTTGTCCGCATGCCGCAATATCGCGGCGGACCGCATCATGGTGCCGTCCATGTGGCTCAAGCCCCTGCGCAACGCCGCGACCCGCAAGCGCCTGTTTTCCCTCGGCTTCGCCTACCTGGCCTGTTGCCTGGTGGGCGGCTTCATCGCCACCCTGCCCTTCATGGACAGCCTGATGAGCGCGATCGATACCGAAGGCGCGATCAACGAACGCGCGCTGCTGACGGCCATGCGCGGCCCCTTCATCACCTTCGGGCTGCTCTATATCGTGATTTCCGCGCTCTTCTGGCACGCCCCAGCGCTGATCGGCTGGCACGGCATAAGAATGCCCCAGGCCCTGTTCTTTTCCATGGTGGCGTGCTGGCGCAATAAATGGCCCTTCCTGGCCTACGGCGCCAGCTGGGCCGCCATCTTCTTCGCCGTGCAGATGATCGGCTCGCTGATCAATTCGCTGGGGATATCGGCGGGCGCCGTGCAATTGCTGCTGACGCCGGTGAACATCATCATCGCGGCTGTGCTGTATTGCAGCTTCTATCCAGCCTACGTCAGCGTGTTCGGCGCTAATTATCCGGCCGAGCATTGAGGCCTGTTGCCCAGAGCTCAAAGGCGGCGCAGTGCCAGCTCCAGCGCCTGCTCCCAATCCGCATAGGCGGCGCAATAGCCGGCGGGCAGTTCCACCACGGATGCGGCGCGCGAGCATACCGCACAGCGCCATGGGGGCAGGCTGTCGCGGCGCCGGATGACGCGCCGGTGCCGATCGAGAAACACCACATCGATCGCGTAGCGCAGCCCCATTGTATGCACCGCCTTGCAGGGGGCGAGATACAGCCCGGCATGCCAGGGCAGGCGCCGATATGCGTGCAGTCCCAGCAGGCGGGCCCAATAAGTATCGGCGCGGTGCAGGCGCAGACGCCCGGCGGCACGCGGCCCTTGGTGCGCCGCATGGCCATGGATGGGGAACTTCGGATCGGCGCCGATAGTGGCAGTCTTCATGGCGGACACCCGTTTCGATCCATCAGAATTCCGCCGCCCATAGCTTGACGGCTATGGGGAAGGCAATGATCAGGAAAGTGCAGGGAAAGATGCAGAACACCATGGGAAACAGCATTTTCACGGGCGCTTCCAGCGCGCGCTGCTCGGCGCGTACAAATCGCTCGCTGCGCCGCTGCTCGGCCTGCGATCGCAGCAAGGGGCCCAGGCTCATGCCGGTCTGATCCGCCTGCTTGAGCGCGGCCGCCAGTGTCGCCAGTACGGATAGGCCGCAGCGCGCCGCCATGCCGTCCAGCGCCTGTGCGCGAGGCATGCCCGCCCGCATGTCGGCCAGGGCGTGGCGCAGCTCGGTTCGCAAAGGCCCGTCCGGCCCATGCAGCGCCGCCTGCTGCAAGGCGCCTTGCAGATTGAGCCCCGCTTCGACGCACAAGGTGGCCATGTCCAGCAGAAAAGGCAGCTCGCGCAGCATGTGTTCCTGGCGCTTGCGCTTTTTTTCCGCCAGGCTGTGCAGCGGCAGCCACATGCCGGGCAGGCCCGCGGCCATGGCCAGCACAACTTGCATGGCGGGCTGGCCCGGCGATCCAGGCAATTGCCAGGCGGCCAGGCTTGCGAGGAAGCCAAACCCCAGTATCTGCAAGGCGACGACGTGCTCGGGACGCCACAGCGGCGGCAGGCCGGCTACGTGTATGCGCTGCAGCAGCACCTGGCGCAAACGCCAGGAAATGAAAGGCCCGCAAAGCGCGGCAACCGCCAGCACCCAGGGCCAGGCGAGCCTGAGCAATGGATGCATGGGGCGGTCGCCGCCCCGCCCTTCCTGGATCATCGCCGGCTGCGCCAGCACCCAAACGAACAGGCACAAGCCTATTCCCGCCGCGATGCAACTCAGCCAGAAGAACATGCGGGCCACCCTATACCTGTATGTCGACGATGCGCATGATCAGCACGATGCCCGCCGCCTCCAGCAGCACGACCAGCGCGAGCACCGCCCAGCCTGGCGGCGTCTCCCACAAGGCGCGCATGGCGTCGCGATCGACATAATGCAGAACCACGGCGAGCGCAAAAGGCAGGCCCGCCATGACCCACGCCTGCAGGCGGCCTTGCGATGTCAGCGCCCGTACCCGGCCCAGCAGATGCAAGCGGGCCCGCAAGGTCGCGGCAATGCCGTCCAGCGCTTCCGCCAGCCCGCCGCCGCTGTGCGCGGCGATTTTCAGCGCTGACACGAACAGCGCCGCGCCTTCCGTGGGCATGCGATGGTAAAGGCTGGATAGCGCCGTTTCCAGCGCGACACCCATACGCTGCTGCCGCAGCACCAGGCTCAGCTCCTGGCCCAAGGGCGACGGGGATAGCGCCACGACCGCGCGCAAAGCGGACTGCAAGCCCGAACCGGCGCGCAACGCCCCCGACAAAGCCATCAGCATGTCCGGCAGTTGCTCGTCGAAGCGCCGGCGGCGCCGCGAGCGGACGCGCCGGATCAGAAATTGCGGCGCGGCCAAGGCGGCCAGAGCCGCCAATCCCGCCCATGGTCCGCCCGCCAGGCCATAGGCCGCCACGGCGGCGGCCACGCAGAATAGCATATTGGCAAGCCAAAGCTGGGCCGGATCGAGAAACAGGAAAAATTCGTCCATGCGGTCCAGCGCCTGCTGCTTGAAGGCATGGCGGTAGCGCCGATAGGCCTGGTCCGCCCAGCGCTGCAGAAACCAGCTCAGCAGTCCCGCCATGAGGCCCATGCCGGCGAAGAATAGATAGATCATCCGCGCCCTCCCGGCCCTTCACGGCCGCGCCCGGCGCTTTCGATGCCCGCCGCCTGCGGCGGCGATACCCCGGCGCCGCGGCCGATGTCGACTTCGGTCCGTTGATCGAACATGGACGCCGGCAAGCGGCTGCCGCCGTGTTCATCCATGAAGCATTCCGGCAGCACGCCGCAGCCCTGGAAGGCGGGCGCCGGCGCCTGCACATAACGAAACAGTTCCTGTGTCTGGATGCGGCCGCTTTCCATGCCGGTGACCTCCACGATGGAAGTCAGCAGGCGCCTGCCGTCGGCCAGCCGCGCCTGCTGCACAATGAAATCTATGCTGGCGGCGATATGCTCGCGCACGGCGGACAAGGGCAGGTCCATCCCCGCCATCAATATCATGGTTTCAAGGCGTGCCAGCGCATCGCGCGGGCTGTTGGCGTGCAAAGTCGTCAGCGAGCCCTCGTGGCCGGTGTTCATGGCCGCCAGCATGTCGAAGGCTTCCGCGCCCCGGCATTCGCCGATGACGATGCGGTCGGGCCTCATGCGCAAGGCATTCCTGACCAGGTCGCGTATTTCTATGCGCCCTCTGCCTTCGAGGTTGGCGGGACGCGCCTCCAAAGCCACCAGGTGCTGATGATCCAGGCGCAGTTCGGCGGCGTCTTCTATGGTGATGACGCGCTCGCCATCCGGTATGTAGTTGGACAGCACATTGAGCAATGTCGTCTTGCCCGATCCCGTCCCCCCGGAGACGATCAGGTTTTTTCTGCCGCGCACGCAAGCGCGCAGGAAGTCGCGCATGGCATGGTCCAGCGCACCCACCCTGAGAAGATCTTCCATGCCGGGCCGCGCCTGCGGAAACTTGCGTATGGTCAGGCTTGCGCCGCGCAGCGCGATGGGCGGGATGACAGCGTTCACGCGCGAGCCGTCGCGCAGCCTGGCGTCCACCATGGGCGAGCTTTCGTCTATGCGCCGCCCGAGCGGCGAGACGATGCGCTCGATGACGCCCAATACGGCTTGTTCGCTGCTGAAAACGGCGCCATGCCGATCGAGCCGCCCATCGGACTCGATGAAGATTTCGTCGTGCCGATTGACCATGATTTCCGAAATGCGATGATCGGCCAGCAAAGGCTCCAGAGGCCCCAGGCCCACCGCCTCGTTCACGACCTGCTCGGCGATGATGCGGCGGTCGACGCCGGCGGGCAGGCCGGCATCCCGGGCGACGATGGCGCCCAGGACTTCTTCGGCCATGGCTCGCAAGGCGTCGTCGCTGAGGCTGGCGATGTCCCGGCGGCGCAAGTCCAAGGCTTCGAGCAGCTCGGCATGCAAGCGCCGGCGATGGCGCAGCAACTGGTCCTGCGGCAGCGTTGCAAGGGCGCCGCCGCTGCTCGAGCCGCCCGGCTTGCCCGCGGCGCCTTCCGTCGCCGCGAGCGCCGCCGCATCATCCGTTTCGGCGCGCACTGCGGCCGTGGAAGCCACGCCGATAACTGCCTCGCCTGGGGTCCCCATACCGACGCCTGTCTTTCGTAGAGCCTCCATGCCGATGAAGGCCGCCTCGGAGCCGCCCGGTCCGCCGCCAGCCGCAGCGCAACGGGTAGCGGTCGGCTCCATGGCATCGCTGGCGCCGCGGCGGTCGGCGGCAGCCGCCGGCACGCCGCCCGAGTGTTCGGCGCAGCCTTCTTGCACCAATATGCGCATCAGGCAAGGACCTATGACAATTTCATCTCCCTCGAGCAATGGTCCGTAGTCCGCAATGCGTTTGCCGTTCACCCAGGTGCCGCTCAACGCGCCATGGTCCTGGATAAAGAGGCTGCCCTGCCGGCTGTCGATGCGGGCGTGGCGCCTGCCCACCCGCCACGCCTGGATGCGCAGGCCCGCGCCGGCGTCGCGCCCTATATCGAGCGGCAAGTCGAAACGGCGCCGTTCCCTGGTTCCTCCTTCGAAGTGCAATTCCAGTTCGAGCATGTTTGGGCCTTAGTCTGTAAAGCGATGCCGATTGAAGCCGGTTCTTGCGACAGGCCGGCCGTTGTCCGTGGCGGACCGAAGAGGAACACCGGTGCTGGGCGGCGCCGGCGTCTCGCGACCTTGCAGGCCGCTACCCTGCTCCCCGTTCCAATAAGAGGCCTGGCTAGCCGCCATCGGCTGAGGCAGGCCGGGGGGCAGCAAAGGCGTGTTGATCAAAGGCTGGCCGGGAAAAGCGGCATCCAGCACGGCGCGGCTTTTTTGCACGCGGTCCGCCAAGGCGGGATGATCGGCCGCCACAACCACGGGCGTGACCAGTATCGCGAGCTCTGTTTCATTGCGCTGGAAGCGGCGCGACTTGAAGAGTTGGCCCAGCACGGGAATGGCGGCAAGCCCGGGCACCTTGTCCACATTCTGGGAATGATCGCGGGACAGGAAACCGGCAAGCACCAGCGTCTGGCCGGACTGCACATTGAACTCCGTCGCCGCACGCCGGGTTTTCAGCGAAGGGCCATTGGGCGCGGACAAGGCGGGATCGACGGCGCTGACCTCGACCTCGATGCGCGAGCGCACCGCGCCGTTGCGCTCGACGCGCGGTGTGATGCGCAAGGAAACGCCATAAGGCTTGAAGGCGGTATTGGTGTTGCCATTGGCGTCCACAGTCGAATACGGCACCTCGCCGCCGGCCAGGAACTCCGCCGTCGCGCCGCTGCGCGCGAGCAGCTGCGGCTGGGCCAGCACGACCGCCGATCCGCTTTGCGCCATGGCGTTGATCGTCGCGGAAAACAAGGCATTGACGCCGAAATATCCCGCCACGCCTGCGGGAAATGGCAGAGGCATGACGGATTCGCCGGGCCGCTCCGCGAGCCTGCGCGTACCGCCATCCCATGCGAGCCCCGCATTCAAGCCGCCCGCCGCCGGCGCCGTCCAGCGCAAGCCCAATTCCTGCAGCACATTGCGCGGAACCTCGACCACTTGCACATCCAGCAACACCATGCGGTCCCATCCCACCTGGCCGGTCAGGTTCAGCAGCTGCGGATAACGCTTGGCCAGCTCGGCGACCCGCTCGCGGTCATCGTCGGATAGATCATCGCCTTCGACCATCAGCTTGTCGCCGACGGCGGACACTCTTACTTGGGGAATGCGCCCCAATACCTCCTGCAGTTCCTGCTGCACCCGCCGCGCGCCCTCGGCCGCGACCTCGACCCGATACAGACGGCGGCGGCCGTTTTCGGCCCAGATCTGCAATGCGCTGGAGCCTTGATTACGGGCAAACACGATGACCTCCTTGTCTTCGGTGGTCACAGCGTTGACGACATGGCCATCCCCCACGGCCACGCGGGCCACATCGGGCGCGGCCAGCACTTTGACTTCGCCGACCTGCATTTCCAGCAGCGTTTCCGAGCGCGCCTGTATAGTCTTCGGAGTGGCCAGAAGCAGCGCCCCCGCCAAAGCGGACAATCGGATCATCCATTTCATAGCGCGCCCTATTGCGGCAATTCCATCGGCGCCGCAGACGCCGCAATGGAAATATCATCGACGTGCGCGCCCTGCTCGGCAGCGCGCATCCAGGCGCTGACCAGCTCCTGGGCGTGGGGAAGATCGAATAGGCCGCCGGACTGGGGCGCCGCGGGGGCGTCGGGAGCCAGCCGCGGCACGCTGCGCATCGCCTTGTTGCCATACAGCACCGGCACTTTGGCGGCGGGAAGGGGCGGCGGCCTATTGACCCCCAGCAAAGTGGCCAGGTCCCCCCTGACTGCCTTCTGCGTGGCGTCGCCATCGTGCGGCGAGCGCAGCACCGCGGTGATCGCGCCGCTCTGCCTGGCCGCCACGAGTTTGACGGCATCCTCCGGCGCCGCATCCAGCGTGACCGTGCCATAGGCCTCGGAGTGGGCATGGCCCGTGTTCCGCCCCGCCTGGGTATTGGCGCCGGTCGCCAGGACCATCACCCCTTGCAGCAAGGGTGCGGTGATGCGGCGGCGCTGGTATTCGAAGGAAACATATAAATCGATGAGGTCGCCGGGCTGCAGCAGCCCGGAGACGGAATTGATGGCGTCGACGGGCATGGTGATCGCCCTTCTGCCGGCTGAAAGATGGCTGGAGAATGCGCCGTTTTCTTGTACGGCGGCATGCACGGGCAGGACCGGATCGCCCGCCCGCAGAGGCGCCCGCAATACGGATCCGCTGAGTTCGGTATAGCGCTCCGGCGCCAGGCTGTCGCTGGAAACCATGGCGGCCGGGAAGCTGCGTATGACCAGGTGATGCGGGGCAAGCTGCGTCCCGGCCGGCAGATCGTGGGCCGCGACGATGCGTTCCACGGTGGGCACGCGCGCCCGGGCCTCCAGCATCTGCACGCGCCCCTGGATGTGCTGCCTTGCCGCCCAGGCGGAACATAATCCCGCCGCCACGGCAAGCAGCAGCATGAGCGTGGAACGATTCAAGGCGAATGGTCGCATGGTAATCACCTCGAGTCATTCCCGGTGCTGGATGTATAGGGAAGTGCCTGATGCGGCGGGGCTGAGTGCAAGCGTCAGCCGGGACTGGCCGCGGCGCCATGCGCTGTGCCCCGCCAGGCCGGCCAATTGCGGCTCCGGCGTCCAGCCTTCGGCGCGCAATTGCTTGCGCAAATAAGTGCTGAGCTGCGTAGCGTTTAGCGGCACCGTGTATAGCTGTTGCGCCACCGTCCCAGCAGGGGCATCGTGGTGGCTGAACAGCCTGTCGGCCTGCGGCGGCAGCCACGCCGGCATCGGCCCGCGGTCGCTCGCATCGACCGCTAGGCCCAGCATGGAAACATAGCCCTGCGTGCCGCGTTCGTCCGATTCGATGTGGGCCAGCCAGTGCCAGCCATCATCCAGGCCCGAAAGCAGGATCTTGCGCTGCGCCACCAGTATGCGCTGGAACACGCCCGTCTTCGCGCTGAGCGCCTGAGCCACATCGGCCGGCCGCCGCATCGAAGAGAAAGGCCGCACATAGACGGGCACGCCGGACAATTGCATGGATTGCCCGCTATCCCAGACCAGCCCGGGAGCCTCCAAAGCGGCAAGCCGGCTGTAGTCCGCCTGCGCCCCGATGGCGGGCAAAGGGAGGAGCATGCATGACCATACAGCCGCCGCGCTGCAAAATCGCGCGTGCGGCAGGCGTCGCGATTCTTGCCGTTCAGGGCGCGGCTGCCGGAATTTGATTTTCATATATCCCCCGAGGAGCGGAACGAAGGTGGCGGCCCGGCACATGGCCCGACCATGGAGATAGCCAGTCGAACAGAGGAGCCGGGCGCGCCCAGGCCGCGTCCACCCCTTCCATCAGAGCATGTACGCTGCGACCCAGCCTGTAGGAGCCGCCGGCGTCGCGCGCCCAGGCCAGAGCCGAGGCGGCAAGGCGGGCTTGTGCAGCGTCGTCGCCGGAAGCGTGCCCGGCGCCAGTCAAAATGGAGGTATGGCGGCGCAAGACGAAGCCATCCATTTTTCGTTGCGTGGCGTCTTCGTCCGATACGCCGTTTATGGGCCGGGTGGCCGGAAACCGAATGTATTGCGGCGCCGCGGCCACCTGCGCCCGCAGCAGGCCGTCCTCCATGCCCCATGCGTCTCGCAGAGCGCCGGCCGCCGGCGGTGGCCCGCCAGGCTGGGCGCCGCCGGCCAGCGTGTCGCGAGGCGCCAGTTGTACGGCGACATCCCGCTCGAGCTGCTCCAGCAGCAGCCGTCCTTGAAGACTCATCCAGCGATGGGCCGGCCCGGAAAAGAAGCTCGTGCGCGTCTCGTCCGCAGAGAAATGCCCCCGGGCCGCCGCGAAGGCTGCATAAGCGCCGGCATGCCGCGCGGCCAGGCCGATATCCTGCATCTGCCCGAGCCAGACTATCGCCGTTCCCAACGCCGCCAGCAGACCCATGGCCAGCAAGCCTTCCGCTATGGCTTGTCCCGCTTGCGGGCTTGCCAACAAGCGGGACCGGCCGCAAGCCTTCAGCCTATGCCAATGCGCAAGCTCGGTCGTTGACTCGTGTGTGACGAGCCCAGTCGCTGACTTGCGTGTGAAGCCCCCCACCCCACGGCGAATGGATGAGCCCGGACGTAGAACAGTCACTGCTGACTGTTCTACGCCTGGCGAATCCGAGCGGCATGCAGGCCGCGAGGCGGGGGAGCCCGGACGTAGAACAGTCACTGCTGACTGTTCTACGCCTAGCGAATCCGAGCGGCATGCAGGCCGCGAGGCGGGGGAGCTCGGACGTAGAACAGTCACTGCTGACTGTTCTACGCCTAGCGAATCCGGATGGCGCGCGGGCCGCGAGATGAAGAGGCTCGCATTTCGCTGCATGATCATTGCGACGCCTCCGTTTGCGCCGGCGGCGCCGAAGGCGCCAGCCTGGCTTGCCAATAAGGATGGAATAAATTGGGCAGCTCAGCCCGGCCATCGGCGCGCGCCTGCGGCCGCTGGAAAAAGGCTTCGGCCGCGCTTGCCGTACTGATTACGAGCTCGTCCGGACCGGGATGGCGCAGGGCCACGCCGAAACGCAGCGGCACGCCGGCGCCGGCTTCGGCGACATCGAAATACACTGGCAGACCGCCGCCCTGCCACTGCGGCCGGCTCGCCGCCGCCTTGGAGTTGGCCAAGGGGTTGTCCTGGCCGGATGCAATATCCCAGTCGGTCGCATCCCGCACCCAGCGCCAGAAATCCTGCTCCGAGAAATCATCGGGCGGATCATCCACATGGGCTTCGGACATCGTTTGCGAGGCCGCGCCGGGTATCCAGCCCCAGCCCATGGCATATTCGCGGTGATAGCAGCCTATCCAGCGATTCGATCGCAGCGCATGGAATGATTGCGTGTCGATGGACTGCCATCGCCCCAGGTCGTCCAGTTCGGTGGCGCCGCGCCGGCGCAATTGATGGCGCCGCCCGACGCAGCGCGCGTCCACCATCCACGCGTTGGAGGCCGTATGGTTGCGAGCGTCCAGAAACCTATACAACGCCGCGGCGCCCAAGACCAGCGAGCGCATGGCCGGGTGCCGGGGAGCATAAGCCTGGACATAACCGGGCCAGCCATCTTCCGTGACCCGCAGTTCGAAGCGACCAGCCGGAGCTTCCGGATAGTTGGCGCCCAAAACCGCCTGCATGGCCGTCCAGCGCGCCTGCGGCAAGCCTTGTACGATATCGCTTTGCACCACCGACAATGTTTCGCGCACTGTTCGGTCATGCGCGGCATAAGCCTGGGCAAGCCCGCTTTGCGAATGGGCCAATGCTTCCAGCCCGCTGGCGCGGCTGGCGGCAAGATAGGCCGCCCCGTGCTCGGCGCCAAACAGCATGGCGATCAGATAGGACGGCGGGTTGCCTACGGCCAGTTGCCTGGACTGCGCCGCACCCAGCGACGCCCAGGATCCCAGTGTCAGTAAATGAGCCATGGCAAGCTGATGGCCGACATGGGCCCGATTGATATAAGCCAGCATATTCAGCGCACGCGCCTGCACCAGGGCGCCGCTGTATGCGGCGGCATCCAGCACGTGCAATTGACGCGCCTTGGCGCCGACGGCCTGGCCGACCGCGAAATACCGGACCAGCGCCACAGCGGCCAGCCCGGCGAGCAGCATGCCCAGAACCAGCGCCTGTCCGCGTTGATCGCTATATGACCGAGCCCGTAAAACAGACCATGAACGAGGCCGTGAAAGAGGCCGGCTCGCCGGGTGGCGATACAGGCCTTCACCCGCCCTTGCGCCGCCGGTCGCCACCATATTGCCGGCTGCAGCCATGCACATTGGGCGAGCATGTGCCCCGCCCGCCACCATCATGTCGGCTGCGGCCGCGCAAGCCCGACCAGCGCGCGCCCCGCCCTTCATTGCCCGGCTCCGGTATTGCCTGTGAACGACTTGAGCGTCTTGGCGGCGGCCTGAGCGGCCGCGGCCTCGGCCGCCGTCTGGGCCATGCGCGATTGCTCGGAACCGTCTTCGCCCGCAAGCTCCTTTGCCATGGCCGCGGTCTGCGACCGCAGAACCTGGCCGAACAATTGATAGACGGCGATGGCCGCCACCGCCACAAGCGCGACCACAATGATGTATTCGGTCATCCCCTGCCCGCGCTGCGCGTGCTCGCCGTTCCCCGCCCTGTGCCGATTCCGCATGATGCCCCTCCTTTGCTTTGAGGATGCAGTGTGCGGCCAGTCGGCCGACAGGCCAATTCGGGAATGCCGAGCTGGCTAAAGAAATCGAATGGGTAAACTAGTCGGTCGGATGAATGTATCGCGCCGCCGCGGCGAAGGATTTGCCTTTACTATGCGGTCTGGCGCGCGGTCAGGCTGCATGGACTTGCCTGCCCGCGCCAGGGGCCATGCGGACGCGCGGCATATGCCGCCGGCAAGCGCTGTTTGCGGCGCATGGCGTTCGGATCCCGCTCCTATCCGACGGACACAATGATGGAACTCAGACATTTACGCTATTTCAAGGTATTGGCCGAGCAGCTCAGCTTCACACGCGCTGCTGAAAGGCTGTATATCACGCAGTCGACGCTGTCCCATCAGATCAGGCAATTGGAAGACGAGGTGGGCCTGCCGCTCTTCGAGCGCAAGGGGAAGAAGATTTCACTGACGCATGCGGGGCAGTGCCTATTGGAAACCGCCGGCCGCACGCTGGGCGATATCGACAATACTTTGCGCGAGCTGAAATCCATGCACGCGCCGCTGACCGGTTCGCTGTCGATAGGCGCCACGCATACATTCTCGATCAAGCTGCTGGGCCGCTACTTGAGCATGTTCGTGCAGAAGTTCCCGCTGGTGAAACTGGAGCTGCTGGAATTATCCGCCCAGGATATCGAAAACGGGCTCGTCGACGAGAGCCTGGACATAGGGATCGCCTACACGCCGGCCACATCCGACGCGCTGTGGTCGGAGCCGCTATTCACGGAATCGCTGGTCCTGGTGACGAATAAGAACCACCCTTTCGCGTCCAGAAAACGGCTGCGCATGGTGGAGCTGCACAACCAGCAACTGGTGCTGCTGTCCGGCACCTTCACCACGCGCAAGCTGCTGGACGGCTATTTTGCGCAGGTCAAAATAAAGCCCGTGATCGTCGCCGAGACCAATACCACCTTCCCCATGATCAGCCTGGTGAAAAGCCAGCCAGTGGCGGCCATCCTGTCGGAACGGGCGATTCCCGAGGACGCCGAACTCCACAAGATCATCCTGCAGGATCCCGCGCCCACCCGCATGGCGGCTCTGCTCTGGAAAAAGAACCGGCAATATCCCCAGACCGCGCTGGAGTTCGCCAAGATGGTGAAAGAAAATTATTGATCAACGGCTACCCGCCGGCCCGCTCGGCCAATTCCTCGAGTATGGATGCGCGATCTTCGTCCAGCAGGGGCGGCGGCACGACATCGGTCATCCGCTCACCATCGAAGGACAGGGGGGACCGCACGGTCTTGAATTCGCCCAGTTGCGGGTGCCGTCCGCTGACGGTCAGGCCCAGGTGCAGCGCCTGGGGATCCTGGAGCGCTTCGGCGGCGTTGTACATGGGCGAATGGGGCACGTCTTTTTCAGTCAGGGCGGCGCACCAGGCGGCGCGGTCGCGCTGCGCGAACGCGGCGCCGAGCACGTCTATCAAGGCTTCCTGATTGCGTATGCGCGCCGGCCGGTCATGGAAGCGCTCGTCCTTGAACAGATCGGGCATGCCGACCACCTGCGCCAGACCGTCCCAGAACTTTTGCGGCGAAGACATGTGCAGCGCAATCCATTTGCCGTCCGCGCACTCGAACACATACGACTGCGATACGCTGGGCCGGCTGTACGGCCCCATGATCTCGCCTTCGGAATAATAGTGCGTGAAAGCGTCCAGATTGAAATGGCACATGGCCTCCAGCATGGAAACTTCCACCTTGCGGCCCTTGCCGGTTCGGGCGCGCTCGACCAGCGCGCCCATGATCCCGTGGGCGGCGTACATGCCGGTGATGGAATCGGCCAGCGCCGGCCCGGTGACGCGCGGATTCTCCGGGTTGATCAGCAAGCCGAGCAGGCCGCTGGCGGCCTGGGCGACGGTATCGTAGGCCGGCCTGCCCGCGGCGGGGCCGTCGGGGCCGAAGCCGCTGATGGAGCAATAGACCAGGCGGGGGTTGATGGCCTGCAGCCGCTTTGCATCGGCATTCAGCTTGCCCGCGACACCCGGCCGGAAGTTCTGGATATAGACGTCCGCGCCGCTGATCAGCTCGTCAAAGATGGCCAGGTCCCCTTCCTTGCGCGTATCCAGCGCGATACTGCGCTTGTTCCGGTTGTAGGTCTGGTAATGGGGGCTGTACAAGCCGCCGTTGAAGGCCCGGAAAGGGTCGCCGGTTTCCGGCTGCTCGACCTTGATGACTTCGGCCCCCAGATCGGCCAGCAGCATGCCCGCGGCCGGCCCGGTAATGAAAGTGCCCTGGTCGATGACCTTGATGCCGTCCAATACTTTGATCATGCCCTTCCCCGATTCACAGCCCATCGTATTGAATGCTTTGCGCCGCATGGTGCGACATCAGGAACCCGATGGGGCGCGAGGCCTCCTCGTTCAGATGGGCGATCAAGCCCGCGGTGCGGGCCAGGATGGGGATGCCCTTGAGCGCCGCCAGCGGGAAGCCCGCGTCCAGCATCACGGCCGGGATCGCGCCCGACACGTTGATGGGCAACGACCGGCCCAGCGCGCCGGGAATGGCTTTTTCGATGGCGCGGAGCATGCGGATATGGTCGCCTTCGGCGCCTCTTTCGGCGGCCAGCTCCAGCAAGCGGGCCGCGCGCGGATCGCCCCCCGAGTGCTGCGGGTGCCCGAAGCCCGGCACCTGTTTCTTGGCGGCGGCCATGGCGGCCAGGGTTTCCTGCGCGGCGGCGTCGAAGGAAATGCCGCGCTTGCGGGCATCATCGATGAGTCCGCTGAGGAAACGGCCGCAGGCCTCGGTGCTGCCCAGAACGACCGAGCCGCAGCCCAGCAAGCCGGCGGCGACCGCGCCCTGCAGCGCCTCGGGCGCCGCCGCAAGCGTCATGCGCGCCGCCTGCACGCTGGGCACCAGACCATGCTCGGCAATGGACAGCAGCACCGCGTCCACGAGATAGCGTTGATTTTCCGTGGCTTGCTTGCCGGTCAAAAGAAGGAAAAAGAAATCCGTGAAGCCCATGTGGCCGATCAGCTCGGAACATAAATCCTTGCCACGGATGGTGATGGAGTGCGCATCCGACGTGGAGATCGCCGTATACGGATTGTCCTGCTTGCCTATTCTCACTCGAAACTCCTGGTGAATACTCGTTTGAAGACCGCGGCGTAAAACCGCGGTGCTACGGCCGCGACCGCCGGGCCCGGGCGCCGGCCGGCTTCAGTCCACGCGCGCGTTTGCGGCTTCGACCACTTCGGCCCATTTTGCGATTTCAGCCTCGACGAAGGCATTCAGTTGGCCCGCCGGCAGCGGTTCGCCCTCCAGCCCCTGCTTCTTGAGCGCTTCGCGCACGGCGGGATCGTGCATGGCTTTGTCCGCGGCCTCTTGAAGCTTGGCGCGGGTTTCATCGGGCAGCCCGGCCGGCGCGGCCAGCATGTACCAGGCGGTCAGGTCGAAGCCGGGATAGCCAGATTCGGCGATGGTTGGTACGTCGGGAGCCAGCGAAGAGCGTTTGCTGCCACTGGCGGCCAAAGCCTTCAGCCCGCCCGACTTGATATGCGGAACCACCGCGACGGGGTGGTAGAACATGAAGGAAACCTGGCCCGAAATGGTGTCGGTCAGGCCTTGCGCACCTTCCTTGTAAGGCACGTGCAGCATGGTCACGCCCGCCTTCTTCTTCAGCAATTCGCCCGCAAGATGGCCCGATGTGCCATTGCCCGCCGATGCAAAGGCGACCTTGCCGGAGTTATTGCGGGCATCGTCCACCAGGTCCTTCAGCGTTGCGTATGGAGCGTCTTTGCCGACGACCAGCAGGGTCGGCGTGTAGCCCGGCATGCCCAGGTAAGTGAAGTCCTTGGAGGGATCGTAGGCCAGCTTGCTGAACAATGCCTTGTTGATGGCGAAAGTGCCCACCGTGCCGAAGCTCAGCGTGTAGCCGTCCGGCTTCGATTTGGCGACGAAGTCGGAACCTATCGCCCCGCCCGCGCCCGGCTTGTTCTCGACCACGATGGTCTGGCCCAACTGCCGGCTGAGCGAATCGCCTATGACCCGTGCCGTCGTGTCGGTGGAGGTGCCCGCGCCGAAAGGCACGACCAGCCGTATGGGCTTTTCCGGATAAGCCGCATGCGCCTGGAAGCCGATGGCGGCCAGGACGGCCAGGCTTGTTTTCAAAAACGTTTTCATTGTGTTGTCCCCTGTGTGAATGAATGAAGCTTGTATGGCGGAAATTCTACAAAGGCGGCAACAAATATGAAAATGATAAAAAACCATCAAAACCATCGATGGCATCGATAATTTAGAGTCGGCGACGATATGCTGGCGGGCAAACTTGGGACAGCGCGGGGTTCATGTGTCGAACCGGGCGGTCAAGGCCAGCGACATGGCGTGCTTATGGCGGCGATGCTTGAACGCATTGCCTGGCTTTCACCCCGGGGGCTATCGACACCCGCTGGCACGCGCACCAAGCCGATGCGCATCAAGCCGATCCGCATTGGGCAATATCAGCGCCAATACACGAATCAGCGCCGATATACGCCGAAGGCCGGTGTACGCATCAAGCCGATGCGCGGATTGCGGCGCCCATGGGCAGGTTGGCCCGCAGCAGCCGCCCCGCAATGGACTCGACCATGGGAATATCGGGCAAGGCGTCCCCAGGCCCGAACCAGCGCGCATCGGCGATTTCGTCTTCTTGAATGCGCAGCTCGCCGCCGGCGTATTCGGCGGTGTAGGCGATCATCAGCGAATGCGGAAACGGCCATGACTGGCTGCCAAAGTAGCGCAAGTCCTTGACCCGCAAACCCACCTCTTCCAGCACTTCGCGATGGATGGCCTCTTCGATGTTTTCACCGGCCTCGACGAAGCCCGCCAGGGCGGTATAGCGCGCGGTCGCGTAGGTGGCGTGGCGCGCGAGCAGGATTTCATCGCCGCGCTTGATCAGCACCATCATGGCTGGCGAGATGCGCGGATACGCGGAAAAACCGCAGGCCGGGCAGTGGAAGCAAAGCTCTTTTTCCGACTTGCGCATGGGGGTGGCGCACACGCCGCAATAACGGTGGGTGCGCACCCACTCCGACACCTGGAATGCGCGGCTGGCCAATACGCCATGCTCGCCAAGCTCGGCCAGGACGGCGCGCAGTTTGCGGAAAGCGAAACCGGCGGGCGCCTCGGCATCGCGCGCCACGTGACAGGCATGATCGCAACAATCGGGCGTAAGCCAGAGCGGTTGCAGCGCTTCGGCGCCCACGCCGAAAAAAGCACAGACATCGCCGTCCGGAAAACCAATGCCGGATTCGCTCAAAAGCAGCTCGTCGCCCCGGAAAATAAAATTCACCTTATGTCTCTCCTTGTCCATGCGCAGCATCATACTCCCGCGACCGCTCTCCGGCACACGAGCCGCCGCGGGCGGGCTTCCACAACAATCCGGCAGCGGCAAGGCATGCGTGGAAGTAGAATAGCGCTTTGGCAACACTGCGTTGCGCATGGCCGCGATGCAAGGCTCCCCGCATGAGCGATACCGCTTTCAGTTGGAAAAAAATCATCATCCCGGCGTTTGGACCTTCCATGCTGTTCGGCATAGGAAACGGAGCCATCCTGCCCGTCATCGCGCTCAGCGCGATAAGCCTGAACGCATCGCCGGCGATGTCCGGCGTCATCGTGTCCCTTATCGGGCTCGGTTCCCTGGTCAGCAACATCCCCGCGGCGCTCATCACCTCGCGCTATGGCGAGCGGCTCTCTTTGATCGGCGCATCGGTGCTCTGCGTTTTCGCGCTGATTCTATGCCTGGCGGCCCCGCATGCGGCCGTCCTGGCGCTCGGCGTGCTGCTCATGGGCATGGCGACGTCCGTGTTCTATCTAGCCAGGCAGAGCTATCTCATCGACGCGGTGCCCATGCAGTTGCGCGCCCGCGCGTTTTCCACGCTGGGGGGCACGCAGCGCATAGGCATGTTCATCGGCCCTTTCGCGGCCGCGGCGTTCATGCATTTCATCGGCCTGGCCGGCGCTTACTGGGTGGCCATCATCGCCTTGACCGCCGCGGGGGTGCTTTCGTTCGCGATACCGGAGCTGGAGATGCGCCCCACAGCGGGCGCCGGTCCCGCCGCCAAGCCCAGGATGGCGAGCATTGCGGGCGCGCATCGCAAAGTCTTCCTTACCCTGGGCCTGGGCGTGCTATTGGTTGGCGCCATACGGGCCTCGCGCCAGATCGCCATCCCCTTGTGGAGCGATGCCATAGGCCTGAACCCGACGACCACGGCGATTGTTTTCGGCCTGACATCGGCGATAGACATGCTGGTTTTCTACCCGGCGGGCAAGATCATGGATCAGTACGGCCGGCTGTGGGTGGCTTTGCCCTGCACCATCATATTAGGCCTGGCGTTTCTGGCCATACCCCTGACCCACAGCCTGCCCGCTTTCGTGCTGATCTGCACGCTGATGGGCTTTGGCAACGGCATCGGCTCCGGCATCGTCATGACGCTGGGAGCCGACGCTTCGCCCGCCGTGGGACGTACCGAATTCCTGGGGATATGGCGTTTGATCGCCGACGTGGGAACCAGCGCCGGCCCCTTCTTCCTGTCCGGAATGACCGCCCTGTTTTCTCTGGGCGCAGGCATTGCGGCGACGGGCGGCTTCGGCTTCGTGGCTGCGGCCATATTCTGGCGCAGCCTGCCGCATGCCCGCCCGGCACGCAAAGACTGACGCAGCCGGGCGGAATGGGCGCTGACGCGGCTTGGCCGCTTTACGCCGGATCGCCTACCTTGACGCGCAATTCGCCCAGCCCGGCGATGGTTCCCACCATGGTATCGCCCGGCACGACGGGGCCGACGCCTTCGGGCGTGCCGGTGAAGATGATGTCGCCCGCCTTGAGTTCGAACAGGCCGGACAGATAGGCGATGGATTCGGCGATATTCCAGATCATCTGGGAAAGATCGCTGGACTGCTTGACCACTCCGTTCACGCTAAGCGAAATGGCGCCGGCATCCAGCGTGCCCACTTTTTCGCGCGCATGCAGCGGGCCTATGGGCGCGGACTGATCGAAGGCCTTGCCCACTTCCCAAGGGCGGCCGAGCTTCTTGGCTTCGCCTTGCAGGTCGCGCCGCGTCATGTCCAGGCCTATGGCATAGCCCCATACGCAAGAGGCCGCCTGCTCGGGCGTCAAGTCGCGGCCGCCTTTGTCCAGAGCGACCACCAGCTCGATTTCATAATGCAGGTTGGAGGTCTTGGGCGGATAAGGCATCAGCCCGGTCTGGCCGTCGGCGACATTCAGCAAGGCATCGGCGGGCTTGTTGAAAAAGAAGGGATCTTCGCGGCCGGTAAAGCCCATTTCCTTGGCGTGTTCCGCATAATTGCGGCCGACGCAATACACGCGGCGCACAGGAAACGTGGCGTTCGAGCCCGCGACCGCCAGGGCGGCCACCGGCAGCGCCGGAATGATGGTGTCGTTTGCTTGGCTCGTCATTATTTGGACTCCTTCGCATAGCGCTCCGCGCCGCTGCTGATTTCACGCCGCGCGGCCTCCGGGCCGTCCCAGCCGGTGACCTTGACCCATTTGCCTTTTTCCAGGTCCTTGTAATGTTCGAAGAAATGCTGGATGCGATCCAGCTCTTCCTGGCCGACGTCGGCCGGCGTCTTGATATGGCGGTAAGGCGGATAGAGCTTGTCCACCGGTACGGCCAGCAGCTTGGCGTCGCCGCCCGCTTCGTCTTCCATGTTCAGCACGCCGACGGCGCGCGCCCGGATCACGGCGCCCACCTGGACGGGAAACGGCGCCAGCACCAGTACGTCCACCGGGTCGCCGTCGTCGGAGATGGTCTGCGGTATATAGCCGTAATTGCAGGGGTAATGCATGGCGGTCAGCATGAAGCGGTCGACGAATACAGCGCCGGAATCCTTGTCGACTTCGTATTTGACCGGGTCCGCATTCATGGGGATTTCGATGATGACATTGAATTCATCCGGCAGTTTAGGGCCGGCTGGTACACGCTCTAAGCTCATGCTTGGTCTTGCCTTAAGGAGGGATAGATGATGTGAAAAGCTCAACGATGGTCCGAGCCGCCGCGGGGACGGTCGGAGGTTTGGGTAAGGTCCACGCCCGGGATGGGAGCGCTATCGAAGTATTCGTCGATTTCTCCCGCTTGCGGCCCCGGGGCGGCGTTTGACGCCGGCTCGGCGTCCGGGCCGGGCGCTGCCGGCGGCTTTTGCGGCTGCGCATTGGCCTCTTGCGCGAAGTCCTCGCCGTTGAAGTCGGCCGCGCTGGCGGCCAGCGGCGCCTCGACCTGGTGCAGCTCCTGGGCCTGCGGGAAGTGCTCCACATCGATCAGGGTGGGATCGCTGCGCGTATCGGCGGCGGGCAGGGAACGGTTGATCGGCAGCACGGGCAGCAGGCCCGCAACGCCCGAGGCCAGGCGCCAATGCTTCATGGCGTCGCCCTTGCGGCCCAGGCGATCGTACAGGTTGCCCAGCAAGGCATGTATGCGCATGTCGCTGCGTATCTTCATGCTGCGCAAAAGATAGAATTCGCCCTGCCCCCACAGCTCGCCGGTGAGGCAAAGATTGCCCAGGGCCGCCAGCAAGGCGGAGTCTTCGGGATTGGATTTGAGCCATTCTTCGGCCTTGCTGAGCCGGCGCGCCACGTGTTCGGGCGGGCATTGCGAATAAGCGCTCAGCAGGCGGGGTTCCAGCCTGACATTGATGGCCGCTTCCAGTATCTTGGAGGCTTCTTCCACATTGCCCTGCTGTTGCTGGATGGCTGCGGCGGCCAGGGCGATCTCGGGCAAAGTGCGCTCGTCCGATTTGAGATCGGCCCAAATGGCTTTGTAGCCTTCGGCGCCACCGGCATGCAGGCGGGCCGCGGCCGACATTTCGATCAACTGCATGGCTTCGGTCTTTTCGATCACGCCCCTGCGCGACAGCAGGCGCGTCAATTCGTAGACGCGATCATAGTTGCGCAATTGCCGATGCGCGCGCAGCAGCAGGCGCGTCGCATGCAGATAGCGCGAGCTGGCGTCCTGCAAGGGCTGCAGCAGAACCAGAGCGTCTTGGGGACGGTTCTGGTCCAGATACAGTTCCGCGGCGACCGTGGCCGCCGCTTCCCGCAGCCGGGGATTGTCGCCCGCGCTGTCCTGGGCCAGCTTGAGCGCCTGGTCGCGCCGGCCGAATTCGCCCAGATGATGCGCCGCGCGCGCCGCGGCCAGGCCGGCCAGGACTTTGCGGCTGCTGGACTTGCTGCGCCCCAGCAGCTTGCTGAGATCTTTCTCGGCGTCCGCATACCGTCCTTCCAGCACATTGATCCAGCCGCTTTCCAGCAGATCCTGCTCGCGCCGCTGCGAGCGCCTGCTGCGCCAGGAACGCAAACGCTCGGGGCTGCCGCCCACCCACGCGAACACCCGCAATATCACGTACAGGATGATGAAACTGGCCAATATCAGCAGAACCGCCAGCGTGATCGAAAGCTCGATGCGCCAGGGCTGGGCGATGATCAGCACGTTGCCGCCGTGCTCGCGCAGCAGCAGCGCCAGCGCAACGGCGCCCACGAAAACCAGCAGGGTCCAGAACCAGGCTCTCATGGCTTATACCTGCGACTGGGTTGAGGCCGGCGCGACGGATCCCGGCGGCGCGGCGGACGGTTCCCGGGCGGGATCGGCGCCAGGCGCGGCGCGCGGCGCCGTTTCGGGCGCCGTGGTTGCGCCGTCGGCTGGCGCGCCGTTTGAGGGCGGGGCATCGGCCGCCGCACCGGATTCGCCGGAGGAGTCCCGCCCCCCATCCGCGGGGGCTTGTTCGCCGGAAGGGCGTCCGGCCTCATCCGCCCCGGCCTCGCGCAAGGCCTCGAGCGCCTGCAAAGTATTGGCGACGGAAGGCAGTTTGACGTCTATGGAGGTATCGGCGAGCTGGCGCGCGATCTTGAGCGCCTGGCGGGATTGCGGCGAGCGGGAATCGTAGCGCGCCTGCACGGCAAGCGCGATTTTCTCTGTTTCGGCCTGCCATACCTTGGGCTGGCGCATCATCAGCGCCAACTGCGCGGTCATGACGCGCAAGCGCAAGGTTTCGCGGAAGCGCGTGGCCTGATCCGGCGAAATCAGCAAGGCGGTTGCATCGTCGACGCGGCGCACGGTAATGAATTGCCCAAGGTCCTGGCGCACGGAATTCCAGGCCGACCGAGACCAATCGCCGGCTGTTCGCAGCCCCTGCTTCCACCACGGAGCATCCGGGTCGGCGGCGCTGCCCTGCGGCCCTGCGGCGGAAACGGGATCTTCTGGGGCCGGCACGGGTTCGGGCGCCGCATCGTCGGGCACGAGCAAAGGGGCATCGCTGATCAGATTGCCCAATTCTTCCAATTGGCCGGACAGGAAGGAAACGTCGACCGGCGTGGCGGCGCGCAGCCTGTCCAGGTCGCCGTTGATGGTTTCCTGCAGCGAGGCGAGATAGGGGCGATTGGCGCGCGCCAACTGCGCCTGGGCAGTTTCCAGCGAAATGATGGCATTGGCGACATTGCCGCCCAGTTGCAGTTGCTGCTGGGCGATGGTGACCAGATGATCCACATCGTTGATCAGCACGAGGTCGGAGCTGCTGTCGGTCAATGTCTGGAAGGCCTGGATCAGTTCGTCGAACTGTTCGCGCGAATCATTCAGCGAGCTATCCAGCGCCGCCAGGCGCCGGGATTGCTCTTCAGCCAGAGACAATGCCTGCTGGGCGCGCTCCGCCGCCTGATTCGCGGCGCCGACACTGGCCTGCACCCGGCGTTCCAGGTCGACGCTGGAACGCTGGAATTCCTGCTGCTGGTACCAGAGCGCCGCGCCCAGGGCCGCCGCCAATACCGCCATCACCAGGAAAGCCGCCGGCCAGGGGGAGCGCCCCCTCTTTGCCGCAGCGGGGGCGGATGCCGGGTATGGCGCGCCCGACGCCGTCCCCGGACCCGGTTGTTTGGCTGTGGGCGGCGAACCCGCGGGCGGCGGGCTGACGCCCGGACCCGGCTTCGAGGATGCCGCCGCGCCGCCGGGCTGAGCCGCCCGGCCGCCTTGGGCCTGAGCCGCCCGCGCTTGATCGACCCGCGCCTGGTCGGCCTTGACGGCGCCAGGCTGGGCGCCGCCGGACTGGGCGCCGCCGGACTGGACGGCGGGCGCTGCGCCGGAATCGGCGGGCTTCGAGGCGGCCTGTTTGTCCGTATCCGCAGCGGGATGCGCCGCAGGCGCCGGCTTGTTGTTTTCCGGCGTGGAGCCGGCAGCGGCGCCCGCCGGTTTGCCGTCGGCCGCGTCGCCCTGCTGGGCTTTGGGGATCTCGGAGTTTTTATCAGTCATGACGGGATTGTAATCCTAGGAGCCGACTCGAAGGGACGCGGCGCCGGAGAGCGCTTCGAACAGGGCGTCGTCCGTGGGTCGGGATAGTTTTACCATTGGCGGCTCTACCTTACCAGAAGCCCGGAGTATCGATTGTAAGCGGCTTGCAACACGCTCGTGGATCACGACGAATCGGGATTGCGCCCATCGCTCGACCATGCCCATGCGGACAATATTGGCGTGCACGGCGCCCAGGCTTTCATTGCTGGTCAGCAAAAACAGGCAAGACGCGGGCCCGGCCAGCGCCGCCGCCAGCCGCCCGCCTTGCTCCGCGCTCCAGACCGCCGGCTTGCGGTCATAGACGGCCAGCCGCTCGACCTGCGCGCCGGCCTGCTCGAGCCGCGCGCCCAGCCATTCCCTGCCCGAAACGCCGCGCACGATCAGGGCGCGGCGGATGCTCGTCGCGCGCGGCGCCAGCAGCGACCACAGCGCCTCGGAATCCTGGTTCTGGAGAGACGGGTCGGGATGCAGAATATTGGTCCGGGGTATGGCGGCGGCCCGCCTCAGGCGCTCGGCGCTGGCTGCGCCCACCGTGGCCGCCAGCGTATGCCGCGGCCACTCCGCCGCCATGCCCAGGCTGGACAGCCTGTCCAGGTAAAAACGCACGGCGTTGCCGCTCACGAACACGACGAGATCGTAGTCGCCGGGCGGCCTGATGGCGGGGCCGTCCGCCGGCAAGGCGCTTATGTCCAGCGCCGGCAGGCAAAGGACGCGGTGGCCGGCGGATTCCAGGCGGGCCGCCAGGGCCTCGTTCCTGCCTTCCGGGCGGGTCAATACAATGCAGGCGTTCATGGCCGTCGCGCCGGACCCGGGCCGGGGCTCAGGACGCCGGATCGCCGCCGGCCAGCAGGCGCGCCAGTATGTCGCGGGCGCCGCCCCCCAATAGATCCCGCGCCGCCTGTTCGCCCAGTCGTTCAGCCGCGGACACAGGGCCGCTGGCCTGGGCGCGCAAGATGCGCGAGCCGTCGGGTTCGGCGACCAGCGCCCGGACTTGCAGACTTGCGCCGTCCAGCCGGGCATAAGCGGCCAGCGGCACTTGGCAGGATCCCCCCAAGGCGCGCGACACCGCCCGCTCGGCAAGCGCGCAGGCCGTCGTGGCGGGGTCGGCCAGGGGCGCCAGCCAGGCCCGCATATCGTCGCGCGATTCGAGGATTTCCACCCCCAGCGCTCCCTGCCCGGCGGCGGGCAGGCTGAGTTCGACGGGAAGATAAGCGCGTATGCGGTCTCGCAAGCCCAGCCGTTTCAGGCCGGCGGCCGCCAGGATGATGGCGGCGTATTCGCCGCGATCCAACTTGCCCAGCCGCGTATCCAGATTGCCGCGCAAAGGCTGTATGCGCAGGCGGGGATAGCGTTCGCGTATCTGCGCCTCGCGGCGCAGGCTGGAGGTGCCCACCACCGCGCCGTCCGGCAAGTCGTCCAGCGACGCGTGGTCCTTGCAGACGAATGCGTCGCGCGGGTCATCCCTTTCCATGATCACGGCCAGGGCGAAGGGACTGTGCATGTCCACCGGCACGTCTTTCAGCGAATGCACGGCCAGGTCGGCGCGCCCATCCAGCAAAGCCGTTTCCAGTTCCTTGACGAATAGGCCCTTGCCGCCGACCTTGGACAGTGAACGATCCAGGATGCGGTCGCCGCGCGTGGTCATGGTCAGCAGGCTGATCTGGCAGGCGGGATAGACGGCCTGCAGGCGGTCGCGCACATGCTCGGCCTGCCACAGGGCAAGCCGGCTGGCGCGGGTGGCGATGACCAGCTTCGAAGGTGTACCGGACATACCGCGGGCTACCGGAAATAGTTCACGATGAGCGCCGCGACGATGCCGATGAGAGCGAGTATGCCCAGCCCTTGCAGGAGTGAAAGGCCGGACCGGTTCGGCGAAGACTTGAATAGGCTCATGATCGGCTCCTGTGTCTGAAGAGTTTGGCGGCCTGTTCGCCGTTCGGGCAACGGCGAACAGGGACTATGCGTTCAGTCAAATATTGGCTTTACGAGGTATCAGTAAAGCTTTGCTGATACCCAGCACCAGCAGTGCGCCCACCGCCCCCATTGCCAGTTCAAAAGCGTGCGGCGTCATGCTCACGGAATCTTCGATACGCAGCATGTAGTCATGCAAGGCGGGGTCTCCCACCACCATTTCACCGGCGATGAAGCCCAGCAGTGCCGCACCAAACCAGACGATGAGTGGAAAGCGCTCGATGACTTTCAGAAGCAGGGTGCTGCCGAAAATGACCAAGGGGATGCTGATCACCAAGCCCAATACCAACAAAACCGTATTGCCCATCGCGGCAGCCGCAACGGCCACCACATTGTCCAGGCTCATGATGAGGTCGGCGACCAAGATGGTGCGGATCGCCGCCATCATGCCCCCGTGCACTTTGCTCGCATCCTCGTCGCCGGTGTCCGGCATGAGCAGCGACACGCCGATGTAAACCAGGAGCAAGGCGCCGACAAGCTTGAGCCACGGCAGCATCAGCAATTGGGCCGCCACGAGCGTCAGCACGATACGCATGAGGATTGCCGCGCCGGAGCCGATCACGATCGCTCGCTTCTGCTGCTCCGCGGGCAGCGAACGCGCCGCCAGTGCGATCACGACAGCGTTGTCGCCCGATAACATGATATTGACCCAAATAATCTGCAGCAACGCGATTCCGAATTCCGCCGCGCTAAGTTCAAATCCCATATGTTCTCCTCTCTAAGTGCGATCCCCCAAAAAGGGGGATCCGATCTCAACCTGGACTTACAGTACCGATTTGAGCAGTTTACCCATTTCGGATGGATCGCGGGTGGTGCGGATGCCGCAGGCTTCCATGATTTCCAGCTTGGCGTCGGCCGTATCCGCGCCGCCCGAAATCAGGGCGCCGGCATGGCCCATGCGCTTTCCGGCCGGGGCCGTGACGCCGGCGATGAAGCCCACCACCGGCTTCTTCATGTTGTCTTTGGCCCACTGGGCGGCATTGACTTCGTCAGGGCCGCCGATTTCGCCGATCATGACCACGGCGTCCGTGTCGGGATCGTCGTTGAACATCTGCAGCACATCGATGTGCTTGAGGCCGTTGATGGGGTCGCCGCCGATGCCGACCGCGGTCGACTGGCCCAGGCCCAGCTCGGTGAGCTGCGCGACCGCTTCGTACGTCAGCGTGCCCGAACGGCTGACCACGCCGATACGGCCCTTGCGGGAAATATGGCCCGGCATGATGCCGATCTTGAGTTCGTCGGGCGTGATCAGGCCGGGGCAGTTCGGGCCCAGCAGCAAGGTCTTCCTGTTCTGGTCGCGCATGCGGTTGCGCACTTCCAGCATGTCGCGCACGGGTATGCCTTCCGTAATGCAGATGACCAGATCAAGGTCCGCATCCACGGCTTCCCAGATGGCCGCGGCGGCGCCGGCGGGCGGAACGTAGATGACCGAAACCGTGGCGCCGGTTTCCGCCTTGGCTTCCTTGACGGAGCCGAAGATGGGCACGCCCTCGAAATTCTCGCCCGCTTTCTTGGGGTGCACGCCCGCCACGAAAGCATTCTTGCCATTGGCGTATTCGCGGCACATGTGGGTATGGAACTGGCCGGTCTTGCCGGTGATCCCTTGAGTGATGACTTTGGTATCTTTGTTGATCAAAATCGACATTTACAAATCCTCGGCAGTATTCTTATTTGGCGGCGGCAACGACCTTGGTCGCGGCTTCGGCCATGGTATCGGCGCTGATGATGGGCAGGCCGGATTCGGCCAGCAGCTTCTTGCCCAGCTCTTCGTTGGTGCCCTTCATGCGCACGACCAGCGGCACGCTCAGGTTGACGGCCTTGCAGGCAGCGATCACGCCTTGGGCGATGACGTCGCAGCGCATGATGCCGCCGAATATATTGACCAGTATGGCCTTGACGTCTTTATTCTTCAGCATGATCTTGAAGGCTTCCGTGACTTTCTCGGCCGTCGCGCCGCCGCCCACGTCCAGGAAGTTGGCGGGCTCGCCGCCGAACAGCTTGATGGTATCCATGGTGGCCATGGCCAGGCCGGCGCCATTCACCAGGCAGCCGATGTTGCCGTCCAGCTGGATATAGGCCAGGTCGTATTTGCTGGCTTCCACCTCGGCCGGATCCTCTTCGTCCAGATCCCGGTACGCCACGATTTCGGGGTGGCGGAACAAAGCGTTGGAGTCGAAATTGAATTTCGCATCGAGCGCGATGACGTCGCCGGAGCCGGTGAGGACCAGGGGGTTGATCTCGGCCAGGGACGCGTCGGTGTCCCAGTAGGCCTGATAGAGCTTCTTGAATTCGGCCGCCGCCTTGCCCACCGAAGCGTCCGGCACGCCGATGCCGCGCGCCAGGCCTTCGGCTTCTTTATCGGTCAGGCCGGTCTTGGGGTCGACGAAAACCTTCAGGATTTTCTCGGGGGTTTTCTCGGCGACTTCTTCCACATCCATGCCGCCCTCGCTGGACGCCATGACGCAAACGCGCTGCGTGCCGCGGTCGGTGACGATGCCGACGTAGTATTCCTTCTTGATATCCGCGCCTTCTTCGATCAGGAGGCGGCGCACTTTCTGTCCCTCGGGGCCGGTCTGGTGGGTCACCAATTGCATGCCCAGGATCTCGGAGGACAACTGGCGCACTTCATCCAGCGAGCGGGCCAGCTTGACGCCGCCCCCCTTGCCGCGGCCGCCGGCGTGAATCTGCGCCTTCACCACCCAGACGGGGCCGCCCAGCTTTTCCGCTGCGGCCACTGCTTCGTCGACGGAGAAAGCGGGGATTCCGCGCGGCACAGTCACGCCAAATTTCTTCAGCAGTTCCTTGCCTTGATACTCGTGAATTTTCATTGGATACCTGTCAGAACGTAAGGAAAAAGGGAATAACGCGGACAGCGGCGCCGGGCGACGCCGTAACCCGCCGATAGGGAAATGCCGGCCTCATTGGGTCTCGGCCTTGGCTGCGGCATACCACCGCGGATAGAACTCCCGGACCACCGGCCCGTCCAGCTTGAGCGCGTGGCAGCCATCCAGCTGGAAAGGCCGCCGGGCCTGGACGCCGGACTGCTGTTCCCGGCGCCGCTTGTTGGCCATGGTCTGCACGGCGACTGTGGGCAGGACATAGCTGAGTTCAGTCAGATGGGTGCAGCCGGCCGACCTGCCATAGCGGTCCTTGACCGTTTGGCGGAAGTTGCGCAGCAGATTCATGCCGACCAGCCCCTGGTAGTCGGGCGCGATGCGCGCGCAATGCATGCCATACGGCGCGGCGTCGTAATCGGCGACCGCCGCGGTGATGGTGAACTGGTCGTCGATCGTGACGCGCAAATGGATGTGGTGTATCGGGTCGCCGGCCTGATGCAGCGCGCCCGATTTCTTCGGGAAATCGTAGGCCTTGAGATCGATGAGCTCGGCCTCGATATCCCATAGGCCGTCCTGCCGGGCGAACGAATTCACACGTATGGAACGTGTGTGCAAAGGCTCGCGCGCAACATCGGCAGGAGGAAGGGGCATGCTCGAAACATGGAATTTACGATAAACCTGCTAAGTATAACGCAGTGTTTCAGCCGCCTTGACCATCGCCACCAGAGCCGCTTCCGTTTCCGGCCAGCCGCGGGTCTTCAGTCCGCAGTCGGGATTGACCCACAGGCGTTCCGGCGGCAGGCGCGTGGCGGCCTTCTTCATCAAGCCCACCATCCAGTCCAATTCCGGGACATTGGGGGAATGAATATCGTATACGCCCGGGCCGATGTCATTGGGATAGTGGAAATCCTCGAAGGCGGCGAGCAGTTCCATGTTGGAGCGCGAGGTTTCTATCGTGATGACGTCGGCATCCATGGCGGCGATCGCCTCGATGATGTCATTGAATTCCGAATAGCACATATGCGTGTGTATCTGGGTTTCGGGCCGCACGCCGCCCGTGGACAGGCGGAAACAATCGACGGCCCAGTCCAGGTAATCCCGCCAGTCGGAACGGCGCAGCGGCAGGCCTTCGCGGAACGCCGGTTCGTCGATCTGGATCACGCCTATGCCTGCGGCTTCGAGGTCGTCCACCTCGTCGCGCAAGGCCAGCGCGAGCTGCCGGCAGGTGGCGGCGCGCGGCTGGTCGTCGCGCACGAAAGACCATTGCAATATGGTCACCGGCCCGGTCAGCATGCCTTTCACCGGTCTGTCGGTCAGGGACTGCGCATAGGCGGACCAGGCCACCGTCATGGGCGCCGGCCGCGCCACGTCGCCGAAGATAATGGGCGGCTTGACGCAGCGCGAGCCATAGCTTTGCACCCAGCCGTTCTGGGTGAAGGCGAAGCCGCCCAGCAATTCACCGAAATACTCCACCATGTCGTTGCGTTCCGGTTCGCCGTGGACCAGCACGTCCAGGCCTATTTTTTCCTGGAAGCGTATGACCCGCTCGATTTCGGCCCGCATGGCTTTTTCATACGCGGCGTCGCTGAGCGCCCCCTTCTTCCAGTCCCGGCGCTGCAAGCGGATTTCGGACGTTTGGGGGAAGGAGCCTATGGTGGTCGTCGGGTAGGCCGGCAAGCCCAGCTTCCTTTGCTGCGCGGCGATGCGCTGGGAGAATGCGACACGCTCGCGCGTCAGCGCGGCGCTGGCGTTCAGGCGCTCCTGGACCGCCTTGTTGTGGATGCGCGCGGAGTTCCCGCGCTGCCGCAGAGCTTCGCGCTGGCGCAGCATGCCCTGGCGGACCTCTTCATCGGGATTTGCCGAGAGCGCGCCGGCCAGCAGTTTCAGCTCGCCAAGCTTCTGCACCGCGAAGGACAGCCAGCTTTTCAGCTCGGCGTCGAGTTCGGTTTCGGCTTCCAGGTCCACGGGCACATGCAATAGCGAGCACGAAGGAGCGATCCAGAGTTTGTCGCCGCGCTGTTTGGCGACGGCGCCGAGCAGAGCCACGGCCGCATCCAGGTCGCTGCGCCAGATGTTGCGGCCGTCGATCACGCCGGCCGACAGCACCTGGTCATCGCGCAGGACGGACAGCACGCGCCGCAATTGGCCGGGCGCGCGCACCAGATCGACATGCACGCCCTGCACCGGCAGGTCTTTCAGGATTCCGGCATTGTCTCGCAGGTCTTCGAAGTAGGTGGCCAGCAATATCGGCACGCCGGCCTCGGCCAGGCTGCCGTATGCGCGCTGGAAGGCTCGCAGCCAGGGCTCGGGCAAGTCCAGGCCCAGTATCGGCTCGTCCACCTGCACCCACTCGACGCCCAGATCGCGCATCTGCGCCAGCACGTCGCGATAGACCGGCAGCAGATTGTCCAGCAAGGCGAGCTTGGCCGAGTCCGCGGCCCCTTGCGCGTATGCGTCGCCCTTGCCCAGCCACAGCCAGGTCAAGGGACCGGGAATGACGGGCTTGACACGGTGGCCCAGGGCCTGCGCTTCGCGAATCTGCTCGAAGAGATCGTCGCGCGCGATGCGGTATGACTGCCCCGGCACCAGTTCGGGGACGATGTAATGGTAATTGGTGTCGAACCATTTGGTCATTTCGCAGGCGGGCGCCGGACGGCCGCTGGGCGCGCGCCCGCGCGCCATGCGAAACAGCGTGTTCAGGCTCACTGGCTCGTCAGACGGCTGGCCGAAGCGCGCGGGCACGGCGCCCAGCAGCGTCGTCCATTCCAGAATATGGTCGTACCAGGCGAAATCGCCCACCGGCACAAAGCGCAGCCCCGCCTGGGCCTGTAGGTTCCAGTGGCGCTCGCGCAGTTCGCGTCCTGTGGCGGCCAATTCCTCGGCGGTTTGCTTCCCTGCCCAATACGCTTCCTGCGCTTTTTTCAATTCCCGCTGCAGGCCTATGCGTGGGAAGCCTAAATTATGAGTAATAATCATGATATTCCGTTCTATGAATGAAAAATTCTTTTTCAATAACGTATTGTGCCGGCTGGACATCATGAATCAAAATCAAATCCACCATATATAGAATGAATGTTTTTCATATATCATGAGCTATGGCGCTGCCGCTGCTTTCTATGCTGCTTTGCCCCGCTCTGCTTTTCTTATAGATCGCTAGCCCCTGTTTGAGCCGCGCATGCCATCGGGACGAACGCTGCGCGCTAAGGGCCGCGCGTCGATGCGCGGACACAGGAGAAACCGGGAACAATGAAGAAACAAGGACTTTAGGCATGCTGGAAATCAGGCATATGGAAACGCTATGCGCCATACGCGATGCGGGCAGTCTGCAAGAGGCGGCCGAGCGTCTGCATGTGACGCAATCGGCCTTGTCGCACCAGTTGCGCGACCTGGAGGTCAGGTTGAAAACCCCTTTGCTGAATCGCCGCACCCGGCCGGCGCGGCTGACCACCGCGGCGCTGCGCATCGTGGCGCTGGCCGACGAGGTGCTGCCCAGGGTCAAGGCCACGGAAAGGGAATTGCAGCGCCTGGCCGCGGGCCGCACCGGCAGGCTGCACCTGGCCATAGACTGCCATTCCTGCTTTCAGTGGCTGATGCCGGCCATGGACGCATTCCGCCACGATTGGCCCGATGTCCAGCTGGATCTTTCAGCGGCTTTTTCGTTCAATCCCCTGCCCGCCCTGGTGCGCGGGGATCTGGACGTGGTCATCACTTCCGATCCGCAAGCCATCGAAGCCATCGCCTACCAGCCGCTGTTCAAATACGAATTGGTGCTGGCCCTGGCCTCGGCGAACCCGCTGGCCCAGTATAAATACATAGAACCCTGGCAACTGGCCGATCAAGTGCTGATCACCTACCCTGTGGAACGGCAGCGCCTGGATATCTTCACCGCCTTCCTCGATCCGGCCGACATCGAGCCCGCCGCCATCCGCACAGCGGAACTGACCCCCATGATCGCGCAATTGGTCGCAAGCCAGCGCGGCATCGCCGCCCTGCCCAACTGGGCGCTGACGGAATACCTGGGCCAGGGCTGGCTGAGCATTTCCCACCTCGGCCCGCAGGGCGTATGGCGCACCCTGTACGCCGCCGTACGCAGCGAAGACGCCCAATCCGACTACGTGCAAGCCTTCATCAAGCAGGCCAGGGAAACCTGCTTCCGCACGCTGCAAGGCATAAAGAGCGCCAAGGATCAGGCTACAGTGTGATCTCCGTACCCAGAATGGCGGTCGACTGACTGGGCCCGGGCATTAAAGCGCTGAGGCGCGGTCAGCCATTCGGTTCGTCGCCGTTGCCCGCTGTGCGCAGAATGGTTCGCAGCAGGTCGGGGGAAAAGCCGCGCGATGCGAGAAAACGTAGCTGGCGGGCGTAGTCCTTGGCATCGAGCGGCGCGTGGCCGAATTTTTTTTGCCAGACCGCCAGCGCGCGGTCGTATTCGCTGTCGCGCAATTGCTTGCCGATATCGGCGATGGATTGCGCGTCGACGCCGTGCTGGCGCAATTCCTGCAGAATCAATGCCGCCCCCTGGCGCGCCGCCTTGCGATGGACCAGGCTTTGCGCATAGCGTTCGGTGGACAGCCAGTTGCCGCGCTCCAGGTCGTCGAGCAAGGCCGAAAGCTCTTGTTCGCTTTCGGCATGGGGAGCGAGCTTGCGCTGCAATTCCACGCGGGAATATTCCCGCCGCGATAAAAAGCCGATGGCGCGCGCTTTCAGCGAGCGGCCGCCCGGGTCGCGGGCGCCTTCGGCGCTGGGCCCGCCGGAATCACCGGGGGCGGCACGGCCCGCCCTGAACGCCTGCCCGCCGCTTGCAGCCCTTTTGCGTGGCCGGCTGGAACCGGCGCCGGACAAGGTTTCAAAACCATCGTCGTCCGCGGTGTTCATGGCGGAGCCGCCCCAGGCTTATTCCGGGCTATCGGCGCTTGCGACGGGAGCAGGCTTGCCCGCCCCGGTGTGCAAGGCAACGCCCAGTTTTTCCCGCACGCGGTTTTCAATTTCCAGGGCCATTTCGGGGTGTTCCTTCAGGTATTCGCGGACATTGTCCTTGCCCTGGCCGATGCGGGTGCCGCTATAGCTGAACCAGGCGCCCGCCTTGTCCACGATGCCGGCTTCGACCCCCAGGTCGATGATTTCGCCCTCGCGGGAAATGCCGGCCCCGTACATGATGTCGAACTCGGCCTGCTTGAATGGGGGAGCGACCTTGTTCTTGACCACTTTGACCCGGGTTTCGTTGCCCACCACCTCGTCGCCCTTCTTGATGGCGCCGATGCGGCGGATGTCCAGCCGAACCGAGGAATAGAACTTGAGCGCATTGCCCCCCGTGGTGGTTTCCGGATTGCCAAACATGACGCCGATCTTCATGCGGATCTGGTTGATGAAGATGACCATGCAATTGGCGCGCTTGATGGTGGCGGTGAGCTTGCGCAGCGCCTGGCTCATCAAACGGGCCTGCAGGCCGGGCAGCGAATCGCCCATGTCGCCTTCGATTTCAGCCTTGGGGACGAGCGCGGCGACCGAGTCGATGACGATGAGGTCCACCGAGCCCGAACGCACCAGGGCGTCGGTGATTTCCAGCGCCTGTTCGCCGGTGTCGGGCTGGGAAATGAGCAGGTCGGCCAAATTGACGCCGAGCTTGGAAGCGTATTGGACATCCAGCGCGTGTTCGGCGTCGATGAAGGCGCAGGTGCCGCCCAGCTTCTGCATTTCGGCGATGACCTGCAAGGTGAGCGTGGTCTTGCCCGAGGATTCGGGACCGTAGATTTCGATGACGCGGCCGCGCGGCAGGCCGCCTACGCCCAGCGCGATGTCCAGCCCCAGCGACCCGGTGGACACGACCTGGATGTCGTGTTCGACAGTATCGTCGCCGTAGCGCATGACCGAGCCCTTGCCAAACTGTTTTTCAATCTGGGATAAGGCTGCGGCCAGCGCCTTGCTGCGCTCGCCGGCGGCTTTGCTGTTTTTGTCGTCCATGTAGGGTCCTTGACTGAAAGCGTGAGTTCTATGGAAGGAGCCTGCGAAAGGCGGGAGCCGGAAAGAAAAACAGCCGCGCCCGTTCGAAGACTATAGAGATTATTGCATCAAATTGTACTGTATATATACACAGATATCCAGCAGCGGTACATCGTAAACCCGACTATCCATGGCCGCGCGGCGGTGCCAGAATGACGGCATCCCTGTTTTCCCATGGACGGCTCGCACACGCCATGCGTATTCTTATCGCCGAGGACGACAGTATTCTTGCCGATGGACTTTCACGTTCACTGCGTTACGACGGCTATGCCGTCGACGTCGTAAACGATGGTTCCAGCGCCGATTCCGCCTTGCAGGTGCAAAGTTTCGATCTCCTGATCCTGGACCTGGACCTGCCCCAGATGCCGGGCCTGGCCGTATTGCGCCAATTGCGCCAGCGCCATGCGCCCATACCGGTATTGATTTTAACGGCGGCCGATACCGTCGAACAGCGGGTGCAGGGACTGGATCTAGGCGCGGACGACTACATGGCCAAGCCTTTTGCGCTGTCCGAACTGGAAGCGCGTGTCAGGGCGCTGACGCGGCGCAGCGCCGGGGCGGGCTCCACCGTGCTGACCTATAAGCGCCTGAGCTTCGACCTGAACGGCCGCATCGCACGGATCGACGGCCATCCGCTGGAGCTTTCCGCGCGCGAAACCAGCCTGCTGGAAATCCTCTTGTCGCGCTGCGGCCGCATGATCAGCAAAAACCAGTTCGTCGACCTGCTGTGCGAATGGGGCGAAGAAGTCACGCCCAATGCCATCGAGGTCTACATCCACCGCTTGCGCAAAAAAATCGAACCCAGCGGCGCGAAAATCGTGACCGTGCGCGGCCTGGGCTATTGCCTGGAACCCGAAAACCGCCGCGACACGGTTGCCGCTTAGCTCGCGCCAGGGCCTGTAGACGCCGGCGGCCGCCTCATGCTGATCGATCCCCAGATCCTGAACGATACCGAAGCGCAGGCCTCGGTCCGCCAGCCATTCCCGCGCATTTTCCGCCGCCGGAAAAACAGCCGGGCGCTCCTGAACAAAATCATTGTCTGGATGTTCGGCCCGCTGTTCCTGCTCTGGACCATAGGCTTGGTGATCACTTATTTCATCGCGCAGAATATCGCCAACGCCCCTTACGACCGCGCCCTCGCCGACCACTTGCGGCTGCTCAAGCACGAGGTGGAGCAGCAGCGCATTCTTGAAGGGCTGCAGCTTACGGCGTCGGCCATCACCATACTGCAAGGCGACCCCAGCCATTTCATCCATTGGGAAATCCGCGATATCAACGGCAACTCATTGGGCGGCAACAGCAACATCCCGCTGCCGGAAAACTGGACCTACGAAGAGAACAAGATACGCTTCCGCAACGAAACCATGGATCATCAAAGCGTGCGCGTCGCCTATATATGGGGAGGACGGGATCTGTCGGGCATGCCTTTCCTGACCATCGTGTCGCAATCCAATGAAATGCGCGCCACGCTGCAGCAAGAGATCCTCACCGGCATGCTGACGCCGCAGCTCATCGTGCTGCCCCTGGCCGCATTGCTGGCGGGCCTGGGCCTGACCCAGGGCCTCGAGCCCCTGAACCTGCTGCAGGAACGCATACGCGCGCGCCGCGCCAACGACATGTCCCCCATCAGCGCGGAACTGGCGCCGGCCGAAATCGTGCCTTTGGTGGCGGCCATGAACAGCCTGCTGGCCCGCCTGGCGGCGACGCACGAGACGCAGCGCCGCTTCGTGGCCAATGCCGCTCACCAGTTGAAAACGCCGCTGGCGGGCATGCGCACGCAAGCCGAACTGGCCCTGCGCGAGCGCAGCCCCGAAAAAATGAACGCCAGCCTGGAACAGCTCGTGCGCGCCTCGGACCGCGCCACCCGCCTGGTGAATCAGCTGCTTGCGCTGGCGCGGGCGGAAAGCGCCGACCACCCCGCCCGGCATTTTTCCGAGAACCTGGATCTGAACCACCTTGCCGAGCAATGCATGCTGCGCTGGGTGGATACGGCGCTGCAGAAGCGCATAGATTTGGGCTTCGAACCCAGCGCCGCGCCGATGCAGATAAGCGGCGACGAGCTGATGATCGCGGAATTGCTCAATAACCTGGTCGAGAACGCGCTGCTTTATACGCCGGAACACGGCTGGGTGACCGTGCGCGTGGGAGGCGACCCCTTGTCGGCCTATCTGGAAGTCGAGGATTCCGGCCCGGGCATTTCGCCCGAGGACCGCCAACGCGTTTTCGACCGCTTTTTCCGCGTCCTGGGCAGCCATAGCGACGGCAGCGGCCTGGGCCTGTCCATCGTCAAGGAAATCGCCGAACAGCACAACGCCAGCGTCAATTTCATGCCTCCGGGCGCACGCCATGGCCAGCCGGGCGGGACTTGCCTGCGCATCAGCTTCAGCCGCATCAAGCCCCGTCTTCCCGAGGCGTGAAGCCATTGCATGCTGCTTCCCTGCCATCCCGGTGCGCGTTGCACGGCGAAGTTTGCGGCTTGCGCATGGCCCGGTCCCTGGCCACGAAGAGTAGCGCCGCGGCTCGGTCGATACGGTTACTTACAAATGAGCCGATACCATGGCCGATACTTTCAATCGGCTGTCAGTTCCATGTCAGCCGTGGCCTCTACCTTTAAGTTTGGCGAGATCCCGCGCACAGAACCGGCGGGACGGACGCCCCACACGGGAGACAGCATGAGCATATCCAGCTTGGCCGCCAGGCCGGAAGCCGCCGGCGCGGAGGCGCCGGGTGCGAACCGCCCCATGACGCCGGAGGAACGGCGCGTCATTTTCGCTTCGTCGCTGGGCACGGTATTCGAATGGTATGACTTCTACCTCTACGGGTCCCTGGCGGCGGTGATCGCGGCCCATTTTTTCTCGGGCGTCAATCCAACGGCGGGCTTCATTTTCGCGCTGCTGGCCTTCGCCGCCGGTTTCGCGGTGCGGCCTTTCGGCGCCCTGGTTTTCGGCAGGCTGGGCGATCTGGTGGGCCGCAAATACACTTTCCTGATCACCATACTGATCATGGGCCTGTCAACTTTTCTGGTGGGCGTGCTGCCCTCGTACTCGTCCATAGGCATGGCGGCTCCCGCCATACTGATGGTGTTGCGCCTGCTGCAGGGCCTGGCGCTGGGCGGGGAGTACGGCGGCGCGGCCACTTATGTCGCCGAACATGCCCCGCGCAACCGCCGCGGCTTCTATACCAGCTGGATACAGACCACCGCCACGATGGGGCTGTTTCTTTCCCTGCTGGTGATCCTGGGCATACGCACGTCCTTGTCGGAAGAAGCCTTTCTGGAATGGGGCTGGCGCATTCCCTTCCTGATCTCCGTCGTGCTGCTGGGTATTTCCGTCTGGATACGGATGCGCCTGAATGAATCCCCGGCCTTTCTCAAAATGAAAGAGGAGGGAAAAGGTTCGAAGGCGCCCATCAGGGACTCCTTCGGCAAGTGGAGCAACTTGAAGATCGTGCTGCTGGCGCTGTTCGGCCTGGCGACCGGCCAGGCGGTGGTGTGGTACACGGGCCAGTTCTACGCGCTTTTTTTCCTGACCAAAACCCTGGCCATCGAGCCCAACACCGCCAATATCATGATCGCCCTGGCGCTGCTGCTGGGCACGCCGTTCTTCGTGGTGTTCGGGGCGCTGTCGGACCGCGTCGGGCGCAAACCCATCATCATGGCCGGATGCCTGCTTGCCGCGCTGGCCTATTTCCCGATATTCAAAGGCATCACCCATTTCGCCAACCCCGCCCTGGAAAAAGCCCAGGCCACCGCGCCGGTCACGGTCATCGCCGACCCGGCCACCTGCTCCTTCCAATTCAACCCCGTAGGCGTGTCCTCCTTCACCAGTTCCTGCGACATCCTGAAGGCTTTCATGGCGAGCAACGCCGTGAACTACCGCAACGTGGCGGCTCCGTCCGGGTCGGTGGCCAGGGCGCGCATCGGCCAGGACGAGATCATGGCCTTTGAAGGCGGGGGCCTGAACAGGGCGGACTTCGCCGCGAAATCCAAAGCGCTGCAGAAGTCCCTGACCGAAGCCATACGCGGCCACGGCTACCCGGCCAAGGCGGATCCTACGCAAATCAGCTATCTCATGGTGGTGCTGCTGCTGACCTTGCTGGTGATCCTGGTGACCATGGTGTACGGGCCGATAGCGGCCATGCTGGTGGAGATGTTTCCCACCCGCATACGCTATACCTCCATCAGCCTGCCCTACCACATCGGCAACGGCTGGTTCGGCGGCTCCCTGCCGCCCATCGCATTCGCCGTGGCGGCCGCGACCGGGAACACCTATGACGGCCTGTGGTATCCCGTCATCATTGCCGGCATCACCTTCACCATAGGCATGCTGTTCGTCAAAGAGACCAAGGATAATGACCTCAATGCTTGAGCCGAGGATGGGTGGCGGGCGCGTGCAACCGGCCGCGGGCAGAGGACGCATGTAGCTGAGGCATGCAACAAACATGCAATGACACATGGCGTTTGCAATGGACGCTCCCCGATGGGCTCGCGATGGGCGCGTGCGGCGGCCGCGGGCGCGATGTGTGTTGTGTCCGAGCCCCGCGGGGTCCCGCCGCGCCTCAGGATATTCGAGCCCGCTCGGTTCAGGCTGCCGTCAGGCTGAATCATTAAAATTCAATACATAGAAAGGGGCGTTTATTCCCACCGTCGGACGTCTGATCCCCCGGTTCGGCGGTCAAGTGCCTTTTCTATCACCTATGTTGCGCCCCCCGCGAGCCTTTTTAGCGCAACATTGTGTGCTCCTCTGATGGCCCGGCGCTAACGCGTTTCGGGCCATTTTTTTAACCGCGCCGCCGGCGGATCGCCGGCCGCCGAATCGCCGGCCGCCGTATCATCCAAAAGCGTCTCCTTTGAGGACAGCGCCGCCACGGCAAACGCCGGGACGCAGGCATGAAGCGCATTTTTCATCGGCACATGCCCGGACACCAATCGTCAGGCAAAACGGGCGCGCAGAAAATGGGCTTACAATCAGCGCTCGCCTTTTTTGCCGCCCGGCCGCCGGATCGCCGGGGCGTCGTTCATTCAAGTAGACAGCAGCTTATGTGGTTCAAGAATCTCAAGATATTCCGTTTGCTCCCGACATGGTCATGCACTGTGGAAACCCTGGAAAACGCCCTGGAAAAGCAGGCATTCCGACCCGGCGGCAGCCGCGACATGCAAAGCCTGGGGTGGATTCCTCCGCGCGAGGACAGCGGGCTGGTGTATGCGCTGGACGGCCAGTGGCTGCTGACCCTGAGAGCGGATAAAAAGCTGCTGCCCGCGACGGTGATCAACCAAGTGGCCAAAGCCAAAGCGCAGGACATCGAAGAACAGCAGGGATTCAAGCCCGGCCGCAAGCAGATGAAAGACATCAAGGAGCAGGTCACCGACGAACTGCTGCCCAAGGCATTCAGCGTATACCGCGACACCCGGGTCTGGATAGACACGCGCAACCACTGGCTGGCGATCGACGCCGCCGCGGCGGCCAAAAGCGACGAGGTCCTGGGCATGCTGGCCAAAGCCATGGACGCCTTCCCTATCGCGCCGCTCTATGTGGAAGAATCGCCGGCGGCCGCCATGACGAACTGGCTGATCAGCGACGAAGCGCCCGCCGGTTTTTCCATCGACCAGGACACTGAACTGCGCTCCACCAGCGAAAACGGCGCGGCGATCCGGTATGTACGCCAGAGTATAGAAATCGACGATGTGCGCAAGCATGTGCAGGCGGGCAAGCAATGCACGCGCCTGGCCTTGACCTGGGCGGACCGGGTCTCGTTCGTACTGACGGACGGACTGGACATCAAGCGCGTCAACCCGCTGGACGTGCTGAAGGAAGGCCAGGACAGCTCGGCCCATAACGAGGCGGAGCAGTTCGATTCGGACTTCAGCTTGATGACGGGCGAACTCGGGCGTCTGATGGCGGGCCTGGTCGAAGCCCTGGGCGGCGAACGCAAACAGTAGGCGCTGCGACCTCTTCCACGGCGGCGCCTCCATGGCCGCCACCTCCATGGCGGCTCTCCTCGAGGTATACGCGCGCCCTCATTGCCGCGGCTTCAAGGGCTAAACGCCGGAGCCGCTCCCGCGCATGACCGCATAACGGTACTGCGAGACGGCCTCAGCGTTAACAGGCCCTAGTCCATGCCATGGAAAACGCTGTCGTCGGGACCGATGTGGGATGGCGGGCTCCAGGTCACGTCGCGCAGAGAATGCTGGACCAGGCCTTCCACCCCCAGCAGCACCGCGAAAATCGCCATGCGGACGGGTATGCCATTATCGGTCTGGCGGAATATCGCCAGGCGCGAGTCATGGTTCAGATCGGTACTGAGGTCATTGGCGCCCTCGCGGCTATCGCGCGGCAAGGGGTGCATGACAATGACGTCCGGCCCGCAGCATTTGTCGATGATGGCTTTGTTCACCTGGAATTCGGGGGTATAGCCCTCCAGCTCTTCGGCGGCGAACCGCTCCTTCTGCACGCGCGTGGCATAGATCACATCCACCCCGCCGGCCAAGCCCTCTTCCAGTGAATTGCTCTGTTCGATGACATGGCCGCGCGTGCTGGTTTGATCGAGGATGTAGTCCGGCATCTCCAGGCCGCGCGGCGATATCAGCGTGAACTTCAAGCCGCGGTACAAGGCCAGCAGTTTGATCAGCGAATGCACGGTGCGGCCGTACTTCAAGTCCCCGACCAACGCGATATGGGCGCCATCCAGCAGCTTGCCCAGGCGGGAAAATTCCGTGAGTATGGTGTACAGGTCCAGCAGCGCCTGGCTGGGATGCTCGCCGGGGCCATCGCCGCCATTGACGACGGGAATGTTCGTCGCCCGGGCGAACTCGGCCACCGAGCCTTTTTCGGGGTGCCGTATGACCATGGCGTCCACATAGCCGCTCATGACCCGGCTGGTGTCGTAAATGGACTCCCCTTTCGCCATGGAGGAAAAAGTAAAGCCCGTGGTGTCGCACACGGAACCGCCCAGCCTGCAGAAAGCGGCGCCGAAGCTGACGCGCGTACGGGTGCTGGCCTCGAAGAACAAATTCCCGAGCACCGCGCCTTCCAGCACGCGCGATACCTTTTGCCGCCGCGCTATGGGCTGCATCTGGTCGGCGATGCGAAACAGCTCTTCCACAGATTCGCGCGAGAATTGGTCGACGGACAGCAATTGATGCTTGCCGTCCGCCGCGATGCGATTGCGCAATGGGCCCGACTGTGCGCTTTGCGCATACTTCTGAAGCAGGGCTTCGTTTTCGACGATTTCCGTCACGAAACGGTTGACCACCTCGGGCATGGCCCGGTATTCCTGCGACCCCTCCGGCAGCAGCCAGGTGTCCAGCGCGCGGCGCTTGACGCCTATGCGGCCGGCGAACACATCGCGGGTGAGATTGAGGCGGCGCATGGCATCGCGTAGAAATACCTGTTGCGAGACGGTCATGTGGAATCCTGTTTGTATATACGCAAAGCGTATATTTTATTTCCAGCAAGAGGGCTTGGCGAGCCCCATTCCACGATTTTTACATTGCGCCGCCAAAATACAACGGCGTCCACGCAAAACGGTTACGTCACTCGGGCAGGACATCCGGCCGCCCGCCGCACCGCAGGGATGCAGGCTCTATGCCGGCGGCATATCGCACGCCGCGGAAGCGCGCCTGCCGACGGCATTGCCGCCATCGGCAGGCGTCAATACGACGCAAAAGCCAGCAGGCTCTGGAGGAACCAGCAGCCGGCCAGGAAAGCCAGCAGACTGAGCGTATAAGCGATCAAGGTACATGCCATGGGCAGCCAATGGCTGCGGCGCGCGCGCCCGGCGGCCAGTTGATGAGCCAGGCTGCTTTGCGCGGGATAAGTCCATAGCAGGCCCAGGGCGCATAAAGCCAGCCCGCCCAGGAACGCGGCGAAAGGCAGCCGCAGCCATTGCGCGTCCAGATCGATATCGAAAGCGCCCGCGGAGCACAGCAGAATCAGCAAGACCCCGAGGCCGTTGATCCAGGCCAGAAACCGAAACCCCAAGGCGAAAGCCCCCGCGAGCGCCCGGACGGCGCAATAGCGGCAATCATTTTGCTGTCTGTCATCCATAATTTCGCAGCGCCCCGCGCTTCCCCTTTTCGTCTTTTATGATACGCGCATTGCACCGCTAGAACGCATCCTCGATGGCTGGATGGCGTCCAGATTCAGGGCGCTCCCTGCGTGGATGCCGGCCGGCTTGGGAGCGCCGCTCATCACCGATGACGGGGAGCCTGATCGCGGGCGAACGAGCGCGCGCCGCGGCGGCGCGCACCCACTCCTTACTGCCCGGCGGGGCTGGCTGCCGGCGCCGCGCCTCCCGAAGCGCCCGACGCACCCGGCGCCGCGGCAGGGCTGGACCCGGCCTCCCCTTCGGGCGGCGCGCCGGCGATGGCGCGCGCCGCCGCGGTGGCGTTCTGCTCTGTGCCCACGGCAAAAATCAGATGCCCGGTCGTTACCGGCGTGGTGTAGTTGGGCGCGGCCAGCATG
>Ga0182744_1000331_pt1 | contig 46918 bp, 31 predicted proteins | sample eDN3rd30CKraftMG_FD_128525 | JGI IMG/M metagenome (GOLD analysis project Ga0182744, IMG submission 128525) | Enriched Miracle-Growth compost microbial communities from Emeryville, California, USA - eDNA 3rd pass 30_C Kraft MG (version 2) (version 2) ... | reverse complement strand
GAGAAAGGATCCAATGACGAGGGATATGCGGACTTTGATTTTTTCCGGGTAATGCCGATAAAAAATAATCGCACAAAATAACAGGTTTGGCGGTCAAAATTGCAGTGATTTAAAAAAAATAGGTGATTTGACAGGGTTTGAATGCTGCGCTGGAAAAAGCGTATTTTGAATGAAAGCCGGGATAAATACAGTGAAATTGAGATTTTAAAGGAACCTTGTTGTTAATGGTAAGGATGGGTGCCATGCAGAGAAGCATTAAAGGCCAAATCCTGCGTGGCACTATAGGTCTCAGGAAAATAAAAGGTTGGATACAAAAGTTTTCTGATGGTGCAGTCGTTTAGTATCTTATCGGTGCATTTTTTGAATAATCCCTATGTAGAAGAGCATTTTGTAAAATCTCTTCCAGGGCTATCTCCGAAACTTCCAATCTACCTTGTGAAATAAAATTTTGTCCGGCCTGAACATGGAGCAAATTAGTCGTAAAAAACCGCTTGCCGATACAGTATTTGAAAATAACTGGTTATCAAAAGTAGTTATAACAATACAGGTATAAATTAAGTATAAAAAAATCCCTCATATTTGGACTATTCAATATTATGATAATATTTTAGATTGTTAAAACTAATTAATATCCATTGGCTTTTTTTATTTCCGGAAGCCACTGATTGCTGAAATAATGACCAAATCATTGATAATTTCTCTCACCCATGCTGTAATATTTGGTTTAATTTACACCCTATCCACAATAGCCCAATATCCATTTCTAGCCCCACCCAAACGCCTTATAATATTGCTTTCTCTCAGCGCTCGTATGTGCTTATCCACTGCCGTTGTGCTAATACCAATATTTATAGCCATTTCTTTTTTAGATATTTCCGGATTAGATATTATCAATTCTACTATTTTCTTTTGACTCTCTACCAACCCATCTACCAACCTATCTACCAACCCATCTACCAACCCCACTTTTCTAGCGGCTGGAAAAGAGATTCTTATAAAATTATCCATAAATTGAAAGCATTCTTTTCCATAGCTCCTTAAAATCCTTGGCACCTCTGACCCTAACTGTTCAACAATCTCTAAATCACGAAGCACTCGCATCAATTCACGGTTTCTGGGTATAGAAATTCCTTCAAAAAATTCTTCTTTTGTTAAGTCATCTGGCAACGTACCAGCAGAAGTAATTTCTAACCGGTCAGCAAAAATTTCAAATTTAGGAGGCACTTCCCGAGAAAACATGAATTACCCTATTGATTATAGCCATACGTAATGCCACTGGATTCCACAGCCTTTTATCCATTCTCTCTTTTGAAGTAATTTTAGTAGCAGTACGATTCTCCAGATCAATTTTATCCAAAACACTTTTAGTGGCCTTTACAAGAGAGCAATACCCATATTCGTTATTTTCAATGAGATCTACCCGATCAATACCACTATATTTGGCCACCTTAATAGACACATTATTTTAATCGGCAAGTAAATAGGCCGTTTAGTTTATATAAATCCAGTATATAATACCCTGGATCTTAATATCTTCGCTATATGATCAGAAAATATCCCATCGGTCTTCAGAGTTTCCGGGAAATCCGGGAGGGAGGTTATGTCTATATTGATAAAACTGAGATCATCCACCAGCTGGTGGAAACCGGACAATATTATTTTCTCAGCCGCCCGAAACGTTTTGGCAAGAGTCTGCTGGTAGATACAATTGAAGAACTTTTCAGTGGCAGCAAATCGCTATTTGAAGGACTTTATATCCATGATAAATGGGACTGGTCAAAGAAAAATCCGGTGGTTCATTTTGATTTTGCATCATTTCCCTACAAAGAAGAAGGGTTAAGTGAGGCAATTACTTATGGCCTTCATATTAATGCTAAAAAATATGGAGTTGAATTAACTGGCAATAGTATTAAGGTTCAGTTACTAGAATTGATAGAAAAGCTGGCAGACAGAGGCAAAGTTGTTATCCTTATTGATGAATACGATAAGCCTATCATTGATTATTTGGACGAGCCGAAGCAGTTGGATACCAACCGCTCCATTATGAAGAGTTTTTATTCCATCCTCAAAGGGAGTGATAAATATATACGTCTGGTATTGATTACTGGTGTTAGTCCGTTTAGCCGCGTTAATGTCTTCTCCGATTTGAATAATCTACGCAATATTACGCTGGTACCTCAATATGGAGCGCTGGTGGGAATTACACAACAGGAGCTGGAAGAAAATTTTTCCGGCGAAATTTCAGAATTGCAAAAGACCAAACCCGACATCCTCGCCAAGATCAAAGACTGGTACAACGGGTATACCTGGAATATGCAAAGCTGGGTCTATAATCCTTTTTCCCTGCTGAACTTTATGGCAGGACGTGTTTTTCAAAACTATTGGTTTGAGACGGGAACTCCGACTTTTTTGATCCGTCAGCTTAAAAAAAGGGCAATTTATGATGTAGAAGGAATAAAAATGGGTAGTCTTGCTTTATCCACATTTGATACGGATCATCCCAATCCCGGATCCCTGCTTTTCCAGACGGGGTATCTGACCATTAAAAAAATTTCTTCTGATGATCAGCTTTATGAGCTGGGCTATCCGAACCGGGAGGTAAAGGCAAGCCTGCTGGATGGCCTGCTGAGTCTCTACCGGGAAGCTCCCTGGGAGGACTCCGCGGCAATCATGGCCAATATCAAAAAATCACTGAATAACTGTGATATTCAAGGGCTGGTTCATCAGTTAAATGCACTGGTTTCAACCATTGCCTATGACCCCTGGAAGGTTGATACTGAGTCGATATTTAATATAATCATGTTTTTAACCTTCAGGCTCGTGGGAATAGACGTCTATACGGAAGTTCATAGCAGCAGGGGCAGATGTGATCTATTAGTGAAGACGAACCTTTACATTTATGTAATGGAGCTGAAACTGGATGGAACAGCGGCTGATGCCATTAGCCAGATTAAGGAAAAGGGGTACCTTCAGCCTTATACAGCCGACACTAGAAAAAAGATTGCCGTGGGTATTTCTTTTTCTTCCCGGGATAGGGAGGTAGCGGAGTTTGCGATAGAGGAACAATAGCAGGTTTCTTTCCTGTTATGATTTTCTGTGATATCTGGTCACCTCCTTATTATATTTTTCATAACTGCGTACCGCTCTGCAGGATAAAATAAAGGGGACTCCTGAGATCCGTCCCGATGGCTTACCCATATTTAAATGGGTAGTCGGCATATTTAGCTAAATCAGCTTCAGTTAATAACGTTTGCACTGGAGACTTATATGTGCCTCCAGTGCAAAAGTTATTAAACCGTATAAAAGGCTACTTGCCCCGGTCAATCAAAAAGCTATAATGTAACGATGTGTTTTTAGGTATTTCAAATTCCTCTAGCGGCTGTGGCCCGCAGCTGGCATTGCCCAGTCCCCTTTGCAGGCAATCAAGATTTAGAAAGACCTGCGGTCGGATGATCTCTGGCAGCTTAAAATCATGATACGCCTTCCAGGCCGCCTGGTCCGTAAAATGCAGCGCACTGAAACTTAATGTGTCAAGTGAGGTGATTTTAATGCCCTTTTGTTCATTACCGCTTAATTCAATCCATCTGATATCTCCACGCTCACCCATACTCTGAAGCTGCACATAATGTTCCTGGCCCAGTTCCGTGACGGTAGACTGATAGATCCCTAAGAAGGCACCTGACTGCCTGTCCGTATAATTCTCAAACGGACCTCTTCCGTACCACTGCACTTTTTCGTTTTGCGGTGAGAGGCTCATCCGAAGTCCGAAACGTGGCGGCATATATCCATGACCAGTATGAAAGACGGCACTCACTTTAATAATGCCACTCATGGACACCTCATAGTCAACCTCGTAGGGAAAATGGGTATTTTCTCCGCTGATATAGGCATCCATCTTAGTCTGTATAAGACTGGCACCATTTACCAGTTTTTTAAAGGAAAAGTTATTTACCGTAATTTTGGTGTCACTGTATTTGCGAGGATCATTATTAATGCTCCTGTACCAGTTAAAAGCAAGGCCCTGCCCATGGTATATCTGCTCCTGTCCGTTATATTTAAGAGAGGTCATAAGCCCATTATGCTTGTTGAATACTACCTGATAATCCTTGCCAGCTATGCTGATACTATCAGCATTTTCCAGGGTTCCACCTGTGGCAACGTCTGTCGCAACCCCCGTATAATTTCTGGCAAGTTCACCGGTGACCTTGTCTGTGAGCGGGAACTGCTCGCGGGCGATGATATAACCGGCCTGGCACCACCTGGTGGGATATTTAAGGCTGGCGTATACATTCAAAAAGTATTCATGACCCTCCTCAATCGGATTTTGCAGACGGGGTTTATAGGATTGAATACCGTCCGGCGCTACAGCAGGCATGTTAAAGGTGGCGGAGTCTATTCGTTTTCCGTCACGAAGTAGTACCCATTTAAAATCAAAATGATTCAGGGGGGTAAAATCGTATTTATTCCGGACAGTGATACCGTCATTGCTTTCATAGCTGAACTTAAGGTATTGATAGACCTTTTGTACTTCCATAAGTTTGGCGGTTATTCTTCTGTCAGGTGTTGTCAGCCCGTTAATGCAAAAAGAACCGTCATTAGGCTTATCGCCAAAATCACCCCCCATATAATAATGGCTATCGGGTTCTCCCGGTTTATTGATTCCCTGATCTACCCAGTCCCAAATACATCCCCCGATCATCCTTTTAGAGTTTTCAATATAATCCCAGTACTGTTTCATATTACCCATGGCATTACCCATGGAATGATCATATTCGCATAGTATAAAAGGTTTGGCGGTATTTTGTTCGTCTACCCGTTGCATTTCTTTTAAAGAAGGGTACATGCGGGAATCAACATCCGCTACTTCGTTATATCCTTCATAATGAATGGGTCTTTCCGCATCGATATTTTTAATGGCTTTATAGACGGCTTTAAAATCAGCACCTGCGCCGCTTTCATTGCCCATGGACCACATAAAAATACTCGGATGATTGCGGTGCTCGAGTACGTTGCGAACATTTCGGTCCACAAATGCAGGTATCCAGTCAGCATCATCACTGATGGATTGGTTGCCATGGCACTCAAGATCCGCCTCTGCGATTACATAAAGACCATAATAATCATAAAGTGTGTACATCCTTGGATCATTGGGGTAGTGACTGGTCCGGATGGTATTGATATTATGGCGCTTCATCATCAGGATATCCTTTCGCATAAGGGATACCGGCACGGCTTTGCCGAGCCGGGGATCTATATCATGGCGGTTAACGCCTTTAAAGAATATCTGTTTGCCGTTAATATAAATGCGCTTATTATGAATCTTTACTTCCCTGAAGCCGAATTTAGTGCTCAGCACTTCCTCAAGCATGCCTTTGGCGTCACTTAAGGTAAAAACAGCTGTGTATAAATTGGGTGATTCTGCCGACCAGAGCAACGGCTTGTCTATATGGCATTCCAAAGACAGTGTGGAAGCACTGCCTTTTGCGCCTGCTCTTACCGTTCCCTTAAAGCTTCGGATCTGTTTGCCTGAGCTATCAAGTATGGACACCTTTAATTGATGTTCACCCTCTGCTTTAGCGTCATTGGTAAAGAAAGTACGGATACTCAGTAATGCATTTTGATAATCACCTTGCTGGAAATGGGTTCGGATATCAAAATCCTGAACATGGAACTTAGGCGTGGCAAATAAATAGACCCGCCGGTGGATACCACTGAGCCGGAACATATCCTGATCTTCTAAATAGCTGCCATCACTCCATCGGTATACTTGCACAGCAATATCGTTACGGCCTTTGCTGACAAATTTCGTGATATTGAATTCTGCTCCGTTATTGGCGCCCTGACTATAGCCGACCTGTCTGCCGTTGACCCAGACGTACATGGCACTATATGCGCCATCGAAATGCAAAAATATGCTTTTGCCATCCCATCTGTCCGGAATATTAAACTGCCTCTTATAAGAGCCTACTGCGTTTGGCTCCTTTTCCAGTGTCCAGCCCTCGACAGGCTTTATAAAAGGGGGATCGCTTTGAAAGGGATAGGTGTAATTGGTGTAAATGGGCGTCCCGTATCCTTGCATTTCCCAGTTGGATGGCACGAGGATCTCCTTCCAGCGGGAGACGTCATAATTTTTTTTGTAAAAACCTACGGGTCTTTCCGAAGGCTTTCTGACCCAATTGAATTTCCAGTTGCCGTCCAACGATTGCCAAAGATCAGAGCGTGTATTTTCCCATGGAGCATTAAAGGTCGGATCTTTTTTTAAGTCCGCCAGCTTGCTGAAAGGCACATAAAGGCTGTGGGCTGGCAGTTTGTTGATGCCGAAAATGTGTTCATTCTCCCAGTTTTCTTTGCCAACAGACGGTGGAGCTGTTATTTTTTCCCTGACAGGTTCTATTCGCCAGAGGTTCATGCCGCCTGGACCGCCATTTCCCCGGATCGGCCTTTGAAAAAGCCGCCCGCTAATGGCGTCTTCTGCGATAACCAGGCTTGGGCGACTGGCATCCCTTATAATAAAATGCTGCCTGTCCTCACTCACAGGGTCCATTAACCAGTGCTGATTTTGATTGGATGGATTATGGGACCATAGAACCAGTTGATTACCTGTTGCAGGTGTCTGGTTGTTATTATCTATACCAAGCTTTCTGAAGGGATGGTAAATCAAAAAAGACCCGTTGTCTGCTTTTTTAATGCACCAGATTTGTTTGTTGTCTCCCTTTTTCATGGCAGTTAATACAATAGCAGTATTGTTCTGTGCATTATCTGGCAGGGATATTACCTGGCCGTTACTTGCGATAATGCGATAATAAGTGGCAGTAAAGGATTGGCTAAAGCCCTTTGTAGCACTAAGGACTGTGCATACCAATATCAGGGCGCATTGATAAATTTTACGTGTCGTCATGAATGATTAATGATAGAAAATGAAGAATGGAGTTTGTAAATATCCAAAAAAAAATGACATTACCACTCGCCATGGTTCAAAAAAATATTTTTCTGCTGGTCTGATCAGAGTCCCAGGTTGAAATAAGATCTCTCTTTGTCCTAAGGACGGCTTTTTTAAGTGGGCAAATGCCCGCAAAGCAGTCTGCTGTCTATAAAAGTAGGTTTTTCGCTGAAAACTGTGACAGGTATATGTAACCATAGAGGGCAATTCACTCCTATAAACCGAAAAAAACAAAACAAAAAATATTAGCGTTTGACAGGCACTGCGGCTGAATGGACGGCTAATAGCCAGTCGAATTAACACGGACAGTTCAAAAATATATTTCCTGTAAATCAATAAAATGTTTTTCCCAAAATTAAACGAATTTTAAATTCTCTAAAAATTATACAAATTAATTATAATTTGGCCTACTGTTAACTATTTTAATAGAAATCTAATTGAATGATGCGAGTGCTGGATGGTTATGACGATCATATCCTGATGGAGCAAATTAAAAAAGACGATCAGGCGGCTTTTGAAGAGTTGTTCGATCGTTATAACATGATGCTTATCAGTCATGTATATAAAAAAATAATGAATGTATCTGAAGCGGAGGACGTCGTACAGGATATATTTTTCAATTTATGGGACAAAAGAAATCAGATTGCTTGTGATAACATAGCGGGGTATCTCTTTACAGCTGCCCGCAATAAAGTATTGAACATTCTAAAACACCGCCAAGTAATTATGCGGTATGAAAATGATTTTAAGCGATTTGCTAAGGCGCATCCAGTGAATGCCACAGAACACCTGCTGGAGAAAAAAGAACTGGAAGCCATTTTGGACGCAGAAATAAACAAACTTTCACCAAGGATGAAACAGGTTTTCCTAATGAGTCGTCAAGAACAGTTGAGTCATCAGCAGATCGCCGACAAACTTGGGATTACTAAATTTACGGTTAATGACCATATCAAAGCTTCTTTAAGAATACTCAAAACCAAAATTGGTCCGATTCTTCTTCTTATTTTTTGGTCGGGGCATACCAATTTTTAATTTTTCTTTATTTTTTATCCCTACAACGCTAAGCTGAGTTGTTATTATAATTGGAAACTCGAACCATGGAGGACAAGGATCTGCGAAAACTCATAGAAAGGTACCATAAAGGTACTGCAACAGAGGAAGAGAAGAACTTTCTGGAATCCTGGTATGCACAGTTAAACGAACAAAACGATCAAGCTCTTTTAGAGGCGGACTTACAAAAAGCAGCTAAAAACGTAAAGAAGGCAGTTTTGCAGCGAATGAATGGAGGCGCTGGCAAAGTGTTTCCTTTTCGTAGGCTGGCCGCGAGTATAGCTGCTTTGATTGTTTTGACCGGCAGCATTTTGTTTTTCCATGCCAGGAGCCGCACTCCTCAAATAGGTACGGATGTCTTACCGGGAAGTAATAAAGCCGTACTGATATTAGGGGACGGTAGTACAGTGAATCTGGACGCTGCGGGTACCGGGAAAATCGCGGCACAGTCCGGTAGCAGTATCGTAAAGCTGGACAGTGGGAAAATCAGGTATGATGCGACTACGCGGCCAGTGGCAGGCACCATGACGTCCACCGCAATTACCTATAACACGCTTAAAGTGCCGCTTGGAGGGCAATTTAGCCTAACATTGCCTGACGGCACAAAGGTTTGGCTGAATGCAGGTTCCAGTCTAAAGTTTCCAGTTTCGTTTACCAGTCTCACTGAACGAAGGGTTTTTCTTCAGGGAGAAGGCTATTTTGAAGTGTATCATGATCCGGCTCATCCGTTTTATGTTTCGACCGACCGGCAAGAAGTACGCGTTCTGGGTACCCACTTTGATATTGAAGCTTATCCTGAGAATAGCACTGTTAAAACGACGCTTTTGCAGGGTAGCCTGAAAGTAAAAAGCAAGTTGGGTAATGACAGCTGTCTGCTGGTGCCGGGTAAACAGGCTGTATTGGACGATAAATTGCAGATTCACAGTGTTGATACCGAAACAGTAGTTGACTGGAAGGACGGCTATTTTATTTTTAACAGAGAAACGCTGGAAGATATTCTGACAAAGGTCGCCAGGTGGTATAACATAAAGATCATCTACGAGCGTCATGTAGAAAATGTTCGACTGGACGGTATCATTTCAAAGAACACCGTTCTTTCAGAAGTGCTGTCTATGCTCAGCGCGACCAATAAAATCAAATATGAGATCAGAGGAAGCGTCTTGTACGTAAGATAATAACCTTAACCATATCGTTTAAACAAAATTAACCGGCAAGTTCATTCAAAACTTGTCGGAGGGAGAGTCGTTTGTACATCCAGGGGTTTAGTTTGGAAAAATAACCCTGTGGGTTTTATCATTAGCATAAATATATATTACCAAAATGAAATTAAAACGCTTGAAAAAAAACAAACAAAAATGGTCGCGACTAGTCTTTTTGAGAGCCAGGATGCGGCTGGTTTCGCTGCTACTGCTGTTAGGAATGATGCAGGTTTATGCCACCGGTTTATCGCAAAATATTAATTTACATCAAAACGATATCAGCCTGTTTGATGCGATAAAAAGCATCAGTAAGCAAAGTGGTTATAATATCATTTACAATGCTTCGCTTATTCGAAGTTCAGAAAAGGTGGATCTGGACCTGAAAAATGCAGATATCCGCACGGCACTGGATCAGTGCATTCGGGGGCGGCATCTTTCTTATACCATCAAAGGCAAGTCCATTATTCTTCAGGCCAAAGAAAAGGCAGACCCAGGGACTGGACAAAATGTCAGCCATGTGTCTGAGAGCATTGATGCCAAGGTAGCGGAGATAATAGTGACAGGTAAAGTCATCGATGATCAGGGCCATGCCATGGAAGGCGTCAGTGTAGTGGTAAAAGGTACCTCCAAAGGTACAATGACAGATGCCGGAGGTGTTTATCAGATAAAGATGCCAGAGGATTATGACCGCCTTTTATTCAGTTATGTCGGTTATATTCAGCAGGAAATTCTGGTTGACAGCAAAAGGATTATAGATGTCACGATGCAGCCGGCTGCTTCCGAGAAAAATGACGTGGTCGTTGTGGGTTTCGGTACCCAGAAAAGAGAAAGCATGGTGAGCGCCATTACTACTGTGGATGTGGAAAAAATCCGTCAGCCATCCAGTAATCTGACTACCATGTTTGCCGGACAGATCCCGGGCATGATTGCTTACCAGCGAACTGGGGAGCCAGGAAAGGATAATGCTTCCTTTTTTATTCGTGGACTGAGCGCATTTGGTTCCGGTAAACAGGATCCGCTGATTCTAATCGATGGTATTGAATCCAGCAATAATGACCTGGCAAGGCTGCAGCCGGATGATATCTCCAAATTTTCCGTGCTAAAGGATGCCACCGCCGTGGCGGTGTACGGTGCCCGTGGTGCCAACGGCGTACTGTTGATTACTACTAAGGCCGGTATGGTGGGGACCGCCAAGTTTTTCTTCCGCATGGAAAATTCCATTAATTCAAATACTGAGCATCTCAATTTTGCAGATAATATTACTTATATGCAGTTGGCCAATGAGGCTGCATTGACCAGGGATCCGCTGGCAGCGGTTCCATACAGTCAAAATAAAATAGACCAGACCATGGCAGGAACCAATCCGCTGCTCTATCCGAGTAATGACTGGATTCATACCATGATTAAATCCTATACCTATAACCAGCGTTATAATCTGAATGTAACAGGGGGTGGAAAAGTAGCGAGATACTATCTGTCAGGTACCTATAATGTGGATAACGGGATATTAAAATCTAATCCGATTAATAATTTCAATAATAATATCAAGCTCAAAAACTATAATGTACGATCCAATGTGGATCTGAATGTCACTTCCACGACTAAGGCGGCTGTGAGGGTGTACGCCCAGTTCGATGATTATAACGGACCCAATAACGGAGATGGTGGAAGGATATTTAACAATGCCGCCTATTCCAACCCTGTAGCGTTTCCCGCTATTTACCCCGCGGATTATCTTCCTTATGTAAATCATCCCTTATTTGGGAATGCGGTTATTCCCGGAACGCAGGACTTATATGTGAACCCCTATGCATATTCTGTTTCTGGTTATTATCAAAGCTTCGCCTCTACCATTAATGTGCAGTTTGATGCTTCTCAGGACCTTCGTTTCATCCTGCCCGGGTTGAATTTCAACTTTATGGCGTATGTGAAAAGATATTCCAATTATTCCATCAACCGGAACTACAATCCCTTTTATTACAGCGCCGAGACCCTTGATAACAGAACCATATCCGATCTGTATGTGCTCAATGACGGTAGTGCTTCATCTATCGGCACAGTCGGATCGGAATATCTCAGCTATAATGAGTCCTCCAAAGATGTCAGTTCCATGTATTATGCACAGGCGACGCTCAATTATGCCCATAACTGGGGGCCGCATGCTGTTTCCGGCATGCTGACCGGGCTTATGCAGAGCCAGACAGAGGGAAATAGTGGCAGTTTAGCCAAATCATTACCCCATAAAAATGAAGGACTTTCGGGGCGCTTTACCTATGGCTTTAATGATAAGTACCTGGCTGAATTTAATTTTGGCTATAACGGATCGGAAAGGTTTGCAGATACCAAGCGTTTTGGCTTTTTTCCTTCTATCGGCCTTGCCTATAATATCTCTAAAGAGGCCTTTTTTGATCCACTGCTAGCCGTTATCAGTAAAATGAAACTTCGCTTCACTTATGGGGTAGCAGGTAATGATCAGATCGGCAACGCTGACGACAGGTTTTTCTACCTGTCCGATGTCAACATGAATGACAATGACTATGGCTCCACCTTTGGGCTGGATTATGGTTATTCAAGACCCGGCATTTACATCAACCGATACCCAAATGAAAGCATCACCTGGATGCATACCAGACAATATAATCTCGGTGTAGATCTGACCTTGTTTAAAAAACTGGATATGGTCATTGAACTGTATAAAAGAAGTACAGATAATATCCTGATGACCAGAAGTTATATACCTAATTCCATGGGACTTATGTCTACACCACAGGCCAATACCGGGAAAGCGGAAAACAGAGGTATCGATTTTCTGGCCAGTTATAAGGCAACGATGGGTAAGCATGCCTGGCTGGAAACACGGGTTAACCTGACTTATGCCACTTCCAAAACCCTGATTTATGATGAGCCTATCTATCCGGATAACCTGTCTTATCTCACTCATGTAGGCTACCCTGTGGATCAGGTATTCGGTTATATAGCGGATCATCTGTTCATAGACGATGCAGAAGTTAAAAACAGTCCGGCTCAGACATTTGGGGAATATATGGCTGGAGATCTTAAGTACCGGGACGTGAATGGTGATGGCTCCATTAATCAAAATGATCTTGTTCCAATCGGCTATCCGCTGACCCCTGAAATCATCTATGGTGCAGGATTCTCTTTCGGGTATAAAAAATTTGATATCAGTGCCTTTTTTCAGGGATCTGCCCGCTCTTCCTTCTGGATTAATCCTGAGAATATCTCTCCATTCGTTATCAATGGCAATTACCAGAACAATCTGCTTAAAGCCGTGGCCGAGGATCACTGGTCGGAGAACAACCGCAACAGCTATGCATTCTGGCCCAGACTGAGTGACCGCTTTATAGGTAATAACAACCAGACTTCTACCTGGTGGATGGAAGACGGGACTTTTTTAAGGATGAAGACGCTGGAACTTGGATATTCCTTTGGTATCCCGGGTCTTAAAGTCATTGGCTTTAAGAATGCCAGAGTCTACGCCAATGGAAACAACCTGTTCGTATGGAGTAAGTTTAAACTCTGGGATCCGGAAATGGGAGGCAATGGCCTCGGATATCCCATACAGCGAACCTATAATATTGGTATCAATTTCAATATTGAATAGGGGGATAAACAGTAAAGTATAATTGAATACGAAAGAAAATAATTGACATGATAAATATAAAAAATATAAAAAAACTGCTTGTAAGCGCAGGATTCCTGCTTTGGCTAGGCTTTTTGCTGACTGGGTGCAAGAAATTTATGGATGTAGTGCCGGATAATGTTGCCACCATCCGCAATGCTTTTACTTTAAGGAATGAGGCGGAAAAGTTTCTGTTTACCTGTTATTCCTATATCCCGCATGACGGAGATCCTAATAGCAATATCGGTATGCTGGCAGGAAATGAAATCTGGTTGTCTACCTCCAAACGAGATCTCTCAGTACCTGCCTGGGATATTGCCAGAGGTTATCAGACCTCTTCGACCGTCATTTGTGATTATTGGGGCGGCGGTAATGGTGGAATAAAACTGTTTCAGGGTATTTCCAATTGTAATATCTTTTTGGAAAATGTGGCAGATACCAATAAGGTTAAGGACCTGACGGCTACAGAAAGAGCGAGATGGATCGGTGAAGCGCTGTTTTTAAAGGCTTATTATAATTTTCTGTTGCTACGGTCATTTGGCCCCATACCCATTAATGACAAAAACTTACCGATTTCTGCGACGCCTGCCGAGGTAAAGGAGTATCGACAGCCATTTGACTCCTGTGTTAATTATATCGTGCGTCTGCTGGATTCTGCCCAGACCTTACTTCCGATGACGATTTTAAACCGTGGTACAGAACTAGGTAGGGTGACTAAACCTATTGCCGCAGCCGTCAAAGCCAAATTATTGGTATTGGCAGCAAGTCCGCTGTTTAATGGTAATCCTGATTATGTAAATGTGGTGGATAATAAAGGCATTCATTTATTTAACAGCCAGCAGGTTAATGAGAAATGGACACGGGCTGCGGCGGCCTGTAAGGCAGCCGTTGAAACAGCCCAAGAGGCTGGCTTTCATTTGTATTATTATCCCAAGTCCTCTTTGACTAACCTCTCCGAGGCCACCGTGACCCAGTTAAATATCCGACAGGCAATCTGCGACCGCTGGAACAGTGAGAAAATCTGGGGATTGTCTAATTCCAGGGTGAATTATCTACAGAACGTGACCATGGCGAAGCTGGGCGACCAGTATTCCAATATTTCTGGGGCCAGAGGACAGTTTAGTGCCACGCTACGTATGGCTGAGTTATTCTATACAGCTAACGGGGTTCCCATCCAGGAAGACAAGACCCTGGATTTTAGTCATATTAATGCCCTTAGAACCGCTACACATGAGGAACGCTTTAATGTAAAGGAAGGATATACAACGGCCCGCCTGAATTTTGACAGAGAAAACAGGTTCTATGCGGATATGTGTTTTGATGGCGGTGTCTGGTATTTACTGAGCAGTCCTTCGGGCAGCGATGAGAACACTTATACTTTGGAGGCTAAGCTGGGACAATATGGGGGTAATAATGAAATCGGTTATGAGAACCAGACTGGCTATTATATCAAAAAATTTGTGGATTATAATTTTTCATATAGTAGTAATGGCGTCAATGTACGTGAATATGAGTGGCCGGAAATCCGGGTTTCGGATATCTACCTGCTTTATGCGGAGGCGCTGAATGAAAGCCTGCCACAACCTACTGGTGAAGTCTACCGGTATGTCGATTCTGTCCGGCTAAGAGCTGGACTACAGGGTGTGGCGGACTCTTGGACCAATTTCTCTAAAACTCCGGGTAAATATAAAACTCAGACAGGGATGCGAGCTATAATCAAACAGGAAAGAAGAATTGAATTGGCCTTTGAAGGGTCCTCTTACTGGGATCTGAGAAGATGGAAAGATGCCGCGGGGGAATATAATACCCCGGTAGTGGGATGGACCACCAACCAAGCCTCGGCTATTTCTTATTATCAGCCGAGGACACTTTTTCAGCAATCTTTCGTGGCCCCGAGAGATTACCTGTGGCCTCTGTGGATTAATGAGCTAAGAACCAATAATAATTTAGTACAAAACCCCGGGTGGCCTAAGTAATTAAAAAAACAAATCACAATGAAATTCAAGACAAATATATTTAACCGGTTAATCCGTTGCGGGATGGTGGTAACCGCCTTATCTCTGGCCTTTGTAAACTGTAAGAAGGATTCCATGGAACATAGTTCACTCAGTAACAATGATGCCATTGCAAAGATGGTTACCGATATTACCGTTAAAAATGGTAAGGGAACGGCAACACTGCATTACAACGTCCCAGCTGACCCTAATCTCTATTACGTAAAAGCCGTATATGAAACCAAAAAAGGCGTTGAGCGCGTCGTAAAAGCATCTTATTATAAAAATGAACTGGTACTGGATGGATTTGCCGATACACTGGAACATACCGTAAAGCTCTATACGGTTAATCGGGGAGAAAAGTCCTCAGAGCCGCTGGAAATTAAAGTGCATCCACTGATCAGTCCAATTTGGGAAGTGTATAACTCCCTGAAGGTAGCACCGGATTTTGGAGGTATAAACATCCAAGCGCTGAATGAAGAAAAAGCAGATGTGGCTATTCAGTTACTGACCAGGCAGAAAGGAGACTGGGCCCTTTATTCCGGAATATACACCGCCACTGATACGATTGATAATTCTATAAGAGGGCTGGACACCAATGCCATTCAGGTGGCCGTGTTTGTCCGGGATAAATATCTAAATACTACCGATACACTTTTTACTGAGATAGCCCCACTTTATGAGGCTTTGCTGGATAAGAGTAAATTTGCAAGGACTAGTCTGCCGGGTGAACCCACCTATGATTTCTATAATCAGAATTCCAAAGGCCTGAGTTCGCTGTGGGATGGTAAGACCAGGGGGGACGCCTGGCCTGACGTCGTCTGGACGAATTCCAACAGTACGGACCCACAGCATGTAACTATTGACATTGGTACGCCGACCAAACTCAGTCGCATGGTCATCTTTGAATACTCAGAGAATGCCACACCCAGCTCCAGCGGTCTTAGAAATTATTTTTATGGCGGTGACCTGAGAAAATTTGAAGTATGGGGAGCTAATGAGCCTGCCACCGACGGTAGCTTCGACCACTGGGACCTGCTTGGCAGTTACGAAGTTAAAAAGCCTTCAGGTTTGCCTTACGGTTATCTGACCCAGGATGATTTTAATCAGGCTGCCGCCGGCTTTAACTGTACTTTTCATTCAGGCGATAAAAAATACCGTTATCTCAGGATTAATTGCCTGCAGAACTGGCTGGGTACCACGTATATGACTCTTGTGGAAACGAATGTGTACGGCGATCCAAGGAATTAAAACTTCAAAGAAGCAATAAAAAAAATGATATGATGGGTAAATTAAAAATAAAAGTGCGTCCGGGAGTCGCAGGCATTCTCTTTACAATTTTTACGCTTGCCGTATTTATGGCTGGCATCACCGGCTGCACTAAAATGGATGATTATAAAAAACAATTTGTAAAAGGTGATCTGATATACCCGGCAAAGCCGGATACCATACTGGTATATTCCGGGGATTACCGCGTTCGGCTCAGCTCTGTGCTAACATCCGATCCTAATATAATCAGATCTCATATATATTGGGACAGCCGTACAGATTCCATGGCGGTAGATGTCAAAAGAACACAGGGTGCGGATACGATCAGTCTGATCATTAATAATTTATTGGAAGGGTCGCATACTTTTGAAGTCGTCAATGAAGACGCTAGCGGCAACCGCTCAGTTCCCCTGTATGCTATAGGATCCGTCTATGGGGATAAATACCGCGCCTCACTGAATAACCGGCCGATAGCTTCCTCTTATCTGGATACAGGTTTACAGGTGCATTTAAACTTTGCTGATATGGATCATAGTGCGGGTCCCTTACTGACAGAATTACATTATCAGAAAACAAATGATGATTCAGTAACTTTGATCATTGCACTGGATGTGACCGATACTTTGCTGCAGGACTATAAGAAGGGTACTTCAGTTGTTTACAGAACCTATTTCAGGCCGGATAGCTTAAGTATTGATACTTTCAAAACCGCCTTTGAAACCTTTACACCGAGCATTGAAAACGTATGGGTAGATCTGACGGCCAAATTCCTGAAAAATCCAGGGAATCCTTTTTATTATACGACCTGGGATGGCGGCAGATGGGGTAATCTGGACCAATGGATAACAACGCCTAATGTTAAAAATGCCGGTGGGTACGGAGGTTATGAAGTAAAAAATCACTCTATGATCGCCATGGAATCAGGCTGGGGGAAACCGGCCATTACCAATGGGAAAATCTATCAGACTATTTACCTTCCCTATAGCGGTAAGTGGAGAATGACCGTCAATATGAACGATCTTAATGATCAGGGGAGAAAATATATTATTGCGGCCGCTGGACAGAGTTTCCCTGATATTGATCATGCAGAAGATCAGAGTTTAGCTTATTATGAATTCTCACCTAATCATGGAGGGGATGATATAAGCATTACCTTTGATATTGCAGCGTCAGGTTATGTAACTGTTGGCTTTCTGGCTAGTATGACAGATAACGGCTCCTTCTTTGAGGTGAACAATCTTAAACTGGAATACAATTATAGCAATAATTAAAGAAGGTGAATTAGATTTCAATGTTTAAGCCGGTACCCAAGTAATAGCATAAAAAGAAGAAAAAAGAATATTGAGCTGCTGTTGATCCAAAGGAGCCTGATTTAACAGGCTCCTTTTTTGTGATTTCTTTCTTTAATAACTGATTTGAAAGTAGCTGCCCCACGATTTTGGGTGCTTCTCCATCCTGCAAATTTTCACCTCGCTCCGTCAATATTTATTAATCACTGACACACGCTATAAGGTCTATTAAAAGGGGATTGTAGATATTTTGGATTTACACCTCGTTTGCCAATAAAAAAGTAATACTTTAAAAAAGGAAGCCTATCAGTGGAAAGCACACCGATTAGGCCAGAAAGCCATGAGTTTACATAGGTTTAGTTGATAAAAGGACGACGTGCAATATCTCCTCATTAGAGTGCCGCATAGCTATTTCTTGCAGATAACCTACGGATTCAAAAAGGTTCTTTTTATTCCTTAAAATTGGTGAAAATGCATTTTAGGATTTATTAGCAAAATGTTCTTTTATTTTTAGCGGCCAAAGCCTGCATGTATTTAAAACCTATTTAGTAATTTATTTTATTCATCCGCCCTGCGGATTTCCTTTACTGATTGAAGCAATCTTATTTTCCTTTGCTCCTTGACGCAGAAGACCCCCGGGCAAAAAAGTCCGGTTCCAGGACGATCTCACTAAAATCCACCACCGGCCGTTTACTTTCAATTTGCTGGATCAAGAGTTCGGCTGCCTGGACACCCATGATCTCCGCCTTTTGCTGGATAATCGACAGGGAAGGATACAAAAATTCCGTTAGGTCCAGATTGGAAAAGCCCACAAGGGCCATTTGGTCCGGTATAGAAATATTGTGCTTGACCAGATAGCGGTAACAGTTGGTCGTGATTTTATCTGCACAGGATAAAATGGCCTCGGGAGGTTCAGGTAATTGCAGCAATTGCTCCATGACCCGTTCAACTTCCTCATAGGAAAGTCCGCCATGCTGACAGTATTTGATAAATTGCTCATTAGGGGCTATCTGGTGGGCGCTGAGCGCCTCATCATAGCCTCTTTTGCGCTCCTTAATAATGGCCAGGTTATCGGGGTTGCCCATAAAGGCAATTTTTGTATAGCCGTTTTGAATCAGGTGCTCCGTCGCCTCAAAGGCGCCCTTAAAATTATTGGACCTGACCTTATGGCCCTCCAGTGATTTGGTGATGCGGTCAAAAAATACAATCGGCATACCGCGGTCTTGCAGCTGTTCGATATGCTCCAGGCTTTTGGTCTCTGAACTCAGGGAAATCAGCATGCCGTCCACGGACTGTGATAAATTACGGACAGCTTCCTGCTCTCTTTCAAAGTTCTCAAAAGACTGGCTGATAATAACATTATAACCCTTTTCCTGCGCAACAGATTCAACGCCAGCGATGATCTGGGAAAAAAAGCTGTTGGCGATCTCAGAAATCGTAATTCCCAGCGTCCGGCTTCTTCTTTTTTTCAGATTAAGGGCAGAGGGGTTGGGGCGGTAGTTGACGCTTTTTGCATATTCTACCACTAATTTTTTAGTCTCTTGGCTGATTTCATAACTATCCCTTAATGCCCGGGATACCGTTGAAGTGGACAAATGGAGTACTTTTGCTATATCCTTAATAGTAACTGACTCGAATTTCATAATACCTATACTGTCTTTATAATTTAATGTGTGTTCAAACAGCGGATGTAAGATAAGCCATTTTAGCAAAACAGCACGTTTATATTAAAAACAAATCAGGCTTGCAATCGTTGCCGGCAACGATTGCGTTTGCGCAAAAATTACTTTCAATTGCGTGAATAACGCAAGACCTGTTCCGGGAAGGTTTTTATTACCAGGGACTTATTTGACATTTATATTGATTTCACTGGTATCGATTGCGTAAATTAATTGTCCGAAATACGTCCGATTGTTAGCCATTCCGGTTAACTTGCCTGTAACAAAAACAGGACCCAGTTGTCGGGTATTGCTGTACTTTTTACGTTGTGGCAGTTAAGAACTGCAGCATTTGCTCCTTAAAAAATATCAGGTTATGCAATTATTTACAAGGCATTCATTTAAAGTAGATTTAAAGGCGTGTGCCGTTAAACCGACCTTAAAGACCTATGGCCGGCTCACTGCTATACTATTTATTTGCATGTCTTTTTCCTTATTACAGCCACATAAAACGACTATTTACCTGATCGGTGATTCTACAATGGCCGATAAAGCCGTCAGGGCTTATCCAGAAACAGGCTGGGGCATGCCTTTTCATTATTTTTTTGATTCTACGGTGGTCGTAGACAACCGTGCCCAGAATGGCCGCAGTACCAGGACATTTATTGAAGAAGGCAGATGGAAAGATGTATTGAAAACACTTAGCAAAGGGGATTATGTATTAATAGAATTCGGGCACAATGATGAAGTGCCAACCAAAAGAAGTTATACGCCAAAGGATCAGTTTGTCCGCAACCTGCAAACATTTGTAACAGATACGAGAGCAAAAGGGGCGATACCAGTTTTGTTGACACCGGTTGCGCGCCGTCATTTTGATTCCACAGGAAAACTCATCGATACGCATCCTGTCTACGGCCCGCTGGTTATCCAGACCGCCCAAAAGGAGCAGGTGCCACTTATCGACCTGGAAAAATTAAGTATGGCGCTTGTCAGCCGCCTGGGACCGGAGACCTCCAAAATGTTATACAATCAGTTAGAACCCGGCGAGCATCCACATTATCCAAAAGGGGTACATGATGACACCCATTTTAATGAACTGGGCGCCCGTAAAATGGCAGAAATGGTGCTGCATGAAATGATCCGTCTTGATTTACCGGTCACCAAACATTTAAGCCCCAAAAGGTGAGCCGGTAAAATAGCTTGAAGCGGACCCGGGTACCGTCATGATTTATAATAACATCTATTCAATTAAACTTCAAAACTGCGCTGTAAAGCAGTAAAGATTATATCAATATATCAATACAAAAATGGTAAAACGCATGAGGCCAAAACCAAGTAAAAATAAAACAAGTAAAAATAACCCAAGTCAAAGGAAACCCGAATACGTGCCGGGAAACCTTTCAACCTTGACATCTTTTCTGGCCCAGATTTTTATGACAAAAGGAAAAGCCAGCATAAGCCGGCCGTTTATGATGGTCATGGGTGTCATGGCTGTTTTTATAGGACAGTTTGGCTGCGGCAGTACGCATTCCGGTACAGACAAAGCGCTTACAGGCTGGGATAAACTGGAAAGTATAAAAAAGGGCATCGTCGCTCCTACGTTTGCGGATAAGGATTTCCCCATTACGGCATACGGCGCCAAAATGGATAGTACGGCAGATGCATTGCCGGCCATTCGGGCGGCGATAGACGCGGCCAGTAAAAATCCGGGCGGCGGCCGTGTCGTTGTGCCGGCCGGTGTCTTCTGGGTGAAAGGGCCGATCCATTTAAAAAGTCATGTTGCCTTGCACCTGGATAAGGGATCGCGTATTAAATTCAGTACCGATGCAGCGGATTACCTGCCGGTTGTCCATACCCGTTATGAAGGGATGGAAATGATGAACTATTCTCCACTTATTTATGCTTATCATGAGTCAGATATTGCCATTACAGGTGAAGGCATACTGGACGGTCAGGCCAATAATGATCATTGGTGGTGGTGGACGGGATCCAAAAGATTTGGCTGGAAAGATGGAATGCCAAACCAGGAAATGCCGGACAGCAAGCCGAGGCTGAACCAGATGAATAAGGACCAGGTGCCGGTAGAAAAACGGGTATTTGGGGCAGGCCATTACCTGCGCCCGACTTTTGTCGAATTTTACGGTTGCAAAAACATTCTGATTCAGGGCGTCACGCTCATTAATGCACCTTTTTGGATCCTGCATCCGACGCTTAGCCAGAATATCACCATTGACGCTGTCAGTACATTAAGCTACGGGCCTAATAATGACGGTTGTGATCCTGAATCCTGCACCGATGTATGGATTAAAAACTGTCATTTTGCCAACGGAGACGACTGTATTGCGATTAAGAGCGGCCGGGATGAAGACGGCCGGGCCATTAATATCCCCTCTAAAAATATCATTATAGAAAACTGTAAGATGGAGGATGGCCATGGCGGCGTTGTTATTGGCTCTGAGGCCTCAGGCGGTGTGGAAGATATCTACGGCCAGGACCTGGAAATGAACAGTCCTTCCCTGGACCGGGCGATCCGGATAAAATCAAACAGCTGTCGCGGCGGTGTCATGCGGCGCTTTTATTTCAGGAATATCGAAGTGGGACAGGTACATGAAGCCGTTATCAAGATCAATATGTTCTATGACGAGAAAAATTCAGCGGGCTGTCATTTTACACCTACGCTGGACAGCGTGTTTATTGACAATGTAAAAAGTAATAAGAGTGAGTACGCGGTCAACCTGCAGGGCAGGGCGGATAAGCACGTAACCAATATTATGATTGATAACTGCCATTTTAATAATGTGGAGAAGCCAAGTATCATCAAAAATGTGGATCAGGTTGAGATTACCAAATCTACGCTCAATGGCGAGCCTATGAGTGCAGAGAAGATCATCGCAGATTCGAGGGAAGCAAAAAAGTAATTCAGTAAAAGGTAATACAGTTTTAAATGTAATACGGTAACACCGAATAAAGTTAAAAGTAAAAAAATGCATACAGGAAAAATCACGGCCAGAAAACTTTATTTATCATTTACTTTAATTGCGGCGGCCTGCGGACTGCTTACCTTACTGAGCTTTGTCCTCTTACCACCTCAACAAAAAAAAGTGGTGGTCTGCTTTGGGGATTCTATTACCTACGGCGCCCAGGTGGATGGTAAAAGCTGGGTCTGGTACCTGCAACAAGACCAGGATAATACGCCTTACACCTATATCAATGCCGGCAGAAGCGGCCGTAAGACGGCCGATAAAAAAGAACTGCTGCCGGTACTGGATAAATACCCCGCTGCGGATATGTATGTGTTTTTCTTAGGGGTAAATGATCTGAAAAACGGCAATCATGCCATGGTTGACATTTGCGTGAGCAATATGAAGTGGATGATTGACAAGGTGCGGGCTAAAGCACCTAAGGCAAAAATCCTTTTATTAGCGCCCAGTGATATCAATACCCAGATCATGAACGACATTAATAAAGGAAAATTGTATAATGAAAACACCCGCAAAAGCTTAAAAACACTTGAGCGGGCCTACCAGCAGCTGGCCACAAAGGAACATACCGGCTATTTATCCTTATTACATGTCGTTCCAAGGCTGGCCTATGCGGATGGATTGCATCCGGATGCAACAGGTCAGAAGGCCTTATCTGAAGCCATTGGTAAAAAGATTATCAGTTATGACCATGCCCAGTAATAATAAAAATCAACCTAGCAATAGTCTGGAAAATAGGCGGAGGCCCTACGGTAAATACCGAGTCCGTTTGGCAGGTAGCAGTATTTTCAGTTGCCTGATCATGGGCTGCTTATTGCTACTGCAAGTTTCCCCGCTGCAGGCAGCGCCTGCTGGCAAAACAAACGGGACACGGCTTTATAAGCAAAGCGCAGATACCCTCATTGTTGCAAAGGATGGCAGCGGTGACTATAGCAGTATTCAAAAGGCTATTGAAGACGCCAAAGCGTATCCGCCCCGCCGGATTATTATTTATATAAAAAAAGGTGTTTATAATGAACAGGTCCGGATCCCTGTCTGGAGCCCGGATATCAGCCTTGTAGGAGAAGACCGGGAGGGTACAGTTATCGCCTATGGAAGCTATTTTGGCCAGGTGGATAAGGGCAGGAACAGTACTTTTTATACCGCCACATTAAGTGTGGAAGCAACGGGTGTCATTGTTCAGCACCTGACCATAGAAAACACCGCCGGGCCGGTAGGTCAGGCGATTGCCTTGTCTGTTTCTAATGATCAGTGCCTGGTGGAAGACTGTAATATTAAAGGCAATCAGGATACTTTTTTTGCCACCGGGCCGTATACGCATGTATGGCTTAAAAACTGTCTGGTCAGTGGAACCACGGATTTTCTTTTCGGGGATGCCACGGTCCTTGTGAGTCATTCCACGATCCTTTGCAAGGCGGATTCCTATATTGTCGCTGCTTCTACAAATAAAGGCCAGCCATTTGGTTTTGTTTTAGATCATTGTACACTACTGGGCGCAACGGATGTGAAGCAGGTCTTTTTAGGCAGGCCCTGGCGCCCCTACGCTAAAACCGTCTATCTGAATACCGCCATGGGCAGTTTTATACGACCGGTTGGATGGGATAACTGGCGAAGCAAGGCCAATGAAGCCACCGCTTATTATGCAGAATACAACAGTCACGCAAATAAAGCGCCATCAGCTACTGTGCCGGCAGAACGGGCCAGCTGGTCACACCAGCTGACCGGCCAGGAGGCAGAAAATTATACACCGGAAAAAATACTTGGAAACTGGATCCGCCAGTTGTGATCCTTTTAAAATAGGGTAGCATTATAGCCGGTAAGGAAAACGAAGAGAGGGGAAGGAGTAAGGAACAGAACAGGTAATATATGAGGGAAAAGAGGTGAGAAAAGATGTAAAACAGATGTGATAATAGTTGTGATAGGTGAGAAAAAACAGGTTTGATAGAAATGAAGATATATTGCGAGCGTTGGAAAAAATAAGCAGGCGCTATTGCCCGCATGCCAGGCCGGACATGATGTTCTTGTGAAAGCTGCCCGATGACAACGTTTCCGGGAACCATTGCGTAAATAAATGAGGTCCCTTGCTTTTAAAACGGCTGATGAATAATTAGCTTTGGAATGGTGCATATAATGGCATTTTTAATACCAGCGGCCGCAAAATCAGTTAGAAGTTGACGTTTGAAAGTTGAAGGTTAGAGTTTAAAATTTAAAGTTGTAGGGTAGAAGTTGAAGATTACAGTTAAAAGTTAAACAGCCGTCCTGTCAATTATACATATTTAAATACACATTGGAATAGATTCAATGGACAATTATATAGTGGGTATAAAAATATTAAACAGACCCTGATACGCTACATGTAACGGTATTAATTTTTTTGAATGAATATATAAAAAGAAATACGATTGATTAACCACTTTTACAAAACCATTATTTCATGCGTCAAATTTTAATTGCTCTTTGTCTTCTGTTTGGCAGCCTGCAGGCTGTTGCCTTCCAGCAGCCCATTCAGGGAAAAGTGACAGACAGCGCCAGCGGCAACCCACTAGCCGGTGTTTCTGTCATGGTTGTGGGTACCAAAACGGGTACCACCACGGATATTAACGGTCATTTCAGCTTGCCGGTCTCCAATACCGGTAGTCAAATGGTACTGGAGTTTTCCTTTGTCGGTTATAACAGCGTCCAAAAAACGCTGAGCGGTCAGGGACCAGTTATCGTGCAGCTCAGTGCTGTTGCCGGGGAAAACAGCGATGTGGTCGTCGTCGGGTACGGCACCCAGAAAAAATCCGATCTAACCGGCTCGGTCGTCTCTGTCAAAGGAGATGAAATTACCAAGGTTGCCTCTACCAATGTGATGGAATCCATACAGGGAAAGGTACCGGGACTCGATATCACCACCGGCAACGGGTCTGCAAGTGCTTCTCCAAGCGTACTGCTTCGCGGCCACCGTTCCATTGCGGGCAGCAACGGGCCGCTGTATATCATTGATGGCGCCATCAATGACCATGTGGAGGATCTGAACCCCAATGACGTCGCCTCCATGGAAATTTTAAAAGACGCTTCTGCCACGGCTATTTACGGATCCAGAGGGGCCAACGGTGTGATTATCATTACCACTAAAAAAGGGGTAACAGGAGCCCCGAAAGTATCTGCCAATGTCTACGCATCTTCCATCCATGATGCGGGTTACCCGCATTATATGACCGGTCCAGAGTATGTGGCCTTTATGCGGGAAAGCTACCGCACAACCGGCAAATGGAACAGCCCGGATGACGACAGTAAAATCTTCAATGCCAGTGAACTGGCAGCTATTGCCTCCGGCACCTGGACCGATTACCGGGATCTCTTGATCCATAACGGTAATGAACAAAACTATAAAGTCAGCGTCAGTGGCGGATCAGATAAAACAAAAGCCTATTTTTCCGCCGGTTATAACCGTTCAAAAGGTCTCTTTAAGTTTGACCAGAATGATAAGTTCACGGCACGCTTAAATATCGATCATACCATCAGTAAAGTTTTTAAAGCCGGCCTGAACAGCCAGCTGACCTATTATAAGATCAGCAAGGAAAGTGATCCGCTCAATGCGGCCAATAAGATCTCTCCCTTGGGAAGTGCCTTTGATTCCAGCGGCAGTGTGATCAATTATCCGAATAACGGTTCACAGATCAGTCCGCTGGTAAATGAATATATACCCAATAACTATGCGGACAATGTCAATACCACAAGGGTTTTGACAACCGGTTATTTGCAGATCACACCTTTTTCTGATCTGACACTGCGCTCCAATATCTCCGTTGGTCTCAGTAATTCCAGAGAAGGCATTTTCAATGGCCGGTATTCTATCGCCAGGTCAGGATCTGATCCCAGATCTCAGTATAATACTTCCAGGTCTACCAGTGTGTTATGGGAAAATATCCTGACCTACGACCACAGCTGGGCGCTGCACCACCTGACCTTTACAGGTGTTACCAGTTATCAGTCCAACCAAAGCGATAACGGTGCAGAACAGGGCGACGGCCAGCTGATCCCCGCACAGTCTTATTATGGTCTGGGCAATGCCACCAGCGGCCTGATTGCCTCAACCGGTTATGAAGAGTCCAAGCTGGTGTCATTTACAGGCAGGATCAATTACAGCTTTAATGAACGCTATTTATTAACGCTTACCGGTCGCTCCGATGGCTCCTCCAAACTGGCGGCAGGTAATAAATGGGCCTTTTTCCCTTCTGTTGCCGCCGGCTGGCGCATCAGTCAGGAAAATTTCATGAAAAACCAGACGACCATCAGTGATTTAAAACTAAGGGCCAGTTATGGGATAACCGGTAATGATCCTTTGGGTGCTTATGCCACCCAGAGCTTACTGACCAATATTTCCTTTGCCTATGGTGATCAGTCTGCTCCCGGCTATACCTTCAGTTCCCAGATCGGCAACAGCGCTTTAAAATGGGAACTCTCCGGCACAAAGAATATAGGCCTTGATTTTGGTCTGTTTAAAAACAGGATCTCGGGTTCTGTGGACTGGTATGATACCCGGACTAAAGACCTGTTACTGCCCAGGCTGCTGCCTTCTTCCACCGGCGTCAGCTCCGTTATACAGAACATCGGCAAAACCCGCAATACAGGTATTGAAGTTGCCCTCAATACCCGCAATATTGAAACAAAAAACTTTAACTGGAGCTCGGCCTTTACCTTCACGCATAACAAGGAAAGTATCGAGCAGTTGGCCACGGGCGGACAGGATGATATCGCAGACGGATGGTTTATCGGTCAGCCGGTATCTGTTTTCTTTGATTATCAGAAAACAGGCATCTGGCAGACAGATGAGGCAGACCAGGCTGCTACATACGGCCAGGTGCCTGGTGAGATTAAAATTAAAGACCAGGACGGGGACGGTAAAATCACCACCAGTGACCGTGTTGTACTGGGATCCGCGGCGCCCAAATGGAGCGGCGGCTTTTCCAATACGTTTAACTATAAGGCATTTGACCTGAACTTTTATGTGTTTGCCCGCGTAGGGCAGATGATCAATGCCAATTACCTGCGCTTTAAATCAGGGACGACGGAAAATCAGGCACTCCATGATTACTGGACTCCGGAAAACCCGACCAATGCCTTTCCAAGGCCCAATGCCGCCGGTGGTATTCAATACCTGAGTACCTTGCAGTATGTTTCAGGTTCCTTTGTAAAATTAAGGAATGTAACGCTGGGCTATACCTTACCGCCGTCCATGATGGAACGCTTAAAGATGAGCAGCATCCGGATTTATTTCTCTGCGGTGAACCCGCTGACCCTATCCCATACCAAGGACTATGATCCTGAAAGAGGGGGCTCGGAGAATTTCCCGATGACCAAATCCTTTCTGATCGGTGCAAACATTGATCTGTAATCCCTAAAACCTACGCAAAAATGAAAACAAGTTATCATAGAAAATATATTGCCGGTGCACTAGGTGCGGCTGTAATGGCCCTTGCCGGCATCTCCTGTAATAAGACTCTTCAAGAATATAATCCCGGTGGACTGACGGCCCAGGCCGTTTATTCCACGCCGGAAGGTTTTGAAACCCTGGTCAATGCGGCTTATTCCTACGAGCGGTGGTGGTACGGCAAAGAGGAAGGCTACTGCCTTTCAGAAATGGGCACTGATATCTGGGATGCGGGCCAGGCTGCGCCCGACCCGGGCCTGACTGACTATAAGAACCTGCAGGGCGCTGACAGTTATGTAGAAGGCCTCTGGGAACATTTATATGCCGCCGTAAATGTCTGTAATTATGGTATCCAGCATATTGATGAAGCCGGACTGGACGGCGATACCAAAAAAACAAGAAATGCAGAATTGCATTTTCTAAGGGCCTTTTACTACTGGCATATTGTGGAGACCTGGGGCGCTGCCCCTATGCCGACGGAGGCCACAGATGGTATTCAGACCACCGCTACTAAAACACCGGTGGAAGATATTTATAAACAGATTTTCGCTGATTTAAAAGCAGCCATTGCCGACTTGCCGGTTAGCACCGGCGATTATGGACGCGTGACCAAACCGGCAGCAGAGGCCTTTATGGCCAGGATGGACATCACCAGGGGAAATTACCAGGATGCACTGGACCTGGCTACAGGGGTGATCAATAATTATAATTTTAAGTTAGTACCCAATTATGCCGACCTCTGGCCCATGGACAAACAGGCAGACGCAGAATCAAGTGAAGTGATTTATGCGGTGAACTATTCTACGGATCTCACCTTAAATGACCGCCAGGACGATATTTTGTTCCCGGACGGACACAGCAGGGGTGGCAACAACGGGCACCTTGATTTCTTAATGAAGTACGATGACCTGCCAGGGCTGCAACGCTCCATCGAATACGGCCGTCCTTTTGTACGCTTTATGCCGACTAAGTTTTTAATGAATTTGTATGACCTTTCCAAAGACAGCCGTTTTACCGGTTCTTTCCAGACGGCCTGGTTATGCAATAACCTGGCTTCAGCACCCAGCGGCATGGCCATCGGTGATACCGCCGTGGTGGTGACCAATCAGGTGGTTTCTGCCAGTGAGCGCGCGGTTAAAAAGTACCGGATTTATGATATTGACGATACCTATAAGGCCGACGGGCTGGTTAATGATAATATGCATTTTGTGCAGTTGAGTAAGTTCATGGATCCCACCCGTTCCTCTATCAATGAGCAGGTAAGTGCCCGCGACGTATTTGTGATCCGTTTACCGGAAATGTACCTGATCGCAGCAGAGGCCGAGTTAAAATTGGGCCATGCGCAAAAGGCAGCGGACTATATAAATGTCATCAGAGAAAGAGCCGCACTGCCGGGCAAAAAAGCGAGCATGGACATCGCCGCAGGCGATGTAACCATTGATTTTATCCTGGATGAATACGCCCGCGAGTTCGCAGGAGAGCAGATGCGCTGGTTCCTGCTTAAAAGAGAAGGTAAACTAATCAGCCGTGTTAAGTCGTATAACCCCAATGCGGCGGTCAATATCCAGAGCTATCATACTTTGCGGCCCATCCCGCAAAGCCAGCTCGATGCCGTAACCAATCCGGGTGACTTTAAACAAAATGAAGGCTACCAATAACTTATATTATAGGGTAACGGAAGCCCAAAAAGGCAAACAAAAGCAAACTTAAAAAAAGTAAAACAGATGTCAGCTATCAGCAATAATCATCATAGCGTTTTCAGACCGGGAGCTGCTCTTATCAAAGCAGTGACAACCGCTTTGGGCATCGGCCTCGTGGCCATTATGGCACCTTATACCTTACACGCCCAGGCAGCAAGCCGTGCCATGGAAGCCCCCGCCAGCAGCGAGGCCTTTACGATTCCGGACAATTTACTGGCACTACAAAATCTCAGCCTGCCGGCCTTTAAGGCGGATACGGTGCGGGTTGAAAACCTGGGTGCGAGGCCAGACGGCATTACTTTAAATACGGAGCCGATACAAAAGGCGATTGACCAGCTGGCAGGCTCCGGCGGCGGTGTTGTCTATGTGGGGCCAGGGCAGTGGCTGACAGGGCCTCTTATTTTAAAATCAGGCGTCAACCTGCATATTGCGGCAGGTGGGCTGTTACAGTTCTCCGGGGATTTTGATCAGTATCCCCTGGTGACGACCAGTTATGAAGGGTTAAAGGCCGTGCGCTGCCAGGCACCGATCTCCGCCAGTGGCGCCACGCATATAGGCATTACAGGTAAAGGCATTATCGACGGCGCCGGAGATAGCTGGCGCATGGTGAAAAAGGATAAGCTCACTGCTTCCCAGTGGAAGGACCTGTTGGCTTCCGGTGGCGTGCTGGATGATAAAGCGCGCATCTGGTATCCTTCTAACGGTTCGCTTAAAGGCTCCAAAACCAAAGACGCAGGCGTTCTTAAAGGTGGAAAGACGGCAAAGGATTATGAAGATGTCAAGGATTATCTCCGTCCCAATTTATTATCGCTGGTGTCCTGTAAAGGGGTACTTTTGGAAGGCGTCACCTTTCAGAATTCACCGGCCTGGTGCCTGCATCCCTTATTATGCGAACAGGTGATTATCCGCGGTATTTATGCCAAAAACCCATGGTATGCCCAGAATGGGGACGGTCTGGACCTTGAATCCTGTAAAGATGTGCTGATTGAGCACAGCAGCTTTGATGTGGGAGACGACGGCATCTGTATGAAATCAGGCCGGGATGAACAGGGCAGAAAACGCGGGGCACCTACCGAGAATGTCCTGATTCAGTACTGCACGGTTTACCATGCCCATGGCGGTTTTGTGATCGGCTCGGAAATGTCAGGTGGTGTAAGAAATGTAGCGATCCGCCGTTGCAGTTTTCTGGGGACGGATATAGGACTCCGGTTTAAAACGACAAGAGGCCGGGGCGGTATTGTGGAAAATATTTATGTCACCGACATCAATATGAACCGTATTAAGGGGGACGCTATCCGGTTTAATATGTATTATGCCGCCAAGGACCCGGTTCCCTTAAACGGCGAACAAAGGGAAGTACCCAAAGAGGTAATGGAGCCTGTCACAGATGCAACGCCCCAGTTCCGTCATTTTTATATCAGTCGCATTCATTGCAACGGTGCCGACCATAGCCTTTTTTTCAGGGGACTGCCAGAAATGGCCATTAAAGACATCCATTTAAAAAACATTACCATGCAAACCCAAAAAGGCATTGCGCTCATACAGGCAGATGGCATAGATGTTCAAAATATGAGGGGTATTGTGACAGATCCGAATGCTGCATTGTTCTCGCTTAATAATACCCGCCATAGTAGTTTTACAGGTCTTGACCTAAGCCGTACAAAAACCGGTAAGCATACAACGTCCGATAAAAAAGAAGCAGTCGTGGTACTGTCAGGTGATGCAAGCCGGGACATCCGGTTTAAAAATACCCGTTTAGAGGGAATACCTTTTCATAATGCCACTGGTGGCAACGGTATACAGGTGCAGGTCGTGGCAGGTGCTGCCGGGACGGCACTTCGTTTTGAGTAGCGAATGGCTGGAAAGGGTTATAAGTAGTACGTAAAGTGTAGTAAACAGATTCACAAAAAGGATATTTATAAACAAAAATCAAAAATTATGTTGAAACAAAGCATGCGCCAAATGCTCCACCCATTGAAAGCACGCCGTCCATCAGGCGGGTGGCACAAAGCATTGTATGTACCTGCTTTCCTTTCATTAATGGCACTGGCTTCCTGCGGGCAGGCAGCCACCAGTACGGGTAAGAATGCGGGTCAGGATACCCGACCAGTGGCCGGTGCGCCGAGTGAGGCTTTGGGTAACCAGGCCGATTCTTTGGTCCGGCAGATGGCCCGGACCGTGATGACTATCTGGAAAGATCCCAGCCAGAGCGGCCAACATGCGTATAAAAAATGGAGTTATGATGAAGGTGTGGTCCTAAAAGGCTTCGAGAATATCTGGGAGCTGACCGGTGATCCGCAGTATTTTACCTATATCCAGCACAGCATGGATGATTTTGTGGATAAAAACGGTGTCATCAGGGAATATGATTCTCTTTCCTATAAACTCGATGATATAAATAATGGGAAAATACTACTGACCCTTGCCCGTGTGACTGGCAAAAAGCAGTACTGGAAAGCAGCAACCAGTATCAGAAATCAACTAAAGAGCCAACCCAGGACCTATGACGGGGGCTTCTGGCATAAAAAAATCTATCCCAATCAGATGTGGCTGGATGGATTGTATATGGCCGCTCCGTTTTACGCCGAGTATGCCATGGTGAGCGGGGAAGACAGTGCCTTTAATGATATTGGAAAACAGTTTGTCTTAATGGAGCGCCACAGCAGGGACGCGAAAACCGGGTTACTGTACCACGGTTGGGACGCCGCCAAGGTGCAAAAATGGGCGGACAAGCAAACCGGACGCTCTGAAAATTTCTGGGGAAGGGCCATGGGATGGTACGGTATGGCTCTAGTGGATGCACTGGATTATTTCCCCAAGGACCAGCCTTACAGAGACAGCCTGATCCAGATCTTAAACCGGTATGCGGAAGCGGTCGTAAAGGTGCAGGATAAAGACAGCCACGTATGGTGGCAGGTTCTGGATAAGGCATCAGAGCCGGGTAATTATCAGGAAGCTTCCGCATCCTGCATGTTTATCTATACCCTGGCCAAAGGCGTCCGAAAAGGCTATCTGCCTGCCCGTTATGAAAAGGCAGCCACGGAAGGCTTTCAGGGTGTCGTAAAGCAATTTATCGGCAAGGACAGCGCGGGCAATACGATACTCAACGGCACCTGTGAAGTGGCTGGCCTGGGCGGCAAGCCTTACCGGGACGGAACCTATGCTTATTATATTGGCGAGAAAACCAAAGTCAATGACGGCAAAGGTGTCGGTGCTTTTCTTTTGGCTGGGACAGAGATAAAGATGGCCACAGAGCTGCATTACGGCAGAAGAGGCGACAAGTCCACTCAGGTGTTGCTGGATAACTTCTATAACAATGAGACAAAAATCAATCTGGCAGGTGTAACGCAGTCCATGCATTATACCTGGAATGACCGGGAAAACAGCGGGTTTTCCTTGTGGGGGGATGTCATCGGGTTTTTAGGCGGCACGCCTGCGACCCTCAAGGCAGCGCCCACCGCGGATAACCTTAAAGGTGCCGGTGTTTATATTATTGTTGACCCGGATACAGAAAAGGAAACCAAGTCGCCCAACTATGTTGATGAAGCGGCCGTTAAAAGTATAAAAAACTGGGTCAGCAAAGGCGGTATACTGGTACTGCTGGCTAACGACAGCCTGAATGCGGAGTTTACTCATTTTAACGCACTTGCTGAAAGTTTCGGGATCCACTTTGACGGCAACAGCTTAAACAGGGTTCAGGGACATCAGTATGAACAGGGCGCCATTGAAATTCCGGCAGATGATTCCATTTTCAAGGGGATTAAACAGGTATACATCAAGGAACTGTCCTCTATTACCTTAAAAGATCCGGCAAAGGCCCTGCTCAAGACCAAAGACGGTCAGGTAGCCGCCGCGATCAGCCACCTGGGACAGGGAATCGTTTTAGCTGTCGGGGATCCCTGGATTTACAATGAATACGTAGACGGCAGAAAACTTCCTTTAAAATTTGAGAATTATAAAGCCATGACCGCCCTGAGTAAATGGCTGCTGGAAAACAGCAAATTATAAAAAGAAAAAAATAACCTGGAAATCGTTCAATATTAAATAAAGGACATGAGACAAAATAAGAATTCTATTTAACTGATTTAATGTTATTGCAGGGGCGACTGCTCCCCACAGGCTTGCCGCCCCTGCAAAATTTCACCACTTCATCCATTCCATTCCATTCAAAACAATCATAAATAAAAATTATAAGCGCACATCATTAAACAAAAAAGTACATGGAAGAGATAATGGGTAGCACCCAAAAAATCAGCAGGCTGAAAAAGGATAACTTGCCTGCCATTAAGTCTTTACCCACACCTGAAAAAACAACACTTGAATTGCCGGAAAAAATACTTCAATTCGGGACCGGCGTCTTACTTCGCGGCTTACCGGATTATTATGTGGATCTGGCCAATAAAAAGGGCGTTTTTAACGGCCGTATCCTGATCGTAAAATCTACTGCACAGAACAGGGCAGATGATTTTAAGGAGCAGGACGGCCTTTTTACCCTTTGCCTTAGAGGCTGGCAACAGGGCCGACCCACCAGTGAAGACCTCATTAATTCCGCTATCAGCCGGGTTGTTGACGCTGCCTCCGGCTGGCAGGAGGTCTTAGCTGCGGCGGCCAGCCCGGATATGCAAATCGTCTTCTCCAATACAACGGAAGTGGGCATTGTATTGGAGAAGGAAGATATTTTTGAACAGGGTAAAGCGCCCCGTTCCTTCCCGGGGAAGCTGGTGGCATTTTTACTGGAAAGGTTTAACCAGTTTAAGGGCGATCCCGAAAATAACCACGGCATGGTCATCGTCCCTACGGAACTTATTACGGATAACGGTCGCACCCTGAAAAAGATCTGTCTGGAGCTTGCAGGTATTAACCAGTTACCGGAGGCTTTTATTCAATGGTTAGCTGAGGCCAATGACTTTTGTGATTCATTGGTGGACAGGATTGTGTCTGGTAAAATGCAGCCCAGGCAAGAAGCGGAAACCTGGGATAAACTCGGTTATAAGGATAAACTCATGATCATGAGTGAGGTTTATGGCCTCTGGGCCATTGAGACCCAAAGGTCTGAAACAAAAGAAATTTTATCCTTCGAGCAGGTAAACCCGGGCGTTATCGTAACGGCAGATATTGAAAAATACAGGCATTTAAAACTTTTTTTGCTCAACGCACCGCATACGTTTACCTGTGTGATCGCGCAGGCCCTTGGTTTTTCTTTTGTTAACCAGGCTATGGATGATCCGGCATTTTACGGGTTTATCCGGGCATTACTACTGGAGGAAGCCGTACCGGCTGTTGCAGGTGCAGACATCTCTAAAGAAGAAGCGACCGCTTTTGGTGAGGAAGTCCTGGACCGCTTTAAAAACCCATTTATAGACCACAGGTGGTCAGATATCAGTAAGCAGATGACCCTTAAAATGGGTATGCGCTGTTTGCCGCTGATCCGGGATTATTTTGTGAAATTTGGTAAATTGCCTGAGCGCATGGTGAAGGGTTTTGCGGCTTATCTGGCTTTTCTTAAAAATCAATATAAAGAAACAGCAGCTGATCAGAATGGCTTAAAAACCAAACTGAACAGTCAGGTCTATGATCTCACGGATCAGAAGGCTGAATTACTGGCTGCTCATTTCCAGCAATTAAAAACAACCGGACAGGAGAAAAAAGCGCCTGACAAGCAGGAACTCACGGCTGTCATTCAGGAAATTTTAAACGATCCGAATATCTGGCCACCGGCTACACTCAAGGCCATAAGTGAAACGCAGGGGCTGACAAGCGCCACTGCTGAGGCATTGATGGTTATGGAACTGGGAAGCAGGATACAATTATCATAGGTTAGGCAGGTTATGCCAGGCTATGAAATACGCATAAATTCATATTTAAATAAATAAAGAGAAATGGGACAGAGATCTTTAATGGTACAGCCCGCAGATAATGTGGCGGTTGCTTTACAGGATTTAAAGGCAGGAGAGGAGGTCGTTATAGGTGAACAATCTATAAGGTTATTGGATGATGTAAAGGCAAAACATAAGTTTTTATTGACGGACCTTAAAAAAGGGGACCGGATAATCATGTACGGCGTCCTTGTGGCTATGGCCAATGAAGACCTTAAAAAGGGCAATGTCCTGACGACGGCCAATATCCACCATGCGGCCTCGGGCTTTGAGGTGCGCGACACGCATTTTGACTGGAAGGCGCCCGATACGACCAAATGGCAGGATAAGCGTTTCATGGGCTATCACAGAAAAGATGGAAAAGTAGGGGTTGCAAATTATTGGCTGGTCATTCCCATGGTATTTTGTGAGAACAGAAATGTTGAAGTTATGCGCCAGGCACTCACCGAAGCACTGGGTTATAAAGCGCATGATAAATATAATGATTTTGCCATGCGGTTGACTGCGCTGTATAAAGCCGGCAAGTCGACCGCTGAAATTCTGGATGCCGATTTTAATAGTACCCACCAGCCGGACGCTCAACCCTTGCTGCCCAATATTGACGGCATTAAATTTTTGACCCATCAGGGCGGCTGCGGTGGCATCCGTCAGGATGCGGTCACGCTTTGCGGCCTGTTGGCCGGTTATATTACCCATCCAAATGTAGCTGGAGCTACGGTGCTGAGCCTGGGCTGCCAGAACGCTCAGGTCAGTATTCTGATGGATGAGATCAAAAAAAGAGACGCGCAATTTGATAAGCCGCTCTTTTTACTTGATCAGCAGCAGATCGGTAAAGAAACGGATCTTTTGGCCATGGCCATTAAAAAGACATTCGCCGGTATGGTGGAAGCCAGCAAACAGCAGCGGCAGCCGGCGGGGCTCGATAAGCTGGTTCTGGGACTGGAATGCGGCGGCTCGGACGGATTTTCCGGGATTTCTGCTAACCCGGCCGTTGGTTATTGTTCCGACCTGTTAGTGGGCCTGGGTGGTTCTGTGATCCTGGCTGAGTTCCCCGAGCTTTGTGGGGTGGAACAGAACCTGAGCGACAGGTGCCGTGATGAAAAAGATGCCCAGCGTTTTGCGGCGCTCATGGGTACGTACAGCAAACGTGCTACTGAAGCAGGATCCGGCTTTGATATGAATCCGTCGCCAGGCAATATCAAGGACGGCTTAATAACGGATGCCATCAAGTCAGCTGGAGCGGCTAAAAAGGGAGGCACTTCACCCGTAGCTGCCGTATTGGATTATCCTGAACCGGTGACCAGGGCCGGACTGAATCTGCTTTGCACCCCAGGTAATGATGTGGAATCAACGACGGCTGAGGTCGGCAGTGGTGCGTCCATTGTGCTTTTTACGACGGGACTTGGAACGCCTACCGGGAATCCCATTGCGCCTGTGGTAAAAATAGCGACCAATACAGCCTTATATCAAAAAATGAGCGATATCATTGATTTGAATATGGGAACGATAATAGAAGGCGCGGAAACCATTGAAGAGGCTGGAGGCCGCATTTTAGATTTTGTTTGCGAGGTTGCCAGCGGCAAAAAGGTGAAGGCTGTCATCAATGGACAGGATGATTTTATACCCTGGAAGCGGGGAATAAGTCTGTAAGAATTTGTTTTTATAAGTTTTGGATTTTTGTTTGAATCAGTTTTGTGAAAAGAAAAACCGCCTGTTCACGCTGTTTATTTACCAATCGCCCGCATTGGGATATGTGGGCGACTGGTATTTGTAAAGCGAATGCAGGTGGTTTTTGTATCTGTGCTGATTGTATTGATTATCTTAAAATTGTACTTTAATTAAAAATGTACGCAAAAAAATGTCTCTTTTGTTTATTATTGTAAAATAATGGCAACGCATCTTGACATATTGAAAGGTATTCATCCTGGAATCCTGTTGGAACGGGAGCTTATCCGACGCAAAATTCCGAAAAGAAAGTTCGCATTGAGTATAAATGAATACCCGCAAACGATCAATACTATAATAAAAGGGCAAAGAAGTGTGGATACCCCATTGGCGACACGAATCGAAGAGGCGTTAGGGTTGGAGGAAGGGTTATTAATGACACTGCAGATTTATTATGATATTAAGAAAATAAAAACGAAGTTGTCCAAAGGTGTACATCCTGATAAACTTAAATTTAGACCGGCACTGTTTTGGGATACAAATCTTGAAGATATTGATTGGAATAGGCAAAGGAGACCAGTGATTCTAAGAGTATTTGAGAGAGGTAATTTTACCGAAAAAAAAGAGATAATTAATTTTTATGGTCGGGGTAAGGTCAAAGAAATCCTTGATGCCGAAAAATAAAATGAATGGAAACTAAATTGCACGGGGATACGGTCTCTTTCTTATTAAAATCCGCTTTATTTAAAATTATGGAAGACCGTTATTTAATCAGATAAGGTTGGTTGGTGGAACTGCTCTAAATTTGCAAAGAGGACATTGTATTTCTATAGAATTGATTTGTTTACAGAGAATATTATGATTCAATAGATTTTATTAATATTGATAACTATCTTAGACAATAATTTAAATATATCAGTCCCAAAAATTCCCAGGAAATATTTGCATGGGTATCTCTTATTTACTAGGAGACAATAAAGCAGAATCGTTTAGACTTGTTTCACACAGATTTTTTCTATTTCCATATAGGAACAAAGTGGAATTCGGTAGTCGACTAAGGGAAGAAATTGCAGCAATGAAAATTGATGGTATTCAACGTAAAGGCCAAGAGCACTTTACAAAATTTGATCAAGCAGATGATGATTTTGATCCAATTTGTTTAAAAGGTAAATATTGGGAGCTTATAAAATACAAGTTCACCGATTATATGAACAAAAAGAAATAAGCACCTATTTTTGCGTTCTAGCCATACTTTTTGATCAATTCCTTTAAATGGCCCACTGAAGCAATACCTGACTGCCGCCAAAGGACTTTCCCAGCTTTAAAAAGAATAAGCGTCGGTACACTGGATACCTGGTAGGCAGCAGCGGCCTGGGTATTTTTATCCACATCCACTTTAATGATACTGGCCTGGTCACCGATCTGCTGTTTTAAATCTTCCAAAATGGGCGCCATGGCCTTACAGGGTCCACACCACGTGGCATGAAAATCAACAAGAACAGGTTTATCGCTATGGATGATTTGCTGGAATGTCATAGTACTTTATTTTTATGCAGTTATCCCCGCAAATATTGCGCCTGTAACTATTTTTATTTACTCTTTTATAAAGACGATTTTTTCTTCTATATCTCCTGCAACTTTCCCGGCAAAATCTACCAGGTCCCCATACTGTTTTGCTTTGATAATATCCTGATTTATGACTAACTGGCTGATTATGGTAAGTTTTCTACTGGACTCATCATAGTTGTAATTACTGCTGTACTGCCCAAAATCAAAGGATTGCTTACTGGCATCCGGGACAGATTCCGGGTGCAGTCCTTTATCCAGTAAATACACGGTCGTGTCCCGCATCGTATAGGCAAAAGGAAAGTAATAATCGGCAGACCGGGTAGTGTCCGCATCCGGTGTATGTATGAATTTACTAAAAGGCCTGGAGCTCACAAATAACTTATTGCCGGAAGTAAAATCGGGATAATTGTCATATTTAAGCAAGAGGTCAAAAATATAGGGCCCGGGGCGATTGGGCTGTTCCGTTATCTGGATGGAGTCTGTAGACTTTAGTCCTAGAAAATCATTGATAAAATCCTTTTTATCACGCGCAGGCTGCTGATAAAAATCATATAAAAACAGGTCTTTATAGGCGCCCGTGCCGGCAAACCTGGTTTGCTGGGTGGCGCTTCCATCCAAATATAAATGTACCTGTTCTGAGATATCCAGCATATTTTGTTTAAAGGTAGAAGCCGGTACCCGGATGAGCTTGCCACCAGCGGGCGTCAATAACAAAGCGTAATTGCCTGCGGTCTGATAGCCTATGGTGCCAAAATCCAGTAACTTGCTGGTACATTCAAGCCAGGTGGTATCATTGCTTCCCTTTAAATGTGGAATACAAAGCACTTCATGATTAAAATAATTGCCCGGAAAATCAGGTTCAACCGGCCACTCAGGCCGGTCCATATTGATCAGTGCCGGGTAGCTTTCAATGCCTACCGCATTGAGGGCCGCCTGCATAAAATGACTAAGCGCCTTACAGTCCCCGTATTTTTTACTGCTGACAAGGGCTGCAGGCAATGGTTTCCAGCTGCCGATCCCAAGCTGTATACTTACATAACGCATGTTGCGCTGCAGGTATTCATATATAATGCGTGCCTTGGCTTCCTTGGAAGGCGCATCAGCAGTCATGGACTGATAAAAGGCGATCTGGTCAGGTTTTAATGCGGCGTCCTTTTTATTGAGCGCCACTACCCAATCACCAAAATGTGCCCAGCTGTCCATGGTGCCGGCGTAGTCATCCATACTGAACTTGTCAGCTGCCATCAGCACCATGGGCAGATATTGACAGGCAGGACCCGAAGCGTGTTCCAGCGTAATGGCCGGCAAGTTGCGGGCTTCCCAGTAATAGGTGGTATTAGCGCCGGACGCTGTTACGCGTGGATGTATATCGGTGTGAATGTTTTTGTACCGGAATCCCAGGGCCGTGGGTATACTGATCTGGTAACTGCTTTTTTCCACCGAGGCGTCTTCCGACTGTATGTCAAAAGACGGATATTCCAGGATACCCTTGTACCTGACCTTATAATCAAATTCAACGGTTACCGGGTAGGAAGGCGGGCTGACTTTAAAATAAGTTAAACTCCCATCATCCACGAGCTCAGATCCAAAACTTGTGCTCATCATATCCTTTTTGTCGTATTGCTGGATCTGTATCCCTTCCTTATTATAGACTTTGATATGGGCGTCCGTCAGGTTCCTGTAACTTGAGTTATAAGAAGTAAAGGTCAGATTTTGGTCTCCCTTCTTATTCAGGACGGTATAGATCTCATGATAATGCGCCGTGGCATTTTGCGGGTCCTTCACCTGGATCTGCGTTTCATAAAGCCTGACAACACTGTTAGCATCCGTCAAGAGGCTGTCTTGAATGGCAGAGACGGGATAGTGGTTGGTCTGCGCTTTTGTTTGCTGCAATAAAGCCGCTGCAGCCATGTAGACCGTTATATGCAAGACGGCGGGGATCTGGTGAATTCGCATAATGCAGGTGGTTTTAACGGGTGTGATTTAAGTAGCCGGTTAAAGTATTTTGAATGTAAACAGCTTTGGGCAGTTACCTAGTTATACAGTTGTTCTAATAGGATTTATTATAATAGTTTATAACCGGTAACTGCCATCATAGCCATGCTTACATTTTTTTAAGTACAATCCGCTCTGAGAGCAGTTCATACATTTTTTTATAATAATTCTTAATGTCCTCATACTCCCTGACCCTATATTCCGGGCGCAGGTGTTGGATGCGAAGCTGAAAGGCCAGTTGGTTCGCAGAGGCCTTCTGGAAAATCCGCTTAAAGAGTATGGAGCTGTCACTAAGTTGCATCTTCATGGATTTAGGCATGGATTCGATGGTATATCCCTCAGGGAAGTTAATATAACCGGTGACCTGTAAATCCTGCAGGTACCCGAAATTGATATCGGTCTGCCTTTTGTCTGCCGTAAACGGATTATCGCCCAGTCCCATGAAAAGATCATAAGGGAGAAGCGTATATTTCCCGGATCTTTTCGCTTTCCCTGAGCAGGAGATCGTCACATCCAGGGGATGTTGCCATTCGGATTCATTTTGTACTGCCAGGGAATCAATATTTAGGATAATATCCCCTTTAAGTGTAAGGCGGTCTTTTAATTGTTTTTTGCGGTAATCGTTCAACCGTTGGTTTCTCGCATAATCAGTGTAGGCTGCCCTGGCGATACCTGTAAGGTTACCCTCTTTATCCAGGTTCAGCGAAACGGTTAGAAAAGATTTCTCTTTTTTTGCTTCATCAAATATTGTCAGCCAGGCCGCCCTTTTCTTTTCTATGATAAAGCCATAAGTATACTGGACATCATAAGGTATCAGATCATAAGGGTTATACTTATCAGCCGCATTCATGATAAGATAAGTGGAGTCCAGCTTTACCGCAGCCATCGTGGCATTGAATTGCCTTAAATTGGGATAGCTTTTCTGGATACTACCATTGTCCCTGGTACTGACCAGGATAGGATTGGCTTCTATGTCATTGTCCCTGAGCAGGTCAATCAGGATCATATTGATGTCGGCGCAGTTGCCCTGCTTTTTCGCCCAGGCGTCTTTAATACCTTCATCAGAAGAGAAGATCTCGTTATCACCATTCCAGGCCATGTATTGTTGTACGAACTGGTAGATGGCAATGAGCTTGTCTTTTTTTGTGCTGCAACTGGCCAGCGCGGCGTTTAACGAATCGGTCCCCTTGATATTTCTTCTGAGTTGCTGGCCAAAATAAGGATTGTCCTGCAAATCATTCGCAATAATGGCCCAGGTGGTACCCACATTAATGGAGGACTGACCGGGCGGGTTGATCCGTGTCAGGTGAAAATCCACCCGCTGAATAAAATCATTGGTCCCGGCCATATAGGGCTCATCATGGATGCCCGGGATATTGCTCATGGAATAAAAGGCGCCGTTAACCGAGCCGTCTGCCTTGACTTCCATCGGCTGACGTCTAACAACGGAGTAGGTAAAATCAAAATATTCCGGGATAAGCAGATGACAGCAGCTGTACAGGGTAGGGTATCTGTGCTGGAACTGCCAGGGTGCAATACCGCCGATGGTGCGTCTGTAAACCCGGTATTTGTATTCAAAGACACTGCCTACCTTTACATCCGGCAAGGCAAAGCTAAGCTGCGAATACTGATCGTTCATTTTTTTGCGGAAGGTTTCATTGCCTTTCATTTTAGTGGTGACCACTTTTCCGTCTGCCCCGGTATTGTAAACATAGCCTTCTACACCGTTGATATCCTCAAATCCGTCTTTACTATAATAAGACAGCTGGACGTTGGCATTTTCCACACCAGCGGTTTTCAGTACTTTGAAGCGTTTTCTGACAAAAGTTTCCAGCAGGGGTACTGAACCATTCAGGTTGTACTGTACCGTACTTTCCTCAAATAAACAGACAATACTTGACCCCGGATCAAAATCGCAGTCCTTAAAGGCCATTTCCTCCTCCGAGCTATGACCGAACCTGGGTAATTTCTTTTGTCCAAAGCTGCACAGGGTAGCAGCAAGCAAAATGAGCAGCAGCAGTTGTTTTCTCATATTTTAAATTAGTGTTATTTGTTAGTCCTTTGTAAGCAATAACAAATCTACAGAAAAATTATTTTCCTTTCCAAATTTATTTTACAATTCTTTAGCTTTTAATTTTTACGGCGCCAAAAGAGCATACGAAGGGTAGAAAAATGGCGCAATGTTAAATTTATTACCTCTTTTTTTCCTTTAAAAATTTCTAAACCCTTACCTTTGCCAAAAATTCAAAATAGCGGTATTTTGCCGCCTGGTTTCACAGCATTTTTATTAAAACAAGACACATTAATTCTTTGTCATTTATGGCTAACAAAGGTAAAATTAAACAAATCATCGGTGCGGTCGTAGACGTACATTTCCCTGATAATCAGCAACTGCCTGAAATCTACAATGCGTTGGAACTTCAAAAGGAAAACGGCGATAAGCTGGTTTTGGAAGTACAGCAGCATCTGGGAGAAGACAGTGTAAGAACCATCTCAATGGAAGGTACTGAAGGGTTGGTACGTGGCACTGAGGTCGTTGATACCGGTCGTCCCATCACCATGCCGGTAGGAGAAGGCATCAATGGCCGTTTGTTTAATGTAACCGGTGATGCCATTGATGGTCTGCCACAGATCGATAAGGCAGGCGGCCGTCCTATTCATAATGTACCCCCTGCTTTTGAAAACCTGAATACTTCTACCGAAGTTTTATTTACGGGTATCAAAGTCATTGACCTGGTCGAGCCTTATGCAAAAGGTGGTAAAATCGGGTTGTTCGGTGGGGCCGGTGTAGGTAAGACCGTACTTATCCAGGAATTAATCAACAATATTGCAAAAGGCCATGGTGGTCTGTCCGTATTTGCCGGCGTAGGTGAAAGGACCCGTGAAGGGAATGACCTGCTTCGTGAAATGATCGAAGCCGGTATCATGAAATACGGTGAAAAATTCAAGCATTCCATGGAAGAAGGCGGATGGGACCTGAACACCGTGGATATGGAAGGTCTGAAGGATTCCAAAGCTACCTTTGTGTTCGGTCAGATGAACGAACCCCCCGGAGCCCGTGCCCGTGTTGCGCTAAGCGGTCTTACCATCGCTGAATATTTCCGTGATGGAGATGGCACCGGAAAGGGTAGGGATATCCTGTTTTTCGTGGACAACATCTTCCGTTTCACACAGGCCGGTTCTGAGGTATCCGCCCTTTTAGGTCGTATGCCTTCAGCGGTAGGTTACCAGCCCACGCTTGCTACAGAAATGGGACTGATGCAGGAAAGGATTACTTCAACCAAGAATGGTTCCATTACTTCCGTTCAGGCCGTATATGTACCTGCGGATGACTTGACGGACCCGGCACCTGCAACGACTTTTGCCCACCTGGATGCCACTACTGTATTATCGCGTAAAATCGCGGACTTAGGCATCTATCCTGCGGTTGATCCGCTGGATTCTACTTCAAGGATCCTGACGCCGGCGATCGTAGGTGATAAACACTATGATACCGCCAACCGGGTTAAACTGATTTTACAACGTTATAAAGAACTGCAGGACATTATCGCCATCCTGGGTATGGATGAATTAAGTGATGAAGATAAACTGACGGTATCAAGAGCTCGTAAGGTACAGCGTTTCCTTTCTCAGCCATTCCATGTGGCAGAACAATTTACCGGTCTTAAAGGTGTATTTGTAAGCATTGAAGATACCATCCGCGGTTTTAATTCCATCATGGACGGTGAAGTGGATGAATATCCGGAAGCAGCTTTCAACCTGGTGGGTACCCTGGAAGATGCAATTGAAAAAGGTAAAAAACTATTGGCACAGGCTCAGGGTTAATCATAAGCCCGCAATAAGCCAGGACCTGAAAGGTAATAATGCCAAACAGGCGATATATTATCTTTCATTGATAGGATTGATTACCTGATAAAATTGATATTCATGCTTTTAGAAATATTAACACCAGAAAAAAGAATCTATAGCGGCGATGTTTATGGCGTTCAGTTGCCAGGCATCAGCGGGCTGTTTGAAGTGCTGAACCGTCACGCACCCATGGTCAGTGCCCTGACCAGCGGCCAGATCAAAGTACTGGTCAATGCAAAAGGCACTAATAACCAGCAGTTCTCTATTGAAGGCGGATTTGTTGAAATCCTGGACAATAAGGCAACTGTACTGGTGGAAGGCGCAACAGAGATATCGTAGCGTATTAGCGGTCGTTTAAAGTCAGGCCTAGCAAGTAGCTGCGTAAAAGTAGCTGCGAAGAGATAGCTTTGAAAGCAGCGCCTGAAGCGCGTAACGCAAGGAGAAAATTACAGCTGACTTTTCATAAACGAACTTTAATAAAGCATTATAAAAAAATAGGAACCCCATTTTTACAAAAAACAGGGTTCCTATTTTTTTATTGCCTGTAAACAAGCCGAGGCTTGAAGCAATCTCCGTAGAGAACGCTGTAAGCAATCTGTGACAACTGAAAAGGCCTGTTGAAGCCCGTTTGGATGTCTACTTACCCAAGCTGATTTCTTATCAGGTCATTTACTGCCTGACGGTAGATCTCTCCGATGGGGAGCTCCGTACCGTCCAGTAATGTCAGTTCATTTTTTTTCATCCGCCGGATCTGGCTGGTAGCGATAATATAGGATTTGTGGATCCGCAAAAAAGTCGGTGCCGGCAAATAGGCTTCCACGGATTTCATGGTGGCCCTTGTCAAAAGGGGCTGTGGCTGACTGACTAAATGTATATTGATATAGGAGCGGAGCCCTTCAATATAAATGATATCCTCCAGCGTTACTTTTTCCAGGCTATAGCCGACGTTTACAAACAGATAACCGGGTGCAGGCATTGGAGGAGAAAAAGAAGAAGACGCCGCGGAAATTTTTTGGGATTCTGTCAGGGGCTGGGCCGGATCTTCCCGCTGGTGCATGGCTTTTTTTAGTTGGAAGAGCTCGTTGGCTTTGTTGCAGGCCTTGATAAAGCGGTCCAGACCAACGGGCTTTACCAGGTAATCCACCACATCCAGATCGTAACTTTTGAGCGCATATTGCTTATAGGCGGTGATCAGAATCACAATGGGTCGGGTGACGAGCCCTTCTATAAACTGCAGGCCGGTCAGCCCGGGCATCTGGATATCTGTAAAGATCAGATCGATCGGCTCCCGCTGCATGATCTCAATAGCCTGAAAGGGATCACTGCAGCTGGCTACCAGTTCCAAAAAGGGGACTTTACTGATATTATCTGCCAGTAGGGCGAGGGCCAGGGGTTCGTCATCTATTGCAAGGCATCTTAACATAACGATGATTTAGCGGGGTATAATTCCAATTCAAGGTGTACCGTAAAGGTATCCTTGTTGCGGTGTATAAAAAAGCTGCTTTTATCCTGGTAAAGAAGTTCTATCCTTCTTTGCACATTGGATAATCCGATACCGGATACACGGTCTTTGATCTCTGTACTTGCCGGATCGTACCCGTTACTGATATCAAAGGTTAACCGGCCGTTTTGCGTAACCAGGTGTATATCGATCGTCGGTTTGACATGATAGCTGCTGCCGTGTTTAAAGGCATTTTCCACAAAGGGGATTAAAAGCATGGGCTCTATTTCTGCCCAGCTGTTTTCCAGCTGAACGTCCAGTTGTATTTTTAGCCGTTCCCCGAAGCGTTGTTTTTGCAGCTCAATATAGGTTTTCAGATAGCTCACTTCTGTGGTGAGCAGTACCTTTTCTTCCCGGGTATCATAGAGCATATATTGCAACAGGGAAGAAAGCTGAATAATGGTCGGCTCCGCCTGTTCACTTTTCATGCGGATCAGGGCAGTAATATTATTTAAGATATTGAAAATAAAATGGGGACTGATCTGGGAACGCAAAAAAGAAAGTTCTGTTTTCAAATTTTCTTCTTTTTGTTGCTGAAATCTTTGCGCCGCCCTGGTTTTATCCCGCCAGATCTGCCAGAGGGAACTGGCCAGCAGGGCCAGTATAAAAGGTGGCAGGCTAAAAGTAATGGCCCGGATAAGGTTATAATGCCGGTCATTGATAAAAGTTTTGAAGAGCAGGTAATTTACCGCTAAAGCAAAAACAAAAGCTACGAGAATACTCACCGCATAAGCCGCCCATTTTTTTACAGTGGCCAGCCTTGGGATCAGAAGCGTACTATTCAGGTAAAATACAACGATCCATACCAGGTTATTAAAGACAGACATTTGTAAAAAGGCCAGCCGTATATCCTCAGTCGGCGGACCGGGCATACGGTGCCTGTCACTGTTATACTGAATGAAGGGCATGGACAAAATGGCGATCCACATAATGATATGCAGTAAAATGATCACCCGTTTATTTGAAAAGTTGATCCGTACAGTTTTTTGCATCAGACTATGAAGATAACTGTTTTCATCCTTCACCTTATCATTATAACCGGACAGGGAATCTGTTTTCTTCAAAAAAGATTAGATAAAAGCAAAAATAAGCAAAACGATTAAAACCGTTGCTATACAATGCTTTATAAAATAGTAGTCTTAAATTGGAAGTCCGTGTCTGTATGATTTTAGGCTTAAATTGACAAGGTTAGGTTACTAAATCGTTACCGATTTAGGTCAGTAACGACACTATCTAACAGGTTATATTTCAGTGTTTTGCACCTCTTTTTATATTCCCTTGTAACTCAATGTAATTTAATTTTAAACATTAAAGATTTGAGTTATGG